>Ga0247727_10000980_pt1 | contig 69550 bp, 50 predicted proteins | sample WisWelCaveWW1625_FD_202498 | JGI IMG/M metagenome (GOLD analysis project Ga0247727, IMG submission 202498) | Biofilm microbial communities from Wishing Well Cave, Virginia, United States - WW16-25 | ecosystem: Environmental > Aquatic > Deep subsurface > Groundwater > Cave microbial mat | place... | reverse complement strand
GCAAGGTCGTTTCCCCGCGCAAGAAGCGGCGGCATTGTAGCTGCGCCCGCCATCACGGTCCTTCGAAGAGCCATCCTTGCCTGCCAATCCCGTGCTCGTCGTCCTGAAGCGCGCCGGCCGAGCCGAGAGCCTCCATCGCGGCGCGATCGCGGTCGCCGCCGCCGATCGGCTCCTCTTCTCGGCCGGCGACGTCGAGACGCCGATCTTCCCGCGCTCCGCGCTCAAGCCGTTCCAGGCGCTCCCGCTGCTGGAGGACGAGCTCGACCGCAAGCTCGGGCTCGACGCGAAGGAGATCGCCCTCACCGCCGCGTCGCACGGCGGCGACGAGAGGCACGTCGAGGCCGCCGCCTCGCTGCTCGCCAAGGGCGGCATCCCTTCGAGCGCGCTCCGCTGCGGCACCCACGCGCCGATGGACGAGGCGGCGGCGCGCCGCCTGGCGCGCGACGGGCGCGAGCCGACCGTCCTCCACCACAATTGCTCCGGCAAGCACGCCGGGATGCTGATCCAGGCGAAGCATGCGGCCGCGCCGCTTCAGGGCTACGTCGAGCCCGGCCATCCGGTGCAGCAGCGGATCCGTCGGCGCATCGCCGAGTTCGCCGGCGTCGCGCCCGACTCCCTCGGCAGCGCCGTCGACGGCTGCAGCGCGCCGGCCTTCGCGCTGTCGCTCTCGAACCTCGCCCGCGCGCTCGCCCGCTTCGCCGATCCCGTCGGCCTCGCGCCGCCGATCGCCGCGGCCTGCCGCCGCCTCTTCGACGCGGCGACGGCGGAGCCCCACTTCCTCTCGGGCCGGCGCCGCTTCGACCTCGCCGTGATGAAGGCGGGCGGCCGCCGCGTCCTCTGCAAGATCGGAGCGGAGGGGGTGGTGGCGCTCGCGCTCCGGCCGCCGCGCACTGAGCTGCCGGCGCTCGGGATCGCGATCAAGGTCGACGACGGCAACGCGCGCGGGTACTACCTGCCGGCGCTGGCGATCCTGCGCTGGCTCGGCGTCGAGCCGCCCGCGGCCCCCGACGAGATCTCGTCCGCCGTCGACGCAGTCCAGCGCAACCATCGCGGTGTCGAGGTCGGCGTCGCCGAGCTCGGCGACGCGCTCGCCGCTCTGCCGCCGTCGCCGTGGCCGTCGTCGCCGTCGTCGCCGTCGTCTCCGTTGTCGCCGTTGTCGCCGTTGTCAATGTGACGAGGCCTCCGCCAGGCCGCGAACCGAGCAGACTCATGAGCGTTCCGAAGATCCCGGTGCCCGCCGAGCTGCGCGCGATCCCGCGCCGGCCGCCCACCGCGCACAAGGGCGACGTCGGCCAGGTGCTCGTGATCGGAGGGTCGTACGGCATGCACGGCGCGCCGCTCCTCGCCGCCGCCGCTGCGCTCAGAAGCGGCGCCGGACTCGTGACGATCGCGCTGCCGCGCTCGATCTACGCCATCGCCGGCGCCGCGGAACTGCGCGCGACCTGGCGGCCGCTTCCCGAGTCGCCGCGCGGCGCGCTCGAGCCTTCGTCGCTGCCGCTGCTTCTCGCCGCGTGCGACGGCGCCGACGTCGTGGCGATCGGACCGGGGCTCGGCAGCGCGGCCGAGACGGCGCAGCTCCTGCGCGAGCTCGTGCCGCAGATCGAGCAGCCGCTCGTCGTCGACGCCGACGGGCTGAACGCCTTCGCGGGCGAGCCGGCGCGCATCGCCGGTCGCCGGTCGGTGACCGTGCTCACCCCCCACCCAGGCGAGCTCGCGCGCCTGACGGGACAGAAGCCCGGCCACGACGACGAGCGGCGACGCGTCGCGGCGGTCGACCTCGCCATGCGCGCCGGCGCGACGGTGATCCTCAAGGGCCATCGCACGGTCGTGAGCAACGGACTCGAGAGCCACTTCAATCCGACCGGCAACCCCGGCATGGCGACGGGCGGCGCGGGCGACGTGCTGACCGGCTGCGTGGCGGCGCTGCTCGCCGTGATCGAGGACGGACTCCTCGCGGCGCGCGTCGCCGCCTTCGCCCACGGCGCCGCCGGCGACCTCGCGGCTTTCGATCTCGGCGAGATCGGCGTCACCGCGACCGATCTCGTCGACCTCCTCCCGGCCGCGCTCGCCGCGCACGTCGCTCCGGCCGCGTCGGCGGGATGACCCGCGCCGGCACGAGCGCCGATCGGCGGCTCGCGGCATGGGCGCTCGTTGCCGTCGGGGCCGTCGGGCCGGTCGCGCTGCCGGCCGACGACCTGGCGCGATGGGTCGACGATCTCGGAGGCGCCGACGTCGTGCGGCAGGAAGCGGCGCGCCGCCACCTCTTCGTCCGTCCCGGCGCCATCGACGCGCTCTGCGCCGGGATCGAGGAGCTCGACGCCCGCCCGCTCGCCGCGCGCCTCTCGCTGCTCGCGGCCCTCGCGCCCGACCGCGCGCAGCGATTCGCCGTCGCCGCCGCGAGCCACGGCCATCCGGCGGTACGCGCGGCCGCGGCCGACGCGATCTCGCGCGGCGAGCTCGCGGCCGCGGAGCTCGCGCCGGTGATCGCCCTGCTGCTCGCCGATCCCGACGCCAGCGTCGCGGCCGCGCTGCTGGATGGGCTCGCGGCGCGGACGCTGCCGGTGCGTGGCCGGTTCGCCGCCCGCTTCGGCGACGAGCTCGGGAAGCTCCTGGCACGCGGCGACCCCCGGCTGCGCCGCCGCGCGCTCGAGCTGCTCGTGCTCGACGACGCGCCCGCGGCGGGCGTGCAGGCGTGGAGGCTACTGGAACGGCTCGCCGACGACGAGCGCACGCTCCTCCTCGCCGCCATCGCCGATCGTCCACCGCAGTGGGACGCGACGCGACTCGTCGAGTTCGAACACGCGGCGGCCACGGCGGCCACGGCAATCGTCGACGAGGAGCCGACCCGGCGGCTGCTCGCGCGGCGGCTCTTCGCCCGCTTCGACCCTGAAGCGCGCGTGGCGATCGACGACGACTTGCTGCTCGACCTGATGCGCCACGCCGTCCGGCCGCAGAGCGAGGCGCAGGAGCACGCCGCCGCCGCGCTCGCCGCGCTCGGCCCCGCGATCGCGCCGCGGCTCCTGATCCTGCTGCCCGAACTGGCCGACGACGAGTTCTACGAGGGGGCGATCGAGCTCGCGCTGCGGCTGCGCGGCGCCGCCGGCATCGACGAGTTGATCGAGCGGATCGTCGCGCCGGAGACGAAGGCGGCGACGGCGGCTCCGATCCTTGCGGTGCTCGCGCGGCTGCGCTGCGAGGCGATGGCGCGCCGCCTCGACGAGAAGGTCGCGCCCCGCTGCGCGACTGCGCTGCGGCCGCTGCTCGCCGAGGCGGCGATGCGGATGCCGCCGTGCGAGCCGCGCAACCGGCTGCTCCTGAACGCGCTGCGCGACCTGTCGGGCGAGCGGCGGCTCAGGCCGTTCGAGGCGCTCGCGCGCACGGGCGAGAGCGCGTTGCTCGGCTTCCTGCTCGATGCGCTCGACGCCGAGCGCGGCGAGCGCGTGCGCGGCCGCATGATCGAGCAGATCGCCGAGTCCTTCGGCGCCAGCGACCCCGACGACGTGCTGGCGATGGTGCGCGCGCAGTTCGACGGCCCGCGCGAGAGCGACCGGATCGCGGCGCTCGAGGCGATCCCGTTCGTGGCGCTCGGCCGGCAGGCCGACGCCGTCGCCGAGGAGCTCGCGCGCCGTTTCGCGTCGAGCGCTACGGAGCCGCTGCTCCACGTGCTCGGCCAGATCGGCGGCGACGTGGCGGAGCAGACCTTCCGCGAGCTCGCGCGCCGCCTCGCGCCCGACGCTACGGAAGAAGAGCGGTGGCGATTCCTCCTCTCGCGCGCCGGGAGGCTCCGCGGCGAGCCGACGCGAGAGCTCCTGATCGCGGCGCTCGACGATCCGCGGCCGCGCCCGCGCGAGACGGCGCTGCGGGCGCTGATCGAGCGCGGCGATCCGGTCGCGCTCGAGCGCGCCCCCGCGCTCCTCGCCTCGCTCGAGTCGGGCGCGCGTGCGCCGCTCGCCGCCGACCTCGGCGGCCTGCGCCACCTGCGCGGCTACTCCGACCTCGTGCGCCGCCTGCTCGCGGAGTCGGAGGAGGAGGCGACGCGCCTCGCGCTCCTCGAGCTCGCGGAGCCGTCGCTGCGCGAGGTGCTGCTCCCGACGACGCTCGCCCTCCTCGCGGCGACGAACGATCCTGACGAGCGCCACGCGGCGCTCGAGGCGCTCGGCCGGCTCGGCGGCGAGGAGGCGAACGCGCTGCTGAAGCGGCGGGTCGCCGCGGCGCTCGAGCTGCCCGACGAACGCTTCGACGAAAGCGACGCAACCTTTGCCGAAGGACGCACGGCGCTCCTCTCGCTCGCGGCCGCCGACCCGGCCGGCTCGGCGTCGCCGGCGGCGACGATGCTGCTTCGGATCGAGGCGGCGCGCGCCGACCTGCGCGTCGAGCGGGCGGCGTTCGGGCTGCCGGCGCAGCCGCCGCTCGCCGATCCGGCGCTGCTCGAGCTGCTCTCGTCACGACCGGCCGCCGAGTCGCTGCCGGCCCTTCAGGCGGCGTGGCTCGCGCTCGGCCTCGAGGCCGACCTCTGCGACGAGCGCTTCTTCTCGGGTTGCGCCGAGGCGGCGGCGGTCGGCGGCGCGCCGCGCGAGCTCTGCGAGTGGTTCGACGACCGCGTGCTCGAGCTCTGGCCGCCCGACAGCGCCGCCGACCTGCGAGCGCTCCTGCCGCCGGGACCGCGCCGCGAGCTGCTGCACGCGGCGGCGGCGGGAGAGGCGGACGCCTCCCTGCTCGCCGACGTGCCGCGCATCGTGGCGGCGCTCGCGCGCGGCGCGCCGACGGCGCGCGACCGCCTCGCGGCGGCGGGCCGCAGCGACCCGCTGCTGGGCGTGGCGCCGTCGCGGACGCTCGCGGCGCTGGCGCTCCTGGCCGAGGGAGCGGCGCTCGACCGCGTCGCGCGCGAGGCGATCGACTGCCCGCCGCTCCTGCGCTCGGTCGCGGCGCTCGCGGCGCGCCGCGCCGTGGAGCTCGACCCGGCGCTGCGCGAGCGCGCCGCGCGACCGGCGGCGAGCGATCCGGAGCTCGCCGAGCTCAGGCGCGCGCTGGAAGCGTCCCGTCGCTGAGCGGAGGAGCCGCCGCTATCCTCCCGCCAATTTTGCTCGGGGCCCGGTGAGGAACGAATGCCGCGACGCGACGACCTGAAGCGCATCCTGATCATCGGCTCGGGCCCGATCGTCATCGGGCAGGCGTGCGAGTTCGACTACTCCGGCACGCAGGCGTGCAAGGCGCTGCGCGAGGAGGGCTACGAGGTCATCCTCGTCAACAGCAACCCCGCGACGATCATGACCGACCCGTCGATGGCCGACCGGACCTACGTCGAGCCGGTCGACGCCGACACGGTGGCGAAGATCATCGAGCTCGAGCGGCCCGACGCCGTGCTGCCGACGCTCGGCGGCCAGACCGGCCTCAACGTCGCCGTCCAGCTCTACGAGCGCGGCATCCTGCAGAAGTTCGGCGTCAAGCTGATCGGCGCGAACTACGAGGCGATCAAGAAGGCCGAGGACCGCCACCTCTTCCGCGAGGCGATGGTGAAGATCGGGCTCAAGGTCCCGCTGAGCGCGATCGCCTACACGCTGAACGAGGCGCTCGAGGCGCGCGACCGCGTCGGGCTGCCGGCCGTGATCCGGCCGAGCTTCACGCTCGGCGGCACCGGCGGCGGCATCGCCTACAACGTCGAGGAGTACGAGCGCATGTGCGCCTACGGCCTCGAGCGCTCGCTCAACTCCGAGATCCTGATCGAGAAGTCGATCGCCGGCTGGAAGGAGTTCGAGCTCGAGGTGATGCGCGACTGCAAGAACCGCTGCGTCGTCATCTGCGCCATCGAGAACTTCGACCCGATGGGCGTGCACACCGGCGACTCGATCACGGTCGCGCCGATCCAGACGCTCACCGACCGCGAGTACCAGCTCATGCGCGACGCCTCCTTCGCGATCATGCGCGAGATCGGCGTCGAGACCGGCGGCAGCAACGTCCAGTTCGGCGTGAATCCCGAGGACGGCGAGATGGTCGTCATCGAGATGAACCCGCGCGTCTCGCGCAGCTCGGCGCTGGCGAGCAAGGCGACCGGGTTCCCGATCGCGCGCATCGCGGCGAAGCTCGCGGTCGGCTACACCCTCGACGAGATCCAGAACCAGATCACGAAGAAGACGCCGGCCTGCTTCGAGCCGACGCTCGACTACTGCGTCGTGAAGATCCCGCGCTGGGCGTTCGAGAAGTTCCCCGGCGCCGACCGCACGCTCACGACGCAGATGAAGTCGGTCGGCGAGACGATGGCGATCGGCCGGACCTTCAAGGAGGCGATGCAGAAGGCGATCCGCTCGCTCGAGATCCAGCGCAACGGGTTCGGGCTCGACGCCAAGGACCCCTTCCTCGCCGGCGCCGAGGTCGACAAAGAGGCCGTACTCAAGAACCTCGCCGTCCCCAACCCCGACCGGCTCTTCCACACGCGCACGGCGCTCAAGCTCGGCGTCCCGATCGGGCGGATCCACGAGCTCGCCGGCTTCGATCCGTGGTTCCTGCACAATCTCAAGGAGATCGTCGACTTCGAGAACGAGCTGGCGAAGGTGCCGACGCTCGCGCAGTGCGACCGGGCGCGGATGGTCGACGCCAAGCGGATGGGGTTCAGCGATCCGCAGCTCGCGCGGCTCTGGAAGACGACCGAGGACGCGGTGCGCGCGCGGCGCAAGGAGCTCGGGGTCGCGCCGGTCTACAAGCTGATCGACACCTGCGGCGCCGAGTTCGCCAGCGAGACCCCCTACCTCTATTCCTGCTACGAGACGGGGGCCGCGGCCGAGCCCGGCCAGGAGCGGGGCGAGTCGGAGATCATCACGAGCTCGCGCCGCAAGATCATGATCCTCGGCGGCGGGCCCAACCGGATCGGCCAGGGCATCGAGTTCGACTACTGCTGCGTGCAGGCGGCCTACGCGCTGCGCGAAGCGGGGTTCGACGTGATCATGGTCAACTCGAACCCCGAGACCGTCTCGACCGACTTCGACACTTCGACCCAGCTCTTCTTCGAGCCGCTCACGCTCGAGGACGTGGTCCACATCTACGAGACGCAGAAGGTCGACGGGATCATCGTCCAGTTCGGCGGGCAGACGCCGCTCAACCTGGCGCGGCCGCTCATGGAGCGCGGGCTGCCGATCATCGGCACGTCGCCGAACGAGATCGATCGCGCCGAGGACCGCAAGCTCTTCAACGAGCTGATCGTGAAGCTCAAGCTCCGCCAGCCGGAGAGCGGGATCGCGATGACCGAGTCCGAGGCGGTCACGGTGGCGAACCGGCTCGGCTACCCGCTGCTCGTGCGGCCGTCGTTCGTGCTGGGCGGCCGTGCGATGAACATCTGCTTCTCCGAGAAGCAGCTCGCGCGGTGCGTGAGCGAGGCGATCGAGGCGGCGCCGGGCAAGCCGATCCTGATCGACCGCTTCCTCGAGAACGCGCTCGAGATCGACGTCGACGTGATCAGCGACGGGACCACCGTCGTCGTCGGCGGGATCATGGAGCACATCGAGGAGGCGGGAATTCACTCGGGCGACTCGACCTGCGTGCTGCCGCCCCACACGATCTCGGAGAAGCAGATCGGCGAGATCCGCGACATGGCGCACGCGCTCGCGCGCGAGCTGAACGTGATCGGACTCATGAACCTGCAGCTCGCGATCAAAGGCCACGACATCTACGTCCTCGAGGTGAATCCGCGGGCTTCACGAACCGTCCCGTTCGTCAGCAAGGCGATCGGGGTCGGGCTCGCCGGAATCGCCGCGAAGGTGATGGCGGGCGTCGGCACGCTGCAGCAGCTCGGCTTCACGAAGGAGGTCTGGCCCGAACACTTCAGCGTGAAGGTCCCGGTCTTCCCGTTCAGCAAGCTGCCCGGCACCGACACGCTGCTCGGGCCCGAGATGAAGTCGACCGGCGAGGTGATGGGGATCGACCCCGACCTCGGGCTCGCCTTCGCCAAGGCCTACCTCGGCGCCAACCAGAACATCCCCATCGAGGGCAAGGTCTTCGTCTCGGTGAAGGACGCCGACAAGCGCGAGGCGGTCGAGATCGCCAAGACGCTGACCCTGCTCGGGTTCGAGGTCTACGCGACGCACGGAACCTTCCGCGCGCTCAAGGCCGCGGGAGTGAACGTGAAGCAGGTCTACAAGATCGGACAGGGCCGCCCCAACGTCGTCGACATCATCAAGAACCGCGAGGTCGGGCTCGTCATCAACACGCCGTCGCCGGAAGAAGAGGCGCGCGCCGACGAGATCACGATCCGGACGCAGGCGGTGCAGCACGGGATCCCGGCGATCACGACGATCACCGGCGCGCGCGCCGTCGTCGCCGCGATCCACTCGCGCCAGCGACTCGGACTGCGCGTGCGAGCGCTCCAGGACTTCCATTCCGACATCGCCTGATCGCGCGCGCTGCGAGCCGGACGCGCAGACGCTTCCTCCGACGTGCGCATTTCGTTACGATTCCGGTCCTCCGCGAGGGCGCGTCCGCCCCAACTCCGCAGGAACCACGATGGCTGCCGAAGTCGCCAAATTGCTCGAGGACACGCTGTTGCGTTGGAAGGGCGTGGAGGCTCAGCGTGCTCCGACCCGGACAAGCTTCACGATCCAGGGCTCGCTCTTCTCATTCCTCACCAAGCCGGGCGTCGTCGTGAAGCTCCACCCGCGCCAGCGGGAGGACGCTCTCAAGGTGCGCGACTCTCGCGCCTACATCGGAAAGAAGGGCGAGGACGCGACCGACATGGTCGAGCTCCCCCTCGAGACGTCGCGCGACCTGAATCAGGCGCTGCCCTGGCTCCGGCGCGCCTGCCGATTCGTCCGATCCAATTCCATGGGCTGAGAGGAATCAGCGAGGTCGGCCGCGCGGAAAGTCGTGCTACCCGCGCGTCGCGACCGAGCTACTCCTCTTCGCGCTCGACCGGGCTAGCGTAGGGTTCGCAGTACGGGAGAGTCCCCATGCGCAGCTTCAGCATCGCGTTCCTCCTCGCCGTCGTGCTCGGTTCGGAGGCCGCGGCTCACGGCGGCGGATGGACCCCTGGAGGGGGCAACAAGGTTCCTGGCGGCGGCAACCCGAGCCCGCCCCCCCCTCGACCCAAGCGCCCTGGCGACCGGCCTCCGCGTCCGACGCCGCCCACGACGCCGCCGACGACTCCACCCACGTCGCCACCGTCGACTCCACCTCCCAGCACGACTCCTCCGAACACGACGCCGACCTCGCCGCCGAGCACCGTCCCGCCCTCGGCGCCCGCCACGCCGCCACCGCCCGCGCCGACCGCGACGGGCGCGCCGACCGGCCCGTCGACCGGAGCCGGCCCCGCGAAGGGACCGAGCGCTGGACGGACCGGCGGAGGAGCGACGGCCGGACGCCGCGCGCCGACCGACGGCGATCGGTGGGAGACGTGGTGGGCCTACACGCGCGAGCTCTACCTCGGCCGCCACGGTGGCGGCAACCTCCTCACGCCGACGCAGCAGGGCGGCTTCCAGACGGGACGCATGGTCGCCGGCTCTCCATCGAGCGACTCCCTGCTTCCGGATGCCACGCGTCGTGAACTCCTTCCGGTGCTGGCGCGTGTCCTGCGCGACGCCTCGACCGAGGTCGCCGACTCGGCCGCGATCGCGCTCGGCCGCGCCGTCGCCACGGCGGACGCCGCGCCGATCCTCCCGCTGATCGCCAGGAACCTGGCGCACTCGCAGCGCAGCCCGCAGCAGGCGGCCGTACTCGCGCTCGGCATCCTCGGCGGACCGACCGCCGCGGAGCACCTGACGCAGATCGCGCTCGATCAACCGGCCGGCCGCGTGATCTCGGGCTCGAGCGGACCGATCGACGAGATGCTGCGCGGCCTGGCGACGCTCTCGCTCGGGCTGGTCGGCACGCAGGACGTCGTCCCGACGCTCGTCACGCTTGCGACCGCGCCGAACAGCCGCGAGCTCGCCGCGGCCGCGGTCGTCTCGCTCGGCCTGCAGCGCGAAGGCGCGCCGGCGGCGGTCATCGCGCTCGCCCGCCTGCTCGACGATCGAAGCCTCGACCGCGAGGTTCGCGCCCAGGTCCCGATCGCGATCGCGCGCCTTCCGAGGGTCTCGGCTCGCGGCCTCCTGCCGCGGCTCCTCGGGCTCCTTGCCGACCGCCGGACCTCCAACGAGCTCGCGCGCTCGGTCGCCCTCGCCCTGGGCCACATCGCCACACCCGACGACGCCGAGGCGGTGCGCTCGCTCGCCGAGCTGGCGCGGCGCGGCAGCGACGCTCCGAGCCGTCAGTTCGCGCTGGTCGCGCTCGGCCGCATCCTCGAGCGCGGCGGAACCGGCGACGCGACGACGTCGAAGCTGCGCGACACGATCGTCGCGTTCCTGATCGAGCAGGTCCGCAACCCGCAGCAGCGGACGCAGCGGCCCTGGGCCGCGCTCGCGCTGGGGCTCGCCGGACGCGGCGATCCGACCTTCGGGACGGCGGCGCCGTCCTCCGAGCTCACGCTGTCGGCCCGCAAGCTGATCGAGACCTTCGAGGACGAATCCGATCCGTCCGTGCAGGGCGCCCTGGCACTGGGGCTCGGACTCCTGCGCGCGCCCGGCGCGGCAGCCGTCCTGCGCACTCGCCTGCAGCAGACGGAGCACCCGGGCCTGCGTGGCCATCTCGCGCTCGCGCTCGGCCTGCTGAACGACGTCAGCTCGATCGAGCCGCTGCGCGCGCTGCTCGCCGACCCGTCGCTTCCGCCGACCACGCGCGTCGACGTCGCGCGCGGCCTCGCGCTCACCGGAGACGTCGCCTTCGAGAGCCGCCTGCTCGAGCTCCTCGGCAAGGCGGACGACATCCCGTCGGCGGCCGCCTACGCGAAGGCGCTCGGGCTCGTCGGCAGCCGCGCTTCGGCCGACGCGCTCAGGCTCATGGCCGAGGACGCGAACCTGCCGGAGATCCAGCGCGGCTTCGCGGTGGTCGCCATCGGCATGCTCGCCGAGAAGACGCAGCTTCCGTGGAACGTCCCGTTCCTCGTCGACGCCAACTACACCGTGCCGCTGCGACCCTTGGAGGAAGTGCTCGACCTGCTGTAGGCGCGGCGAGGGTCGCCGACCGAGACGCGTGCGTCCTCGCTCGGCGACCGCAGCCTGCGCGGCGACGTCGGGACGGCGGCCCCACGGTTGCGCAGTGATGGGGCTCGCCGTTCTCGGAGGCCGCCATGCGCGCTGTCCTCGGTGCCTTCCTCGTCCTCTTCGTCATGACGTCGAGCGCGTTCGCGCACGGCGGCGTCTGGCGGCCTCCGGGAGGAGACGTCACCCAGCCTGGCAGCGCGGGCGCGCCGACGACGGGTGGTCGAGGCGGCGTCACCACCGGCGGCGGGTTCCGCAAGGGTGCCCCGGTCCTCGATCGCTGGGAGGCGTGGTGGTACTTCCAGCGCGAGGGTTACCTGCCGCGCCACGCGAGCGACCGGATCGGCGTCGCGACCGGCCAACCCGGCTTCCTGACCGGCCGCGGCGCGACCTCGACGCCGTCGGGCGGTCCGCTCCTCGCCGATGACGCGCGAGCGCGCGTGCTCCCGGTGCTCGTTGCCGCGCTCAAGGACCGCTCCGCCGAGGTGGTCGACGCGGCGGCGATCGCGCTCGGGCGTTCCGTCGAGCCGGGAGCGGCGGGCCCGTTCCTCGCTCCGCTCGAGCGGACGCTCGCGCACGCGCAGCGGACGCCGCAGCAGGCGGCCGTGCTCGGGCTCGGGATCCTCGGCGGGCCGCAAGCCGCCGCGCTGCTGCGCGAGATCGCGGCCGACTCGACCGAGGGCCGCCGGCTCTGCGGCGAGACGGGGCCGCTCGACGAGCTCCTGCGCGGGCTCGCCGCGCTCGGGCTCGGACTCACGAACCAGAGCGAGAACGTCGCGCCGCTCGCCGAGCTCGCGCGCGCCCCGCAGACGTCGCGCGAGCTCGCCGCCTCGGCCGTGCTCGCGCTCGGGCTCCATCGCGACGCCGCGGCGCAGGCGGCGACCGAGCTCGTGAAGCTGCTCGAGGACGAGACGCTCGACCGCGCCGTCCGCGCCCAGGTGCCGATCGCGCTGCAGCGGCTCCCCGACTCCCGCGCGATCCTGCCGCGGCTCGCCGAGCTGCTGGCCGATCGGCAGATCCCCGATGAACTTGCCCGCTCGCTGGCGATCGCGCTCGGAAGCCTCGCCCTTCCTGAAGAGGTCGAGTCGGTCGACGCGCTGCTCACGACGGCGAAGCAGCACCACGACTCGACGACGCGCCACTTCGCGACGCTCGCGCTCGGGCGCCTCTTCGAGCGGTGCGGCGCGCCCGACGACGTCGCGCGCGCCCAGCGCCAAAAGACGCAGGAGTGGCTGATCTCCGAGCTGCGTGACCCCGATCGCAGGACCAGCCGCCCCTTCGCGGCGCTCGCGCTCGGGCTGATTGGCCGCGGCGACCGCCTCTCCTCGCCCGACGGCCGGCGAAGCGCCCTGACGCAGCTCTCCGCGAGCAGGCTCCTCGAGACGCTCGATCTGGAGCGTGACCCGTCGCTGCGAGGCGCGGTGGCGATCGCGCTCGGCCTCCTCGATCCGCCGGACGCCGGCGCGCGCCTGCGGGTGGAGCTCGATGTCGCCGACCACCCGGTGCTCAAGGGCCACCTCGCCACGGCCGTCGCGCTGCTCGCCGAACGCGGCGCGATCCCGACGCTGCGCACGTTCCTGCAGGACCGCTCGCTGCTTCCGGCCGTGCGGATCGACGTGGCACGCGCGCTCGGAATGCTCGAGGACCGGACCTTCGAGACCCAGCTCCTCGAATTGCTCGCGCGTGCCGACGACCTGCCGCAGGCAGCGGCGTTCGCCAAGGCGCTCGGGCTTCTCGGCGGACGCGATGCGGTCGAGGCGCTGGTGAAGCTCGCCGAGCAGCGCGAGCTGCCCGAGTTCCGGCGGGCGTTCGCCGTCGTCGCGCTCGGGCTGCTCGCCGAGAAGTCGCGGCTGCCGTGGAACGCCGCCTACCTGATCGACGCGAACTTCACGACGCTGCTGCGGCCGTTGCAGGAGGTGTTCGACATCCTCTGATGGAGCGGACCGAGCCGAAGGCTTGGCCGCTCATCGAAGGGATCACGAGACGGGGTACCGCTCGTGATCCTGCGGATGCAGCGGACGCGTCGCGGCGCGATGCGCCGCTGATCCGCCCGCCCGAAAGAGAGTGAGCTTCCGATCTGGTTGGGCGGCTGTTCCCCGAATGGAGCATCGGGCGAATCCTGCCGGCCCGTCGGGGGAGGCGGCGGAGCGCGGCTGCTCCGGAGGATGCGTTCGCCGGGCACGCGACCGCCGCGGCGGCTCGTCACTCGACGACGAATCGCGCCCTTCATGCCGAAGTGGCCGCTGCCGCAGACGTGCGAATGGAGCGGACGAGCCTGCGGCTCGCCGCTCGTGATCGCGCGAATGCACCTGGCGGCGGGCGATGAACGCTGGTCGAACGTGAGAATGGGATCGGCCGTCCGCCGCAGGTGATTCGCCTTCTGGACGACGAGCCGTGGCGGCAGGATCGAGACGGCAATGGATCGAGAAGATCACTCGACGACGACGTGCCCCTTCATCCCGAAGTGGCCGCTGCCGCAGAAGTGGGAACAATGAAAGGGATGCGTGGCCGGAGCCGGCACGTAGAACTCGACGGGGACCGCGACGCCCTCCTCGAGCTCCACGTCGAGGCCGAAGTCGTCGAGCGCGAAGCCGTGGGTTCCCTCGATCGACTGGAGCTCGAGCTTGACGAGGGTGCCGGCCTTCACGTGGATCTCGGCCGGCAGGAACTCGAACTTCTTCGCCGTGACCTTCAGGGAGAGGACCGGCACGTGGGCGTAGTCGACGCCCGGCGGCTTCGGATCGAGGTGCTGCGACGAGCAGGCCGTCGCGCCGACGAGCAGCAGGCCTGCCAGGACGATCGTTCGCATGGTTCCTTCCTCCACGACCGCCTACCCGGACGTCGGCCTCACAGCTTCACGTACTCGAACTCGAACGGCTTGCCGTCGACCCCGCGCGCCGGCGCGGCGATCCAGGGGGCGATCTTCCCGACCTGGTGCACGGGGACCATCAGGCTCGCCAGGAACTCCATGTCGGCGGGGCTCGGGAGCCACTGCGCCCTCTTCGCGTCGAGCTCGGCCTGCGCGACGAGCACACCCTGCGGATCGAAGCAGTGGCGGGAGTACTCGCCCTGGTGGCGGTGGAAGCGGCGGCTCGGAAGCGTGAGGCGGTGCGCCGGGTCGAGGCCCGCCTTCTCGAGCTCGTGGTTCCAGCGCCGCAGCGCCCGCTCGCAGTCCTCGACGTAGTCGTCGCGCAACACCTCGTTGAGCGCGTTTCGAAGCGGGACCTCCTTGTTCACGAGCCGGCCGATCGGCGCGGACGGATCGGACTCGACCACCGGGACGACCTTCATCTGGCCCATGGCCGTGTGCTCGTCGCGCCGCTCCTCCTGATAACGGCCCTTGAGCGACGCCGCGAAGAAGTCGGCCGCGTTCGACGAGATCTCGCCGCCGAAGAGGTCGAGCGAGTAGGAGTACCAGAAGTTGATGATGCGCTGCATCGTGCCGAGGTCGACGCCGCCCTGCTCGCGCACGTCCCTGCCGGGGTGCTGCTTCATGAGCTCGGCGGTGCGGCGCACGACGCGCATGAGCCCCGTCTCCCCCACCGACAGATGGTGCGCCTCTTCCGTGAGCATGAATCGGCAGGTGCGCGCGAGCGGATCGAAGCCCGACTCGGCGAGCGACGCGAGCTGATACTTGCCGTCGCGGTCGGTGAACATCGTGAAGGCGAAGAAGCTGACCCAGTCGTTGCACGGCTGGTTGAAGGCGCCGAGGATGCGTGGCTTGTCGGGATCGCCGGCGCGGCGGCGCAGGAGCTCATCGGCCTCCTCGCGTCCGTCCTTCCCGAAGAAGGCGTGCAGCAGGTAGACCATCGCCCAGAGGTGGCGCCCCTCCTCGACGTTGACCTGGAGGAGGTTGCGCATGTCGAGCAGGCTCGGCGCGGTCCTGGCGAGATGGCGCTGCTGCTCGACCGAGGCCGGCTCGGTGTCGGCCTGCGTGACGATGATGCGGCGCAGCATGTTGCGGTACTCGCCCGGCACCTCCTGGAAGACCGGACGCCCGGAATTGTCACCGAAATGGATCTTGCGGTCGGGCGCGAGGTCGGCGAGGAAGATGCCCCAGCGGTACTCGGGCATCTTCACGTAGTCGAAGTGGGCCCAGCCGTCGGTGTCGACCGAGATCGCGGTGCGCAGCCAGACGTCCTTCTCCTGCGCCATCGACGGCCCCATCTCGCGCCACCAGTCGAGGTAGGCCGGCTGCCACGCCTCGAGCGCGCGTTGCAGCCGCTTGTCGGTCCCGAGGCCGACGTTGTTGGGGATGCGGGCGAAGCGATCGACGTCGGACATGGGGTCAGGTCCTGCGGTAGTCGAAGACCGGCCGCTCCGGCCGGCCGTAGAGCGAGAGGGCGCCCTCGTCGCCAGTCGCGTTGGGCCGCGTGAAGATCCAGTTCTGCCAGGCCGAGAGGCGGCCGAAGATCTTGGTCTCCATCGACTCGGGGCCGGCGAAGCGGAGGCTCGCCTCCATGCCGGTGAGCGCGTCGGGCGAGAGGCTCGCCCGCTCCTCGATGGCGACGCGCACCTCGTCCTCCCAGTCGATCTCGTCGGGGGCGAAGGTGACGAGCCCGAGCTCGAGCGCCTGCTCGGCGTCGATCGGCTCGCGAATCGAGAGCGCCGCGTCCATCTCCCTCGGGTCGGCGAGGAAGCGGCACTGCAGCCGCGAGAGGCCGTGGGACATTGGGTATGCCGGCGCATTCGCGCCGGCTTGGGAGTAGGCGCCGCCGTTCCCCCCATTCATCGGGGAGAGCTGCACGTGCACCGGCCGGTCGAGGTCGTTCAGCATGTAGGAGCGGTCGGCCGCGAGCGCCAGCTCGAAGAGCGTTCCCGCGAAGCAGCTCCCCGCCTCGATCCGCGCGAAGAAGCTGCGGCCCGTGACGTCGAGGCGGCGCAGCGTCCGCCCGATCAGGAGTCGCGTCTCCTTCACGAGCCAGTCGTCAGGGTGCTTCGCCAGCATCGCGTCGACGGCGACCACCTTCGCCGCGTCGCCCTCGGTCTTCAGCACGACGACCCCGATCGAGTCGAAGGCGAAGCGCAGCTGGAGCAGCGCGTCGTCGAGCTCGCGCGCGAAGCGGATCGCCCACGCGCCGCAGCCTTTCGCCCGCAGCTCCTGCGGCGTCGCCGGCTCGGCACCGCGCGGGCCGCGGACGGTGAGCGTGGCGACGCGCGTCTTCTCGTCGATCCGGAGCGTGACGAACTCGTAGTGAATCGTCTCGCCGTCGACGCGTGAAGCGACCGGCTCGAGCCGGATGCCGGCCTCGCGCGATCGCGCGGCGCCCGGCGCGGCCACGAGCTGCTGCACCCGCTCCTGCACCTTCGCCTCGAAGCGGCTGCGGGAGTGGACGAAGTCGACGAGCCCCGATTTGAGCGCCTTGCTGCCGCGGAACCCCTCGGCCACGGTGCAGAAGACGTCGGCGAGGTCGCGGCGGATCTTCCGCTTGTCGACCAGCCGCGTGAGACCGCCGGTCCCGGGCAGCACCGCGAGCAGCGGCGTCTCGGGGAAGCTCACCGCCGAGCTGCCGTCGTCGATCAAGTGGATCTCGTCGCAGGCGATCGCCAGCTCGTAGCCGCCGCCCGACGCCGTGCCGTTGAGCGCGGCGACGGTGCGCACGGCCGAGTCGCGCGCGAGCTCCTCGAGCCCGATGCGCGTCTCGTTGGTGAACTTGCAGAAGTTCACCTTGAATGGGTGCGACGAGCTCTGGAGCATGTAGATGTTGGCGCCCGCGCAGAAGATCTTGTCGCGCGTCGACGTGATGACGAGGACGCGCGCCTGCGGGTGCTCGAAGCGGAGCCGCTCGATCGCGTCGGCGAGCTCGAGGTCGACGCCGAGGTCGTAGCTGTTGAGCTTCAGCGGGTAGCCCGCCCGCCAAGGCCTCTCCTCCTGCACGTCCATCAGGAGCCGGGCGACCGGCCCGTCGACCGAGAGCTTCCAGTGGAGGTAGCGCGACGGGTGGCGCTGGAAGTCGAGCGTTTCCATGGCGCGGGGAAGCTAGCGTGCGCCGTTTCCGGCGGCAAGCAGTATGCTGCTCATCGACTTGACTCGATCGCCGACTTCGTGCAGTTTACTGCCCATGCCCCGGAGGAATCGCCCCGCCGCCGCGAATCGCGCCCGCGCCGCCGATCCCCTCACCGCGCTCCTCTCCCGCCTCGGCGACCGCGTGCGCCGCTCCCGCCTCGCGCGCGGCCAGACGGTCGGCGCTCTCGCGGAAGCCGCCGGACTCTCGCGCCGCTTCCTGACCGACGTCGAGCTCGGCAAGGCGAACGTCTCGCTCCAGGGCGTCGTGAAGCTGGCGACGGCGCTCGAGCTCGACGCCGCCCTGCTGCTCGCCGCCGACGGCGAGCCGACGCGGCCCGCGCCGGTCCGCGCCGCGCCGCCGGCCCGACGCTTCGCGCTGGTCGGACTGCGCGGCGCCGGCAAGACGACGCTCGGCCGCAGGGTCGCCGAGCGGACGAGGCTGCAGTTCGTCGAGCTCGACGCCCTGATCGAGGAGGCGGCCGGCATGCCGCTCGCCGACCTGTTCACCCTGCACGGCGAGAGCTACTACCGGCAGCTCGAGCGGGCGGCGCTCGAGCGGCTGCTCAAGGACGACCGCCCCATGATGGTGGCGACCGGCGGCGGGCTGGTCGCCGCGCCCGACACCTACGAGCTGCTGCGCCGTCGCTTCGTCACGATCTGGCTCAAGGCGACGCCCGACGACCACTGGAACCGCGTGGTCGAGCAGGGCGACTCGCGGCCGATGCAGGGCCAGCCGGCCGCGATGGCCCGGCTGCGCGAGATCCTCGCAGAACGGGCGCCGCTCTACGGGCTCGCCCACCACGTCGTCGACACCAGCGCGCTCGTGCCGCCGGCGAGCGGCGCGGCGCTCGAGGCGATCGTGCGCGCCGCACGGTGACGGCGCTTCGCGGGCTACGATCCGTCGCTCCGCGGCCGAGGACGAGGGGCCTCCCATGACAGTCGACGGCTTCGCGAGCTTCGGCGGTCGCCACCCCGACGCCGCCGCCGCCAGGAACCTGCTGGCGCACGCGGGCGTCGTGAATCCGTTCACGAAGCGCGCGTTCACGGAGGCGGCCGTGCTCGGCCTCTCCGGCGGGATCGGCTGCGGATACGCGAACTGCCCCTCGATCTTCCGTCACGGCAACGGCAGCGGCGTGCAGCCGGTGGCGCGCGGCTGGTTCTCGTGGGACGGCGGATGGCACCGCACCGTGTTCGAGCGGATCGGATTGAAACCGCGCGCCGTCGAGGCCTCCTCGCCGCAGGCCGGGACGAGGAAGCTCGCCGACGAGATCGCGGCGGGACGGCCGGCGCTCGTCCAGTGGGTGCGCGGGCTCGAATACACCGGCCACGCGATCGACGGCGCGGGCTGCGGCTCGGTCTGGGCGATCGTGGTGCACGCCATCGACGTCGAGCGCGGGACGGCGGAGGTCGCCGACCTGGCGCCCAGCTCGCTCGAGGTCACGGTCGAGAGCCTCGAGACCGCGCGCGGCACGGTCTGCACCCACCGGAACCGCTACTTCGTGCTCGACCGCGCGCCGTCGCCGGCGGCCGCGACGACGGCCCGATCCTTCCTCGCGGGCGCGCGTCAGTGCGCCGAGGGTCAGGCGCGTCCGCGCATGAAGTCCTACAGCCTGGCCGGGCTCGAGCAGTGGGCGCAGTCGATCGACAGCCCCAGGCTGAAGGACGGATGGCTCCAGGTGTTCCCGGGCGGGAAGCTCTTCTGGGCGCTGCACGACCTGTTCGAGAGCGTCGAGACCGCCGGCACCGGCGGCGGCCTGATGCGCCCGCTGTGGGCCGAGTTCCTCGAGGAGGCGGCCGAGGTCACGAAACGCGCGGCGCTGCGCGCGTGCGCGAAGAGCTGGCGCGAGCTCGGCGAGCAATGGACGGCGCTCGCCGAGGCGGCGCTGCCCGACGCCGTGAAGCCGTTCCGCAAGGCGAGGGAGCTCCTGCGACGATGGCACGACGCCTTCGTTCGCGAAGGCGCGAAGGGGCGGGGCAGGATCGAGAAGGCGCGCGACGAGTTCCACGCGCTCCGGCGCGAACTGACCGCGAGCTCCCCGCTCGGCCGCTCGGACGCGCAAGCGCTGCTCGACGATCTCGGCCGCCGCCTCCGCGAGCTGCACCGGGGCGAGAAGGCCGCGTTCGACGCGCTCGCGGCGGCGGTGCGGTGAGGTGAGCGCCACGCCGCGCTACGTGCTCGCGCTCGACCAGGGGACGACCTCGTCGCGCGCGCTGCTCTTCGACCGCGACGCGAAGGTCGTCGCGCTGGCGCAGGAGGAGCATCCGCAGTCCTACCCGCGGCCCGGCTGGGTCGAGCACGACCCGGAGGCGATCTGGCGCACGCAGCTCAGGACGGCGCGCGCGGCGTTGCGCGACGCCGGCGCGAAGGCGCGCGACGTCGCGGCGATCGGCGTCACGAACCAGCGCGAGACGACGATCGTCTGGGAGCGGTCGACCGGACGGGCGATCCATCCGGCGATCGTCTGGCAGTGCCGTCGCACCGCGGAGCTGTGCGAGCGGCTGCGGCGCGCCGGCGCCGAGCGGCTCCTGCGCCGCCGGACGGGACTGGTCGCCGACGCCTACTTCTCCGGGACGAAGATTTCCTGGCTGGTCGACCACGTGGCCGGAGCGCGGCGGCGCGCGCGGCGCGGCGAGCTCGCCTTCGGGACGGTCGACGCCTGGCTGCTGTGGAACCTGACCGGCGGCCGCGTCCACGCGACCGAACCCTCGAACGCGTCGCGCACGCTGCTCTTCGACCTGCGCCGAGGGCGCTTCGACGACGAGCTGCTGCGGCTGCTGCGCGTGCCGCGCCCGCTCCTGCCCGAGGTCCGTCCCTCGTGCGGCCTCTTCGCCGCCACCGAGCCGTCGCTCTTCGGCGGACCGATCCCGATCGCCGGCGTCGCCGGCGACCAGCAGGCGGCGCTCTTCGGCCAGGGCTGCTTCGAGGCCGGCACGCTGAAGGCGACCTACGGCACCGGCTGCTTCCTCCTGCTCAACACCGGCGCGAAGCCGAGGACGTCGCGGCACGGACTGCTCACGACGGTCGCGTGGAGGAAGGGCGGCTCGACGACCTACGCGCTCGAGGGGAGCGTCTTCGTCGCCGGCGCGGCCGTGCAGTGGCTGCGCGACGGGCTGCGCGTGATCGAGCGGACGGCCGACGTCGAGGCGCTCGCCGCCTCGGTGCCCGACAGCCAGGGCGTCGTCTTCGTGCCCGCCTTCGTCGGGCTCGGCGCGCCGCACTGGGACATGGAGGCGCGCGGCGCGATCGTCGGCCTGACGCGCGGCGCCACGAAGGCCCACCTCGCGCGCGCCGCCCTCGAGGCGATGGCGTTCCAGACGCGCGAGGTGGTCGAGAGCATGGAGAAGGACGCCGGGCTTCGGGTCCGTGAGCTCAAGGTCGACGGCGGCGCCGTGAGGAACGACCTCCTCTGCCAGCTCCTCGCCGACCTCACCGGCCGGCGGATCGTCCGGCCGAAGCAGACGGAGACGACGGCGCTCGGCGCGGCGCGGCTCGCCGGCCTCGCCGTCGGCTTCTGGAAGGACGAGCGCGAGCTCGCCCGGCTCGAGCGCATCGATCGGCGCTTCGACCCGCGCATCTCGCGTCCGGAGCGCGAGCGCCGCTTCTCCGCGTGGCTGCGCGCCGTGCGCCAGGTGCGCGCCGGATGATCGCCGAGCCCGGCGCCCCGGCCCGCGATCGCGTCTCCGGCGCCCTGCTCGCCGCGATCGTCCTGCTCGCCGCGTGGCTGCGCTTCTGGCCCGACGGCTCGGTCGTCGAGGGCAGGACGTTCGAGCGCCACGACGAAGTGCACTACGTCGACCTCGCCCGCAAGTTCCTGAACGGCTCGTTCGAGGTGCGCTACTTCATCAACCCGACGCTTTACGCCTACCTGCTCGCCGGCGCGACCGCGGTCGTCGGAGCGGCGCGCCGGGTCGTCGGGCTCGAGTCGAGCTTCGAGGCGTTCGTCGTCCGCGAGACGCTCTGCCCGTTCGTCCTGACGATCACCGGCCGGGCGCTCTCGATCGCCGCGAGCGCTCTCTCGGTCTTCGTTCTCGCGCGGATCGGCCGCCGGCTCTTCTCGCCCGCGGTCGGGCTCGTCGCCGCGCTCCTGCTCGCGCTCGACCGCCTCTCCGCGCAGCGCGCCGTGCTGTGCGGCAACGAGTCGCTCGTCGTCCTGCTCGGCCTGCTCGCCTTCGATCGAATGGCGGCCGCCGCGGGAGGCGGCTCGTCGCGCTCGAGCCGATTCATCACCGGGCTGCTGCTCGGGCTCGCCGCCGCCACGAAGTACTCGGCCGGGATCCTCGTCGTGCCGTGCTTCGTGGCGCTCGGCGGCGGCGTCGCGCCGGCGCTGGCCGGCGCCGCGGCCGGCTTCGCGCTCGGGGCGCCGATGGCGCTGCTCCATCCTTCCGACTTCCTGCGCGGCTTCTCGACGCAGGCGGCCTTCCTGCACGAGGGCTACCGCGAGAGCGACGCGCTCGAAGGCGAACGCGGCTTCGGCTTCTACCTCCGGACCTTCCCGGGCTCGCACCACGGCCTCGCGCTCGCGCTCGCGTGCGCCGCCGGGATCGTCGCCTCGCTCGCGCTCGCGGCGCGGCGGCGCGACCGCCGCCAGCTCCTCCTGCTCTGCGGCTCGCTCCCCCTCTACGTCTACCTCGGAACGGGCATCTTCCACCGCGATCGCTTCCTGATGCCGGCCGTGCCCTTCGTGCTTCTTCACGGCGCGTGGCTGGTCGATCGTGTCGCCTTCGCGGCCGCGCGGCTCCTTCGCTCCGATCGACGCGCCGTCGCCAGCCTCGCGCTCGGGCTCGCCGCGGTCACGGCCGCCGCGACGCCGGGCGTCATGGCGACGCGACGCTTCCTGCAGGGGCGCTACGGCCATCCCGAGCCGATGAGCGCGCTCCTCGAGCAGGTGCAGGCGGCGCTCGAGCCGGGCGAGAGAGTGGCCGAGCTCTGGTTCCGCCGCACCGACCGGCTCTTCCTCGACGACGATCCGTGGTCGTCGCTGGGGCTCGAGAGGCCGGCCGCCGAACTCCTCGACCCGGCGCGCGCCGCGCTGCGTCGGCGCGGGCTGCAACCCGACCGCTCCACGCTCCCGCCGCTCGTCGAACGGTGCCCGACGCTGGCGGAGCTGAAGCGCGCGATCCTCGATCTGCGCGTCGACGCGATCGTGGTCGTCGCGCCGAGCCACTACGCGTTCGAGCCGGTCGCCTCCGAGCGCGGGAGCCGCAGCGTCGACCTGTTCCGGTGCGGCTACCGCGACGAGCTGCTCGCGTGGCTGCGCTCGCTCGACGACCGCGTCGTCGCGACGACGCCGAACGGCCTCACCATGGCGGCGATCCTCGAGCTGGCGCGCGCGCCGAAGTGACGGTCGACGCCGGGCGGCCGCGCGTCAGAAGCCTCCGCCGGCGGGCGGCGGCGGGCTCGGCTCGCCGGCACCCGCGGCCGCGGCGGAGAGGTCGGCGTCGGCCGGTCCCGCCTCGAGGAAGCGCAGCGCCTCGGCGAGCAGCGCCTTGCGGTCGTCCGCCCCCTTCACGTCGGCGAGATAGAAGCCGAGCACGACCGCGCGCACCTCCTTGCCGCTCTGCGCATCGCGGCGCGCGACCCTCGCGCCGATCCACTGGCCGTCGGGGAGCAGGACGAGGGGCTCGACGCCGCTCGCGCCGTCCGCCGGCTCGAAGACGGTGATCGAGTCGCGCTTCGTGGCGAGCTCGAGCGAGAACTTCCGGTCGGCCGCGATCGCCTTCGCTCCGGCCACGGAGAAGTCGAAGCCGCGGTCCCAGGTGCGCACGTACTTCACGCCGAGCGTGTCGCGATAGAGCGGCGTGTCCCACACCGCCGCGGTCGCGCCCGGCGTGCCGAGCAGCACGCGGCCGCCCGCCTGCAGGTGGCGCATCAGGTCGCGCCCCTCCGGACCGACGATGCGCGGCAGCTTCACGCGCCGGCCGCCGCCGCCGAAGGGCGAATCGCCCGGCATGAACTGGGCGATCAGCGCAAAGACGTCGTCCATCGTCATCCCGCCGCCACCGACCTCGCCGCCGGCGTGGTTGTCGAGGACGACGACGCCGCGCTCGTAGCGCGCGAGCATCTGGGTCCAGTCCTCGCCGTAGGGCCTGGGGTCGCGGATCGAGTCGAACTCGCGCCCGAGCGCCTTGAGGTCTTCGGCGTAGGTGGCGGCGAAGTCGTGCTTCAGCGCGCGCTTCTCGAGGTCCTCGACGACGACCGCCTTGCCGAGCTCGTCGCGCGCGCCCTTCGTCACGTGGTTCAGCCCGAGCAGCGCGATCGCCTTGGGATTCTCGAGCTTCTTGATCGGGAACTTCCGGCAGAGCTCGGTCCACGCCGAGTCCTGCGCGAACTGGAGCCGCAGGTAGTCCTGGTCGAAGCCGAGGTAGCTCGGGAAGTAGATCGAGACGCCGTGGCTGCGATTGTTGCCGACGTTGTGGCCCTCGGCGATCACGGCCGCGTCGCTCGGGAAGTTCGCCGTGAAGAAGCTGTTCGAGAACTCCTTGATCGTCCGCTTCTCGGGGTCGCCCTCGAACTGGTAGTCGATCGCGGTGACGAACTCGAGCTTTCCCGACTTGTTGCTCTTCAGCATCGGCGGGAAGGAGATCTTCGCCACGTAGTCGCCGCGCTCGTCGGGGCCGACGAGCGGCGTCTTCGCGTAGCGCGAGCTGGCGACGAACGGCGCCAGGCTGCGCGGCGGCGTCGCCCAGCCGTTGAACCCCCAGATCACGCTGCCGGGCGAGCGGCGCTTGATCACCACCTCGTTCACGAGGCGGTCCTTGCCGTCGTCGGGGTAGCCGATCAGGTCGCAGACCTTCTCGGCGGCGGCCTTGAGCGCCGCGTCGCCCTTCTCGCGCGCGACCACCTTGGCGAGGAAGTCCTGGAGGTCGACGAGGTTGCCGAACCGGCGCGTGTCCTTGAGGATCTGCTCGGCCACGTCGCCGAGCAGCTCGGGCTTGCCGAGCAGCAGCTTGCCGACATCCTCGACCGCGGCCTTGAGCTCGGCGACGCGCCCGAGTCGGATCGCCGACTTGGTCTCGCCGCCCGACCAGCGGTCGCCCTCGACCTGCACGCCGCCCGGCGCGTAGGCCTTCACGTAGGTCTCGACCATCGCCTTGGCGAGCGAGGCGGGCGGCGCCTCGGGATAGGTCGTCAGCCAGCGCAGGTACTCGCCGTAGGCCATGCCGTCGCCCGGCTCGGTCTCCTGCGAGCTGGCGAGGTAGTCGACCGTGCCGCGCAGCTCGTAGGCGACCTCGAGCGTCGCCATCAGGCAGGCGTCGAAGTCGAGGACGTCGAGCCGCTCCTGTCCGCGGGCCTTGAGCGCCGCGCAGATCCCTTCGAGCGCCGCGCGCACGTCGGGCATCTCGAGCGTGTGGTGGGTGTTGTCGTCGTAGGAGACGCCGCTCCAGCCGGCGCCGTGGTTCCAGATCACGAGCGCGTAGTGGTCGGCCGGGAAGCTCTCGACCGCCCACTTGCCGAAGTCACAGAGCGGCTCGGGCCGGCCGCAGTCGGTCTCGCCGACGTTGTCGAGCATCACCGAGCGGATGCGCAGCGGGTCGTCGTCCTTCAGGATGTAGTACCGCCTCGTGCCCGGCGCCGCGTCGAGCCCGACGTAGAAGGGGCTCTCGTGGTCGGCGAACGGATTCACGAGGTACTGCCCGTTCGGCCGCACGTCGGGATGAGCGCGGAAGCGGGCGCACTCGACGAGCACGTTGACGTCGGCGCTCGAGCCGGCCGACTCCATCTCGTTCATGTCCTTGATGCCGAACGGCTCGAGGTTGTTGGCGGCGTTGAGGTAGACCATCACGGTCCACTTCTTCCTCGGGGCCGGCGCCGCGCGGCTCGCGGTGAAGAGCGTCTGCAGCGGCTCGACCATCGACGACGGCAGCGTGTCGATGAAGCGCAGCTCCTCCGGCCCGCGGATGCCGTTGCGCTTGCGGTAGCGCAGGATCGCGTCGGCCGAGTCGGCCTCGATCTCCGGCACGTCGAGCAGCTCCTCGCGCGTCGCGGTGGCGAGGTCGACGCGCGGGAAGTCGGGCGTCGGGGGCACGGGGAGGAACTCGAAGGAGATCACCTCGCAGCTCGGATCGAACCAGGAGGCGGGGAAGTCGTCGGGCTTGGTCTCCTTCCAGAGGTCCTTGGCGATCTCGTCGAGCCCGTGGCCGGCGGTGCCGCGGACGCGCTCGGTCTCGGCGACCAGCCGGCGGCCGAGCTCGCGCGCGTCGTCGCCCTCGTCGAGCAGGCCGCGGCGCGCCGCCCAGCGCCAGTTGAGCTCGACCGTGCCCATCAGGTCGGCGCAGGCCACCGAGCTCGGGTACTGCCGGCTCGCCACCGCCTCGAGCAGGTCGGCGACGCTGCGGAACTTCTCGCCACGAAGCCTCGCCAGAACCCGTTGCTCGCAGTTGCGCAGCTTCTCGACGAGGTGGTACTGCAGCTCGTCGTAGCGGACGCGGTCGTTGACGAGCGCCTGGATCGATGCGAGGGAGGCCGGGTCGAGCACCTTGGCGAGCCCCTCGAGCGTCTCCTTGCTCTGCTTCAGCCAGTGGAGCGCCGTCCGGCGCTTGAACACCTGCTCGAGTGTCGAGAGCTCCTTCTTCAGGTCGACGTCGACGCTTGCGGAGGCGGGCGGCGCGGAGGCAGCGGCGGGTGTCGACTGCCCATTCGCGGCGGCGGTCGAGCAGGCGACGACGAGCAGGAGCGTGGACGTGCGCATGGCTTCTTCCCGAGGATCCCGTGAGTGAAACGGGGCGGCGGTACAGTAACGAGGCACTGTCGTCCCCGGGAGATTGCGCCATGTCGAGCGCAGCAGCCTCCGCCGCCGAGCCGGTCATCAAGTGCCCGCGCTGCGGTGCGGAGGTCAAACTCACCGACTCGCTGCGCGAGTCAGTCGTCCAGGAGCTCCGGCAGAAGTTCGACGCGGAGAAGCAGAAGCTCGTCGAGCAGGCGAGCGCCGAGGCGCGCCGCGCGGTCGAGCTCGAGCTCAAGTCCGCGAAGGACGATGCCGCCGCGAAGGCGAAGCAGCTGGCCGAGGCGCAGAAGAACGAGCTCGAGCTGCGCAGGAAGGCCGTCGAGCTCGAGGACCGCGCCCGCGCTCTCGACCTCGAGGTGCAGCGCAAGCTCGACCTGGAACGCGCCAGGACGCGCGAGCAGGCGCTGAAGGAGTTCGCCGAGCAGCGGAGATCCGACGACGAGAAGCAGCGGCTGAAGGAGGCCGAGAAGGACAAGCTGATCGCCGACCTGCGGCAGCAGACGATCGAGCTGCAGCGCAAGGCCGAGCTCGGGAGCCAGCAGCTCCAGGGCGAGGTGGCGGAGCTCGACCTCGAGGCCTCGCTGCGCGCCCACTTCCCGCGCGACACGATCGAGCCGGTGGCGAAGGGCATCCACGGCGGCGACTGCCTGGAGCGCGTCCTCTCGGCGGCCGGGCAGCAGGCCGGGTCGATCCTGTGGGAATCGAAGCGGACGAAGCTCTGGAGCGACGGCTGGCTCGAGAAGCTGCGCGACGACCAGCGCGCGGCGAAGGCCGACCTGGCGGTGCTCGTCACGCAGACCCTTCCGAAGTCGGTCGAGCGGTTCGGCCTCGTCGACCAGGTCTGGGTGACCGACGCAGCGAGCGCCCTTCCGCTCGCGGCGGCGCTGCGAAAAGGGCTGCTCGACGTCGCAACGGCCCGCCACGCCGCCGCCGGCCGGAGCTCGAAGATGGAGCTCCTCTACACCTATCTCACCGGGCCCGAGTTCCGGCGGCGGGTCGAGGCGATCGTCGAGGCCTTCACCTCGATGCGCATCGACCTCGACGCCGAGCGCCGCGCGTTCGAGAAGCAGTGGGCCCGGCGCGAGAAGCAGATCGAGCGCGTGATGCTCAACACCGCCGGGATGTGGGGCGAACTCGAAGGCATCGCCGGCACCGCGCTCACGGCGATCGAGGGGCTCGAGCCGAAGCACCTCGGCAGCGGGGACGACCCGGCCGGGTCGTGAGCCGAAGCGGCGTCGGCGCGCTCCGCGCCGTCACGACCCGAAGAGCGGCACTTTCACCCACTGCGGGTTGCACCAGAGGTTCTGCTCGGTCACGCACCCGATCACGAGCTTGCGCGACTTCCAGTCGGCGGGGCTCCAGAGCGCGAGCTTCTCCCGGCTCTCCTTGATCGCGCCGGCGTCGGTCGTCACCAGCGCGAGCTTGTGGCCGAGGAAGCGCGCGAGGTGCGTCGTGAGGTCGGCCCCTTTCCATTCGTAGACGTGGACGAAGCTGTCGCCGACCACGACGAAGCGGCTGTTGTCGGAGAGGGCTCCAAGCGGCCGGGAGCCGCCGACGACCGACGTCGCGTCGAGGTCCTCCGGGATCGCCCCCCCCGCGACGGCAAGATCGCCGAAGTGGGCAAGGGTCACGCGCTTGAGCTGGAAGTCTTTCCCCTCCTTCAGCGGCCCGCGCACGAACCACGGCAGGCTCGCCACCCGCTCGCCGATCGCGCGCGCCGAGAGCTCGGCGCCTCGCGGCGTCCAGTGCGGGTCACCGCGCAGGAAGAGCTGGTCCTTGCGGTCGCCGTCCGTGCCGAAGCGCGCCGCGGCCATCGCCGGACGCAGGTCGAACGTCTCGACGCCCGCCGCGTTGAGGGCGAGCAGGAAGCGGACGGTCCCGTTCCCCATGCCCGCGAATCCGTCCATCGTCGGCAGATCGAGGAGGAGCTCGGGGTAGATCACGAGGCGCGACGGGATGACCACGACGAGCAGCTCGACGCCGTGCGAGCGGAGCTGGTCGCGGAAGTCGACGACCGCCGGCAGCGGGTGCAGCGGCAGCTCTGGATCGTCGCAGGCGGGCAGCTCGCGTCCCCTCCCCGACTGGTGCCAGCGCGCGAACGACTCGAGCGTGTAGAGCGGCAGCTTCCCGTCGGAGACGGGTAGTCGCGCTCCGGCTCCTTCGATTCGTCCTTCTTCCGGCCGAGGATCTCCGCGACCTTGGCGAGGAACTCCTCGTGGTGGCCGAACTTCTCCATCGCCGCGAGCTCGGCCTTGAGCGCCGCCTTCTGCTCGGCGAGCCGCGCCGCGCGCGCCGCGTCGGCCTCGGACGACTGCTGCGCCGCCGCGACACCGATCGCGGCGAGCCAGCCGACGAGAAGCGACCCGCGGGCTCCTCGCTCATTCATGGAAGACCGCCACCTTCTCCCATTTCGGGTCGCAGCCCAGGCTCTGCGCGGAGAGGCACCAGATCACCAGCTTGCGACTTTTCCAACGGGAGGCGTTCCAGAGCGCGAGCTTGCGGAGCCCCTCGCTCGCCGCGTCGCCGTCCGTCTGGACCAGGTCGAGCCGGTGGCCGAGCGTGCGCGCGAGGTGGGTCGTGAAGTCGGCGCCCCACGAGTCGAGGATGGCGGTGAAGCTGTCCCCGACCACGACGAACCGGCTGCGGTCGCTGCAGCGGTCGAACGGCCCATCCCCCGCGCGGACCAGCGTCGCCTCGACCGTCTCCGGTCGCCTGGACGGAACCCGGTCGACGTTGGCGGCGAAGACGATCGTGCGGCGCTCGAGGAGGAAGTCCCGCCCCTCCTGAAGGGGGCCGCGCACGAACCACGGCAGGCTGGCGACGCGCGCGCCGACCTCCACCGCCGCCAGCTCGGCGCCGCGCGGCGACCAGTGCGTGTCGGTCCGGAAGAAGAGCTGGTCCTCGCGGTCGCCGACCAGCCCGAAGCGCGACGCGACGAACGACGGCCGCAGGTCGAGCGTCTCGACGCCGGCCTCGTTCAGCTGCGCCAGGAAGCGCACCGTCCCGATCCCCATGCCGGCGAATCCGTCGAGGGTCGGGAGCTCGAGCAGGAGCTCGGGGTAGATCTCGATCCGCGACGGGACCGCAACGACGAGCAGCTCGATCCGGTGCGCGAGCAGCTGATCGCGGAAGTCGACGATGACCGGAAGCGGGTGGTGGCGGCTCGCCGCGTCGGCATAGGAAGGGAGCCCCTTCTCGACGCGCGGCCGGTGCCAGCGCGCGAACTGGCCGAGCTGGAAGTAGCCGAGGGTGCCGTCGGCCACGGGATGGCCGCCCGTCGCTTCGCCCGGCGTCCGTTCCGGCGCCTCGACGATCTCGACCAGCCTGGCGAGGAACTCCTCGTGATGGCCGAACTTCTCCATCGCCGCGAGCTCGGCCTTAAGCGCCGCCTTCTGCTCGGCGAGCCGCGCCGCGCGCAACTCGTCCTGCCCCTGGAACAGGAGAGACGCAAGCAGCCCGACTACGATGGTCCCCCCAGCGATGGTCTTCTCCTCGCAGGTGTTCCTCTTCTACTTCCTGCCGCTCGCGCTGGCCGGCAACTACCTGCTTCCCGTCCGGTGGCGCAACGTCTTCCTCACGATCGTCTCGTACGCGTTCTACGGCTGGTGGAGTCCGTGGTTCGTCGGCCTGATGTTCGTGTCGTCGTTCGTCGACTGGTCCGCGGGCGCGCTGCTCGTCCGACCCGGCGCGTCGCCGCGGCGCCGCAGGACGATCCTCGGCTGCGCGGTCGCCTCGAACCTGCTGCTGCTCGGCTTCTTCAAGTACTTCATGTTCGCGGCGGAGAACGTCAACCGGCTGCTCGCCGCGCTGGGACACGAGCCCTTCCACGTGATGCACGTCGTGCTGCCGGTCGGGATCAGCTTCTACACGTTCCAGTCGATGTCCTACACGATCGACCTCTATCGCGGCGACGCGCAGAAGGCGCGCAGCTTCGGCGACTTCCTCTGCTTCGTCGCGCTCTTCCCGCAGCTCGTCGCCGGTCCGATCGTCCGGTACCAGGACCTCGCCGACCAGCTCGTGCAGCGGCCGCAGCGCGGCGAGCTCTTCGCCGACGGCGCGCTCTCGTTCATGCTCGGCTTCGCCAAGAAGGTGCTGGTCGCCAACACGCTCTCGGTGGCGTCCACCCTGGCTTTCGACCGGGCGGCCGGACTCTCGCCGCTTGGCGCCTGGACCGGGCTGCTCGCCTACACGCTGCAGATGTACTTCGACTTCTCCGGCTACAGCGACATGGCGGTGGGGCTGGGGAAGATGATCGGCTTCACCTTCGTGCAGAACTTCCGCTCGCCCTACCGGGCCGAGAGCGTCACCGACTACTGGAAGCGCTGGCACATCTCGCTCACCACGTGGCTGCGCGACTACGTCTACGTCCCCCTCAGCGGCAACCGCGGCTCGCGCGCGCGGACGCTGCTCAACCTGGTCACGGTCTTCCTGATCTCGGGGCTGTGGCACGGCGCGGCGTGGCACTACGTGGCGTTTGGAGCGGTTCACGGGACGATCGTGCTGCTCGAGCGAATCGTGCCCGGCCGCTGCCTCTGGTCCTTCCTGCCGAGGCCGCTGCGCGTCGTCCCCACCTTCGCGTTCGTGATGGTCGCCTTCGTCGTCTTCCGGGCCGATGGCATGCCGGCCGTGCTCGACTACTGGCGCGCGCTCTTCGTCGGCTCCGGTCCGGCGACCGCACGCGTGATGAGCGAGGCGACGATGCTCTCGCGGTCGACATGCTTCGCTCTCGTCATGGGGCTCGCCATCGTCTTCCTCGGCCGCGAGACGCGCCTCGTGGTCGAGGCGGCGCGCAGCCGCCTCGCGCTCGCCGGCGGCGCGGTCGCCCTCTTCGCGTGGAGCGTGTTCGCGCTCTTCACGCAGGCCGAGAATCCCTTCCTCTACTTCCAGTTCTGAGAGGGAGCCGATGAAGCCGCCCATCTTCGCCGAACGACTCTCGACGCCGCGTGCCGGGCGTTTCGCCGCCTGGTGCTTCGGGTCGGCAACGCTGCTCGCTCCGATCGGCGAGATCGCCTGGTCGCTGGCGCACGACCGCCGGCCCGCGATCCAGGACAGCCTGAACGACATCGCCCATCGCACGGACGAGCTTCGCGTCGCTTTCGAGGACGAGCTGCACGACGCCTCGATCGTCACGCAGGCGATGCTCCCGCGCTTCCAGCAGTGGTCGACCGCGTTCTTCGGCGCGAGCAACCGCAAGGTCGTCGGCGGCCGCGACGGCTGGCTCTTCCTGCGCGACGACCTCGACTCAGCGCTCGGCGTGAGCGTCCTCGCGCCGGGCCGCGCCGGACCGGCGGCGCTCGTCGTGATCGCCGACTTCCGCGACCAGCTCGAGCAGCGCGGCATCGAGCTGCTGCTGGTTCCTGTGCCGGGCAAGGAAGTCGCCGATCCCGGCCGCCTCTCGTCGCGCTCCACCTCGATCACGAGCGCGCCCAACCCCGGCTTCGCCGAGCTCTACGCGCGGCTCGACGAGCTCCGAATCCGGCACGTCCGGGTCGACGAACTGCTGAACGAACTGCGCGCGGCCCATCCCGACACTCCGCTCTTCCTGCCGCAGGACACCCACTGGACCCCGGCAACGATGGAGGCCGTCGCGCGCCGCGTCGCCGAGCGGACGATCGAGCTCCTGGGTGAGCGCCCCGAGGACGACGGCCGCCTCAAGCGTGTGCCGGCCAGCCTGCGCGGGCAGGGCGATCTCGTGCGCATGCTCGGGCTCGCCGAGCCGGAGCGGCTCTTCCCGCCGATGGAGCTCACGATCGAGCGGGTGATCGACGGGACGACGAGCGCGCCGGTCGTCCCGTCCCTCGACGCTGACGTGCTGCTGCTCGGCGACAGCTTCACGCTGGTCGGTAGCGACGCGTCGCTCGGGCTGGGCGCCGGCGCCGGGCTCGCCGAGCAGCTCGCCTTCGAGCTCAAGCGCCCGCTCGACGTCATCGCGCTTCCCGGCGGCGGCGCCACCGCGGCGCGCGCCGCGCTCGCCCGCTCGAGCCGGCGGCTGGCGACGAAGCAGCTCGTGATCTGGCAGTGGAGCCTGCGCATGCTCGGCGGCGCCGCCGACGACTGGCGGCTCGTCACCATCCCCGACGAAGAGGCTGAGGAGGCGGCCGCGGCGCACGCGACCGTCGTCGGCGAGATCGTCGAGGTCACGCGCATCCCGGCGCGCTTCGACTACGCCTTCTGCCTCGCCACGTACGAGTACCGCGTCCTTGAGACCCTCGACGGCGCCGTCGACGGCGACCACATCTGGGTCGCCTTCCCGGCCATCGTCGATCGCAAGAACACCGAGGCGCGCTCGTTCGACGTCGGCGACCGCCACCGGCTCGTCCTCGAGCCGCTCCGCAACCACTACGACCTCGACCGCACCGCCTGGATGGACGACACCGGCGTGGAGGGCCGCCTCTGGTACCCGGTCGAATGGAGGCGCGCGTCGGAAGGAGCCGAGCATGGACGCGAATCGAACCGGTGACGGGGCGGTCGGCGCCGTGAAGGAGATCACCGTGCGCGCCGTCGCGTGCGGCCTCGTCTTCGGCGCGCTCTTCGGCGCGGCCAACGCCTACCTCGGGCTGAAGGTCGGGCTGACCGTCTCGACGTCGATCCCGATCGCGGTGCTGTCGGCCGCGGTCTTCCGCCTCGCCGGTGGCGGGACCATCCTGGAGGCGAACCTCGCGCAGACCGTCGGCAGCGCGTCGAGCTCGCTCGCGGCCGGGACGATCTTCACGATTCCGGCGCTGTTCATGTGGGGCGTCGTGCCGGGCTACGTCCAGGTGGCGCTGCTCGCGCTGTGCGGCGGTGTGCTCGGCATCCTCGCGATGGTGCCGCTGCGCCGGCTGTTGATCGTCCAGGGCGACGCCGAGCTCCCCTACCCCGAAGGCCGCGCGTGCGCCGAGGTGCTGAAGAACGCGCAGCGCGGAACGGAAGGCGGCCGCTGGATCTTCGTCGGGCTCGCGGCGGGTGCGCTGATCAAGTTCCTGATCACCGGGCGGCCCCTGCTCGTGGCGCCGGGCGCGAGCGCCCATCCCTTCGTTCCGGAGGAGCTCGTCCTCCGCCTGCCCTTCCTGCCGAATGGCGTCCTCTCGCTCAGCGTCGACGCCGTGCTGCTCGCCGTCGGCTTCATCATCGGCTACCGCGCCGCGGCCGTGATGGTCGCGGGCGGACTTCTCTCGGCGCTCGTGCTCTACCCGCTGGTCACGAAGCTGCACGCGTCAGGGATCGTCGACGCCGGCGGCGAGCTCGCGGGCCGGCAGCTCACGATGGACGGCGCGAAGGGCTTCGTGCGCTACCTCGGGATCGGCGCGGTCGCGGCCGCCGGGGCGATCACCGTCCTGCGGACGGCGCCGACGATGCTGCGCTCGTTCGCCTCGATCGTGCGCGGGCTGAGGACGGGCGGCGCGGGGGCGACCGACGACGCCACCGATCGGGACCTGCCCGCATGGACGCTCGCCGCGGGACTGCTCGTCCTCGCGCTCGTGCTCGCCTTCATGCCGGGCCTCTTCGCCGGCGATCCGCCGCCCGGGCTGCGGGCGATCGCGGCGATCGCGGTCGTCCTCTTCGGCTTCCTCTTCGTCCCGGTCTCGTCGCGGCTCGTCGGCCTGATCGGCGTCTCGTCGAACCCCACCTCCGCGATGGCGCTGATCACTCTCGCGTGCACGGCCGCGTTCTTCGTGCTGCTCGGCCGCGCGGGAGAGGTCGGGACCAAGGCGGCGGTGTTGACGGTGGGGACGGTCGTGTGCGTCGCCGCGTCGAAGGCCGGCGACATCTCGCAGGACCTGAAGACGGGCTGGCTCGTCGGCGCGACTCCGGCGCGGCAGCAGTTCGGGCAGCTCCTCGCCGCCGCGACCGCGTGCTGGGTGGTCGCGGCCGTCGTGCTGGCGATCGGCAACGACCCGCACGTCGGCTTCACCGGACCCGACGCGATGCCGGCGCCGCAGGCCAACCTGATGAAGACGGTGGTCGAGGCGGTCGTGGGCGGCCGCCTCCCGTGGGACCTCGTGGCGATGGGCGGCGGCGTCGCTCTCGTCGCCGCGCTCGTCGGGCTCGGCCCGCTGCAGGTCGCGCTCGGCATCTACCTGCCGCTCGCCACCATGACCACGATCTTCGTCGGCGGCTGCATCCGGCGGCTCGCCGAGGCGCGCGCGAAGGGCGCTCCCTCGGCCGTCGAGTCGGGCGTGCTCTGCGCGTCGGGATTCGTCGCTGGAGTCGGACTCGCCGGCGTGCTGCTCGCCGGGTACGCCTACCTCGCCGGCGTCGGACGCGCGAAGCTCCCGGCGCCGAGCGCGGCCGAGGAGCTCGCCGGCCTCGGGCTGGTCGTCGTCGCGGGCACCATCCTGCTGCGTTCGACGAGACGCCGGCCGTAGCGGCCGGTCGCGCTCAATCGCCCGACTCGACTTCGCGCGACCCGTAGCAGCGCACGAGCAGGACGAAGAGGGCGGCGGCGATGGCGATCTCGACGGCGGAGCCGGCGGCGATGCTCCAGCCGATGCTGCGAGTCGCCGCGTAGAGCGCGAGGCCGGCGACGATGCCGGGGGCGGCCGCGATCAGCCAGACGAAGGCGCGCAGCATCTGTCCCGGCGAGCTCGACGAGAGGGAGCCGCGCGCCGCCCCCGCCTGCGTCTTCGGCGCGAAGAGGAAGAGCGCGAGGTTGTCGATCTCGACGGCGAGGAAGGTGAGGAACGGCATCGCGAGCGCGACGACGGACAGGCCGACCCGGTCGCCCTGGCCTGCCAGCGCGATCGTCGCCACGAGCAGCTCCTGCAACGTCACGCCGAGAACCCACGGGACGATGAGCTCGGCGAAGACGACGGAGCGCGGGGAGAGCGGCAGCGCGCGGAGCTGGTCGAGGCGGTCGACCTCGCGCCGCAGGTCGAAGCCGAGCGCGTTCGACAGCAGGAGCGTCACCATCAGCAGCGGGACGAGCGCGCCGCGCGCCGCGTCGACGCCCGCCTTGCGCGTGGCGAAGACGATCGGGAGGACGACGATCAGCCCGATCGCCAGGCTCGGCACGAGCGACTTCCAGCTCCGCACGGCGAGCAGCAGGTTCTTCCAGACGATCGCGCCGGAGCCTCGAAAGAGCAGCCGCGCGGCGGGCAGGACGCCCGATCGGACGCGCCGCACCTCCTCGACGTCGACCGCGGTGCCCAGCCGGCGCCTCGCGGCGAGCAGGCGGGAGATGCGCGCCGTCGTCGCGATCGACTCCTCGCGGAAATCGACGTCGGGCAGCAGCAGCAGGCCGAGCGTGCCGGCCGCTCCCAGCACCAGCTTCAGCAGCGCGAAGCCGGTCGCTCGCGCCGTCTCGCCGAAGACGAAGTCGCCGCACGCCGCCGCCGGGAAGAGGAGCAGGCGCGTCGCCGACGACCGGGTGACCGACGCGACGATCGGTCCGAGCCCTCCGTTCCTCGAGGTCGCCAGCACCACGAACAGGAGCCCGCCGACGAGCGCGGCCATCGTGATCCAGCGGCCGACGCCGCGCAGCCGCCGCGCGAGCGCGTCGCTCGCCAGCGTGAGCACCACGGAGATCAGGATCTGCACGTGCGTCGCGGTCGTCTGCAGCAGAAAGATTCCGACGAGGAAGCGCCCCGGCCGCTCGTACCGCCAGCCGAACACGAGCAGCATGAAGCTCGCCGAGATCAGCATGAGCGGCCAGACGTGCAGCAGCCGCCAGACGAGCAGGTGGCGCGGCGAGAAGGGCGCCGGGAAGAGGAAGTCGACGTCGGCGGGCGTGAAGCGCGGTCCCTGCTGCACGAAGCCGCTCGAGAGCGACATCACGAGCATCATCGCGCCGAAGAGCACGAGCGACTCGCGCGAGAGGCCGCCGCGGCTCGTCGCGCCTCCGGCGTGCCAGCTCGACCAGACGACGAAGCCGATCAGCGCCGTCAGCACGAGCAGGCCGATCGCCCGCCGTGGCGTGCGCAGCGACCGGACGAACTGACGGAGCGTCGCGCGCTGCTTGAGGCGCAGCAGCGAGAGGATGCGGACGATCACGCCTCTCCCTCGACGACGCGGAAGAAGACCTCCTCGAGCGAGGCGTCCGATCGCAGCGCCGCGAAGGCGCGGATCTCGTCGAGCGTCCCCTCCACCACCTTGCGCCCCTTCTTCATGACGAGCACGCGCGAGCAGAGCCGCTCGACCAGCTCCAGCTGGTGGCTCGAGACGATGATCGCCGCTCCGTCGGCCGCCGCCTGCTGGATCGCCTCGCGCATCTCGCGCGTGCCGTGGGGATCGAGCCCGGTCAGCGGCTCGTCGAAAAGCAGCGCCTTGGGCCGGTGGAGCAGCGCGCAGCAGATGGCGAGCTTCTGCCGCATGCCCCGCGAGAGCGCGCCGCAGAGCTCGTCCTGCTTCTGCGTGAGCTCGAAGCGGGCGAGCAGCGCGGCGGGATCGACGCCGTCCTTGCCGTCGTGCAGGTCGTAGGCGAGCCGCACGAACTCGAGATGCTCGCGGACGGTGAGCAGCTCGTAGGGATTGGGCGTGTCGGGGACGAAGGCGAGCTCGCGCTTGGCCGCCACCGGCTCCTTCACCACGTCGTGGCCGGCCACCCGCAGCGTCCCGCCGCTCGGCCGGAGGATCCCCGCGATCGCGCGCAGCGTCGTCGTCTTGCCGGCGCCGTTGGGGCCGACCAGACCGAGGATGTTGCCCGCAGCGGCGGCGAAGGAGAGGTCGTCGACCGCCTTCTCCGCGCCGCGGTTGCCGTAGCTCTTCGAGAAGCGGTCGACCTCGATCAAGCGTCCCTCCGGTTCGAGCGGTCCAGTATGCTCGCACGACGATGACTCTCGCACATCTCCTGTGGACCGCGTGGAGCGCGGCACCGTGCGCGGCGGCGCTCGCCTCCGCCGGCAACGACGAGGGGCGGATCGTCGAGCTCGACGTCACGGAGCTCTCGGAGGTGCCGCTCGCGCTCTCGGCGGACGGGAAGCTGCTCTGCTTCTCGATCCTCGGCGATCCCTTCGAGCTGTCGGTCGAGGGCGGCGAGGCGCGCCAGCTCGCATGCACGCGCGAGTACGAGGTCGAGGTCGCACCGAGTGCGTCGTTCCCGACGAAGCCGGGCGAGCGAGTCGTCTGGAGCGGCGCGTCGAGCGACGGGAAGCTCCTCGCGGCGCGGGTGAGCCGCGTCTCGTCGCTGCCGGCGGAGGCGGGCCTGGCCGACGGCGACGACCTCGTCGTCGTCGACGGCGGCACGAAGCAGGAGCTCTTCCGCTCGTCGATCGGCCCGACGCGACAGGCGACGACGGCGGCATCGCCGGCCTTCGGCGCGGGAGTCGTCTACTTCCCGTGCGACGGCGCGATCCGCGCCTTCGACGTCTCGAAGCGTGAGCTGCGCTCGCTCCCGTTCCACGCGAAGGTGCGCCACCACCTTCCCGATCCGTATATGGGCGGCCTGCGGGCGTCACGCTGGTCGGAGCAGGACCCGCTGCCGCGCCAGGCGGTCGTCTCGATCGCGCCGGCGCCGGACGGCGAGGCGATCGTCTTCGACCTCGACGGCGACCTCTGGATGAAGGAAGGCGACGAGCCGCCGGCCGCTCTCACGCAGGGACCGGAGCAGGACCATTCGCCGCGGTTCGCGCTGAACGGCGAGTCGATCTGGTTCGCCCGCGACCGCGAGCTCTGCCGGATCGGGCGCGACGGCGGCGCGGTCGAGCGCACCGGCCTCGTCCTCGACCACGTCTTCGAGCTCGATGACGACGCGGCGCACGCGGTGACGAGCGGCAGCTTCGCCGCGCCCGGCGTGACGCTCCACGACATCGCCGCGAAGCCGAGCCGCCTCCTCGCCAAGGTGAACGGTCGATGGAGCAGCTCGCCGGGCTTCCTTCCCGACGGCGCCGTCGTGGCGACGCTTGGCGTGCGCAATTCCGCGGTGCCGCAGATCTGCCGGCTCGAGCGACAGGACGGCACGGTGACGCCGCTCACGGCGCTCGAGCGGGCGCCCTCCGCGGGCCGGCTCTCGCCCGACGGCCGGCGGCTCGCGATCCGGCGCGACGGCGGCTGCCTCCTGGCTCCGCACGGGAACGCTCCGGTGCGTGAGCAGGAGCTCGTCGAGCTCGGACCCGTCGGTGTGACCGCCTTCGCCTTCTCGGCCGACTCGAGCCGCCTCCTCGTCGCGCGCGGCCCGATCGTCACGGCGTACGCCGTCGAGGACGGCCGGCCGGTCGCGACGATCGACCTCACCGTGCGCGTGAAGAAGCCGCCGTCCGCGCCGCCGCTCGCCGTCACCCACGTCGCCGTCGTCGACGTCGAGCGGGGGACGCTGCTTGAGGACCAGCGCGTCGAGTGCGCCGGCGGCCGGATCGTCCGCGTCGTGCCGGAGCCGCAGGCAGGCCCGCTGCCCGCCGGCGCGACGATCGATGGCCGCGGCCGCTTCCTGATCCCGGGCCTCGTCGACGACCACGTCCACGCGCCCGGCCCCTTCCTCTCGAGCCTCGCCGCGTACGGCGTCACGCGCGTGCGAGACGTCGGCGGCGGCTGGCCCATGAGCTGGGGAGACGTCGAGCGGGTGGAGCTCGGACTCGCCGCGGGACCGCGCCTGCTCCTGGCCGGCGAGATCTTCGAAGGCTTCCCCACGATCTGGGGCGACGCGTTCCACGCGTGCGAGGACGAGCGCGAGGCGTTCGCGCTGCTCGACGACCGGGCCGCGCGCGGCATCGATCTCGTGAAGGTCTATCCGTCGCTTTCCGAGCCGCTGCGCGCGGCGATCCTCGGCCACGCGCACGAGCGCGGGCTGGCGACCGCCGGCCACGCCGACAACCTGCGGCTCATGGTCACCGAGATCGACGCGGGGCTCGACTGCTTCGAGCACGTGCCCGGCGCGCTGGTCCAGCAGGACGTGCTGGCGCTGATGGCCGCCGGCGGCGTCGCGTGGTGCCCGACGCTCGACGTCATGGGCGGCGGCGACTGGAAGCTGCGTCAGGAGCCCGGCGAGCGCGAGACGCCTCGCTTCGTGAAGGCGGTCCCCGAAGCGAGCCGCCAGCAGGCGCGCTTCGGCGCCTACTACGCGTGGTCGAGCACCCGCAATCTCGCGGCGATCCTCGACGAGAGGTGTCGCCTGGTCGCGCGCGCGTTCAGAATGGACATCCCGATCCTCGTCGGCACCGACGCGCCGAACAGCAACTGCTTCCACGGGCCCGGCACGCACTGGGAGATGGAGCTGCTCGTGCGCGGCGGACTCACCCCGGCCGAGGCGCTGCGCTGCGCGACGGTGATCCCGGCGCGCGTCTGGCATCTCGCGGAAGGCCGCGTCGCGCAGGGGTGCGCCGCCGATCTCGTGCTGCTCGCGAAGGATCCGCTGAAGGAGATTCGCGCCACGCAGTCGATCGAGCGCGTCGTTCTGCGGGGCCGGCCGTTCACGCCGGAGGAGCTGCTCGGCTCGGGAGTGCGCGGGTACTGACCGGCGCGCGGGCTACGCCGCCTTCCCGCAGCACTTCTTCCACTTGCGGCCCGAGCCGCACGAGCAGGGGTCGTTACGGCCGATCTCGGGCGCGGTGTTGACGATCGTCTCGATCTTGAGCTCCGCCTCGATCTCGGGGCACTCCTTCAGCATCTGGCGCGAGAGGGCCATCGCCTGCTCACGATCGCCGCGCTCGTGGTGGTACTGCACGAGCGAATCCCAGGTGAAGCGGAGCTCCTTGTGATCGCCGCCCTTGCGAGCCTTGTCGACCGCTCGCTCGTAGTGTTCGCGCGCGCTGTCGCCGCGCTGCTCCTGCTCGCAGACGTAGCCGCTGCGCAGCTCGGGCCAGCAGTGGTCGGGATGGCTCGCGCGCGCGGCGGCGAGCGCCTGCTTGCCCTCTTCCTTCGCGCCCGACTCCCACTGGACGACGGCGCGCTCGGCGTCGATGGCGGGAGCGCCGAGGATCGGCGCGTAGAGGTCGCAGAGCTCGAGCCCCTGCTCCTTGCGTCCCTTCTTCGCGAGGAACGAGGGCAGCTCGAGCAGCCAGGCGCGCACGTCGACCGGCAGGCCGGCGGTGAGTTCGTCGCAGACCTTGCTCGAGAGCCTGCCGTCGGGCCCGGCGACGACCTTCGCCGCCTCGAGCGCCGCGGCACGCGCCTCGTCGAGCACCTCCGGCCGCGGGTTCTTCTTGCCGACGGTCCCGTCCATCGCGCGGCGCAGCGCGGTGGCGACCGATCGGAGGGCGGCATCGTCCGGGCTCATGTCGGGGCGGGGACGATAGTTCAGGGGTGCGTCGCGTGCCAGAGGACCGACGAGCCGTCCATCACGGGACCGTCGATGCAGGCACGCGCGTAGCGCGCGAGCCGGCCGTCGGCGCCGGCCACGGGCACCGCGCAGGCGTTGCAGACGCCGAAGCCGCAGGCCATCAGAGTCTCGAGCGAGACGAGGCAGGCGACCTTCCGCTCGGCGCAGAGCCGCGCGACGGCGGCCATCATCGGGTCGGGGCCGCAGGCGAAGACGCGCGCGGGGCGACCGGCGAGCTCGTCCAGCGTCGCGGCGAGCAGCTGGTCGACGCGGCCGTGCAGACCGACGCTCCCGTCCTCCGTCGCGGTGCGGACCGGGACGCCGAGATGCCCGGCCGCCTCGAGCTCGAAGAGCTGTGCGCCGACGCGCGCGCCGTAGAGCAGCAGGGCGGGCGCGCCGCTCGCCTTCTCGAGCCGGCGGCGCAGCCATAGGAAGAGCGGCGGCAGTCCGACGCCGCCCGCGACGAGGAGCGACGTCTCGCCCGGCCGCGGTTCCGGAAACGGCTGGCCGAGCGGTCCGACGAGCCGGAGCGGATCGCCGCCGCGCAGCCGCGCGAGGCAGCTCGTCCCGCGCCCGATCGCCTTGAAGAGGAAGTGGAGCTCGGGGCCGCGGCCGTCGGGCCGCGAGTCGTGCACGCTGAACGGGCGATTGAGGAACGGGAAGTCGGCGCCTTCGGTGCGCAGCATGAAGAAGTGGCCGCCTTCGAGCGGGCGGTCGAGCGGCCGCGGCAGCAGGACGCGCAGCAGCAGTCCGTCGCGGCCCGACGGGCGGCAGTCGAGCGTCCGGGCGTCGAGGACGTGGCGGTCGGGAGCACTCATGGCCGCGGCCCGTTCCTGCGCGGCGGCGTGGTGCCCTGCCGCAGCGCGCGCTTGAGCGGCCGGGTGCGCGCGAGGCCAGGGCCGTCGACGCCGCCGTAGAGCGCCATGCCGGCGAAGGTGACGGCGAGCTGCCCGCTCGGGTCGACGGCCTGCTCGTAGGCGAGCAGGTCGCCGCCGTCGGCTCGAACCGTGTGGAGCGCCGCGAAGATCCCGGCCACGCTGCAGATCCGGTGGCGGTTCCTGTGCTCGGCGACGGCCGCGAGGAAGCGGTCGGCCGATCCGCTCTTCGCGCCGTCGAGCGCCGCGGCGTCGCGCGCTCGCACCTCGGCCAGGAACTCCGGCGTGTTCGGCTGCGCGTCGCCGAATCGAGGCCCGACGTGGGCGAGGTCGGCGCCGACGACGACGAGGACGCGGCGGCGCTCCTCGCGCCACGTCTCGCGCAGCGCGCCGAGGAAGTCGCCGGTCTCGGGGTGGCGCGTCGGCCCGGCGCCCTCCTCGAACAGGTCGTCGAAGGTGGTGCCGAGGATCGGGACGATGGCGGGGCGAGGCTCGCTCGAGAAGAGGTGCGCGAGCCAGACGGCCTGGAACTCGATCGAGTGCTCGCGCCGGTGGGCGAAGAGGCCGCGGCGATGGCTGCGCGCCAGGCGGCGCTCGAGCCGGCCGAGGAAGTCGCGGTCGACCGGCAGATCGCCGCGCGCCGTCCTGAAGCCCTTGTCGCAGAGGATGAAGCGTCCCTCTTCCGCGGCGTGGCCGGTGCCGAGGAGCACGACGACCTCGGGCGTCTCGCGGTCGATCAGCGCCGCGTAGGCCTTGCCGTAGCCGGCGCCGCCCCGGTGGAAATCGATGTGCGGCGCCAGCAGGGCTCGCAGCCGATCGCCAGCGCGGCCGCCGGCAACGCCGCCGGCGAGCCATCGATCGAGCGCGCTGCCGAGGCGGGCCGGATCGCCCTCGTAGGCGGTGCCGGCGTGGGACGCCGGGCGCCACTCGAGCGCGGCGAACTCCTGCTCGTGCTGCGCGCGGTGCGCCTGGAAGGAGGGCGAATCGAGGAGCAGCGCGCGATCCATCGTCTCGAGGAAACCGGCGAGCTCTTCGGCCGAGAGCGCGTGGCCGGCGCGCGACGCGAAGTCGGCGCGCACCTCGTCGGGAGTCCGCGAGCCGTCGCAAAGGCCCACGAGCAGGAGCGCGGCGGGGCTGAGCTGCAGCGGCGACTCGACGTATCCGGCGGGATCCTGCAGGAGGAAGGAGCGCTTGCCGGCCTCCTCGAACGGGATGACCTCGACGGGCCGGATGCGCGGGCGCTCGGGTCGCGTCGTCGCCATGGATCGAACGGTCGAGCATAGCCGTCGCTCCTTCACGAGAGCGGCGTAACATGCGTCGCTTCGAAGGTGACGCATGGACCTGCGCCAGTTCATCCGCGACGTGCCCGACTTCCCCAGGCCGGGTGTGCTCTTCAAGGACATCACGCCGCTGCTGCGCAACGGCGCTGCGCTCGCCGAGTGCGTCGACCGGCTTGCGCAGCGCGTCGACGGCCGTGCGATCGACGTGGTGGCCGGGATCGAATCGCGCGGCTTCCTCTTCGCCGCGACGCTCGCCGTCCGGCTCGGCGTCGGGCTGATCCCGCTGCGCAAGCCCAACAAGCTCCCCTACACGCGGCTCCGCGAGACCTACGAGCTCGAGTACGGCAGCGACTCGCTCGAGATGCACGACGATGCGATTCGTCCCGGCGAGCGGATCCTCCTCGTCGACGATCTCCTCGCGACGGGCGGGACGATGAACGCCGCGCGCAGGCTGGTGAGTCGCGCCGGCGGAAACGTCGCAGCCTGCATGTTCGTGATCGAGCTCTCGTTCCTCCAGGGGCGGAACCGGCTGGCGGGCGTGCCTCTCGAGGCACTCCTGGTGTACTGAAGTCGACGTGGCGACCGACCGCAACGGCCGATCGGAAGGGCTTTCTCGTACTCTCGGTGGGGGGCGCTCCGGGTCGCCGAGCCTTCGACTGGGCCGATCGTGGCTTTCGTGGCAGACTTCCGCTAGCTACTGGTCGTTCCGGCCGGCCGAAACGAGTTCGGACGAGCGGAACCGGATGACGCGAGACTCCAGGCAACACGAAAGGTGCGAGACGGCGGAGCACGACGCATGACCAGCTTCCGGGACAAGCTCAAGGAGATCCGCGCCTCGGAGACCGAGCGGCAGCGCCATCGCGTCCCGCTCTCCGATCGCCAGCTCGGCCTCGACTCGTCGTCCGAGAGCTGCCTCGCCGCGCGAGGCGACCTCGTGAAGCACCTCGAGAAGCTGATGCAGGAGTTCATCGCCGAGGCCCCGATGTTCGAGGTCGGACACGGCTTTTTCGAGGGCCGATACGCCCTCACGCTCTCCTACGACGAGCCCTTCCTCGACGAGACGCACGGGCTTCGGAAGCACTTCACGCGGATCAACTTCCTGCTCGATCCCTGCCTCCCGGACGGCACCTTCTCGATCACGAGCAAGGTCACGATCCGCGATCGCGACCAGCCCAAGGCCGGCGCGAGCGGCAACCTCGCCTCGTCAGGGGATCTCGACGCGTTCCGGAGATTCGGCGAGGAGCAGATGCTCCGATTCGCAACCGAGTACTTCGCAGGCCGGCCTCGCTCCCAGCACCTTCAGTCGTCGAACTGAATCGAGCCGCCGCCGCCCCGTAGTCCTGACGACGCGAGTTGCGCCTCGAGCCGCCGTGATCGGTGACGAAGCCACTCGGAGCGGCGTGCCCTGATTCGCCCGAGCGGCGCCATTCGCTCGTCCCTCCGCGTGGCTCCTCGAGGCCGGCCCGAGCCGACGATCTTTTTTCGGCTCCCAGTTGACTTATTTGATTCAACTTGTACATTTTGTACATCGTGAGCGTCGCTCCCCGGGTGCCACCGGGCAACCAGGGGTGCGACCCAGGACGAGGACGGGGTGCGAGGCCGACGAGCCCAATCCGCACACAACGGCCGGAATCGGTCGGGAGCGAGCGGGGCGGGAGCGACGAGCCGAGCGCCGGGAGGAGCAGAAATCATGGGACAGGCTTCGATGCTGGGACCGATCGTCACGAGCAGCACCGAGAGGGACTCCAAGGCAGTCGTGCCGGAAGGCCCGGAGATCGAGGAGGTCTGGCGCACCTACAAGGAGACGGCCGACCCGAACCTCCGGAACCTGCTGGTCGAGCGCTACCTCCCGCTCGTCCGCTACATCTCGGAACGGCTCCTGGTCTCGTTGCCGAAATCGATCGACGTCGAGGACCTCCAGAGCGCCGGGATCTTCGGGCTCATGGACGCGATCGACGGCTTCGACCTCAAGCGCGGGATCAAGTTCAAGACCTACTGCACGACGCGCATCCGCGGCTCGATCCTCGACGAGCTGCGCAGCCAGGACTGGGTGCCGCGGCTCGTTCGCCTGAAGTCCCACCAGCTCTCGAAGGCCTACAAGGCGCTCGAGATCGAGCTCGGCCGCGAGCCGACCGACTACGAGATGGCGGAGAAGATGGGCATCTCGCTCGACGAGCTCTCCGGCCTGATGGACGAGGCCTCGGTCTGCAACATCTTCTCGCTCTCCGAGAAGTGGGACGAGAACGAGGACGACGACTCGCTCGAGAAGATCGAGATGCTCGAGGACCGCCAGAGCCTCGATCCGATCGAGACGCTGAACCAGAAGGACGTGCTGCGCGCGATCACGCGCTCGCTGACGAAGAAGGAGAAGCTGATCATCATCATGTACTACTACGAGGGGCTGACGATGCGCGAGATCGGCGACGTGCTGAGCCTCACCGAGTCGCGCGTCTGCCAGATCCGCTCGAACGTGATGGCGAAGCTCAAGGTCCAGCTCGAGAAGATGCGCAGGAAGCTCGTCGTCTGAGCGTCGCCTTCCCTTCGTGAAGTGAGGCGCAGCGCCGCAGACGGAGCGCAGCGCCGCAGATGGCGCGCAGCGCCGCGGCGAGCTCATAATCGCGCGGTGATGGCGACGCCCGACTGGACCGGACTTGCGAGCTGGCGCGGCCGGCGCCTCGGCCCCGTCGAACTGCTCGAGGAAGTCGACTCGACGAACTCGGAGGCGCTGCGCCGCCTCGACGAGCGGCGCGCCGCCGCCGGGCTCGTCCTCGTCGCGCGCCGCCAGAGCGCTGGCCACGGCAGCCGCGGCCGCTCGTGGCACGACGCGCCCGGGAAGTCGCTGGCGATGACCGTCCTGCTCGAGTGGCCGGCCGACGTCCCGATCGCGGTCGCGGCGTGGCTCGGCGTCGTGGCGATCACCGACTTGCTCGACGAGCTCGGCGACCTCGGCGCCCGAACTCGGATCAAGTGGCCCAACGACGCGCTCGTCCGCGGCCGCAAGGTCGCCGGCGTGCTCGCCGAGACCGTCCGCCGCGGCGACGCGCCGATCCGGGTCGCGCTCGGGCTGGGGCTGAACGTCGGCCACGGCACCGACGACTTTCCCGCAGAGCTCGCCGAGACGGCGACGTCGCTCGCCCTCGAGGGCGCCGCGCTCGACGTGCCGACCGCGGCGATGCGGCTCGCGGCCGCGGTCGACCGGCGCTGCACCGAGCTCTCCGTGCGCTCCGGCGACTCCATTCGCGCGGCCTACCTGCAGCGCCTCGCGCTGCTCGATCGTCGGGTCCGCGCGCGCCTGCCCGAGCGTGACGTCGACGGTCCGCTCCTCGGCCTCGAGCTCGACGGCACGCTGCAGGTCGGCGACGAGCGCCTTTCCGGCGGCCACGTCTCGGCGCTGCGCGAGCTCTAGAATCCCCCCATGCGCCCCGACGGCCGTCCGACCCACGAGCTGCGCGCCACGCGATACCTTCGCGGCTACACCGACGCTCCGCTCGCGTCGGTCCTCGCCGAGTCGGGCCGCACGAAGGTGCTCTGCACCGTCACGGTCGACGACTCGGTGCCGCCCTTCCTCCTCAACACCAACAAGGGCTGGCTCACCGCCGAGTACGCGATGCTCCCGGGGTCGACCGGCAGCCGCAAGGCGCGCGAGCGCGGCACGAGGCCCGACGCCCGCTCGCTCGAGATCGGCCGCCTGATCGGCCGCAGCCTGCGCGCCGCCGTCGATCTGAGCCGCTTTCCCGGCCGCACCGTCTGCGTCGACTGCGACGTGCTCCAGGCCGACGGCGGCACGCGGACCGCGGCGATCAACGGCTCGATGGTCGCGCTCGTCGACGGCTTTCGCGCCATGGAGGAGCACGGCGGGCTGCGCGGCAGGCCGGTGCTCGCGCACGTCGGCGCGGTCTCGGTCGGCATCGTCGGCGGCGAGACGCGTGTCGACCTCTGCTACGAGGAGGACTCGCGCGCCGAGGTCGACCTCAACGTCGTGATGACCTCGGACGGACGCTTCGTCGAGGTCCAGGGCGGCGCCGAGCAGGGCGCCTTCACCGCGGCGCAGCTCGAGGAGATGCTGGCCGCGTCGCGCGCCGCCCTCCACCAGGTCTTCGCGCTGCAGCAGAGCGCGCTCGCGGGACCGCTCCCGTCCGGCTCGTGACGGAGCCGGCCTCGTGGCCGCCCTCGACCTGCCTCGCACGATCCTGCTCGCGACCGGGAATCCGAAGAAGCTGCGCGAGCTCGAGCGGATCGTCGCCGCCTCCGGCCTCGACCTGCGGGCCTTGGGACTCGACCGCCACCCCGGCGTGCCGCCGGCTCCCGAGACGGGCGCCACCTTCGCCGAGAACGCCCGCCAGAAGGCGCGCTGGTACGCCGAGCGCTCCGGCGAGCTCTGCCTCGCCGACGACTCCGGCCTCGAGGTCGACGCGCTCGCGGGCGCGCCCGGCGTCCGCTCGGCGCGCTACGCCGGAGAGAAGGCGACCGACGCCGACAACCGCCGCAAGCTCCTCGCAGCCCTCCGCGGTCTCCCGCGCGAGCGGCGCGTCGCCCGCTTCCGCTGCGCGCTCGCGCTGGCCGACGCGAGCGGCGTCCTCTTCGAGGCCGACGGCGTCACCGAGGGCGTGATCCTCGACGCCGAGCGCGGCGGCGCCGGCTTCGGCTACGATCCCCTCTTCCACTCGATCGAACTCGGTCGGACCTTCGCCGAGGTCGACTCGGCCGAAAAGGACCGCGTGAGCCACCGCGGCAAGGCGCTCGCGCGACTCATCGACTTCCTGCGCTCATACCCGGCGACGCCCGGGAGCGCGGGGGCCTGAGCCAGGACGACCTTGAGCCAGAGCCTCATCCGGAACTTCTGCATCATCGCGCACGTGGACCACGGCAAGTCCACGCTCGCCGATCGCCTCCTCGAGGCGACGGGAATGCTGCGGCGCGGCCAGCAGGGGCAGGAGCAGGTGCTCGACTCGATGGACCTCGAGCGGGAGCGCGGCATCACGATCAAGGCGAAGGCCGTCGCGCTGCGCCGACGCCACGCGGGCGCCGACTATCTGCTGAACCTGATCGACACCCCCGGCCACGTCGACTTCAGCTACGAGGTCGCCCGCAGCCTGCGCGCCTGCGAGGGAGCGCTCCTCCTCGTCGACGCCTCGCAGGGCGTCGAGGCGCAGACGATCGCCAACTCGCAGCTCGCGCAGGACCTCGGGCTCGAGCTCATCCCGGTCATCAACAAGATCGACCTGCCGCACGCGCGGCCCGACGAGGTGGCCGACGAGATCGAGCACTACCTGATGCTCGAGAAGGAGCGCTGCCTGCGGATCAGCGCCAAGCTGGGGATCGGGATCGAGGCGGTCCTCGAGGCGCTCGTCCGCGAGATCCCGCCGCCGGCCGGCGACCCCGCCGGGCCCTTGCGCGCGCTCCTCTTCGACGCCGAGTTCGACGACTACCGCGGCGTCATCGCCCACTTGCGCATCGTCGACGGCTCGATCAAGAAGCGCGACATGATCCGCATGGTCGTGGCGAAGTCGGAGTACGAGGTGCTCGAGCTCGGCCGGTTCAAGCCGCACATGGAGCCGTGCGAGAGGCTCGACACCGGCGAGGTCGGCTACCTCATCGCCAACGTGAAGTCGCTCGACGAGGTGAAGATCGGCGACACCGTCACGCACAAGGGCGCCGAGGTCGAGCCGCTCGCCGGCTACCGCGAGCCGCTGCACATGGTCTATTGCGGCGTCTACCCGACGGCGAACAAGGACTTCGAGGCGCTGCGCAAGGCGCTGCAGAAGCTGCACCTGAACGACGCGAGCTTCTCGTTCACGCCCGAGACGTCCGACGCGCTCGGCTTCGGCTTCCGCTGCGGGTTCCTCGGCCTGCTCCATATGGAGATCGTCCAGGAGAGGCTCGAGCGCCACTCCGGCCTCGACATCGTCCAGACCTCGCCCACGGTCACGTACGAGGTGCAGAAGAACGACGGCTCGGTCCTTGAGCTCAGCAACCCGGCCGAGATGCCCGACGCGGGACAGATCGCGCTGATGCGCGAGCCGATGGTCAAGCTGCGGCTCGTCGTGCCGGCCGACACGATCGGCGCGATCCTGAAGCTGGCCATCGACCGCCGCGGCCGCCTGCTCGGCCAGGAGCACATCTCGCCGACGCGCGTGCTCCTTTCCTTCCACATCCCGCTCGCGGAGATCATCTTCGACTTCTTCGACAAGATGAAGTCGTTCACGCGCGGCTATGGCACGATGGATTACGAGTTCGCCGACTACGAGGAGGCGCCGCTCGTGAAGCTGCGCATCCTCGTCGGCGGCTCGGAGGTCGACGCCCTCTCCGTGATCGTCCACCGCGACGAGGCGGAGTCGCACGGCCGGGCGCTGCTCCAGAAGCTGCGCCAGGAGATCCCGCGCCACATGTTCGAGGTGGCGCTCCAGGCGGCGATCGGCGGGAAGGTCGTGGCCCGCGAGAACATCAAAGCCCTCTCCAAGCACGTGACCGCCAAGTGCTACGGCGGCGACGTCACCCGCAAGCGCAAGCTGCTCGAGAAGCAGAAGGAGGGCAAGAAGCGCATGAAGATGGTCGGGAACGTCGAGATCCCCCAGAAGGCGTTCCTCGCCGTGCTGCAGGTGGATCGGTGACGCCGCCGGCCGCCGCAGCCGTTGCGCGCGCCGCCCCGCGGCCGGGGCTCGTGCGCATGGTGATGGAGAACGTCGAGGCCTTCGCCATCGCCATCGTGATGGCGCTGATCCTCAAGTACTTCCTGATCGAGGCCTACAAGATCCCGACCGGCTCGATGCAGCCCGAGATCATGGGCGACCCGACGACCGGCATCTTCGACCGCGTGCTGGTGAACAAGCTGGTCTACCTGCTGCGCGACCCGAGGCGCTACGAGGTCGTCGTCTTCAAGAACCCGCTCTGGCAGCGGCAGAACTACATCAAGCGGCTGGTCGGATTCCCGAACGAGCGGCTCGAGCTGCGCAACGGCGACCTCTTCGTCACGCAGCCCGGCGGGACCGAGGCCATCGCTCGCAAGCCCGACGAGGTCTGGCGCGCGGTGCGCAAGGATCTGCTGCCGCGCGGGAACGGAGGCGTCGATCTCGAGCGGCGCTTCCAGACCCGCGGCGGCGACGCGCGCGTCTCGAAGGAGCGGATCGCCGTGCGCGGCACCGAGCCGGCGACGATCCGGACGCGCGAGGCGATCCGCGACCACTACCTCGACGGCTACGACCGCGAGTGGATCGCCGCCTACGAGAACCCCTCCTCGCCCTACACGCCGGCGCTCAGCTTCGCGCGGCTCGCCAGCAACGACGTGAGCGACGTCGAGATCGCGGCCGACGTCACCCCCGCGAGCGACGCGAAGAGCATCGCCTTCGAGATCCAGGAGTCGGGCCGCACCCACCGGGCGGAGTTCCCGATCGGCTCGGGCAGCGGCTCGCTGACCTCCACGACGCTCAATGACCTCGATCCGGGCGAGTGGGAGGATCCGAAGTCCGACGCCTCGCTCCCCGCGCTGCGGCCGGGGGTCGCGACGCGCGTCTCGCTGCGCAACGTCGACGACGAGCTCGTGGTCGAGATCGACGGCGACGTCGTGCTGCGCCGCGCCTACCGGACGCGCGGCCTCGATCCCGACGCCGACCCGCGCACGCGCGCCCTCCTCTCGACCAGCGCCGCGATCGTGGCGAGCGGCCCGTGCACGATCGACGAGCTCGGGCTGTGGCGCGACATCCACTACCTCCCCGACGGCGACCCCCACGGCGCCCGCTCGGCCGTCTACACCGTCCCCGACGGCGAGTACATGGTGCTCGGCGACAACACGCAGAACTCGTGGGACTGCCGCCAGTGGAAGCGGGCGACCTACGAGTTCGTCGACGGCCGCAGGATCGACGGCAACTGGTTCAACGCGAGCTTCGCCCCCCACGCCCCCGCCGGCACCAACACCGACAGCAACCCCTTCGTCGTCGGCTCGTCGATCCACTTCCGCAGCGTCTTCGGCGAGGAGTACGTCTTCCCACGCACGGTGCTGCGCGACGCTCCCGAGGATCCCGTGAAGATCGAGTCGGTGAACTCGTTTCGGAAGGAGTTCCTGCTCGGCAAGGCGCTCGCCGTCTTCTGGCCGCTGCCACCCGTCTCGCCGACCTGGCGCCTGAAGTGGGTGCGGTGAGGAGCGACTCGCCTTGGCGCTCCTCGAGGTCAAAGGCCTGGTCAAGAGCTACGGCAAGCGGCGCGTCGTCGACGGCGTGAGCTTCGAGGTCGACGCCGCCGAGATCGTCGGGCTGCTCGGACCCAACGGCGCCGGCAAGACGACGAGCTTCCGCTCGACCATCGGGATGATCACGCCCGACGCCGGCGAGGTCTGGTTCGACGGCGAGGAGATCACGCGCATGCCGATGTACCGGCGCGCGCGGCTCGGCATGGGCTACCTCTCGCAGGAGCCGTCGATCTTCCGGCAGATGACGGTCGAACAGAACGTGCTCGCGGTCCTCGAGATGCGCGGCTTCTCGCGCGCCGAACGGCTGCGGCGCTGCGGCGAGATCCTCGAGGAGCTCGGCCTGCTCCCGCGAGCGAAGCAGCGTGCCGAAACGCTCTCGGGCGGCGAGAGGCGCCGCCTCGAGATCAGCCGCACGCTCGCCATCGAGCCGCTGCTGATCCTCCTCGACGAGCCCTTCGCCGGCATCGATCCCAAGGTGGTCGCCGAGCTCCAGCGACTGCTCACCCGGCTGCGCGCCAAGGGCATCGGGATCCTGATCACCGACCACAACTACCGCGAGACGCTCGAGAGCACCGACCGCGCCTACGTGCTCGACGAGGGGCGCGTCCTCTCGGAGGGCTCCCCCGAGAAGCTGCTCGCCGATCCGCAGGTGCGCCGGCGCTACCTCGGCGAGCACGACGGCCTGGAGGGCGGCGCAGCGTGAGCCGGCCGCTCGCGGAACGCTTTTCCGAGACGGCCCCTCCCGGCACAGATCACCCGCTGGTTGCCCCGGCGTTTCCGCCGATAACCAATCGTCACCGCGGCCTTCGCGGGACGAGGAAGGGAGCCCGATGAGCAGTTCGGCGCCGCGCTCGCTCGCTGCCGCTGCCCTGAACTCGCAGCCGGTGCACCCCGAGGTGAGAGGGCACATCCTCGTCACCGACGACGAGGCCGGCATCCGCCAGTCGCTCTCGATGTTCCTGTCGCGGCTCGGCTACGAGGTCTCCGAGGCGGCGGCGGCGGACGCCGCGGTCGAGCTGCTCGCGCAGAAGTCCTTCGACCTCGTGATCTCCGACATCGCGCTGCCGGGCGGCAGCAACGGACTCGACCTCCTCTCGGCGGTGAAGCGCAGCGCCCCCGAGACCGACGTGATCCTGATGACGGGTCACATGGACCTCGACTTCGCCATCAACGCGCTGAAGCGCGGGGCGACCGACTACTTCAAGAAGCCCTTCCTGTTCGAGGAGATCAAGCACTCGGTCGAGCGCGCCATCGAGCGGCGCCGCCTGCTCGCCAAGGCGCGCGAGCTCGAGCGGCTGCAGGAGCGCCACACGACGCTGAAGGACGTGCAGCGCGAGTTCATCCTCTCGCTCGCCGGGATGATCGACGCCAAGAGCCCCTTCACGCGCGCCCACAGCGAACGGGTCGCCGTCTACGCCAGCTTCTTCGCCCAGCACCTTGGCGTCGCAGGACGCGAGCTGAAGCTCGCCACGACCGGCGGCCGGCTGCACGACATCGGCAAGCTCGGGACGCCCGACGCGATCATCAACAAGACCGAGCGGCTCGGCGCGGACGAGTGGAAGATCGTGCGCCAGCACCCCGTCTGCGGCGCCGAGCTCCTGCGGCCGATCGCCATGATGCGGCCCTACATCCCGGTCGTCCGCTGGCACCACGAGAACCACGACGGCACCGGCTACCCCGACGGCCTGCGCGACGTCCAGATCCCGCAGGCCGTGCAGATCGTGAAGATCGCCGACTACTACGACGCCATCACCTCCGATCGCCCCTACCGCAAGCCGATGACGCTGCGCGAGGCGTGCGAGACGCTCGAGGGCGAATCGGGCAAGGCGTTCACGTCGGACACCGTGCGGGAGTTCATCGGCATGCTGCACACGGCACCGTGGCGCAGCCAGCCGGCGCGGTCTTGATCGTCTCTCGCGGCGCGCCTAGCGTGTCGCGCCCTCATGAAAGTCACGGTCTGCATCAAGCGGGTGCCGAGCACCGCGACGCGGCTCAGGATCGCGGCCGACGGCCGCTCGATCGACGAGGCGGGCGTCGAGCAGGTGCTCAACCCCTACGACGAGTTCGCGGTCGAAGAGGCGCTGCGGATCGTCGACCGCGCTGGCGGCGAGGTGACGCTCGTCAGCTTCGGACCCGACGCGGTGACGAAAGAGCTGCGCAACGGACTGGCGATGGGCGCCCACCAGGCGATCCACCTGCCGGCCGACGCTTCCTTCCGTGATCCGCTCTCGATCGCCCGGGCGCTCGCCGCGGCGATCGGACCGACGCAGCCCGAACTGCTCCTTTTCGGCCGCCAGGCGGTCGACGGCGACCACGCGCAGGTCGGGCTGATGGTCGCCACGCTGCTCGGCATGCCCGCGGTCCCCGACGTGGTGAAGCTCGAGCTCGGCCCGGGCTCGCTCAAGGCGTGGCGCGAGGTCGAAGGCGCGATCGAGGCCTTCGAGCTGCCGCTCCCCTGCGCCGTGACGGCGCAGAAAGGGCTGAACGAGCCGCGGCTCCCCAACATGAAGGGGATCATGGCGGCGAAGAAGAAGACGATCTCGACGCAGGCGCCCGCGGCGGCGGCCTCCACGCTCGTCCTCGAGTCGCTCGAGCTCCCGCCCGAGCGCAGCGGCGGCCGCATCGTCGGCGAGGGCGCGGCCGCGGTGCCGGCGCTGCTGAAGCTCCTTCGTGACGAGGCGCGCGCGTTGTGAGCTGCATCCTCGCCATCGCCGAGCAGGCCGACGGGAAGCTCCGGAAGATCGCGGGCGAGGTCGCGTCGGAGGCGGTCCGGCTCGGCGCGAGCTCTGGGCTCGACGTCGTCGGCGCCGCGATCGGCCCCGGCGCCGCCGCGGCCGCCGGCCAGCTCGGCGCCTTCGGCGTGAAGAGCGCGCTGGCGATCGAAGGCGACCCGGTCGCGACCTATTCCGGCGAGGCGTACGCCGCGGCGCTCGCGGCGGCGATCCGAGCGAAGAGCCCGGCGCTCGTCCTGCTCGGCGCGACGAGCTTCGCGCGCGACCAGATCGGCCGCCTCGGCGCGCTGCTCGACTCGAGCCCAGCGGCCGACTGCATCGCCATCACGGCGGCCGCGGCTCCGGGCGCGGCGGCGACGCGCGCGCTCGCCGTCAAGGTGCGCCGGCCCGTCTACGCCGGCAAGGCGCTCCAGACGCTCACGTTCAAGAGCGCCCCGGCGCTCGTGAGCCTCCGCCCGAACGTCTTCCCCGCCGCGCGGGTCGCGGGCGGCGCGACGAAGGTCGAATCATTCGCGCCGCCCCCGCCGCCCGCGCGCCGCGGCCGGCTCGTCGAGCGGGTCGCGGCCGGCGCGGGACGCATCGAGCTCACCGAGGCGGAGATCGTCGTCTCGGGCGGGCGCGGGCTGAAGAACCCCGAGACCTTCGCGCGGCTGATCGAGCCGCTCGCCGCCGCGCTCGGCGCCGCAGTCGGCGCTTCGCGCGCGGTGGTCGACGCCGGCTGGCGCCCCCACGGCGAGCAGGTCGGGCAGACCGGCAAGACGGTGGCGCCCAAGCTCTACTTCGCCTGCGGCATCTCGGGCGCGATCCAGCACCTTGCCGGGATGCGCACGTCGCGCACGATCGTCGCCATCAACAAGGACAAGGACGCGCCGATCTTCAAGCTCGCCGACTACGGCATCGTCGGCGACGTCGAGGAGGTCCTGCCGGCGCTGACCGAGGCGGTGAAGGCGCTGCACGCGCATCACTGACGCGGGATCGGGTCGCGGCCGGTCACGGTGGAGGACGGCCGCGCATCGCCACGCGTACGCGACGAGAGATCGAAGTCAACGACGGCCGCGAATGCTTGTCGCCCCGACTCGCTGCGAGCGTCCCCGTCCCCCTTCGAATTGGCGCGAGGTTCCCCCTCGACCCGCACGTTTCGAATTCTCCTCCCGCCCGTCCAGGGTTCACGGAGGCGCGACCGTTCACTTCGTCAGCGCCACCCGCTCGAGCACGAAGACCTGGCACGCCCGCAGGTCGGGCAGCGAGTAGGCGAAGTCGTCGGCCTGGAAGCGGACGCTCACGAAGGGCTGGGCCGCGAGCTCGGCCGGAACGTCGAAGGAGATCTTGAACGGCGCGGCGGCGCGCGGCTCGATCGTCCCGACCTGCAGCGCGTCGACGAAGACCGCGACCTTCACGCCGTCGATCTCCGGCCGCGGGAGTCCGTGGCCTGCGATCGTGAGGCGGGCGCGCCCTTCCGCGCGCAGGATCATCGAGGCGTAGGCGGAGACGAAGCCGCCGCGCACGACGCCGGCATGGACCTGCGCCGCGGCGTCGTCGTCGATCCGGCCGAAGTCGATCTCCGAGCCGATGGTCCGCCGCTCGAGGAGCTTCTTCAGCGTCGCGGGCTTGCGCACCTCCTCCTCGGCCTCGGGCAGGAGCCGCTTCACGACCTCGTCCGCCGCCGGCAGCGGTTGAAGCGCCAGACCGGGCAGCAGCCCGCGCTCGCGGAGCACGCCGTAGAGGAAGAGGGCCACCTGCTCGTGACCGGCGCGGTTCCAGTGAGCGTCCGTCCTCGAGTTGCGGAATCGCTCCAGCTTGTTGAACGACGAGGGGAACACCACCGACTGCGCCGGAGCGAGCTCCTTGGCGAAGAAGCGCTGGCCGAGCTCGAGCCGGCCCGAGTAGCTGTTGAAGAGGAGGTAGCGCCCGCCCGCCGCCTCGACGGCGCGCGCGAGCCGGCCGACCTCGCGGCCTGATTCGTCGAGGCGCGAGCGGCTCTCCCAGTCGAGCCCGAAGAGGAGCCAGTTGTTCTCTCGCGTGGCGAAGGCGTAGTGGGGCGACTCCTCGAAGACGAACGCGTCGGCCCGCTCGGGGTGGCGCGGCCACCACTGCGCCATCGCCCCCATGCCGCGCGCTCCCGGGTTGTCGTCGAGGTCGTTGCGCACGACCACCTGCACGACGAGGTCGGGCTTCACGAGCGCGAGCTGGCGGCGGAGGAAGGCGCACTCGGAGACGACGTTCCACGTGTTGATGCCGAAGTGGAGGCACTCGATCGGGCCGTGCGCCGCCTGCGCGTGATCGGCGAGGAGCTTCTCGAGGAAGACGCCGGCGCGATCCTCGGCGTGCACGCCGTAGCCCATCACGAACGAGTCGCCGAGCAGCACGACGCGCGTCGTCCCGGCCGGCTTGGGCAGCGCAAAGGAGCGCTCGCGCAGGCCGAGCTCGTTGCTGTCGATCGTGACGCCCTCGAGCGGCCGGCCGCGGATCCCCGGCTGCAGGAGCCGCGCGACCGTCGGATCGGGGAAGGCGTCCCAGACTCCCGACCCGCGGTCGACCAGCTCCTGCAGCGCCGCGCGCCGCAGCTCGGGATCGAAGACCGCCTGGTTCTCGCGTGGCGACCCGATCCAGTCGACCTTCGTGAGGCTCGCGCAGAGCAGCACGAGCCCGACCACGATCGCGGCGAGGAGCAGGATCGTCCGGTAGGCCCAGGCGAGCTTCTTGGTCGGGTCCAAGCCGCGGCGCTCAGTGGCGGAAGTGGCGGACGCCGGTGAAGTACATGGCGACGCGCTGCTCGTCGGCGGCGGCGATGATCTCGGAGTCGCGGCGGCTCCCACCCGGCTGGATCACCGCCGTCACGCCGGCGCGCGCGGCCGCGTCGAGCCCGTCGCGGAACGGGAAGAAGGCGTCCGAGCCGAGGACCGCGCCGCGCGCCCGGTCGCCGGCTTTCCGGACGGCGATCTCCACGGCATCGACGCGGCTCATCTGTCCGGCGCCGGTCCCGATCAGCGCGCCCTCCTTCACGAACACGATCGCGTTGCTGCGCACGTGCTTCACGATCCTCCAGGCGATCCGGAGGTTTCGCTCCTCGTCGGGCGTTGCCGCCCGCTTCGTCCTGAGCTCGAGCTTGAGCGGCGGCTCGTCGTCGCGCTCCTGCACGAGCACGCCGCCGAGCAGCGACCGCACGTTGAACCGCGGCGCGTCCTGGGCTCGAGCCGCGGTGTCGCCGCACGCGAGCACGCGGACGCTCCGCCCCCACGGCGCGCCGCTGCGAATCGCCTCGAGCGCGTCGGCCGCGACGTCGGGCGCCACGATGACCTCGAAGAAGTGGTCGGGCGTGGCAATCCGCCGCGCGAGCGTCAGGTCGAGCGGACGATTCAGCGCGAGGATCCCGCCGAACGCCGACGTCGGGTCGCCGGCGTAGGCGCGCTCGAAGGCTTGAAGCGGCGTCTCGCCGATCGCGCAGCCGCAGGGATTGTTGTGCTTGACGATCACGGCGGCCGCTGTGGCGGCCGGGACGGCAGCCGCGGGGCCCGCTGGCTCGTCGAGCTCCTTCACGAGCTCGAGGGCGGCGTCGGCGTCGAGCAGGTTGTTGTAGGAGAGCTGCTTGCCGTTGAGGATTCGGGCGTGCAGCACCGACGCCTCGCCCGGCGCTCGACCGCGCAGGAAGAAACCCTTCTGGTGCGGGTTCTCGCCGTAGCGCAGCCCCTCGCCGTCGACGCCGGCGTTGGAGCCTTCCACGAGCAGCGGCCGCAGCGCCGACGGCAGATCGCCCTGCAGGAGAAGGACGGCCTCGGGCGGGAGCCTCGCCTTCGGGGCGGCGGCCGGCGCGACGAAGGTCTCGAAGAAGGCGGCGATGTCGCGGTCGTACTCGGCGACGCGCCGGAACGCCTTGGTGGCGAGCTCGGCGTGCAGCGCGGCGTCGGGCGCCGCCCCGTTCGCGGTCGCCGCGACGACGCGCGCGTAGTCGGCGGGATCGACGACGACGGCGACGCGCGCCGAGTTCTTGGCGGCCGCGCGGATCAGCGTCGGTCCGCCGATGTCGACCTCCTCGATCACCTTCTCGACCGCAGGATCGTGAAGCCCGCGCGATGGCTCGCCGCCCGCCGCGCGAAACCGACCCGCCGCGTCGGCGAAGCGGTAGAGGTTCACGACGACGACGTCGATCGGCGGGATCGCGTGGCGCTCGAGCTCGGCGCGGTCGGAGGCAAGCCGGGTCTGCGCGAGGATCCCGCCGAGGAGCTTCGCCTGCAGCGTCTTCACCCGCCCGCCGAGGATCTCGGGGAAGCCGGTGAAGTCGGAGACCTCGGTCACGTCGACGCCCGCCGCCCGCAGCGCCTTCGCCGTCCCTCCGGTCGAGAGCAGCTCGAAGCCGTTCCCGACGAGCCCGCGCCCGAGCTCGACGACGCCGCTCTTGTCGGTGACGCTGATCAGCGCGAGACGCCGGTTCTCAGGCAAGTCGATCCTCCGCTCGATCACTTCGCCTTGCGGCTGCGCAGGTAGGCCTCGAGGAACGCCTCGATGTCGCCATCCATGACGGCGTCGATGTTGCCGCTCTTGAAGCCGGTGCGCTCGTCCTTCACGAGCTGGTAGGGCTGGAAGGTGTAGCTGCGGATCTGGTGGCCGAAGCCGATGTCCTTCTTCTCGCCGGAGAGGCCGCGGATCTCGGCATCGCGGCGCTCCTCTTCCAACGCGAGCAGCTTCGCCTTGAGGATCTTCATCGCCGCCGCCAGGTTCATGTGCTGGCTGCGTTCGTTCTGGCACTGGACGACGATGCCGCTCTGCAGGTGAGTGATGCGGACGGCCGACTCGGTCTTGTTCACGTGCTGGCCGCCGGCGCCGCCCGCGCGGAACTTGTCGATGCGCAGGTCCGACTCGGCGATCTCGATGTCGACCTCCTCCTCGATGACGGGCGAGACGTCGACGGAGCAGAAGGAGGTCTGCCGGCGCTTGTTGGCGTCGTACGGCGAGATGCGGATCAGCCGGTGGACGCCGATCTCGGCCTTGAGCCAGCCGTAGGCGTACGGGCCGTCGATCTGCAGCGTCGCCGACTTGATCCCGCCGGAAGCGTCGTCGGGAACCATGTCGATCTGGGCGACCTTGAAGCCGTTCTGCTCGCCGAAGCGCGTGTACATGCGGACGAGCATGCGCGCCCAGTCGCACGATTCGGTGCCGCCCGTGCCCGCCTGCACCAGGAGGTAGGCGCTCGTGTGGTCGTAGCGCCCGCCGAAGCTGACCTCGAGGTCGAAGCGGTCGAGCTCGTGGCGGAGCCTGCCGGCGAGGCGCGCCGCGTCGGGCACCATCTCCTCGCCACCCGCCTCCCGCGCGAGTGAGAGCGTCGCGTCGAGCTCGCCGAGCTCCTTTTCAAGGCCGGCGAGCGGTTCGAGCCGGCTCTTCAAGACCTTGAGCCGCTCGATGGCGGGGCGGCTCTTCGCAGGGTCGTTCCAGAAGCCGGGCTCGGCCATCCGCGCCTCGATCGCGGCGCGCTCCCCGGCGAGCGCCGGGACGTCAAAGACAGTCGCGGATCGAGCTGAGCTTGCCACGCAGAGCTTCGACGCCGCTCTGCATCTCGTCGACGGAAGGGAGGTGCGTGGTCATGGCGGCGATTGTAGCCCGAGCAGCGCGGCCGCGATCGAGGCTGGCTCCGGCAGTCCGCCCGGTCCGACCTCGCCGCACGCGAGCTCCTTCACGACCGGCTCGAGCAGGTGAATCCGGCCGCCGTGCATCGCCAGGAGCTCCTTCACGTTGCGGCGCGTCGCCGGATGGCTCCACATCTCGCGATTCATCGCCGGCGCGAGCAGCACCGGCACTCGCTTCTCGAGCGCGAGCAGCGTCGCGCTCGCCAGGTCGTCGGCGATCCCGGCCCAGAGCTTGGCGAGGAAGTTGGCCGTCGCCGGCACGACGCCGACGACGTCGGCGTTGCGGCCGAGCCGGATGTGGTCGATCTCGCCCTCGCTCACGCCGGGCAGGAGCTCGGTGAAGACGCGCCGGCCGGAGAGCGCCTCGAAGGTCACCGCCGTCACGAACTGCGCCGCCTCGCGGGTGAGGAGCACCTGCACTTGCGCGCCGGCGTGGCGGAGCTCGCGCACGACGTCGCACGTCTTGAAGGCCGCGATGCCGCCGGTGACGACGAGCAGGACTCGGCGGGGCGGCGGCGCGGCGGCGGCTCCTTTCGTCACGCGCTGGCTCCTCGCGCTCCGCCGGTCCGGTGCCGGGAGGCGACGTGCCGGCGGCAGGCGCGCAGGATCAACCGAGCCGCTGCGGCGCGCGAGCGCGCCTCCGAGATCGTTCCGGCGGCTGGATCGAGGAGCAGGCCGCGGTGCTCGGTCCCGACATCTTCCAGGAGATTGGCGAACACGAGCTTTGCTCCGGCGGCGCGCGCGGCGGCCGTGGCCCGGCGGACGAGCTCGGCGCGGCCGATCCCGCTCTCGAGCTTGAACGTGCAGAGCACGGCGCGCGGGTGGCGGGCACGCAGCTCGGCCACGACCTTCGGCAGAGGCGAGAGCGTGATCGTCCAGGCGGCGCGACCGCTGGCGACCTTACCGCGTGCCGGGACCGGCGCGTAATCGGCGACCGCCGCCGCGTGGACGATGATGTCGGGAGCAGCCGCGGCGGCTCGCAGCCGCGCGCGAAGATGTGCCGAAGTCACGAAGCGCTCGATCCGGATGGCGCGGGAGCGCGGGGCGGGGACGGACTCGGCGAGGAAGAGCGTCACTCGGTCGCCGCGGCGTGCGGCCGCGCGCGCGAGCTCGACGGCCATCCGCCCGGTGGAGACGTTCCCGATCCAGCGGACCGCGTCGATCGGCTCGCGCGTCCCGCCGCCGGTGATCCAGACTTCCAGGCACTCTCCTCCGCGGGTCAGTGCGACTGCGCGAGGATCGACAGGTTGTCGAGCGTGAACTCGCCCGGCTTGCTCGCCTGCTTCACGAAGCGGATTCGGCTCACGCGGTGGAACGCGCCGGCGGTCTGGGCGGCGTGGTCCTCCACCTCGCCCGTGTCGACGTTCAGGACCGCGAGCTCGAAGGCCGCCAACCCGTCGCCGAGGTCGAAGACGCCGAGGACGAACTCGTAGTTCGAGCCCTTGACGATGCGCATGTGGTACGGCAGGCCGTTCACGACGAGGCTCTCGCCGTCGATGCGGATCGAGACGAGCTCGGTGGTCGCGCCGTCGTTGACGCTTCCCGGCAGGCAGAGCTCGGTCGTGGCTCCGTCGTCGACGCCGATCGCGAAGGTGCCCGCGTCGCTGCGCTTCGAGAGCAGGAACGAAACGAGGACGGGCGAGCCCGCGGCGCCCGCCGGCTCGAGCGCGACGCCGAAGTCGCTCGCGGCAGGCGCGGCAACGTCGATGAGGTGGAGTCGATGATTCGAGATGCCCGACGCCGGCGAAACGTCCGTCAGCGTCATGCCCGGCGGTGCGAGCGTCGTGAGATTGCCGACCTCGGCGGGGAACGACTTGCCGTCGCCCGGACCGTCGGCCACGGCATCGAAGGTCGCGCGAGCGAGCTCGGCCCAGCTCGACGTGGCGAAGGCGGAGCCCGTCGGATCGCGGTGCTCCGCGCGCGGCGAGGTACCGAGCAGAGATGATGCGACCGCGGCGCACCCGAACAGAATTCGGGCGCCAAGGCGCCGGAGCCGCCAAGTCGTGGCCGCGCTTCTCACGTCGCTCCACCTTTGGCTCGCCCGGGCCGTGGAACGGCGCGCTTCCGAAACGACAAGCGTCACAGAAGGGACCGCACCAGGCTAGGACGGGCGGAACGATAGCCCCCTTTTGGAAGCTGCCAAGGTCCGACAGCGTCATTTCGCTGACAACTGCCGAGCTCAGGTGGCCGCGGTGCGCGACTCCTCGCCACCAGCGTCGGGCTTGGGCGGTCCGGCTCCGTCCCGGAACCGCTGGAGCTTCAGGTAGAGGCTGCGCTCGCTGATCCCGAGTTCGCGTGCCGCGCGGGCCCGGTTGCCGCCAAGACGGGAAAGGACGTCGAGGAGGTAGGTGCGCTCCTGGTGTTCCATGAATTCCCGGAGGCGGAGCGACTCGACCGGCTCGCTCTCGAAGGCAGCCGGCAGCTCCTCCTTCAGGCGCTCCAGGACGATTTCGTCCCCCTCACGGTGGAGCACGAGGAGCCGCAGGACGGCGTTCTCGAGCTCTCGCACGTTCCCAGGCCAGCCATACCGGATGAAGCTCTTCCACGCGGGGGGCGAGAAGCGCAGCGGCTGCGCCTTCGCCTTGGCGGCGTGCCGCCGCTCGAAGTGCTCGATCAGGAGGGGAATGTCCTCGCGGTGGTCTCGCAGCGGGGGGAGCTGGACTCCCAGGACGACGAGCCGATACATGAGATCCTCACGGAAGCGCGCCGCAGCGACCTCCTTCTGCACCTCCCGGTTCGAAGCGGCAACGATCCGGACGTCCACCTTCCGCACCGCGCCGCCGCCGAGCCGCTGCACCTCGCCGAACTGGACGACGCGCAGGAGCTTCGCCTGCAGCTCGAGCGACGCGTCGCAGACCTCGTCGAGGAATAGGGTCCCGCCGGCCACTCGCTCGAAGAGCCCGGCCTGGTCGGAGTCCGCACCCGTGAACGCGCCGCGCAGGTGGCCGAAGAGCTCGTTCTCGATCAGGTGCGGCTGCATGCTCGCGCAGTTCAGGCTCTCGTAGGGCCGCGTCCGTCGATCGCTCTTGCGGTGGAGCGCCCGCGCCACCAGCTCCTTGCCGGTGCCGCTCTCGCCCGAGATGAAGACCGGCAGGCCCGAGTCGGCGAAGAGCTCGATCTTGCGCTTCACCTCCTCCATCACGGCGGACTGCGAGACGATGCCTTCGAAGTCGAGCGCTCGCGCGACCTGCCGTCGCGCCTTGTCGAGCGACGCGCGCGCCTCCCTGAGCTCGCTCTGGTTCTCGAGCAGCGCCGCCTGCAGCTCGCGGTTCAGCCGCTCGATCTCCTGCTGGGTGCGCTCGAGCTCCGCCTGCCGCTCGCGGTTCGCGCGCAGGAGCTCCGCCTTCTCGAGCGCGATCGCCGCGAAGTCGGAGAGATCCTCGACGTAACGCAGCTCGCGCTCCGAGAAGGCGTCGATGCGCGTCGGGTCGTCGAGGTAGAGCGAGCCGAAGATCGTGGTCCGGTTCCGCAGCGGCACGCAGAGCACGCTGATGAGCTTGAGCTGCGAGATCGACGCGGCGTCGCGAAAGCGCTCGTCGGCGCTCACGTCGGAGAGGAGCACGGGATTGCCGTCGCGCGCGACGAGCCGCGCGACCGAGGAGCTGAACGCCAGTTCGGGCTGCTCGATGTCCGCCGCGCCGAGGTTCCGCGCCGCCCGGACCGAGGGATGACCGTCGCCCGCGAGGATGAGGAAGCCGCGCCGCGCACGGGTCGATTCGATGGCGTGGTCGAGCACGAACCGCAGCAGCGCCTCGCCGTCGGTGGTCGCGCCGATCTCCTTGGCGACGGCCATCAGCCGCACGAGCGCCGCGTGACGCGGCGCGTCGGCCGCTTCGCCGCCGGGCCTCGTGCCGAGTCTGCGTCGCGCTGCCGCGGCCCGTCGCGCGAGCGGCCGATGGCCGCGCCGGCGCGCGAGCTCCTCCGCCTCCGCGAGCAGCGCCGCATCGCCGAGCGCCGACCCGAGCACGACCGCCGCCTGCGCCCGCGACAGCGCGAGCCCGGGCGCCTGCACCGCGGCGAGCGCCGCTCTCGCCTTCTCCGCGAGCGCGCGCAGCTCCTCCGGCGCCGCTCGCCCTTCCGCCGCGAACGCGAGCGCCGCGAGCGCATGGGCGCGCGGCGCGACGAGCTCGCCCTCGCCGAGCTCCTCGAGCTGCCGTTGCGCCTCGACCGCGAGCAGGTCGCGTCGCCGCAGTCGCACGAGCGCGGCGATCCTTGCGTCTCGCAGGTGGACGCGCCGTTTCCACGAGTTCGGGAGCTCGCTCGTGGCCGCGAGCGCCCGCTCGACCGCGCGACGGCTGCCGGCGATCGTCGCCCAGAGCAGCCGGTACTCGGCGAGGTAGCGCGCGAGCTCGGGCGACTCGTGAACGAGCCGGTGCTTCGCCAGCCGGCGCAGCAGCGCGCGCGCAGCCTTCGGCCGGCCGTCGTAGACGTGCGCCTCGCTGCGCACGAGCTCGGCCAGCCACTCGCCGCGCGCGTCGCCGCCCTCGCGCGCGAGGCGCAGGCTCTCGTCGAGCGACGACTGCGCCGCCGCGCGATCGCCCTCGCGCAGCGCCACCTGCGCCTGCTGGAGCGCGATCCTCCGCAGCATCGCCGGCCGGCTCATCGCGTGGGCGATCGCGCGCGCCCGCTCGAGCTCACGCTTCGCCTCGGCGGAGCGCCCGAGCTCGAAGAGCGTCGCGCCGAGGTTGTAGGCGACCATGCACTCCTGCTGGCGGTCGGCGAACGCGGCGCTCGCCGCGAGCGCGCGCCGGAAGATCTCGACGGCAAGCCCGAACCGTCCGCAGTCGTCCTCGAAGCGGGCGAGGTTGTTCTCGATCGCCGCCACCGCGACCGGCTGCTCGACCGCGCGCGCCGCCCCGATCGCCGTCTCGAAGGCGCGGCGCGCCTCGGCCGGCCGATCGAGCCGCCAGAGCGTGACGGCGTGCATCGCGTGCAGCCGGTGGACCGGCTCGTCCTGCGAGGGGAGCGGCTGCGCGAGCGCCTCGCGGCAGGCCGCCTCGGCCTCGGCGTCGCGCTGCATCTCGTGCAGCAGGTAGGCGCGCAGCGCGCGTGCGCCCGGCGCGATCTCGAGCAGATCCTTCGGCGCGCCGTCGAGCCGCGCGAGTCCGTCGGCCGGCCGGCCGCAGCGATGGAGCGCTCGCGCGTGTTCCGTGAGCGCCCGCGCCCGCAGCGCCGGCTCGGCGAGGGCTTCGGGCAGCGGCGCGAGGAGCTGCTCGGCCGCGGCGTGCGATCCGCGGCGCAGCTCGACGACGCCGCGCACGAGCGCCGCGATCGGCAGCGCCGCCGCGTCGCTCGACTCGCGCTCGACCTCCCGCGCGACCGCCTCCGCCTCCGCGAGGCGGTGGTCGATCAGCAGCTCGACGCCGGCTCGGGCGAAGGCGGCCGCCGAAGCGGCGTCGCGTCGAGCTCGGAACGAGTGGCGCGCCTGACGCAGCGACGCGTCGGGCACGTCGGGCGTGCGCGCGAGGTGGTCGGCCGCGCGTCGATGGAGCTCCCGCGCCTGCTCGGGTCGCAGCGCGTCGAGCAACGCGGCCGCCACTCCGGCGCCGGCGCAGCGCAGCCGCTCGCCGACGCTCTCGACGAGACCGGCGGCGGCGATCTCGCCGAGCGCCGCGTCGTCGGCCTCGGGCGCCAACGCCGCGATCTCGGCGCGGTCGGCGTCGACCTCGAGGATCGCCAGCGCCTGGAGCGCCGCTCGGCGCGATCCGCCGACGCGGGCGACGCGCCGACGCAGCACGTCGAAGAGGTCGCTGCCGGCGTCGCGCAGGTCGACGCGCGACGGGTCGAAGCGGACGCCTCCCTCGTCGGCGTCGAGCGCGCCCGACTCGACCAGGTAGGCGAGCGTCTGCACGAGCTGCGGCGTGTCGAGCTCCCGGCCGATCGCCAGGAATCGCGCGAGCGAATCGGGCAGGACGCCGCCGACCCACGCGGGAAAGGCCGACGTGACCTCCTCGAGCGTGACCGGCCGCGGCGAGAGCGTGCGCAGCTCGACGGCTGGCGGCAGGCAGCTCGCCACGAGGGGGTCGTCGCGTGCCCCGCCGCCGCTCGAGGCGACGATCTCCGCGCTGGCCTGGAGCAGGAAGCGCAGCAGCGGCTCCTGTTCCGTCGTCCGGCGATCGACTTCATCGAGGAAGAGGATGACGCGGCGCGGCAGGCGGCCCGTGCGCAGGAGCTCGAGCAGCTCGGCGTCGCTGCGCCCGGCTCCCGCGTCGTCGACGAGCGAGCGAAGCCGCGTGACGAGGGCGGCGCGCGGAGCCAGGGCGTCGGCGCCGGCCGGAGCGAACGTGACGAGGACCGGGAAGGCCTCGCCGACGATCGCGGCGGCGCGCAGGTCGCGCACGAGCTCGTCGCGGCCGGCGCGGGTCGGCGCCGTCACCCACGTGATCGGGCCGCCGACGCGGACGTCGCCGGGCTCGAGCGTCGCCTGCCACGGCGGCTCGAAGCGCGGGACCGAGCGGACGCGGCCGAGCAAGGCGCGCGGCGTGGAACTCGGCAGCGGCGCGGCGCTCGCGCGAGAGAGGTCGGCGAGCACCTCGGCGGCGTGGGGGTAGCGGCGCGCCGGATCCTTCTCGAGCAGCCGGAGGACGACCTCGCGCAGCGGCGCGGCGAGGCGGGCGTCGGGCGGGAACTCGACGGCGCGATCGCAGTGGGCCCGCGCCCACTCGACCGGCGTCTCCGCGACGAAGGGGCGGCGGCCGGTCCAGAGCTCGAAGAGGACGACGCCGAGCGAGTAGAGGTCGGAGCGATGGGACGCCGGCTCGCCGCGGAAGAGCTCCGGCGCGAGCCACGGCAGCGAGCCGGCGAGCTCGCGCGCGCCGCCGGCGATCGTCGCGAGGCCGAAGTCGAGGACGAGGACGCGCGGCTCCTCGCCGCCCTGCACCAGGAGGTTCTGCGGCTTGAGATCGCGATGGACGACCTCGCGCTCGTCGAGCAGCGCGAGCGTGCGCAGGAGGTCGGCGACGGCGCGAAGCTGGAGCTCGACCGGCGCGCCGCGAAGCGCGGTCAGGAAGTCGGGGCCGCGTCCGAGCTCGGCGGTGAAGAAGAGCTCGCCGGTCGGAGGGTCGATGCCGAGCTCGCCGACCTGCGGGATGCCGGGATGGCGGAAGGCGCGGAGGCGGCGGAACTCCTCGAGCACCTGCGCGGTGTGCGCCGCGGGAAGGCGTTTGAGCGCGAGCGTCGGTCCGCCGAGGAACCGGTCGCGCACTTCAAACACCTTGGCCGAGGAGCCCGACCCGAGGAGGCGTAGCGGCTCGTATCGACCGCTGATGAGCTCCGTCATCGAGGCGTCCTTGGCCGCGCGGGCGGCGCGGAATTGTAGCTCCGGCCCGAGGCTAGACTCGCGCCCCCCTCCAACCGTCCGGCCGGTGGTGCGTTGATGGTCGCGTCGAAGGAGCCTCACCGATGATCCGGTGCCGCATTCCGTTCCTGCATCCTGGCCGCCTCGCCGCCGCGGCGCTCCTGGTCGCGCTGTGCGCGAGCTCGCTCCGGGCCGACGTCGTCACGCTCACGAGCGGCGAGAAGCTCGAAGGAAAAATCGTCTCGGAGTCGACGCGCTCGGTACGCATCCAGACGAGCTTCGGGACGACCGACGTCGAGCGTTCGCGCATCGCCAGGATCGAGCGCGGCCAGACGCCCAAGGAGGTCTACGAGGAGCGGCGTACGGCGCTGAAACCGAGTGACGTGGCAGGACGCTGGGATCTCGCCGTCTTCTGCAAGGACAGCAAGCTCACGAAGGAGTGGAAGAAGCTCCTCGAGGAGGTCGTCGCGCTCGATCCGCTGCACGACGGCGCCAACCGCGAGCTCGGACGGGTCTTTCACGACGGCCGCTGGTTCACGAAGGAGGAGCTCGAGAAGTACAAGGCCGAAGAGCGGGCGAAGATGGAGGCGGCCGGATTCGTCTGGCAGGACGGCCGCTGGATGAAGGAAGACGAGGCCATGGCCGCGCGGGGCTTCGTCAAGGTCGACGACAAGTGGATCCCGAAGGAGGAGCTCGACCGCCTCATCGCGGTGCGCGACTGGGAGAAGACGTTCGGGTCGAACCTGAACGTGCTCACGACCGAGCACTTCGAGCTGCGCACGCCGCTGCCGCTCGAGGACCACCAGGAGATGATGGACCTCGCGGAGGAGTGCTACGCGAAGTTCGTGGAGCTCGCCCAGCCCGATGAGAAGGAGCTCAAGTTCATGGATCCGGTGAAGAGCACGCTCTCCCGGATCTACGTCTACGTCCACGAGGCTCCCGGCGACGTCGTGAAGTTCATCGAGTCGGGCTACATCGATCGCCACTACGTATCGAAGGAGACCCTGGAGAATCACAAGGACTCGGACAATTTCGCCGTCTATTTCCCGATCCCGATGATCGTGCTGTCGGAGGGGCGCCACTTGAAGGCGAGCGACTCGCGCGACCTCAGCCAGACCGGGATGTCCATGGTGCACCTGGGCCAGATCCTCGTGCGCCGCCTGAAGCGGGGCGGCGGCCTGCCCGGGTGGGCCGAGTGCGGCATGGGGCACTGGGCGGAAGGGGAGTTCAACGGCTTCTCGACGCTGTCGATCGTCGAGTACCCGCACTACGAGCCCGCCGTCGACAAGTGGTCGCCCGACGGATGGGAGACGCTGCCGCGCTGGCGGGACAATCTCGCCGACGCGGCGATCGTCGGCAAGCTGACGCGGCTCGCCGACCTCATGGAGAAGCCGGTCGAGGAGCTCCACGTCGACGAAGAGGCGAAGTCGTGGAGCCTCGTCTGCTTCCTGCTCGAGTCGCGCCGCCGCCAGTTCTTCGACTTCGTGCGCGCGTCCAAGACGAAGTTCCGCGCGGAGCTCGTCACGAACACGCAGGCGTTCAAGGACGCCTTCGCGCCTGAGACGATCGATCAGGTCGACGCGGCGTGGCGCGAGTGGGTGAAAACGCAGGGCACCGGCCCGATCCAGCCGAAGAAGCCGGCGGCTCCGCTCGGCGGCGGCGAAAAGAGCGGCAACTGACCCCCCGCGCCGCGGCGCCGCGCCTACAGCGGCACGAGCGAGCGGAGCATCAGGCCGAACCGATCGGCCGCGATGCGCGACTCGATCGTGATCTGCGTGCCGGAGTGGAATAGCGAGCCGATCGTTATCGAGCCGAAGCTGGCGATCATCGCCAGGTCGACGCCCAGTCCGCCGTGGCCCTGGACGAACTCGGGCGGCAGCGTGTCGATCGGCAGGTGCTCGATGAAGTCGACGTGCTCCAGGCCGTCGCTGTAGACGAACCGATAGATCGTCAGCGTCTCGAGCGAGCCGGCCAGGTTCGCCGTCGTCTGGTACTGGACCTCTTCGACCTTCACGAGCTCGAAGCCGAGCGGCATCGACCCGTCCTGCGGCAGGAAGAGCGACAGCCCGATCTGGCCGGCGAGCTGGCGCGCCGTCGCGATCGAGTCGAGCGGGCTGCGCAAGACGATCGGAGACGCGGGCGCCACGACGTCCGCCGGCGCGCCCCACGTCACGCTCGTGACCTTCATGTCGCTCACGAGCCGCGGCCCGTTCGCGTCCTGCACGTACTCCTGGCACTCGATCGGGAACCCCTGCCGCAGGCGATGCGTGCTCGCCGTGAGCACGTAGAACGGGCGGTCGGCGTAGATGGGCTCGACCTTGTAGGTGAGCGCCGGCTCGCCGCGCGCCGTGATCGGCTCGCGGCCGACCTCGACGAGCGACACCTCGTAGTTCAGGAGCAGCCGATCGACGTCGTCGGGGATCGGGTCGCGCTGGAAGAGGACGCGCGAGCCGCCGCCGGCCGCGAGATGGGCCGCGAGCAAGTCGAACGCCTCGAGCTCGGCGGCGTCGCTGATCTGGTCGCGCGTGAGGCCGTTGCGGGCCACGAGCTCGACCGAGATGTTCTTGCCGTCGCCGGCCGACTTCACGCGCTCGTCCCAGTCGATCGTCTCGCCGCCGACGTCTGCCGTGAAATGGCGCTCCGCGGTGAAGGCGCAGGTCGTGAGGTCGAAGACCACCTTGCGCGCGAGGTCCAACGCCTCGTCGGTCTCGGCCTGGTCGCAGCTCGGGGCCGCAACGAACCAGGTGGCGAGGAGGACGCGCAGGAGGTTGCCGCCGCGGCGCATCACGGACCTCCCCGTCGCGGCAGCAGCGCCGGTGGCCGCAGAGAAGCGGCGGCTGCGGATCCAGGAGCGAGGTGCACGACCTCGACGTGGATGGGCGTGCGGCCTGAGAGCGCCGCCGTCTCCGCGGCGAGCCCGCGTTTCCCGCTCGGTCCCTCCGAGGAGTCGAAGAGGACTGCGGCGACCAGCGCTGCGGCTGCCGCGAGCGCGGCGATGCGAGCCGCACGGACGTGCAGTGGACGCAGCTGGAGGACCGGCGCCGGAAGCGAGAGGGACAGGGAGGTCGGGGCTCGCAGCCGTTCGAGAGGCTGCATCAGCCGGCGGAACGCAGGCTCCTGCGCCGCGAGCCGCGTCTCGAAAGCCGCCTCGTCAAGCCTTTCGAGTACGGCAGCGAAACTGAGCGCCGACTGCCGCCCGCTCGGTGCCGTCCATCGAAGCAGCGACCGAAGTTCGACGGCCATCGCGCGGCGGCGCACGAAGGCGATGGAGCAGGCGGGGCAGCTCGTCATGTGGTCGGCAAACGAAGAAGACGGACCGCCTTCCTCCCCCGCACGCGGCGGAAGAAGCTGGTCCGACTCGTAACCGCACCCACCGATGTCCCCGATCGCGCTCATGCGCGACTCACGTCCCTTCCCCGCTGCTGCAGCGGTTCAACCCTGCCGTCCTCCTCCTCTCCTCCCCTTACCATCGTGTCAGACCTTCGTCGAACCGAGCGACTCTTGGAGGAAGTGGTGCGCACGAGAGAGGCGCGACTTCACGGTGCCGAGCGAGATGCCGAGCACTTCCGCGATCTCTTCGTACGCCAGTTCCTCCATGTATCGCAG
>Ga0247727_10000979_pt1 | contig 69591 bp, 80 predicted proteins | sample WisWelCaveWW1625_FD_202498 | JGI IMG/M metagenome (GOLD analysis project Ga0247727, IMG submission 202498) | Biofilm microbial communities from Wishing Well Cave, Virginia, United States - WW16-25 | ecosystem: Environmental > Aquatic > Deep subsurface > Groundwater > Cave microbial mat | place... | reverse complement strand
TACTTGCTCGCCGCTTGGAAAAAGCAGACCACCTTGCTGTCTGCATCGGCATATGCAGGCATGCCATACCATGTTTTCGGCATGAGGGTTGGCGCGGTGGCTTTGACGATCTCATGGATTCGCTTCGTCATTGAGCGATCGGGTTCCTTCATCGCGGCAAATGCTGCAAGCACGGCTTTTTCACCAGCTTCTTTATCCTTGTTCATACGTGCTTCTGCTTTCAACTCTTGGGCACGTTCTCGCATTGCGGCTTTTTCTACATCCGACCACTTCAACTTTTCAGTATCTTTCTTTGTGCTCATGGAAATCTCCTTATCTGATAACCTTGCGTCAAAACGAATTTAGTTATATAATAAAGATACTTTATAATAAAGATAATGTCAAGGGTACAACTATGACCAACTCTAAAAAAACAGTCTTAAAGAAACGAGCTCTCGAGGCAGTGAGGGATTATGGTATTAATTTAACGCTTTTCCGAAATGCTGTGAGTGAATGGGCAGGACTCAACGTAACCGATATGGAATGTCTCAGGCTTTTATTTCTCAAAGGCATTGCCACACCTTCTGAGCTTGCCAGGCATACGGGTCTCACTTCGGGTGCAACAACCGCCATGCTTGACCGACTCGAAAAGGCAGGCTTAATTGAGAGGCGACCGAATCCAAATGACCGCCGTGGAACTTTAATTGCCGCAGCAGAATCAAGTGCCGAAAAAGCCGCATCATGGTTTGAATCAGCGAGAAAAGCTCAAGACGAATTAATTTCAAGTTATTCAGCGGAAGAACTGGAAATCATTTCTGATGTCTTTGAAAAATTTACAAAACTATGGGATGAAGAACGCGAGAAATTATCAAGATGATAAAACCCCGCTTCGTTTCAATAAACTCAACGCGCCGCATTCTACGGGATAGTTGATACTGTTTCGTTGATATTTTACTTGGCTGACAGTTTGTAGGTCACGTTTTCAACGTGACTTCTATGCAATCAAACTTGTCACGCTACAAGCGTGACCTACGATTTGGTTTTCCCCAAATTCATATAATGTTCTTTTGTTTTCTTATCCATCTTCTCAATTGCATATCGTAATGTGACTCGTGGCATGGTCGCCGCGTATGTATCTAAAAATTTCAACAACTTCTTTTTATCTTTGTCACCTGCAAAACGCAATGCCCAGCCATTCGCTTTGTGGATTAAGTCTTCTTTGTCATACAGCATGATTTCCGCAAGTTTGAAGGCGTCTTCCAAATCATTTCTTCCAATGAAAAAAAGTGTCGTGACAATGGCAGTTCGTCGTTCGGGCATAAATTTGGATTTCGCTAATTTATACAAAACTTTTCTTGGCTTATCAAGCAAATAACTACCGACAACCCAAATCGCACTGCGATCCACCAAATCCCAAGTATTGATTCGGTCATGTCGTCGCATGTAAAGATCGAATAATTCTTTTCTTTGTTCATTCGAAGTCTTTTTACTTCGCGCCTGAAAATCCATGATGCTGACCGCGCCGACCCGCGCTTCATGTGCTGGGTGATCTAACAATTTTTCAACTTCATCAAGCTCCATACCCATAAATTCTTTGGCAAGCGCAAAAATATGACCCATGCGCACGCCTATGATTCCATCGGTTTTATCCGCCGCAAGAATTGCATTAGACTTTTCCGTTTGTTTAGAACTGAGTGCCTTTAATCGCTCAATAAACTGTTTTGTAGTCAATTCATCTGTTGAAAGTTTTGCGATAGTTTTTGCCATGAATAGAGTTCCTATAAATAGAGTAGGGACACAGCAAGCATATTAACGATTTTGATTATAAACCGTCTCGCTGTGTCTCTACAATTAACCTAACGTGAATAATGGATAAAAAAATTATTACCTTGTACGCATCGGGATAAATCCCTTGCTCAGTACAAAAAAGTCCTTCGGACTGGTTGACTAGCCCCGAAGGGGCTTCCATGAACTGAGGCAGGGCTTTAGCCCGCCGAATACGGCTAAACATTATTCACGTTAACTTAAGATTTCAAAAAACTCACTGCCATCTTAACAAACTATTTTCCGTCGTGCGCTTTTTGCAAATCCGCAACAATGATCTTCTGCATCTTCAACATGGCTTGCACTGTTCGTTGAGCTTTTTCAGGGTCAGAATCGCCCATCAACTCACCCAATTGCTTCGGGATGATCTGCCACCACAAACCAAATTTATCTTTACACCAGCCGCACATGCTTTCTTCGCCGCCATCGGCGATGAGTTTATTCCAATACTCATCCACTTCCTTTTGATTTTCACAGTTGACGAAGAATGAAACTGCTTCATTAAACTTGAATCTTGGGCCAGCATTCAAGCCGAGAAATTCCTGTCCATCCAATTCAAAAGCAACCGAGAAAACAGGTCCATCAGGTCCTGCGCGTTGAACGCTTCCAACTTTTGAATTCTTGAAAATGGAGACGTAATAATTCATCGCCTCTTCTGCTTGTGTGTCGAACCATAAAAACGGGGTTATCTTGCTCATTTTATTTTCTCCTTTTTTTATATATGACCATTGACGATGGACGTTGACCGTTTTTATGGTCTACCGTCTACGGTCTACGGTCTATTGTCCAATTATTTTTTCTTCACAGCCTTCTTAACAACTTTCTTCACAACCGCTTTCTTTCCTTTTGCTTTGCCTTTCAAGTTCAATGTTCCAGAAGCATCGCGATGAACGCCTGTGGTGTACTTCAATTCAAATTCTGCACCGTTGCGAATCACATACGCAACCGCTCGTGCATGACCTGTTCCTAAACCGTACTCATGCTTTAGCCAGGCAATAATATCCTTGAATTCGGTCAGGTTTAACTTTTTGGCTTCTGCAACAAACTGTTTTGGCGTTTTGCCTGTTTTTTCTTCAATGTTATCTAAATACGCTTGAAATGACATAATTGGTTTCCTTTTGTTTTGATATATGACTATGGGCGATAGACCGTTTTTCACTGTCTATCGTCTGCGGTCTGTGGTCATTTTTTCTTTTCATTCTTCAAATTATCAGCAATTCGAAACTTTACAATCTGACGAATCAATTTCAATGGCAGAGGTTTATCCAGTGGGAATTTGATTGTGCCTTTTCCATCTGCATATTTGGAGATTTCTTTGTTGAACTCCTTTGTGCCGGATGGAACCGGATAGATAGAAACATGATTCTTCCATCCAGCAAAACCGATTAGGTTTTTGCCATTCAACTCAAAGGCGCCAATTTGATAACTGATTTTCTCACGCGCCTTTGGCACAGCCGATTTAATCGTCTCACGAATCTTTTGCACATAACTTTGTGCTTGTTCAGGACAAGCCGCAATGTATTCGTCAATGGAGGTAAAACCTTTTTTGACTGCCATAAAAATCTCCTTTCGATTCAACACAACTTGTCTACCTAATACCTGTTTACCTATTTCATCTTCGCCAAAATCTCATCAAGACGTTCATAGCCTTCGCTGAGTCCTTTTTCCATTCCCGCTTGAATAATGCCGTCGCGGTCAGCAACAGATTGAAAGATAGAATGAATCGTGGCTTTGGTTCGATTGTTCGGTAATTCTTCGAGAGTCATAAAATCCATAGAGACATGGCCAGCATATCCTTCAAACTCAAAAGTTTGAATCATCAACTCTTCTGTCATCGTATGGAATGTGCCATGAAAACCAAATTCGCTGCCCTCTTTATTTTTGTGAACGTAACGATACTTGCCGCCGCTGACAGGCTCAAACGATTCAAGAATCATTTCATAGCCATGTGGACCCACCCACTGAACGAAAAGTTTTGGGTCAATGTGTGCTTTGTAAACCAACTCACGCGGCGCATCAAATTCTCTTGTAATAAAAATTTCTTGCTTATTTGGCTCAGCAGTAATATTTGTTTTATTTTTTGCAGACATGTTAATTCTCCTTTTTGATTTGACGTAAAACATTATCGAGACGGTCGAACCGCTCGTTCCAAAACTGTTCAAAAGGCGTGACCCAATCAAAAATCGGCTTGAGTTTTTCCGCATTGACTCGATACATTCGCTGACGACCCACACGCCTCTCTTCCACCAACCCAACCTGCTTCAACACCCCAAGGTGCTTACTCACCATTGGCTGGGTCCAGCCAAGCAATTCGACGATTTCATTGACCGAGAGTTCCTGCACGCCCAGCGCTTCAAGGACTTGTCTTCTCTTCGGCTCGGCGACGGCGTTGAATGGGTCATGGGTGGTTGGGGTGCGCGCCATGACCTATATTATATTCCTATATCGGAATATGTCAAGGGTCATATTTTAGAACGAGTGTGCTATTTTGTCAAGAGGGAATTTCCCTTGACTTCCCCTCCTCTCAAACATACAATGGGAAATAACTTAACCGGTAACAGGGAAGAGATCTCGTGGAAGCGCGGGACGCCGAAGGTGCAAATCTGGAGACTGGCGAAACCAGATGAATCTCTCAGGCAAAAGGACCCTGTTCTCGAATCAACTCTGGAAAATTCCGCGAGGAATACCGACGGTGTAACGTCTCGGTGGTTGAGTACGAAGGTGTCGAAACCACAAGAGACGAATCTCTCAGGTCCAATTACAGAGGCGCGCGATGATATTCGTGCGCCTTTTTGATTCGCCAAAATCCGTAACGCGATATTCATATCGCAATACCAAAGCGGCGACATAAATGTCGCGCTACATCTCAAAGGAGACCCACCCATGAGCAACACCCCCTCAAACCTCAAGTACGCAAAATCAGACGAATGGTTCGACCCTGCCACGGGCAAAGTCGGCATCACGGACTACGCCCAGAATCAACTCTCCGACATTGTCTTCATCGAGATATTTGTCGAAACGGGTGAGACGATTGAAGCGGGCAAGGCAATTGCTTCGGTCGAATCGGTCAAAGCCTCGGCGGAGATTTATTCCCCCGCTGGCGGAAAAGTCGCCGCAGTGAACAAGGACCTCGCCAACAAACCCGAATCTCTCAACAGCGACCCCTTCGGCGAAGCGTGGATGATTCAACTTGAAGGCGCCTCCACTGGCGATGTGATGGACGCCGCGGCGTATGAGAAGCATTGTGAGGAACGCGCGCACTAGCATTTGTCATTGCGAGCCCGATAGGGCGAAGCAATCTTCTCGTAACTTGAGATTGCTTCGTCGCAACGAACGCTCCTCGCAATGACATGGAGTCAACATGACCTATATACCGATTAGCCCAAAGGAACGCGATGCCATGCTCGCCACGGTCGGCGTCAAGTCGCTCGATGATTTGTTCGAGGCTGTGCCAGCGAAGCATCGTTTTCCGAAATTGAATTTACCTCCCGCGCTCACCGAAATGGAAGCGCAGGCTGAGTTAGCCGATGTCGCCAATGCAAACGAAAACGTGCGCGGCGACCTGGTGTCGTTCCTCGGCGCGGGCATGTATCATCACTACATCCCGTCAGTGATTGATCACATGCTCAGGCGCGGCGAGTTTTACACGGCATATACTCCGTATCAACCTGAAATTTCGCAAGGCACATTGCAAGCCATCTTCGAATATCAATCGTTGATGTCGGCGCTCACTGGCATGGATGTATCCAACGCCTCGCACTACGACGGCGCGACCGCAACCGCCGAAGCGGTGAGTCTCGCGTATGCTCAATTCCGCGGCAAACGCAAGAAAGTTGTGATGTCGCCGAGTCTGCATCCGCAGTATCGCGCAGTCGTCAACACGTATGAACAAGGCTTGGGCGTGGAAACGGCTGGGGATACAGAGAGCAACCTCAATTTGAGTCCCGAAGCGTTTGTCAGTCAAGTAGATGAGGATACCTGTCTCGTCATCGTCCAGTATCCTGATTTCTTTGGTCGCGTCTACGATTACACAAAACTCATCGAGGCAGCACATGCCAAAGGCGCATTGGTCTGCGTTGTGGCAAACCCGACTGCGCTGGCAATGTTCAAAACGCCTGGCGAAATGGGAGCCGATATTGTTGTGGGCGATGGTCAGCCGCTTGGCATCCCGATGTGGTTCGGCGGACCGAGCGTTGGATTCTTTACGACCCGCAAAAGTTATGTGCATAAAATGGCGGGGCGGCTGATCGGCGAAACGGTGGATAACAAAGGTCAACGCGCGTACGTGCTCACGCTCACCGCACGTGAACAACATATCAAACGTGAACGCGCCACATCGAACATCTGCACCAACCAGGGTTTGCTTGCGCTCGCTTCGGCAATTTATTTGAGCGTGCTCGGCAAAACAGGTTTGGCGCAAGTGGCGAATCTTTGTTATCAAAAAGCACACTATGCGGCGAATACGCTTGGCAAACTCGACGGCTACAAATTGAAATTCAACGACACGTTCTTCCATGAATTTGTGTTGGAGTGCCCCGCCCCCGCTGAAGAGGTCAACGCGCATTTGCTCGAACACGGCATCCTCGGCGGATACGATTTGAGTCGTGATTATCCATCGCTCAAAAATCATTTGTTGATCGCCGTGACCGAGATGAACAGCAAAGAAGAAATTGACATGCTCGCCGAAGTATTGGCGGAGGTGCATCATGAATAACGTCGCTTCGACTGTGGAACAGACGAACACTGTTCCTCCGCTCAGCGCGAAGATTGTTGAACCAACAATTTTTGACTTATCATCCCCAGGACGGACAGGCGTAACATTGCCCGCTTCAGACGTCCCTGAAACTGCTTCGCCTCCCAAACATTTACTCCGTTCTGAACTGCCCCTGCCCGAACTCGCCGAAGTGGACGTGGTGCGCCACTACATGCGTCTCTCCAAATTCAACTACAGCGTGGACGGCGGCTACTATCCGCTCGGCTCATGCACGATGAAGTACAACCCGAAGATCAACGAAGACGTTTGCCGTTTGCCTGGCTTCGTGTTCACACATCCATTACAACCTACCGAGACCGTGCAAGGCAATCTGGCATTGATGTATCAGTTGCAGGAATGGTTGAAAGAAATCGCTGGCTTCGCTGGCGTGACTCTGCAACCCGCCGCAGGCGCACACGGCGAATTTACAGGCGTGTTGATGATGCGGGCGTATCATCAATCTCGCGGCGACACGAAGCGCACCAAGATGCTCATCCCTGATGCGGCGCATGGCACAAACCCCGCCTCGGTCGGCATGATGGGCATGAGCGTTGTCACCATCCCCTCCGACGAACGCGGCAATGTGGATTTGAAAAAACTCGAAGCCGCCTGTGACGATACCGTCGTCGGCATGATGCTCACCAACCCGAACACACTTGGCATGTTCGATGAAAATATTGAGAAAGTGATTGCCCTCGTCCACGGATGCGGCGGCTTGATGTACGGCGACGGCGCAAATCTCAACGCCCTGCTCGGCATCGTCCGCCCTGGCGACCTCGGCTTTGACGTGATGCACTTCAATTTGCACAAGACCTTCTCCGTCCCACACGGTGGCGGCGGACCTGGCGTGGGACCTGTCGGCGTCTCTGCCAGCCTCGTGGACTTTTTACCCGAGCCGCTGGTCGGCATCGTGGAAGACGCGCAAGCGGATGGCGATATGGCGCCACTGTATGACTTTATCAAGCCTCCCAAAACCATCGGACGCATGAAAGCCTTCCACGGGCATTTCGGCGGCGGCTTAGTCCGCTCCTTTACCTACATCGCCATGCACGGACCCGATGGACTCAAAGACATCGCACAATATGCAGTCTTGAACGCCAACTATTTGCAGGCACGCTTGCGAGATACGTACACGATTCCTTATGACCGCATCTGCATGCACGAGTTTGTTGCCGAAGGTCGCTTTGAAGGCAGTGACGTCCGAGCCTTGGACATCGCCAAACGCCTGATGGATTACAACTTCCACCCGCCCACAAATTACTTCCCGCTCATCGTCCCTGAAGCGTTGATGATCGAGCCAACCGAAACCGAAAACAAAGATACCCTCGATGCCTTCGCAGACGCCCTGATCAAAATCGCCGAAGAAGCGAAGACCAATCCCGATTTATTGCACAACGCCCCCAGCACCACGCAATTTGGCAGAATGGACGAAGTCAAAGCGGCGAGGGAGTTGGTGTTGTGCTGCTGGTTGCCTGATAATTACGAAATGATAAGATAGTACTCGAATGATAAAAGCCTCGGAGAGTCAAAACTCTGAGGCTTTTATTGTTTTCATAAGAAAGTAGATGTATAATCAGTGTACAGGGATCATATGAAGTTTTGACCATATAACCTCTCCATACAGGATGTCGCAGTCTAAGCAGTTTTTGGCGACATGAGAGAATTCAATGCTACCAAAATAAGAAAGGAGCATACTGATGGCCAATCAAAAGAGTCCCAAACAACAAAGCGGAGGTGTGAATATTAGCAATAGCGATGTTACAGCCGATGGGGATATTGTAGGGCGAGACAAAGTCACAAAGATTAATTATGGTATTAACAGTGAAGATATGGTAGAGCTGGTCAAACAGTTCGCTCAAATAAAACGAAATATAGATGCGCGACCTGACGATGCAAATATTGATAAGTCCGAATTGAAGGACACAGTTGAACGAATCGAACAGGAGGTGAAAAAGGGTGAGGCAGCCAATCCTACAAAGGTAGCGCGCTGGTTGCGGTTTTTAGCAGGAATGGCTGACGATATTTTTCAAGTGACAATAGCAACCCTATCAAATCCAGTTACTGGGGTAGCCAAGGCTATTCAACTCGTTGCGCAGAAAGCAAAGAATGAAAGATAATTTGGATTTGCACTTGCTTTCTGCCCAGGAAAGATAAAGGAGGTATGCGATGTCCGAAAAACAAAGTGGAGGGGTAAACGTCAAAGGTGGTTCTGTCAATGCCGGACGAGATATTGTTGGCAGAGACAAAATCGAAGTACCTGATCACATTTACTTAGAAGAGTCGGGTATGGAGGAAAAAAGCGGGTGCTTATTCGCCATGGAAAGAATTGTAGTATTTTCGTTTTTTCTATTTATAAGTGGTAGCGTACTTACTGTAATGCTTGGAGGTATCGGATGGTTAGTAGGACAAGCTGTCCCCGGTGAAAGTGTCGAGAGTATACCGCTAGGAGCAATTTGTGGGGGCGTTGTTGGTTTACTTATGGCGATCGGTCTTTCAATTTTAGCAACATCAAACGTAAGTCGGTATAAAAAACGCTGAAATTTTGCGTATAACCTCAAGCACCATAAACGCGTAAATTTAACTTTGCAGAGTCAAAACTTACGAATATCAATCCGACTCACAGGAGGATTTTTTGGTAATGGGTCGAAGTAAATGACTGTGCCCGTAGAGCGAGATACTATCTCGCTCCTACATCATTTACATAAACCCACTACCGATTTTTTATTATATTGAGTTTTGCTCTCATTTATGATACCCAACCAGACAGTTGGCTCGTAAATAATACAAAACTCGCAAAAGGGACTCAGTTTCACAAAAATAACCAACGCCTCGCCTCCGCTATACATTGTCGGTTAAGACTCCTGTAAGTAAAATGAAACTATGATCAATAACAGGCAGTCAAGTATTTGACCCTCTCGAAGGGAACCTGGACGGGCGAAGGGCGCGGGAGGTGTGCCGCAGGGCTACCCTAAAAGGTGCTTCGCGAAAGCCCATTGCTCGATGCGTGGAAGCCGCTTCGACAAGCTCAATCTACCGCCTGCGGGCTGATGAGCAAGTCGGTTTCAACCGACTTCCAAGAACTGAGGCAGGACTTTAGTCCGCCGAAAACACACCAACAAACCCCGCCAGCGCATCGGCTCCCGATGTTTCGCCCACAGCCAGGATTTTTTCAACGGATTCCTTGATTCGAAGCTCATCGCCTACAACCAGCGCGTCAAAGAACTCGTGCCAAAGGATCCCTGCTTCGCCTCTCCCCGCGGAACTCAACCACGCCGCCGAAAGTGACGTGGTCAACGGGACGGCAGTGTTTGCGATCTCATTCGCAAGCTCGGAAGCAATTTCAGGCGGGTGAATGATCCACGCAGCATAGAGCGCGCCCATGAGGAAGTCATCACCTGACGGGGTAAGTCCCTGACCCAAGCCTGCAAGTTTTTGGGCGGCAGTGAGAGAATCTGAAAAGTTCGAAGTCGCAAGAGAAAGAGTTAGAGAAGTAGCAAATTGGAAAATTTGCGGCGAGAAATTTGTGATTTGGATGTGTGACCGCTGAATCGCAAACTCACTTTTATAGGCATGTAACGTTTCCCAATCGGGTCGGGGATTCCAAACCTTCGCGCCTGCTGTGTGGATGATCAATTTCCCAAGTTGAAGGCGGGTTCCTGAAAAAGACACAGGGGATTGGGCGCTTAAGTCATCGAAGTACGAATGACCATCGTCAATGACCAGGTTGAACGGTCCCTCTCCGATCCGCGCAGTGACAACGGACAAAACCTCCTGACGTTTATTGATTAAATTACAAGCCTGGTCGAAGACGTGCAAGACGCGAGGTTGTGCAGATGACGACAACCACGCACTTACATGTGTAGTCAGGGAAAGCGCTTTGACAGGCATACACGGGTCATTGTAGTGCAAAGCCATCTCACAGGCAAACGACCAACAAGGGAGGATATAATCAATTCATTCAACTTATTATTGACCAAGGATGGTTTCCATGACTAAATCAAATTTTTCGATAACGGAGAAAAACATAATGAATCTCAGAAGCCTCTTTTATTTGAATGCTATTTTTCTTATTTCTGGTTCTCTGGCTCTCATCCTTGCACCTGCTATCGTTTTGGAGCGTCAGGGATTCACCACTGATAACCCAGAATTTCTTCAATTGGGAAGCAACTCAGGAGGATTAATGCTGTGCATCGGGTTAGTGGCTTGGTTTGCCGCCCGCGCCGCCGACAGCCCGTTTCGCCGCCAGGTTCGCCTTGCCTTTTTCATTCTTCATTTGACCTTCGTGCTGATTCATACGGGTGCATGGCTGTTTAACGGCATCGCACTCAGCATTGTCATCCCGGTACATTTCATATTCACACTCGCCTTCGGCTATTTCCAATTTGTAAAGCCAGATGCAGAGTAAGCAACTATACTGAAAGCGGGCACAAATTGCGCTTTTACCCAATAGGTTTCGGCGGACTGAAGTCCTGCCTCAGTTCGTGAAAGTCGGTTAAAACCGACTCGTTGCGCCAGTCCGAAAGGACTTCCATGTACTGAGCAGGCGGCTTTAGCCCCGCGAATCAGGCGAATAGAAAACCGCAATTTATGACCGTGACAAGTATAACTTTAATTCCTCTCTTTCCTCGAACGATGAATAATCCCGCGCTATGGATACAAATCCGACTCAAATCGGCTGGGCTGGGCGAGTCCGCTTGAGCGGACTTCGCAGGAATAGCCCGTGGGTTTGTCCACGGGCGGGCATGAGGCGAAATTCAGGTGACTGTCATCTTGAAGATGACAGTCACCTTTTAGCAGATATAATCGAGCAACTCATCTCACCGGAGAATCCACATGCCCGATAAAAAATCCTCATTCATCGCCGCCATCCTCACCATCTTCATCCTCCTCGCGCTCGCCGTTTTGAGCATCCTCACCCAAATGCTCGCGTTCAATGGCGTCAGCGAGCGGCAGGGTGTCACCGCCATGGGCATCTCGCTCGGATGTCAGGGCATTGGCATCCTGCTTCGGCGCTCCTCGCCCGCTGGCTGACAAATACCCTCATCGTAAAATTCAACTGGCACAAAGCGCTCGCCATCACGGTCGCCGTGTTTGCATCCACATTCTTCGGTTCGTTGCTCACCGTTCTTTCGTTTTTCATCTCCATCCCCATCGCGGGCATCAAATAAACATGGATCAGCAAACGATCATCCAGAAGACCGCTGATTACATCCGACAGGAATTTTCAAACGATTCGTCGGGGCACGATTGGTGGCACGTCTACCGCGTATGGCAAAATGCCCTCGCCATTTGCCAACACGAAAAAGCGGATGCCTTCATCGTGCAACTTGCGGCGTTGCTCCACGATTTGGACGATTGGAAATTCAACGATTCAGCGGATGAAACCCCGCATCGCGCCAAGGGTTGGCTTGATTCACTTCCCCTCGACCCCTCCATCACCGACGCGGTGTGCAACATCATCAAGCACATCTCCTACAAAGGCGCGGGTGTGGACAATAAAATGGATTCCCTCGAAGGCTTCATCGTGCAGGACGCCGACCGCCTCGACGCCATCGGCGCCATCGGCATCGCCCGCGCCTTCGCCTACGGGGGCTTCGCAAACAGACCGTTGTATAACCCCGACTCTCCTCCACAACTGCACGCCAGCTTCGAGGAATACAAAAACAGCAAAAGCGACACGATCAATCACTTTTACGAAAAACTGCTTTTGCTCAAAGATCGCATGAACACCCCCACCGCCAAACGGATCGCTGAACAGAGGCACGAAGTGATGTTGAAATTTCTGGATCAGTTCAACAAAGAATGGGATGGCAAAGACCTTGACTGACCGCTGGGCGCGTCCAAATTGATTTCATCTCTCCTCCTGCGAGTCTACGCGTGGATGCAGGCGCGCGAGCCTAACCTGCTATGGCGCGGAGATTCCTCGCGCCGAGAGATCGCCGTCACGTTCGACGACGGCCCGCACCCGCGCGATACACCGGGCGTGCTGGCTGTGCTGGCGAAACACAACCTCCGCGCGACGTTTTTCCTGATCGGAGAGGAAGTCGAAAAGTATTCAACACTCGTGCGACAGATTCATGAATCGGGGCATCAGATCGGCATTCATTGTTATCGTCACACACCGTTCCCGTTCGAAGACACGCAGAAACTCCGTGCGCAACTCGAGCGCACAAAAAATCTCATCGCCGCCGCATGTGGAATTTCAGCCAACGAAATCAAAGACCTCCGCCCGCCATACGGATGGTTCACGCGCAGGCTCGTTCCTCTGCTGACGGGTTGGGGTTACCGTCTCGTGATGTGGAATTGCATCCCGCCGCATTACCTGCAACCTCTGAATTGGACGATCAAACAAGTTTTGGACTCATCCATCCCCGGCTCGATCATCGTGTTGCACGACGGTCACGGTCACGGCTCAAAAGCCGCGCAGATCGTGGATACGGTTGTACCGCAACTCAAAGCGCAGAGATTCGAGTTTGTCACCATCGGGAAAATGCAACACAGGAACAACAAATGAAACTCATCAGCATCAATATCGGGGAAGCGCGCACGCAACAAAACGGCGAAAAATTGGAAACGACGGGGATCTACAAAGCTCCAGTTCAACACGCCGTGAAAATCACGACTCTCGGCATCGCCGAGGATTTCATCGGCAGTCCCAAACATCACGGCGGACCCGACCAGGCGGTCTACGTCTACGGCGCGGCGGATTACTCATGGTGGTCGCAGGAATTGGGAAAAGAACTCGCACCTGGAACCTTCGGTGACAACCTGACCATAAGCGAAATGGCGAGTGCGGATTTCAACATCGGGGATCGTCTGCACATCGGCAACGTGATCCTCGAGGTGAGCGCGCCGCGCATCCCCTGCTCCACGCTGGCAACGCGGATGAGTGACTCGCAATTCGTGAAGAAGTATCGCGACGCGGAAAGACCCGGCTTGTATTGCCGCGTCATCGCCGAAGGGGAGGTTGAGGCTGGGGTAAGCGTGACAGTCCAAAGGTCCGAAGGTGAAGCGGTGGGAGTCGTCGAAGTCTTCCGCGATTGGTATGAAAAAGACAAAGCTGAGTCCACGCTTCGGAGATTCTTACGCGCCCCCATCGCCATTCGCGCACGCAAACAGATGGAACGCCACTTGGAAAAGTTGTCGGTATAAGCAAAGGCGTCCGAAGTCTGATACACTTCATAAGTCTAATAAGGAGAAAACCATGTCTGATACTTTAGTGATTGGGATTGTTTTTAGTCTTGTAGGCGGGCTTCTGGCGGCGATTGCCGTTTTTTCGCTGATACGCACCAGAATTTTCATACGCAAGGCGCAGGAAGTAAAAGGGACCATCATTCAGATGGTGTACAGCCGCAGTTCCGAAGGGGGCGGCAGTTACTCGCCTGTATATCAATTCAATACCATCGAGGGTCAAACAATCGTCGTGGCTGATAGCTTGTCGAGCAACCCACCGATGTTCAAAGAAGGACAGGTCATTGACGTTCTGTATGATCCTGAAAATCCGCAAAAAGCCCGCATCAAAAAATGGATGAGTTTGTATTTCGTGCCATTGCTTCTCGGAGGCATGGGGCTGATTTTTGGAGGGGTCGGCATTGCGCTGGTTATCGCACAGATCATCGCTCTCATTCCCTAGCGAATGCATACAAGGGCTCATTCTCAGACCTCCGAGTTCTAAAGAACTCGGAGGTCTTATTTTTTCAGTTGCTTTTTTAGAAACTATGTTCTATAATCTGCAAATCCTCCCTCTTTCACAAAAGGAGACAAATTCATGGCTGTCGAACAGGATTTCACGACCAATCTATTTCAACTGATGGCAGAGACCTTCGAGAATCCCATCGGCATTTATCTGGATCAAAACACGTCTCTCTTTCAGACGCTCGAAACTGTTTCTGCGCAAGAGGCTTCGATTCCCGTTGGCGGCAAGTGTGCTTCGCTCGCGGCGCAGGTCGCGCATGTGACGTTCTACATCGAATCATTTGAACGCTATGCGCTGCAAGGCGACAACAGCCCGCGCGACTGGGGTTACATCTGGCGCACCGTGGAAAAGGTCACGCCGCAGGAATGGGACGAGTACAAGCGCAAATTGAAGGACGCGTATTTGCGCATGGATAAACTTTTCCGCGAAAACCCAATGTGGAACGAGGATACGATCGGCGGCGCGCTTTCGATTGTGGTGCATACCGCCTGTCATCTCGGTGAAATCCGCCAGGCGCTTTGCACGTTGAAATAACATGTCTCCCCGCCCGCGTCACCCGATGCCAGATTTCATGCGCGATTCCTTGGATCAACGCGGATTGATGGATGCCTATCTGGCCCGCCCACCCTATCAACAAAATGATTACATTGGCTGGATTCAACGCGCGAAACGGATCGAAACGAAACAAAAGCGGTTGAATCAAATGTTGGATGAATTGGAAAAAAGCGGAATGTATATGCGGATGAAGTGGAACCCAAAGTAAAATCCTTCACCCCTCTCCCTGAGGGAGAGGCGACTCTTTTTGAGTGTTGGCGCGGCTGACGAAGAACAGCGCGGGGGTGAGAAGCAAGCTCGAGGTCACGAGTGAAGCGACAGCCGAACTGAACGCGGCGATGACCGCGACGATGGGCCCGCCCAGCATTTGACCGATGGCATCCACCTGCCCGAACATCGAATGAATCGTCGCGCGTACCTTGGAATCCAGTTTCTGGTTGACCCACGCGGTTTGCAGGGGATTTGCAATGTCGCGCAAAACATCAATGGACAGATACAAGCCCAGGCTGAGAAGGAGAAGCGGTGAGAGGGCGAATCCGATCAGCGAAACGGAAATAAGCCCTGTTACGATCAACATGGCGCGTCCAATCGCAAGCGGACTGCCTGTGTCCACGCGCTTCTCGACGATGCGAACGGAGAAAATGGTGATGACTGTCCCAACGATGCGTAGAACAGCAAAGAACGCAACCTGGTTATTTCCAAAGATGGCGGGCAATTCAAATGAATCAAGCAAGTGCTTGACCCACAAACGATCAAAGCCCTCGCTGTAAATTCCATAAAACAAGCCAACGCCGATGATGTTCATCAAACGCGGCTTCGCGCGCACGACTCCCAAACCTTGCTGGAAGGTATGGATCATGTGTCCCCAGGTATTGCGGTTCTCGCGCGGCGCGGGCTGAAATCCCGTTTCGGGCATGATGAATATCAGTGTGACGCCAATCAAGATCACGCCGATCGCGCCGACTTGAAGAGGGAGAGCCACATTGTTCGCGCCGACGAGCATCGCCGCGCCCATGCCGATGAGCGACGCGAACAAACCCACCCGCGTGGCGCGCAGGAAAAGTTTGTTGGCGTCGTCTTCACCGATCTCGTCGCTGATCCATGCCTGAGTCGCGCCGCGAAGAGATATACGCGAGTTGGGGAGATTTGTTTCAAGGGGGAAAGAGAGAAGAGATTAGAGACTAGAAATTGGAGACTAGAGATTGGAGAATTAGAGAATAGCTTTGAGTTGCTTCAACGCTGATTCGGCGTCGGTAAAATGGATTCCTTTTATGCCGAGTTTTTCGAAGGCTTCGATGTTTTCGATGAAGTCATCCACGAACACCGTCTCGTTGGGCTTGACCTGCAACTGCTCCAACGCGATTCGATAAATCTTCTCTGACGGTTTTGCCGCGCCCACCTCTGCCGAGATGATGATCGCATCGAACACGTCGGCGAATTTTTCGCGCTCCATGAACTGACGAAGTCCGCTCCACGCGTTGCTGATCGCGCCCACTTTGTATTTCGGCTTGAGCGAACGAAGGAATTCAAGCAGGGTGCGATCAATCACGTCCCCGCCGAAGAATTCGCTTTTTACCCGTTGTATTTCGCTGGCTGGCAGTTTGAGCGTTTTCATCACATTCCGCCAGTGTTCTTCCTCTGTGATCTCACCCACCGAGGCGCGCGCCGCGGAACCTTTCGGTCCGCCGCCGAACACTACCTTTTCAATATCTTCATAGTCCATACCGAATTGCTCCGCGAGCCTTTGTCGCGGAGCCTGGTATTCGGTGCGGACGATGACTCCGCCGAGATCGAAAAAGACTGCACGAATGCCCATCTATTTTTTCTTCCCCTTCGCGGACGATGTTTTTGCCGGGGCTTTGGCTTTCGGTTTGGCGGCTGGCTTTGCTTTCGGCGCGGGTTTTTCCCTGGCAGGTTCCGCCGCCGGCTTGGATTCTGTTGAAGAGGTTGATTCAGCCATAGATTTGGGAAGAGGCGCCTCGGGTTGTGGATGCGCCTTCATCTCCGCTTCGAATTGTTTGAGGGCGTCGCGCCAGTTCGGAAAGAAGATTTCCATGCGCGTACGCTGCACCGGCGTGGCGCGCCGGCAGCGCGGGCAGTGCGCGTCGTAATGGCTGAGTTTGTGCGCGTCCATTTCCTGCAAGGCGTCGAGCATTTCCACGCGGCTGAGGGCGTAGGGCATCTGGCAAAACGAACATTTGATGTTCATGAGTTGTCTCCTTTATGTTTTTAACTTACCTTAAGTTTATGCTCCCACAGGGTCTGTGACCCTGTGGTGTAACCTGCAAAACACGGCGGTCCCAGACCGCCTTTGAGCGAGGGTACGTAAGGTGAGTTTTTTAAGTATAGCCTATTCTTTTTCGTGCAACGACTCGGTCGCCAATTCTTTGCCGGGTCTGAATTCTTTTTCATACTGGTTGAACTGCCGCTGGACGCGCATCCCTGCGCCTTCGTACAATTTCAATGCGCCAGTGAGACTGCCCGCATCCACGCCCAAGCCGGCGCGTTTTTTTCCATCGGCGTAAAAGGCGGCGAAGGCATGTTTGAGCAAGGCGTAACCGAGACCGCGTTTGCGCCACGCGCGCCGCACACCGAGTTCACCCACCCAGCCCGATTCATCATCCTCGGGGTCTTCGCGGCGGCAGATGCAAACGCCCGCCATTTGGTCGCCGTCCATCGCGACAAACCACATCGCCGGTGTGTAGCCCGGTTCCTCGACCATGTTGTGCTTGTATTCGGCAAAACCTTTTTCGAAGGGTTGTTCGATGAACCCAAAGTGATCTTTGAAGGTATCCACGAACGTGCGATACACCTCTTCCATTTCAGTTTCGGGGTTGAACGGGCGGACAGTGATTCCATTCGGGAAGACCGGCGTTTCAAGTGTAGAGTCCAGGTCTGCGACCATGCGATAGAACGAGCGGATGTGTTTCCAGCCCAGCCCTTCGAAAAGCGCAATACCCTTTTCGTTGTGCGCCTCCGTGCCGGTGCGCGGCGCAACGCGCAGTTCGGGCGCGCATTTTTCCAGCGCGAGGCGCGCGTGATCCTCCCCCCACGTGACGAGGTAACTGCCAATGCCTTTGCCCCAGTGATCGGGATGCACACAACCGAAAATCCACGGGTGCACCGGCGGTTCGGCATTCAGCCAGCATTCCGCAAACGCGACGAGCGTCCCATCCGGCGCAAAGACCATGCGAAGATCCGTCTCATGTGTGAAGCCGTCGTTCAGCCAATCGAGACGGATCAATTCAGGATCGTTGATATCGTTGCGCCCGTTGAGATGTTGCGAGTGAATGTTCAACAGGTCGAAGGCGATCTTGTAATCGTTAATGCTTCCGCCACGCGCGGTGTAACCCGCAGGGAGCGGTTGGATTTGTTGTCGTTCAAGGATTACGTTCATGATGTCCTCTTTCTTTTATACGTGAATAACTTTTTGACAATCCGAAACCCGACCGATTCATACAAGCGGATGGCGGGTTCATTATCGTAATACGTGCAGACGTCCGCTTCGGTCATCCCTTCCGATTTCAACCTACCCAGGCTGTGGAGAAGCAGACTCCGCCCCAGCCCCTTCCGCTGAAAATCGGGATGCGTGCCGACCGGCTCAAAGTGACCAAGTTTGGCGATCTCGTCCGTCCACACGATGCAATATGCGGCGACTTCATTTTCAGGAGACATGACAAAAATCCCATGCTCCGGAACATAGACCGGCGACTGCATAAATCGAATCGTGCGCCGCAAGTATTCTTCAAACGGTTTGCTCGATTTGAACGCCGCGTGTGACGCGACAGATCGCAAGCGCGCATCCTCCACGCCGCGCGAGGCGCGGATGGCGAATCCGCTGGGGAAGGGCGAGGCAGGCTCAAGGTCCGAGAGGGAGCGAGTGAAGTAGACAAAGTGACTCTCAGTCCGTGCGAATCTGTTTTCTTCAAGCCAACGGATTCGCACGTTGTCATGCTCCGCCACCCACACATTGCCCAACTCATCCAGCGCGGACATTTCATTCACAGTCCACGCCAGCATCTCGCTTTCGCGCGGGTCGCCGCGCAATTCAGGAAGAGTGAAAACGTCGAAGGCGTTTTCCTTCGGCGAAAGCAACGACCAGCCGATCATTTTTTCATCTTCGAACCATAAGCGAATCTCGTTTTGCCACACGTCCTGTGCATCGTCGTTGTAAAACAGCCACCACTGCAAATCGCCGCGGTGGACGTAATGGGTGCCGTTGTTCGCCCTGCACCCCAGTGAAAGGATATCGAGCATGGCATGCAGGTCTTGCAAACCTTGATACGAACGTGATTTCATTCGCCTCCAGAAAATAAAACAGCCACGGGGGACGCCGTGGCTGTTGAATACGCAAAAGGTATCCTAACGATGAACAGGCGCACTCCCGGAAAGGAAAAAACCATCCCCGCTGATGGGTTTTGAACCAATCGTTGCCTTGCTGAAAAACATGGGTCGCGCGCCTCCTTTCGTGTGAATTTCGTACGCGGCGCAGTGTAACACGCCGGTGGATTTCCCGTCAAGTTATCAGATTGAGAGGCATATCGAATGGTCGCCTGGAAAACTGAAGCTGACACTGTCCCCCTCCACACGGTTTTGATCGTATCCGATCAGCCGAATACAGCCGCGGTTTGGGATACGCTCTTCAACCAGAGGAATTGCATCGTCCTCTCGGAGGCGACCATCCCGAATGCCTTGCAGACCGCCCGGCTCGTGGCGCCGTCCCTGATGCTGGTGGATATGCAACTTCCAACCAAGGAACGGGCGGCGCTCCTCGATGGTTTGCGGCGCGCCAGCCGCGGTCCGATCATCCTTTTGGTTTCGGCAACTACTGCCCAGGATGTGTTCGAAGCCAACCAGGCCGGCGCCGACGAATGCCTGGTCAAGCCAGTGAACCCGGCGGTTTTGGTCGTCAAAGCCATGGCGTGGCTCGGGCACGGTCAACGCAATGAGCGGATCGCCTCCCCTTTTGACGTAAACGCCAACGTGTAGCGTTTCATTTTCTCTTCTTCTTTTCTGTACGTCCTCCTCTGAATCCAAATCCCTCGTGAGAATTCACGAGGGATTTGGATTTAATCATGGGTTGTTTATGCCAATCAACCCCTTTTGCAGGTTATCGAGGGTTTCCTGCACGTCCAGTTGCTTTCCGGGGGAGAGCAGGCTGGGGTCCACGTCACTCAGCCCCAGGGGCGATTGAACCGTTATCCCGCCCTGCCCACTGACGAGTTGGGGCCACGCGTTCTGGATGGCTTTGATCACATCAGGTTGAATCGTCATCACCCAGCCGCCGGGTCGTTCTTCAGGAGTGGATGTGCCAATGATAGACGCGCCGGTCGTGCCGATGTAGGTCAACAGATCCTGGGTTGCCACGTCTGGGTAAACAAAGATCGTTTCAACATCGCGCTGAAGGATGAGGTAATCGGCATACGGACCATAGCGCGTCGGGTCTTCATCGGCTGGGATTTCGACAGATTGCGGAAAACAAGATTGAAGATTCTCGGCAAGACAGAACGCCGGGAAGAAGATGGGCCTGCACAACCCGCAGTGGAAGATCATGCCGTTGCGGAAGGCGGCAAACGCCTGTTGCGCAGAGGGGTTGTCTTTTGGGAGGATCATGCCGATGCGGTAATCGTTGGTGAGGAGCGCCGCGGTATACCCCGCCAGAAATGCCGAAATATCGGTTTGACCTTCGCCTCCCAACGCGCTGACGTTGCCCCCGGCAACGATACCGGGGATGTTGATGGCGAGGAATTGCACCTGCGGCGCGGTGGCGGCAAGCGCGGCAATGCCGGGATCCGGCGGAAGCGCAATCACGATCTGCAAGCCGGGTTCGGCCAAATCGGTTGGAGTGATGGAGTTGCGGACTTGAAACCGATACCCGGAGGCTTGGGTTAGATCATAGACTGTTTTCTGGTAGAGGTTTGATGTGTCTGGGTCGAGATCGGCAGGCAGAATGAGAACGGCAAGCGGAATGGTTGGTGTGGATGTAAGCGTGGGCGGGATGACAGGAGTTTCAGAGGGTTGAGGCGTGGAGGTGACGGATGGGTCACCTTCACCACATGCGTTCATAAGAGTTGAGATCAAGAGAAAAAGATAGATGAGTTTTTGTCGCACAAGTTTTCTCCGGTAATGAGGTTGGGCGAATTATACACGTTGAGGAGATTCAGAAAGCAAGGCCTAAATAGAGAACAGGCTGGCGGATTTGTCCGCCAGCCTGTTTATCTAACCTATCGAACGAACGCGAACTGTATTACGGATTTACGCTAACAATCGTCGGATTCGGCAAACCAGGGGTCCCACTGTACGCGACACTGCCGAGATACTTCACGCCGGCAGTTAATCCGCTGAACGTGATGTTGACCGCGCCCGATGTGCCGATCGTCGCCGACAATGGAGCAGTCACCGTCATATTACCAGCCGCAGTGGAACCAAGCAGCCACGTGTGGAGCACGAACGGGCTTGACCCAGCCACGCCCCAACCTTGCACGACAACGGTGTATGTGCCAGCCGGCGGGTTGAGCAGGTTGACTTGTTCAGCCGAGGTGCCTGAACCGCTGATGCCCACCCGGGTGCCGCCACTGTTGAACACACACAGATCAATGTCAGTGCCGGGATTCACATCGGCATCGAACAAAGAGAAGCGCGCATACGTGGTGAGAGGCGGGATAATCACCGGGTAAAGTTGAGCATTCGGCGTAGTCAGCAAACAATCGCCATCCGTCGGATCATCGGAAACGGTTCCAGGAGTGAGCGTCGCGGGAACCAAACCACGAGCGGATGCCGAGAACGCTCCAGTGTAGCCAAACAACACGTTGTAGTTGATCGGACCACCAGTGCCAGAGACAGACGCCGGCGCGCCGAGCGCGACCGGGCGAACCACGATCGGCGAGCGAACAACATGACCAGCGCCATCGCTCCAGCGGAGTTGACCACCCCTGTAGGTGTTGAGCGGAGCGGACACATTTGTGATCGTCACTGTGTAAGTCTTCGTCTGCCCAGGGTTGACAGAGAAGGAAGCAGGACTGACAACAACAGTGAAGCCAGCCAACCCATTTACAGAGGCGGTGTAGGTGGCAGGTGAGCCGCCGACATTCGTCACCTTACGGGTGATGGTCTGGGCGCCAGGTAAGTCACCAATGGCAATCGAAGCGCCGTTGAGGTTGCTTGGGTCGAATGAATAACCAGCGCCAGCCAATGCCGCACAGGAAGCCGGATTAACACCGGTGGTTGTACCGCACAGGAAGGCGAGCCAATCATTGAAGCCGTGGTTATATACCAAGCCGGGATTCGCCGCGCCATTCGGGTTGACGTGCCCCGCGCCTTGGCGGAAGATCAAATCAGGATTTGTTTCAGCGGCGGGGGGCACCCCACCGTCCAATACATCAACACCGGTGGTCATCAATGCCGACTTAATCATCATCGGCGACCAGGTTGGGTATAGGTCCTTGAATAAGGCGCCTAGGCCAGCAACGTGCGGGCTGGACATGGATGTGCCGCTGAGTAAATCAAATTCGCGGCCATTGATCGCGGGAGATACTGCCGCCAAAATATCCTGTCCGGGAGCGATCACGTCAGGCTTGAGCAGATCGCCGCCGCCAGCCGTCAGAGGACCGCGGGATGAGAAGGATGCGGTGAACGGAGCCGGGGCGGAGAAGACTATTGTTGCTGCATTTATTGTGGCAGTCGCTCCGGGGGTAGCCGCATAGGCTTTAATTGCCGTACCTGAAGCCAAGCTCACATGCACAGTTGGCACATAGTGGAAGTCCGCATTGAGCGAGCTATCCGGACTGTTATACATGATCATGCCAACACCGCCAGCCATCAATACCGCGCGGCTTTTATCCACACGGGCAATTACACCGCGTTTACAAATGACAATCTTGTTCGCAACGATCGCCGGATCTAATGAACCCGGAACACAAAGTTCCGCATTAGCAACAGTGGCAGGGGGAAGCGCCGCATTGATTGAATCCACAAGTGGAGCCGGACCAACTGCAGTCGCGACAGAAGCGCCGCTATAAGTTACAGCATTGCCCAACGTGACAGAACCTTGTCCATCCCGGTTGTGTGTGCCAGCCGCGACGGTGGTAATCCACGGGCTGGGATGCGCCACTGTGCCTGTCGCAGGACCACTGTTACCCGCTGAAGCCGCAACGAACACACCGGCGTTCGCGGCAAAGAGGAACGCCACCTCTGCGCCATCGAGGAAGTTCGTGGACGTGCCGCTAATCGAGTAGTTGATCACATCTACACCGTCAGCGACAGCCTGATCAATCGCCGCCACAAGATCCGCGCCGAAACCGCTGGCGGTTGAACCGTCCTGCGTGGACCAAAGCGCTTTATAAGCCGAAATACGAGCGCGCGGCGCAATACCACTCACACTGCCAAACGCGGCGGCAGGTCCGGTGGTAGGAACGTTGGCATTACCGCCAGCCGTCGAGGATGTATGCGTGCCGTGACCGTTATAGTCGCGGGCAGACATGTATTCCCACGGGCGCTGGGCTTCCACAGCCGCATCGCCGCCCCAGGCAGCATTGAACCACTGGGCGCCGATCAATTTCTGGTTACAGTTGGAAGCGTTGTAGTCTTCACCGGGTGTGCATTTGCCATGCCAGCCGGGGATCTGCTGGTAATCCAACTTGCCATCCTGCGTATCATTACCGTTCGAGCCGGTGCGATCCGAGAAGCTTGCACTCTCGGGCCAGATACCGGAGTCAATGATACCAATGACAACATCCTCGCCTGTCGCGCCCGTTTGAGCCCAAAAGCCCCCGGGACCGGTGAGACCAAGGAAGGTCGGCGTGGACGAAGTGTCCATCGTGTACATTTCATCGGCGGCAACATTCAACACACCGTCCACATTGGCGAGTTTCTGCGCCTGCACGAGGGTCATCTTTGCGGCAAAGCCGTTGTAACTGTAGTAGTAGCTGTAGATCTTTTGCCCACCTACCTTATTGAGCGCCGCATTTTGTTTGCCATCGAGATAAGCGACGTAGTTCACAACGTCACTGCTGAGCGGGTCAATCTTCTGACCGTTCTTCGGAGCAGTTGCCTTCAATCCCTTGATACTTCCATCATACGCAACCACCGGGTTGTCTAACATCTGAACAATATAAACCCCGTTCACACTTTCGGTGAGAGTCCCACCCTTCGCTTTTGCACTCGGCTGGGCGGCTACCGGGGCGACCGCTGAAAATGCCACAGCCAGAACCAATACGAGCGAAAGAATACTAAACGTCTTTCGATTCATGATCTTGTCTCCTCATTCAAGAATAGGTATTGCTTTATATCAATAGGGGAAGAATGGTTTGTTAATTTGCCCGGAAGCCTCCATCGTATTAACAAAATATCGCCGAAGCAAAAAAAGACTTCGGCGGTCTGGCGGTCCCGCCGAGGCGGGATCCATGACTTTGCGTCCCCGTCTCGCGACGGGTTTGCCTTTTCGATACCCGTCCATTATAGTACTCTCGTAAAAAAAGGCAAGAAAATTAAGGTTGGGTAAAAAGTGAAAAGGTTACAGGTATAATCCTCGACCATGCCTAAACGATTTTTGATGATTTCCATCGTGCTTGTCGCGATCGAGACAGCCGCGCTGACCGCCTACTATACCTATAGCCCGAACGCCGAACGGATTGTCAAATTCCGCGCGTGGATGAACAACCCCGCCTCCCACCCCGATTGGAAGCTGGCCGCCGGTTCCCAATGCGGCGGAACCGCCCCCTTCCTCTTCCCCACCGACGGTTTTGCTGGCTTCCTGTGGGGCGACTCGTTCGGTCTTCGTCACACCCACCAGGGCATAGACATCTTCGCCGGGACCGATGTTGGCATCACCCGCGTTGTCTCCGCGTATCCCGGCTACCTCACCCGCCTGCCTGAGTGGAAGTCCGCGGTCATCGTGCGCGTGCCGAGCGACCCGCTCAACCCCGGCGAACAAATCTGGCTGTATTACACGCACATGGCAGATCAATTCGGCAATTCGTTCATCTCCGATGAATTCCCCGCGGGCACAACCGAAAAACCCATCGAGGCAGGCGTCTTGCTGGGTTATCAGGGAGATTACTCCGGCGACCCAAACAACCCGGTTGGCGTGCATTTGCATTTCTCCATCGTCGAAGATGACGGCACCGGTCAATTCAAAAATGAAATCGAAATCGAAAACACGCTCGATCCCTCGCCATACCTTGGATTGCCGTTGAACGCGGCAGTGAATCGCGATCAGGCTCCGGTGTGCGGGCAATAAAATCATCCAATGGCAGTCAAGTCGAGGATGGCGAAGCAGGTTGAAATGGAGGGCGAAGCGGCGTTTGCCTCCAGCATGAAAGGATTCGAGGAGTTGTCGCGTCAAGCCGCGCAGGAGTTAGATCCATTTGGGATTCGAGTCTATGCAGTGCATGAGGCTGGGGATACAATCGTCGAAAAAGCGTTTGCGTTGCTGGAGGAAAAATGAAGGAACTTTTGGAATATCGTGAAAAATTGGTGATGAACCTGCTTGCCGCGGCGAAGAATTTTCGTGCAGAATGTTTCGCTGTCAAAGACGCGTCTGCCCCACTGGAAGAAGGCGGCTGGAATACGCATCAAGTCGCCGCGCACACCCGCGACGTGGACCAACTGGTCTATGGCTTGCGCGCCCGTCGAACGGCGACGGAGGACAACCCGGAGTTTCAAAGTTTCGACGGCGACAAATATACCGCCGAGCATTACAACGCGAACGAGCCGCTTACTGAGATGCTGGATGGATTTGTCGCGAATGTGGAAGCGTTGGTAGCGTTGTTACGCGACTTGCCCGCCGAAGCATGGGCACGCGAGTCGCGTCATGCCACGCTGGGGAGCGGGTTTACCTTGCAAACGTGGGTGGAGCGCAATCTCACGCACATCGAGGAACACATGACTGCTGTAAAAAATAGAGCGGGATAACCCTTCGACAAACTCAGGGCAGGTATCCCGCTCTACATCACCAAAGGGGAAATCCGATCAAACTTGAAACCCACCTGAAAATCGGTTCGTAAATTTGCAAACCGATCAAGGCGACAACGATTCCAAACGCGGCGCCGGCGACAATATCCGAAACATAGTGCACGCCCATCGCCACGCGTGCCAGCGCGACCAGCGGCGCCCAAATCCATAAAGTGGAAGCGAGCCATGCCGGTCCGAACCACGTTGCGACGACTGCGATCAAAAAGGATCGCGCCGCGTGACCCGACGGGAAGGAGTGCGGGTCGGTGTTGCGATAGATGCTCCCCCACTCGCCTTCCGGACGCCTCCTCCGCACCGTGAATTTGATCCCCATCACCAACGCCGCCAGCGCGCCGATACCGGCAAACTGAACCACCGCCCACTGTTTCCAAAACGAATCGCCGAATGACCAGAGGAGGATCATGGCGACCCACCAAAACCACGAGTCGCCGGAGTGGGCAAAGAGGACCGCCATAGCGCGCAATGCGCCTGGCTTTTCAGCCACGCGCATTTGATCGGAGAGGCGAGCGTCCAATTCGAGGATGGGTCGAATGTTCATTTACGTTTCGATTTGGGTTTGAGTTTCGTCCGCGCGGCTTTGGAGGCGGCCGCTTTTTTCTTCGGCGCGGAGGGGTTCTTCCTGGTCATCTTTTTTGCGGATGTTTTCGCCTTTGCCGCGGCTCTTCGCTGGCTTTTCGCCAGGTCGGCGCGGAGCAGTTCGAGTTGATGAGGCTTGTCTACATCCATGCAGGCTTCGGCGTAGGGCCAGATGATGGAGCGGCCCTTGATGCCGATGCGCTCGCTGATTCTTCGGACCGCATCTTCAATTGTCAATTGACGGGTGAACAGAGAAAACAACAATCCCAAACCAAGTTTACTGGCTTGCTTCAACGGGCTTTTCCGCGCGCCGAGCAGGTCTTCCCAGGTATCCAAATGTTCTGTCGCCATGCGGACGTGAACCACATTGATATCGGCGCCGCACACTTCCATATCCTTGAGTTTGGTATACGTGCGGTTCGACCCGGGGAAACGCGCTTCCATTACAGCGCGCAGGCAGATGCCATAGTATAGATCGTCCTTGGTTTCCATGGCAGTATCCACCAGCCAGTCCACCATGTGGGCTTTGAGAGCGGGGATATCGGAGGAAACGATGAGAATGTATTTGCTTTTCTTATCGAGTTCAACAGACTTGTTGACGCCTGCGACAATATTGGCGAGCATCCTTCCCTGATTAGTGAGGAAGTGAAGCGGCTTTTTGCACGTCAACGCGTTCTTGGGCGAAAGCCCCACCACAATGACGTTTTTCACTCGCTTGGAATCGCCAAGCGCATCCAGCACCCATTGCACCATGGGCTTACCGGCGATGTCCACGAGTGCTTTGGCGTCACCTTTCACATACGTGTAGAGCGGGTCTTCCGGTCTGGGTATTCCGCCTGCGATTACGATTGCGTCCATAAAATCTCCTTGTAATTCGTACACAAGGAAACACGTATACAGGTAAACACGTTTGATGTCTACTTGTCTACTTGTCTACTTGTCTACTTGTCTACTTAATTCAGTTCCTGCAACTGCGGCTCGAAGTCGAGTTTTTCGATCAGGGTATTCAGTTCGTCGTTGGTCAGGACGCGCCCCCTGCCGGCAACAGCAATCAGCGCCGCTTCCATCATATTGGTGCCAAATGTGCGACCCTCAATATTGAGCGTTGTTGTTACAAGATATTTAATCCCGCGCTGCTTGAGGAACTCCACATCGGCGGGTGTGGTGGTGTTGGTGACGATGATCTTCCCGCGCATATCTTCCGGCATGTGTTGTTTGACATACAGAAAATCGCCGCCGGTGACGGTGTTGCCCTGATAGTATTTTTCGTATCTGGGCGTGACCTTTTCCTGCTTTTCGCCGGTGGGATATAGCATACTCAATGGCATTCGCCCGACGATTGGCATAAGAATCCTGGCTGTTCTGTTGAGTGAACTCATCGAGCGGATGGCAATGGGAATATCCAAACCAAACATCAGATCGCCGAAGACACATTGATAGCCGGCTTTGATAAACGACTCGGTCATGCCGTAGCGGGTAATGCCCGCGACGAGGAACGCGGTCTTGGGCTGAATTTCGCCGCCGATTTTCTGTTCCACCCATTGCATGACGCGCGCTTCAAGCGTCTCCTTCAACCCGCTTCCGTCTACATATGGCGTTTGCTTCACATCTTGCACCAACTTAAGCGCACTATGGAGCGGGTAAAACTTCCATGGCGTATGTACGCCAAGATCAATCCCGCCCACGCCGAACGCGTCCACCTTCCCGTCCATTTCGCGGAACATTTGGCGGGCTTTCGCTTCATCGCCATTCGTGCCAATACGTTCAATGCGCACCGTCTCGCCAAGCAGGTTGATCTCAACGGTTTTGTCGCGGGTGGTGGAACCAAGGCTGATACTGACGGCTCGTTTCATACGCATTCTTTCCTCAAATGGGATGAGGCTATTATATAACGGAATCAGGCGCGGGTCTGGAAGGAAGCGTGAAGTAAAACGTCGAGCCGGTTCCAATTTCAGACTCCACCCAAATCCTGCCTCCGTGGACTTCCACGATTCTCCTTACCAGAGCAAGCCCGATTCCCGTTCCGTCCGATTTGGGATCCAGCTTGTTGAACAACCCAAAGACGCGTTCGATATGTTCTTCTTGAATCCCGATGCCATTATCGCGGACGAAAAGCACAGACATATCGTTTTCTTTGCCGGCTTCGCCAACCTCGATGCAGGGTTGCGGTTGATCGCCCATAAACTTCGCGGCATTGTCGAGCAGGTTTTGAATCACTTCTGAAATTCGCTGGCGGTCGCCGATTACCGTCGGCAGGTTTTTCTGAATGCGGAGTTCCGCGCGGCTTTGCTTGATTTGCCCGTGTAACAAGCCAGTCACTTCCGAGAGCAATTGATTGAGATCAATTTCCCGGGGTTCATTCATCAAACGACCGATGCGTGATAATTCCAAAAGATCGTTCAGCAATTGCTGCATTTTGTCGGTCGCATCTACAATGCGTTGGATGTCGTTTCTCAACCGTTCCTGATCCCCTGAAACAGCATCCTGTTCGAGATACCCCAGAAAGCCGCGGATCGTAAACAGCGGTGACTTGAGATCGTGTGAAACCGTGTAGGTAAATCGCTCCAACTCGGCATTTTTCGATTCCAATTCATCAATGAGTTTTCTGCGCTGGGTCAACTCATTTTGCAGGGCGGTTTCGTCCATCTGACGTTTGATGGCGGCGCCCAGCACATTGGCAGAGACTCGAATGACATCCACTTCGAGAGGCGTCCATTCCCTATCGCGTTCCTTTTCATCGAACCCGATCGCCCCCCATTGCCTGCCGTTCACAATGAGACGCATCTCAAGCAACGCCTTGATACCGGACTCTTTCATCAATTCTTTTTCAGACCCGGTATAAAAAGACGAACTTCCAACAAACGGCTCCCCGGAATCGAGAATGGCATAATATCGTTCGAAGCCGGACTCATGTACCGGCGCATTTTGATAGTTAGGGTTGTCCTTATCGGGTTTTTGCCCGGGGGCAGTCCATTCGTAACGCATCGAGTTGAGGATTACGCCATCCTCTCTTGAATGTTTTTCAAACAAGTAGGCATGGCTGGAATTCAGGGTCTTGCCGAGGCGTTCAAGGACAGCGTCAATTTCAGACCGCCAGTCGGGGGCTTTTAGAAATCGGTTTGCCGCGTCTGCCATTGCCTCCAGCATGGACTCACGCTCGCGCAGGTTGAGTTCAGCCTGCTTCCGTTGGGATAATTCCTCCTTCACCCTCGCATCCGCGTTCTGTCGCTGAATGGCGGCGCCCAGAATGTTCCCGGCAACCAGCAACGCGCCGACCTCTGCATTCGTCCACTCGCGTTCGGTCTTCATATCATCGAATCCGATGGTGCCCCACCACTTCCCATCCACATAGATCGGCACATCGAGGAGCGCTTTCATCCCGCGGTTAAGCAGGAAATCCATCTCGTCCCGGTTGAGATGCTTTGAGTCGCCAATATAAGGCTGTCCTTTGATCATCACCTCATACCAGGTCTCGAAATCGTTTTCCCGCACCGGCATATTCTGGTAGATCGGGTCGTCCAAATCACTTGGAACAGATTGGGCGGTCCACTCGAACTGCATGGAGGAAACGACATTCCCATCCTCCAGATCGTGATTCTCGAAGACGAACGCGTGAGAGGCATTAATGATCGTCCCAAGTTTCTCGAGGATCACGTCAATTTCATCGCGCCAGTCAGCGGATTTCAAGAACAAATTTGCCGCCTCGGTAACCACCTCAAGGATGGATTCTCGCTGGCGCAGGCTGTGCTCGATCTGCTTTCGTTCGAGGAGTTCGATTTGCAAGGCTTGCTCATCCTGCTGGCGGCGGATGGCAGTGCTCAGCAGGTTGGCGGCGATCCTCAAGGTGTCTACTTCAAAATGGGACCAGTCGCGGGCTTCATCGAAGGCATCGAAGCCGATGGTGCCCCACCAGCGGCCGTCAACCATCAGAGGGACTTCAGCCAGGGCTTTTATACCCACTGCCTCAAAACGAGGTTTATCCACAGCCGGGAAGGTATGCTCGTTGCCCGCATAACTCTCCCCCCGTTGCAGAAATTCATTGGTGCTCCCCGGAGTGACCCGGATGACATGAGGATTTTCATAGATCGCAAAATCTATTGCAGTCGGGTATCCGGGATCTGTCCATTCACCGAATAGGGTTGATACCTCCACGCCGTCGGAGGTTGTAGAATTCTCAAACAAATAGGCATGGGTCGCATTCATCGCCTTGCCAAGACGTTCCAACACAACGCCGATGACTTCACGCCAGTTCGTGGACGTGAGGAATCGTTCAGCGGCGAAGGTTACCGCTTCGAGCATGGATTCGCGTTGCCTGAGGCTGATTTCTGCATGTGTCCGCTCGAGCAATTCGGATTGCAGTTCAGAGAACAGGCGGGAATTTTCGAGTGCGATCCCGATATGCTCGCATAGCGTAATCAGCAAGTTGAGGTCCGCTTCGGTCAATTTCACCCCCTGGGTGCTTTCCACATTGAGCACTCCCACCAGGTGTCTTTTGTCAAAAAGGGGAATGCAGATCTCTGATACCACGCCTTCCACAGCTTGACGATAAATGGGGTTTGTGGTCACATCTTCAAGGTAGGCGACTTTGCCGGTGCCAGCCACCGTGCCAATGACGCCTTCATTCAAGGCAATTGTTTTATAGGGGGTTTGATAGCCCACTTGATGCTGTAAAACGAGCGCGTCGTTCTGTTTGAGATAAAGACTCACCTGTGTATACCCGAGGGATTCGGCGATCGACTCGACAACGTTATAAATCAGCCCGGAGAGGTCCAGTTCCTGCGCCATGGCATTCCTCACCCTGCCAATCAGGGCAAGTTCCTTCGTTTGCTTTCCCGCCATTTCATAGAGGAGCCGATATCGCTGTTCGCCTTCGCGCAATGCATGTTCGACCCGTGTTCGTTCCGCCAGTTCAGATTGCAACCCGGAGAACAACTGGGAATTATCCGGCGCAATCGCCACCTGGTTGGCAAAAGTGACTGCCAGTTCGGCGTGATGCTGCGTGAACTGATTTTTTTCCTTTCCATCGAGGGCGATCACACCCAGAATTTGCCCGCGCGTTTTCAAAGGGATTGCCAGCCATGATTGAACATACGTATGAGGTTCATGCTGAAAATCCTTTAATTCCTCCTGTACGTCAAGCTTCAAAATATAGGGGAGGGTCCCGCTCAGGATCGGGAAGGCCGAGTTTTTATCGTCTATGGGAAAAACCATCTCCCCTGCCTCGAGCGGAGGCGGCACATTTCTCCCGGCAATAAATTTCTGCACTCGATCCTCAACCCGCCAAATGGAGGCGCTGTCGTAAGGGACAACTCGTTTAATTTGATCGAGGATGGTTTCGATGATCTGAGAAAACTCAAGCATCCCAACGATGCCGGCAAGGCTTTCACGCAGGGTTTCAGACTCCTTGTTTTGAATCCGCAGTTGATGGATGAGATTCTCACGGTCATGCTCGATATGTTCGCGTTCGTCCAGTTCCTTTTGGAGTCGTTCGAGCAGGCGCGCCTTTTCGAGGGTGATGGCAACCTGCGCGGCGAGGGTTTCCAGCAAGCGGAGGTGATCCGCGTTGTAGGCGCCCGGCTCGCGCGACTGTACAGACATCACACCAATCACGCGTCCCTCCAACATCAAAGGAATACCAACATAAGACCGGATGCCTGCCTCGACCACAACCACAATGGTATGCGCGCGTTGCGTTTGCGGATCTGTTACATCGGGAAGATACAGCGTGCGCCCGCTGGCAATAACTTCCGACGTTAAGCCGGGGTTCTCGCGCAATTTTCGAGGCGGCAATTGCAAATCATCTTCCAGGTTGAGGAATAGCGAATAGGTGAACAGATCGGTTTGAGCGTCGTACAACCCCACGTGGAACGCGTCCACAGTCATGATGTTCTTGAGTTCTTTTACAAAAGCGCGCAAGGCCTGGTACAAATCCTGCCCGCTCGTAAGAGTTAAGCCGAGTTGATACAGTAATGACATCTCTTCGACGCGCTGGCGTTCGCCAAGTTCCGTACCCAGTTGGTCGAGCAACCGAGTCTTATCAATTGCCAGCGCCGCCTCGATCGCCACATTTTCCATTAACTGGATCTGATCCTTCGAGTAGGCGTCAACGTTGCGGCTTTGCACGGAAAGCATGCCGATGATCTTGTCGTTTGCCACGAGGGGTATGCCAAGGAATGTGTGAAGTACGAGGTCATTCTCATCCACAGGTGCGTAATGGTCCTGCACATTTCGTGACATCATATTCTTGAGATACAGTGTTTTCCCGCCGTAAATGACCGCGCCGGTCAGCCCGGGGTTATCGCCCAACGTACGGGATGGGTGTTCCCGCGGGTTCGTTTTTTCAAAGAAAATCGGGTATTCAACCATATCTGTTGCCTGATCATAGAACGCAACGAATAACGCATCTGCGTCAATGAGCCTGAGGATCTCGCTCTGGAGCGTGAGCAGGGTGGTGAACAGATCTTTGCCGCGGGCGAGCGAAAGCCCTAACTGATGCAGAAACTCAAGTTCCTCCATGCGGCGGGCGGTTGTGCTTGTTTTTTCAGATCGCGGGGTGACAGGCTGCGCGCGTTTCATTTCACTACCAGCATTATAGTTCACCCCCTCAATACAGTCTCCGCAAAAATGTAACTGTTATTAAGTCACCTTACGCAGTTCATGCTCCCGCAGGGTCTGTGACCCTGCGATATAATCTGCAATATACGGCGGTCACAGACCGCCTTCGAGCAGGGGTGCGTAAGGTGAGTTATTAATATTAATAGCCGGCGATTGGCTATTGGATGTTTCCTCGCACGTGAAATTCAGGGTGTACAAACGGCTTTGAAGGTTGCCTGTCCGCTGACGATATTGGGCAGGATCGTCTGAACCACCATGGTGTAATCCCTTGCACTGCGCACCTGGTAGAAATCCTGCACGGTTTTCGTACCGCCTTCTTCAAACAGGGCATTCATTTCTGCAGACGCGTCACCCGTGCTTTCTTCCATCCACATCCAGATCACATTAGCGGGACCGGTTGTCGTGATTTCCGCACTGATGGTGACGAGACGCGGAAACGAATCACACGCCACGTTCATCACCGGCGGCTCGATACTAACAGTGACGGCTGTCACGCCCACCTCCGGCGGATTCACAAAGGGAAGCGATCCCACATCCCCTTCGGTGTTTGTGAAATCCGCGGCAAGCCAGCAATTCGTCGAAGGATCGCTGGGATTCCGAACATACCACCAGACAAAATCAGGGCTTTTGCCAATGATCTCCGCCTGTCTGCCCGGTCGCAACTCACCCACCACGGCATATGACGTGCCCGGTCCAAACCGGCAATTGACCGGCTGTTCTTTGGGGAATGCCACCACAAGGCTCGGAGTCAATGTCGGTTTGACTGTTGGCAATTCAAGCGTGAGGAATGTTTCGATGGGAATCACTGTCGGTGTGGAGTTGCCCGAAGGCGGCGCATCAGGTGTCAATGGGGAACGAGGCGTTTCCGTCCCAGTTGGAAAATTACATGATGCCAAAATAAAAAGCACGGCGATCCATGGTTTTCTCATCATCCATCCTCCTTTCGCTAAAAATCTTAACCCGAGAAAACAAAGACGACAATAGCCCTTCCGGCGCATTAACCTTTATAATCAGGGCAGCGTTTAGATCCTGCCGGAGGGCTGACATGAAAGAAGTGCATTATCTGTTTAGTTTGTCAATCGTTGTTGTGCTGGTGGGATGCAACATGCAATCCGCGCCGGTGATCGGGGGATTCTTTCCAACAGATACACCAACCGCCACACGCACATTCACCCCAACACAAATGCCGACCTCCACGCCCACCGAAACGCCCACGTTGACCCCAAGCCCATTGCCGACAGACACGCCCACGATCACACCGACACCGGGTCCGTTTACCTTCTTTGATGATTTTTCGCAAGCCGGTTCAATCAGCCGATACAGTTGTGATAAATGCGTGGTACAAGACGGCGGTCTGTTCTTCGGTCCGTTTGAGCCGCAGGATAATCTTGGCGAGCAGTTCAGGATGGTGATTTGTGAAGTATGCGGCGCACACACGCATTACCGCGTCAGCGTGGATGCAACCTATCAAGATGGTCCCACTGACCGGTTCTTCGGGCTTGTTGCGTTGGTCAAAGGCGACAAGCCCAATCTCAACCGCGCGGTCTACCTCGGCATTTCAACCTGGCAGGTTTACGTTGTCCGCGATTACAACTATAAGATAGGGGTGTTGAATGATCTGAGTTCTGATCTCTCCGGCTATTTGTATCCGGGCAGAAACACGAACCATATCGTGATCGAGGTGAAGCCATCATCCCGCGATGGTTTTGTGGATGTGTATTTCACCGTCAATAACGGGCTGTTATATATCTTGTATTTGCAACCGGCGGAGGAAACTTTTGCCGGGATGGGTATGAGTTTCCATTCGATGACGGTTTCGTTCGACAACTTTCAATATGAGGAAATTGAGATCAAGTAGACGCGACTTGCCCGTTGTGTGGTAAAATCATTTCTAGAACATTTTTTCTGTTTTAGGAAAGGAGATTGGCATGAGCAAAAAGGTCATGGTCTTCGTGGGGACGAGCAAGGGTGGATTCGTTTTCGAGAGCGATGTGAATCGCAAACAGTGGCAGATGAGCGACATTCAATTCAAGAGTTGGAATGTGATGCACATGCAACTCGACCTGCGCGATAACCGTTTGCACGCGGCGGTGAGCCATAATGTGTACGGACCCACCACTCACTATTCCGATGATTTCGGCAAAACGTGGGTTCAGGCAAAGCAAGTGCCGGTACTACCGCGCCCATCGAAGTCTGGCAGACCGCCATCAACGGTGGAAGAGGCGTTTCGCTCCGAGGGTGGAGAGAGTGTCAAAGACAAGCCGGAGAAGATGATCAAAGTTTGGAATATCAAGCCGGGGCGCACGAGCGAGCCAAATGTGTTGTACGCGGGCGCGCAACCTGCATCGTTGTTCGTCTCCAAAGATCGCGGCGAAACGTGGGAGATCAACGAAGGGCTGTATGACCATCCGCATCGCGGCACGATGTTCCCCGGCAACGGCGGATTTTGTCTGCACACGATCATACTTGACCCCTCGAACCCGAACCGCATGTACATTGCCATTTCCACCGGCGGCTGTTACCGCACCGACGATGGCGGGCAGACGTGGAAGCCGTTCAACAAAAACGTGCGCGCAGATTTTAATCCCGATAAATTCCCCGAATACGGGCAGTGCGTGCATAAAATGACGATGCACCCATCCACGCCGAACGTGTTGTACCAGCAAAATCATTGCGGCGTATACCGAAGCGACAACGCCGGCGAGGATTGGATTGACATCGGCGAGGGCAAACTGCCTTCACGATTCGGCTTCCCCATCGCGGTACACCCCGCCGACCCGCGCACAATTTATATCGTCCTCGAAGAAAGCGACGAGTACCACATGAGCGTGGATGGTCGCCTTGCGGTGTGGCGCAGTCGCGACGCGGGCGGCTCGTGGCAAATGCTGACAAACGGTCTGCCTGAACGCGCGCATGTGGATGTCTTGCGCGAAGCGATGGCAACGGATACGTTTGACGATGCCGGTATTTACATCGGCACAAACACCGGCCAATTGTTTTATACGCGCGATTCGGGCGATAGCTGGGAACTGCTGGCAGATTTCCTGCCGCCGATCCAATCGGTGGAAGCGGTGGTGGTTGGATAATTTTTCGTAGGGGCGGAGCGACGCTCCGCCCCTACAATTTTTACGGTTGTAAACACGCGGGAATTAGATCCACATTCACCAAAAATAAGGCAATATGGCTTTTTCAATCCATTTGCCGTCTTTGAGTTCTAATATCAGCCTATAGTAGTCCGTGAAATAATATTCATCTCCATTATAAAAATGCTCGACCAGAAACAGGGATTTGACCGAATTGGAGTATGCAAAGGCAAAAAATATTTTAGGAACTGCCCGATCATTGAAATATTTTTCCAGATCTTCACTCGTGCACTCTCGATTTGAGTCGGTCGCGTAAAACCAACACTGTTGCACATCCTGCCGGTTCGAAGGAACCCCAAACAACAAACTGCTCTTCTGTCTCAATTGCGAAAGTGCAATCAACACGGGGCGGCTATAACTTATGTCTTCAGCCGCTATGCGGGCAACGAATTCCTCCACGCTTTCGTTTTCAGACTGAATCAGCGAATCAGCAATTGGAGGTATTCCGATGAATACTGTGGATGTCGCCTCTTGTTGAATGGGGGTGACCGTAGGTTCAAATTGAGCAGTTGGTGTGCTTTCGGGTGCACAACTTGCAACGACAAGCCCCAAAACCAAAAATGACAACAGAATGGATTTATTGGCAAACATACTTACCTCGCCAATCGTCTGGTGAATACGTTTTTATCCCCATAAGAGAATCATACCACTTTTAGTCGGTCAATACATTAATTTTTGCCGGACAGATTGTTAATTTGTCCTACGGTTGTAAACACGCGGGAATGGAATCGCTCAACCCAATTGGGTTTTGTGTTAACCCATTTTGGTCATAGATTTTCACGAACTTCACTTCGGGGAATTGCTTGAGATTCAGCATGAGCAGGTCGGCGATGTTGAAATCTCTGCCATCGGGCGCGCACACGCCTTTGAGGTACACGTGCGCGACGCCGTCAATTAACTCAAATCTTGTATACCCGGTAAAGCCGTTGAGGAGGGCGATCCAACCGAAGGATGTCCGCTCTGTCGCGCCGGGACCTTTGAAATATTCGTTCAACACGGTGGGAATCACATTATTGCTCTGCGCCCAGCGCACTCCTGCCCGCTCGAAGGGAGGCGTGTTGGCGTTGTACGCGCTTCGGCTCACGAAATACACGTTCACCTTCACATACAATGGCGTGACCGTGGGACGCCGCGTGTGCGTGGGCGTCGGAGTCCGCGTGGGGGTGCGCGTCGGTGTGGATGTGCGAGTCGGCGTCGGTGTGGGGGTTTTAAACTCAGACAAACAGCGCGGCTCGGAATCGCTGAGTCCGTTCGGGGTTTGGGTCAAGCCGTTTTCGTCGTAAATTTTCACGAAGCGAATCGCCGGGAATTGCTTGAGGTTCAGCGTGATCAAATCGGCAATGTTGAAGGTCTTGCCTTCGGAGGTACACACGCCTTTGAGGAATACTTGTGCCACACCGTCACGCACTTCGAGTTTGCTGTACCCTATGAAGCCGTTGTACACACCGATCCAGCCGAAGGAATATCTTTCCGTTGCGCCGGGTCCTTTGAAGAATTCATCGAGGGTGGATTGATATACAACGTTCGATTTCACATAACGCGTGCCAGCCACCTCGATGGGCGGCGTGTTCGCGTTATAACGAACTCTGCTTGCGAAGAATAGTTTGATCTTCGTATATTGCGGCGTGACCGTTGGGAGCGGCGTGCGTGTTGACGTGCGCGTCGGTGTAGGGGTTTTCGATAACGTCCCCGTCGCGGTCACAGTGGGCGTGCGCGTGACAGTCGGTGTGCGCGTGATGGTCGCGGTAGCAGTGGTGGACGGCGTAAATGTGTTCGTCGGAGTGAGCGACAAGGTCGGCGAGGGCGTGATCGTTGGGGTGCGCGTTTGGGTCGCGGTCACGGTTGGGGTGGGCGAAACAGGCCCAGGTGGAGTCGGAGTCGTGCTTCCCTGAAAGACAAATCGCACCGCGTCCGCGCCGACGAAGAGGGCATCCACCGCGCCGGCTTCATCCTGAGTGCGATTCGTCAACTCGACGTATTCGCCTCCGCCGCCCGTGAAGTTGTATCGCCCGATGTACACCCAGCCATCGGTGACATAAAACGCGTTCGGAAAGACGTCCTGATTCAAAACGATCTGGTCAGACCTGCTGTTATGACGAATTGTATAGAGCGCGCCCTCGGTTGTGGCGCGGATGGCGGGGATGCGGACATAGATGGAATATACGCCCGCGCTCGAACCTGCCGGCAATGCCCATTGCGCTCTGCACGATGCAGTCGTGATGGATGGTTTTGCATAACGCATGGAATTTCCCTGCGCGCTCCCGGCGGAGGTGATCATCCAACACGCTTCGGGACTTTCAGTAAAGTTGAGCGAGCCATCGTCAACAATGATTCCACTTGCGGGCGCGGGAGGGAAGGCAAGTTGATCGCCCGATGGATAAATTTGCGCGCCGTAATACGTGAGCGAGGGATACGCCACCCACAACGATTCTTTTTGATTGCTCACCCATGGGCTTGTACCTGAAGCGGTCCAGCCGTACGGGTCAACAGACTTGCCTGCAGGGTCGCGCACAAGCAAATGCAAATGCGGACCGGTGGATAGCCCGGTGTTGCCGCTGATGCCAAGCATCGTGCCATGAGGAATGAACGTGCAACCGGGCGCGTTACACGCCTGCACCGAGACCGCGCTCATATGCCCATAGTAAGTACTGTAGCCATTTGCATGATGAAGCCGAACATAAATGCCGAGGTTGAGTTTATGGTTTTGGGGATCCCACCAGCCAGCGTATGCGACTTGATCAGCATCCGCCGCGGCGTAGATCGGGCGGTACGACAAACCGTAATCCACGCCATCGTGACCATCGTATGCGACCCAGTCCGCGAGGCTGTAGGACCAGTAGATGCCATCGCCCGCGTTGCACACACCCGCGGCAGGAGGCGGCACGCCCGGCGGCGCGGGCACGGGACAATCCTTGCGCGCTTCTTTTCCGTTGAAGGCGAGCGCGCGGTTATCGTAGGTGTAGTTGGGGGTAGAATGATCGAAAATGGATTCCTGCGACGCTGTGCCGGGATACGGGGGATACAAAAACGGCGTGACCGCTTGCGCAGGCGCGTTGAATTTTTCGGCATACGCGTTGCGCGCGCCGAGGAAGAGTCCGCACAGGAGCAGGGCGATGAAGAGGTTCTTATGCGAGCGGGTCACGATGCACTCAGATAAAAATTAAAGGTAGGGGCGAAGCATGCTTCGCCCCTACCAAAACATCATGGCGAAGGCGTCGCTTGCGAAGCGGGGACAGATTGAAGCGTGGAGAGAACCGTCACGGCATCCGCGAGGCATTGATCAGATTGGTCTTGAAAAGATACCTCAAACCCGGTGAAAACAATTTTATCTCCGCCATTGTACGTGACGAATTTTTTTATGCCGTTTTCATAGGCGATGCTGACGTCATAAAAAACGCTATCGAGATAAAGGATGTCATGCTCAACCGTTATGTTCTGCGGCAAGCCGCGCCCGGAGGTGACCGCGATGACGCAATACTCGATGCCGCGATGCCCAAGCGCAGGGAAGCCGAATTGATCGTTCGTCTGCGCCCAAACTTCTGGATCATACGTGACGCGGAAGGAAAATCCCGGTTGCGAGTCGCCGAGATAGGTCGGTGTGCCGTCCCAGGCGAGTTTGGCGGGCGCGTTTGAACTTTCGGTTGGCAGTTCGAGCGGAGGGAGGGGCGTGTCGGTTGGCGTGGTCGAAGGTGTGAGCGTCGGTTCGGGTGTGGGGGTTTGAGCGGGTTCGGAGGTTGGAGAAGATTCAACAACCAGAGGAAATTCTGTTGCGGGCGGTTCGGTAGCGGCGGGAGCCTCGGTCGCGGCAGGTGCTTCGGTTGCCGCGGGTGCGGCTCCACCACACGAGGAAATTAATATGGTTAGGGTGATAACAAAAACGATTCGGCGAAACATTCAAACTCACAATCAATCCGCTAATCTGCGCGATTCTTCGCGAATGGATAATCGCAAGATTTGCACAACCAGTCGGATTATTTTCGCATCCACGCGGGGCAACAGGCGGATTCAGTTTCGATAGGGGTAATCTCGACCGGATAAAACGAGCCGGTTGGGTCGGGCATTCCAACGCCAGCCGTGGCGACATCCGCAGTGAATACGGTCATTCTACCATCTACGACTGCGGTGAAAGCCAGAGTGTTCCCATCGGGCGACCAGATCGGAGTCTCGGCGTGCCCGTTAAGAAATTGGGTGGCTCGTTTCAATGCGCCAAATTTGACATTCACGATAAAAATATTGCCGATCAACGCGTCGGCGGACTGATCCGCGGTTCCGTCATCCAGATTATCGCGCACAACGAACGCGATACGCTTTCCATCCGGCGACCAGTTTGCCGCAAACCCGTGACCGGCGTCCGCATTCGCGAGTTTGCGCTGGTTTGAGCCGTCTGAGTCCATCACCCACAACTCCCCCACCGTGAACGGAGTCTGTGTGTCGGGTGTTTTGATGAAGGCGATCTGTTTTCCGTCGGGTGAAAAGCGGGCGAAGGAGATGTAGTTGAATTGGTCAGCATATAAAATTTTCGTAGTGCGTACTTCGTATTGCGTACTGTGAAGTTCACTGCCGAAGCCGATCCCGCGCGAGAAGGTGAAGGTGAAATCGTCATTGGCAGGGTTGACGGCAAGGTCGTAGGTATATTCTGAAATGGAAAGTTCTTCCTGTCCGCCAGACACGCGGGCGCGGATGACGCGCGGGTTGCCGAATGAATCAATTTTCAGGTACGCGGCGACGCCATCGTGCGTCCACGCGAGGAAGTGCGCGTCGGAGGCTGTGACAGGTTGAGTTGGCGCGCCAGTTTCCACGTCAAAGAAGAGAACCGTGTGCCCGTTGGGACAAGTTAGTTCGATGGCGAGAAATTTTCCAAATGGCGGGGCGAAGAGGTTGGCGAGTCCACAAGCAGGTGGAATCGAAAATGGGATTTCGTTGATGGGTTGAAAGTCCGCTGAGTATTCAATGAAGGCAGGAGGGTTGAAGCGATAGAGGAGGAACGTGGTTTGAGGAAGAGGCGCGGGGGTGGAAGTGCAAGAGGAAAGAAGAAAGATAAAAGAAGTTATCAGTGAACAGTGGACGGTGATCAGTTGTTTGAAGTTCATGTGCGAATTATACAGGCGGGAGAGTTATAATCACCAAACACTGGTGGTTGAGCGCAAGCAGTCGAAACCACCTGGTAAGAAAGTACTTTTGTTATTGGTGGTTTCGATACGCCTTCGGCTATCGCCTCAGGCTACTCAACCACCAGAATTGGAATGCAATTTTGCACATTCTTGTTACCAACGATGATGGGGTCACAGCCCCCGGACTACTCGCCCTTGCGCAGGAGATCCGCAAACTCGGCAATGTGACGGTATTCGCGCCGGATAAAAACTGGTCGGCATCGGGGCACGTGAAAACACTCGACCGCCCCTTGCGCGTGCGCGAAACGACTCTGGCTGACGGCTCATCCGCGTTTGCATCGGACGGCGCGCCATCGGACTGTGTCGCGTTGCCCCTGCTCGGATTGACCGACCCGGTTGACCTCGTTGTTTCGGGCATCAATCCGTACTCCAACATCGGGCATGACGTGACATATTCTGGCACCGTCACCGCGGCGATGGAGGCGGTGATCTCCGGCGTGCCGGGCATCGCCTTCTCGGTGGCTTCGCAGGATAAAACCGATTCATCGCCAACAGACTACAGTCACGCCGCGCAGGTCGCCAGAGTTGTGACAAAGAAAGCGATCGCGGAGGGATTACCCAAAGGCGTGGTGCTCAACGTCAACATCCCGTATTTGAGTGTGCAATCCATCAAGGGACTGATGATCACGCGGCAGGGCTTGCGCGTCTACCGCGACGCGCTCGATAAACGCATTGACCCGCGCGGGCACCCGTATTACTGGATCGGCGGCGATGCGCCCACCGGCATCAACGAAGATGGCACGGATGTCGGCGCGCTCGCGCAGGGATATGTGTCCATCACGCCGTTGCAATTGGATTTGACGAATTACAAGGCGATGGATGTGTTGAAGAAGTGGAAGTTTTAAAGGTGTTCGTTGGTTGAGTAGGCGGCGCTCGTCCGCTGTATCGAAACCAACGTGTAACATGAAATCGAATAATTATTTATGAAACGTGGTGGTTTCGATACGCCCTCACTCCGTTCGGGCTACTCAACCACCGATGTTGAATGCAAGGAAATCATGCGCTACACCTCTCCTCCCAATCAGCAAGCCTACTACGAACAAGTGTGGAATCTCGTCCGCCAAATCCCGCGTGGGAAGGTTGCCTCCTACGGACAGATCGCGTTGATGCTCCCTCCGCCGAATGGCGTGGACTTTGAAGCGTACAAAGCATTCGGTCCGCGCTGGGTGGGAGGAGCGATGGCGGCTTGCCCCGATGACGTTCCGTGGCAACGCGTCATCAACTCACAGGGGAAGATCAGCCCGCGGCCAGGAGGGGCGGAAAAACAGCGTATCTTTCTTGAAGAAGAAGGAATTGTGTTTGTGAATGATAAAGTTGATTTGAAGAAGTATGGGTGGAGAGGATCGGATGAAGCAGATGAGCCGAGGCAAAATACATTATTTTAGGAAAAATACTTGATGTGCGTGCTATACTTCAATTCAGTAAATTTCCCATGGTCTAATCTAAATTAATTGCGGTGATTAGACCGCATAACATAAGCCCAAAGGATATGAGATAGCAAATGTGCGTCTATTCGCGAGTTAGGAAGCTATGCGTATTCTAATCATCGGCGGAACAGGCTTTATCGGCTCCCACGTAGTAAAACATCTGGATCATGCAGGGCATGATGTTGTTCTCTTTCGTCGTGGTCAAACCGAAGACAATTCTCCTCCCAAGGTTAAAAACATTCTCGGTGAGAGACTCTTCCTCGCGGAATTCTCAGGCGAGTTTCGACGCCTTGCTCCCAATGTTGTAATAGATATGATTCCTGCTACTGAGCAGGACGCCAAAGTTGTAATAAGCACTTTCAAGGGCATTGCACAACGGGTAGTGGCAATCAGCAGTATGGACGTTTATCGTGCCTATGGACGTATTCACCATACTGAACCTGGTTCTCCAGACCCTATCCCCCTCAGCGAAGATGCACCATTGCGTGAGAAACTCTACCCATATCGGGGCAAGTACAAAGATGCAGACGATTACGAAAAGATCGTGGTTGAGCGGGTTGTTATGAGTGACCCAGCTCTGCCTGGCACTGTCTTGCGATTTCCAATGGTATACGGCCCAAGAGATAACCAGCATAGATTCTTCGACTACTTGAAGCGTATGGACGACAAACGCCCTTTCATATTGCTGGATGAGGGCTATGCTCACTGGCGTGGTTCACGCGGTTACGTCGAAAATATCGCCAGCGCTATCGCGTTGGCTACGATTGATACCCGTGCCGCAGGCCATATATATAACGCTGGTGAGCCTACCGCCCTTTCCACTGTTGAACTGATTCGAGAAATTGGACAAGTAGCCGGGTGGCAGGGTGAAATCGTCACTGCCCCGAAAGACCATTTACCTCATCATTTATCAAAGGATGCTGATACGAGCCAACATTGGGTTATTGACACCACCCGCATACGGAACGAATTAGGTTATAAAGAATCTGTGCATCAAGAAGAAGCAATCAGGCTCACGATTGAGTGGGAGCGAGCCAACCCACCTACAGAGATTGACACTAAAATGTTCAACTATGCCGCAGAAGACGCTATAGTGACTGGAGAATTCAAACAAAGAGCGCGGGCTAACACCGCGTGGAGCCGTTAGGTTTTACCTCGTCAACTCCACAACCAGCGTATCCATCGCCAACTCCAATGTGAGCTGGCTCGTTTTTACCCCCTCGTCAATTCTCAACAACTTGCGATAAATACTTTCAAGCGATTCAATTGAAAAACGCGTCGCTTGTTGCGTAGTCTTCTCCGCCACGAACGGATGCACGCCCAACGCGCGCGCCACATCGTCCTTGTTGCCGCGTCCATCCAGAATTTCACGCGCCTGAATCAGCAAACGGAATTGCCGCACCACCATGCCCCACAACGAAAACGGATCTTCGGTTTCGAGCAAGCGATGTAGTAAATGCTGTGCCGATTTGCCGTTGCCGTTCGATAGTGCGTCCACAAAATCAAACACCGATTGCTGTGACGTGACGATGCACACTGCTTCCACATCAGAGACAGTGACAATCCGAGCCCAATTGACGTACGCCAGCAGTTTGGCGATCTCCATCCCCGCCTGACGCGTATCCACGCCGACCATATCCTTGAGCGTCTCTGCCGCGCGCGGTTCGATTTGTCCGCTTTGATTCTTGGTTTCGTTGACGATCCAGCCTGTCATATCTTTCAAGCGCGGGAGCATGAAGGCTTTGGTTTGGATTAATTTGTTATTTTTCTCCGCCCATTTCACCAGCCAGTGTTTCTCTGCATCGCGCGGTTCAACGGATTCATACAGCACGATGCGGGTTGTATCTGGCGCTTTCTCGATGTATTCTAAAAACTTCTTACGGGTGGATACGTTGTTATATTTCGCAGATGGATTCGCCAGCAAGACCAGCCGTCGCTTGGCAAGGAACGGCATGGCATTGACCGCGTTGTTTAAGTCCGTGTCGCTCATGGTGCGGGCATCAAGGCGCGCGGTGTTCATGTCCGCGCTGCCGAAGGGGTCGGTGAAGTCCGAGTCGAAGTCCTTGAGTTTGCGCGAGATGGCGAATTCGTCGTTGCCGAAGAGGAAGAAGAGGTTGGGCATTGTTATTGTAGGGGCGAGTCTCAGACTCGCCCCTACGAAATTATTTCGTGATGATGCGATGTACGCCTTTCCGCATGAGGCGAATATCCACGATTTGCATGTTTCCCATGTCCGCTTCGGTAGTGATGTATTTTTGAAGCCACGGACCAAGAGGACGACTCAACAAATAACCGAAGAGGGCAAGCATCAACGCGAACGGAACAAGTCCGAGTCGCCAAAAAGTGGAACGCGCTCCACGAAGCGGTATCCAGGCAAAGGTCGCGGGAAGAAGCGCCCCAACGACGAGATTGGTCCCGCATCCCTCGTGCACGGCGAGTCCGCTTTCGCCCGCGTTGAGTCGAGTCCAGGCTTCGTTCACGCACGCGCTCACATCGTCAGTGTCAACATCGCCGAGCAGGAAGAAGCCCGTCGGGTTGGAATGTCCCGCCATGGATTGGTTTTTGTATTTGCGCGCGAGCAAATGAAGCGTGGCATGTTCGAGCGCGTGGTTTCTTCGAGTTTCGAGGATGAGAGGGAGATCGAGGATCATGGGGCGATTATACACCGCCCATTTCACGGAATCAGATACGCGAGCAGGGTCAACGGCAGTGCGGCGAGAACCCCTTTGAGGATGACGCGCAATGCCTGACGACGCACTTGATTTAATTCAGCCTTGTCTGTGATGCGTTCTTTTTTGTCCGAGATGTGGCGCAGACCGCGCGACGCGAGCGATACTCAGGTCTTGTCGAGCGCCTGAATATAACTTGTGGTTGCCGCGCTGAACATGAAAAAGAGAGGCAGGTGCCACAGCGGATTCACATCGAACGCGACGAGCGCGCCCAGCACGATCAACGTGAAAATAAAATATTGGATGGCAAACCGCACCCGCTTCTTTCTTTCCTTTGGGCTGATGTTCGGGATGCAGACTTCGCCCGCCTCTTCATCAGGTTTTACCGCTTGTTTCATAAGTAAGTAAACATTTTCCATGAATTTGTAGATTGAAATTCAATCAAAAAGTTTAGTAAATTATGCGGCACTCTGTAAAGGGAGGTTGTTACTCGCATCCGAAAAATACATCCGATCCCCGATCGTCATCATTCGCCAGCCACTGCAACTTTCTCCACGAACGAAGGTTCGTGCGCCTGTTTCTGGAATGTAGGGGCGTCAATGCGCTGAAGCATGATCGCGGCGGCAAACAACATCAACGCTTCGATGCCGAACACGACGAGATACCCGCTCAACGCGTGACCTGTGATTCGGGTGGCAACATCCGCGACCACGCCAGCCATGAGCAGACCCGTCAGGCGCGAGAGTCCGTTCGAGAAGCCCCACGCGCCGATGTATAAACCCACTTTTTCAGGAACGGTGAGTTCGAACATCAACGATAGATTCGCGACGGTGGAGATGCCTGTGCCAAACCCGAGCAGGGTGATGCCAACATAGAAGATGGGCAAACTCTGCATCACACCGCTGACGATGATGACGAGAAATCCCGCCAGCGCGCCGAGGTTGCCGATCTGGGCAATGAGTTTCTTCGGGACGCGCCCTTCCATAAAGCCAGCCACAACAAAAGCGACAAGCGTAAATGTACTGCTGATGGAGACGATGCGCGAGGTCGCTTCGATGCTCATGCCGAAGGCTTCCGCGCCGAAGGGTTCGAGCAGAACATCCTGACCCAGAATGGCGGCGAGGAGTAAAAGTAAATAAATGAAGAATACTTTTGCCGTGGGGTTTTCTGTGATGGCGGCTGTTATTTCTTTTAGCGTGTAATTGGTGTGCGCTTCGGAGTGCGGACTTAAGTCCGCAGCCCTGGGTTCAAGTTTGAAGAGCCCGAGCAGTCCCAACGTCAGGGCGGAGGCGGCGACGATGGTGAATGCGCGAGTCAATGCTTCGGGTGTGTACGCGGGCACCAAACGACTCAACGTAATTCCCGTCGCGATCAAACCGAAGACCATCAGGAAGAACATGACCGCGATGGTCGCGCCGCGCCCCTTTTTGCCTGAGAGTTCGGTGGCAAGCGAGAAATAGGAAACCGCGGACAGGTTGTAGCCCATACCCCACGCGCCGAAGGCGAGGATGCCCACGATGATTCCCAGGTTGAAATTTTCGGTGAGGAGCACAGCCACCTGCGGGGCAATTGCAACGCCAAGCACGCACAGGAGCAGACCCGCAAAGATGTAGGGTGTGCGGCGATATCCGAAGATGGGGTTGCGATCAGAGAACGAGCCGATGGCAATTTGAATCGGCGCAAGTAAATAAGGAAAGATCGAAAGCAGTGTGAAGAGGGTCTTCGAGAACCCGAGGTCGAAGATCATCACGCGGTTGAGCGTGGAGTTGATGGGAACAAGCGTCAGCGCGACGGCGGTATGAATGAGAGCGAGTTGGAGGCGTTTGAGGAGCATGGGGAGTGGAGGTTGGAGAAATGGGAGAATTGAGATTGGAGACTGGAGATTGGAGATTGGCAATTGTTGTTTTGAGACGCGAAGAATTTTCACTTGAGGGTGAAGATGTCTACGTGATTTCTACAGAGTATCGCATAATTCGGTAAACAAAAACTTTGATTTTTCTTCGTAATTTTCAACGAAAAGTTTACTTAATTATGAGACAAGCGATAGTTGGATTTTATTTGACGTTCATGAACGCCAGATGAAAATTACCCAGCCTTGGCAAATCTCGCGATCAACTCATTGTACTTTTGATTCAATTCAGGAGAAGGCTCACTGCCGCCGAAATTGAGGAAGACTTTGAATGCCGCGCTTCCGCGTTTATCGAAGAACTGGAACGAAAGCGATTCGTGCTTGTCGAGATGGCTGGGTTTGCGGAAAGCGAACACCGAAGCCAGTTCCCAACCGCGGATGTGCATATCGAGCGAGTCGGTGCGGGCGTTCAAGAAACCTTCTTTGTTGGTGAACTTCCCGAACTGACCAAAGACTTCGATGGTCGTTGCGCCATTCGAGACGATGACCGTCACATCGCCGAGCGGCTCGAACGCGCGGATGATCTCCTCCCAGCGCGAGAAGTCGAGTTCGCGGGCGGTGTCGCCTTCCAAGGTGCGGAGGATGTCCACTTCCTGTACGCGCAATTGATGCGCGAGCATCATCGTCATTTGGGAACGGTCCGTGTTGTACGCTTCGCGGATGGCTTCGAGACGTTCGTCCTGAGTCAAGTCAGGGCTGAGGGGTGTTGCGGTTTGAAGCATGTATTTCTCCATGGATGGATAAGATTTTAACAACCGCACAGTATACCTCTGCACATCCTTCAAATCCAGTCATGGGTATGAAATCAGGTTTATCAACAGAGTAAACCAGTTTTCAACGAGGGTGAAAATTTCAACGAAAAATTACATGCTAATCAGCAAGTCCAAAAATACCCAGCCGAGTTGGCTGGGTAAATCGGTATGATAACCTTTACCTCTTGATCATCTGCCGCGCCACCTGCAACAACTCATGCGCGGACCTCAGAGTCCCTTCGCCAACTTCGCCGAGCATTTGCGAAAGTTCAAGCAGACGCGGCTCACCATCGAGTTGCTCGACGCGCGTCAGCGTGCGACCTTTATCCACCAGTTTTTGCACCTGATAATGCTGGTCGCCGAAGACCGCAAGTTGCGGGAGGTGAGTCACACAAAAGACCTGGTGTGAGCGCGAGAGATTCCACAACTTCTGACCGACAGTCAAACCGACGCGCCCGCCGATGCCCTGGTCAATTTCGTCGAAGATCAGCGACGGCACTTCGTCGGCGCGAGCCAGCACGTTCTTGAGTCCCAGCATCAAACGTGACGTTTCACCGCCGGAGGCGATCTTTGCGAGCGGCTTGAGTCCTTCGCCGGGGTTGGGCGCGATCAAAAACTCCACGCGGTCAATCCCGTTTTGGTCAAAGCCAATGTGCGGACCGCCGTTGAGCGGCACGCCGTTCGCATCGGGTTTGGTTTGGAAGTCCACCGCAAACTTCGCGGCGGACATTTTCAGATCATCCAATTCGGTTTCGATGCCGTCGCCCATTTTCGTGGCGGCGGATTTACGTTTGTCTGAAAGCGCCAAACCCTGCTTGCCGAGTTTTTCGAGCAGTTTCGCTTCTTGAATCTCCAGTTCGTTGATGCGATCCGCCGCGCCGGTGATGGTTTCAAGTTGTTTGCGCGCGTTCTCACCCGAGGCGATCACCGCGGGGATGCTCCCTCCGTATTTACGCGTGAGCGAGTGAACCAGGTCAAGCCGTTCCTCCACCTCATCGAGCCGCTTCGGGTTGAACTCGATCTCTTCCAAATAACTGCGCAGGCGGTGAACCACATCAGACATGGTATCGAGCAGGACTTCAGCCTGATTCGCCAGTTCGCTCTGCGCCGAGTCGATTTTTGCGAGCGCCTCCAGCGCTTGCGCGGCTTGCCCGATCAAATCACTCGCGGCGGGTGTGTCAGGCGAGCCATCTTCCAACACTGCCAGCGCCTCCTGCGCGTTCTGCGCCAGCGATTCAGCATTGGCAAGCCGGTCGCGTTCGTGGCGCAGTTCTTCGTCTTCGCCGGGTTTCAAGCGCGCGGCTTCGATCTCCTCCGCCTGGTATGTGAGAAATTCGATGCGGTGATCCGCGTCTGCTTGCGCTTTGCGCAACTCGTTCAATTCATTCCGCAAATTCAACAACGCGTGATACGTCTGGCGATAGTCGCTGAGGGGGCGCGAAACTTCGGCGTAGCGGTCGAGCAGGCCTAAATGGGCGCGTGAATCGAGCAGTGATAAATGTTCCGCCTGCCCGTGGATGTCAATCAAAATCCCGCCGATCTCTTTCAACAGCGCGACTCCCACCATGCGCCCGTTGACGCGCGCCGCACTGCGTCCCTCTTTGCGGACTTCGCGCGTGAGCACAACGTGATTCGGGTCGTCCATCAACTCTTCGCGTTGCAGGATGAAGTGCACTGCTTCTCTTTCGGGACCTTTGAGCTGGAACACACCCTCGACAAACGCGGCATCCGAATCGGTGCGAACGTACGTCGTGTCCGCCTTGCCGCCGATGAGCATGACCACGGCATCGAGGATGATGGATTTGCCCGCGCCCGTTTCACCCGTGAGGATGATGAGCCCGGGACCAAAGCGCAGGTCGAGTTTGTCTATGATGGCAAAGTTATGGATTTTGAGTTCGGTTAACATGTTATCGTCTGAATACCAAGCCAGAGAATTGATAGTACGCGGCAGGCATGCCCAACGCGAGGTAAACGATCTGCCAAATCAGCGGACCAAACGCGTAAATGGATGACAGAAAATCCGCGCCGCCCAGCAGCAAGACCGCGAGACCCGGAAGACCTGTTAACAACATCACAGGCAACGCGCCTGCGATCATGCCGGTTGCCAGAGTAAAGTTGAGCGCGCGCGAACGGCGATTCTTCACAAAACGGCGCACGAGACTGCCAATGCCGCCGCCAGCCAGGGGCGCAAGAAAAATAATGAAGAATCCCCAAATCAATGAAGTGATGGCAATCGTCGCGATGGCGGCAAGCCCCGAAAGAATGGAGGAGGCAAAAAAGACGATCAGATAATCCGTCCACACCGCTGTATCGAAAACTTTCTGATGCTGGCGCACGCAGTCCTTGCACATGTACCCGGTCGGCGTGCCGACGGCGCACGAGGTGCAGATAGGCCGCTCGCATCGCTTGCATCGCAGGGCGGTCTCGCGGGTGGGATGGTTGTAGCAATACAGTATTCCTGAAGTTATTTCTGTCATCTTGGCATACCTAACGAGTTTTCATTCATGTGCGCGGTCAGGTTTCTATAAAAATAACCGGGGTCACCAAAGCGGACGAACTGTGCGTTGATCTCCGCGGCGCGCACGTTAATGTGATCGTCTTCCATCAAATTGATCGGCGATTGCCCGTCCACGCTCAGGACGGCATTCTCGCTTTTTGGAATCATGCTCACCGTCGAACCTTCCGAAAGCACAACCGCGCGATCCACCGAAAGGTGCGGGGCGATCGGCACGAGCAGAATGTTTCGCAACTCCGGCGGCAGGATGGGTCCGCCCGCGGCGAGGGCGTAGGCAGTTGAACCCGTCGGGGTTGCGGCGATCAATCCATCGGCAACATAACTGATGAGTTCGCGTCCATCCACCGAAGCGGTGAGGCGCACGGGGCGAAGCATTTGCCCGCGCCCGACGACAACTTCGTTCAACGCGTTCCACTCACCCATCGGGTCGCCCGCGCGAGTGTGTTCGGCGCGCAACATCATGCGGTTCTCGATCCACGCTTCGCCTTTGAATAACTTTTGAAAGTACGCATGCCACTCATCTCGGTTCACCTGAATGAGGAATCCCATCCTCCCAAGATTGACGCCAAGGATCGGCACGCGGCTCGGCGCACACAAATGCCCCGCCCGCAGAACGCTCCCGTCACCGCCCGCGATGATCAACAGGTCGAACTCACCAGCGCGGACGCGTTTGCGCAAGTTTTCATCGTAGATCGAGCCGCATGGCGCGTCAATGCCCAAACCTTTGAGGAACCCAGCCATCGCCTCCGCTTCGGAAAAGGCTTCAGGCATTTTTGGGTACGCTGTGACAACGGGACGCTTTGGGATGAAGGCGTCGGACATGGTCTGCAAATTATACCCTTGCATACGGGCGGGATTACCCGCCCCTACGCTAGACTCTGATCACACACCTGACGAAACCCGCATCGCCTGCAACGGGACGCCTGCTCGTGCGACCTTTGGATTTCTTTCCTCATCCCATCGCGCTTCATTTCGGTGAGCAACTCCAGCAAGGACTGTTCCAACTCAGGCGTGTAATCCACCGAAAAATCGCGGTCGTTGTAATGGATGATTCCATACGGCGGGCGTTTGCCATACGTTTTTTCTACAAGCAAACAATACGATGCCAATTGGTAAATATGCGAGTCGTACGGCGCTTCGGGCGCGCGTCCCGATTTCACTTCAACTGGAATAATCTTCCCATTCTGTTCAACAAGATAATCGGGTTTGCCTGTCAGTTCGAGCGCAGCGTAGAACAGCGGTTTCTCCAGTTTGCTCCATCCGCGCGTATCGGTGTAGATGACGCGCCCGCCGGGCAGACCGGCGGCTTGTCGCTGGCGACTCGATTGCCAGAAGAAGAGGAAGGCTAGGACGAGGAGGGCAAGGGCAAAATAGAGCATTGGAGAATTAGAAAATTCTTGCCGTGCAATACGCCACCAGCATCACCAACGCGAGCATCAACAGGATCAGCCCCACCGTGCGCGTGAGGCTGGAGGCAAGTACCTTCCGTCCATGCTGGCGGTGGAGCTCGGAACCCGTCGCAAGCTCGGTTTGATTCTCGGATTCGACTCCCTGCTTCTTGTACCACCAGGCGCGGCGGCAGTAGAGGTAATTCCCGATGTCCGAAGAGCGGATGACAGCCACAGGCAAAGTATAGCACAAATTTTCTAATTTTCTCTGCCCGTCATTGCGAGCCCGAGCCCCTCGACAAGCTCAGGATGAACTCCGCGAGTGGCGAAGCAATCTCGCGTGATCAGGAGATTGCTTCGCCACCTTGGTTTCGATATACCCTTCGGGCTACTCAACCATCGGCGGCTCGCAATGACATCTGGAACGGTATAATCGCTCCATGAGCGATTTTCGTTTTTATCACCCCATCGAAGTCCGTTATGGGGATTTGGATCCGCAGGGACACGTGAACAACGCAAAACATCTCACCTATTTCGAACAGGCACGTATCGCGTACCTGATCGAGTTGGGATTGTTCACCAAAGACCAATCCTTCATGGAAATTGGTGTGATTCTGGCGGATGTGCACATCACATATTTTGAGCCAGTCTATTTTGGGCAGAATATCAAAGTCGGGGTTCATATTTCGAGACTTGGGACCAAGTCCATGACGTGGATGCAGAATATCTTGGATGCGAAGACAGGTAAAAAATTGGCTGCGGGCGAAGTGGTCATGGTGACGTATAATTACGGGGAAGAAAGAACCATTCCCATACCCGATGACTGGCGAAGTAAAATAATCGAGTTTGAAGGTTTGGAAAATGAAAAGGATGTGTCATGAACGAAATCATCTTTATGGTCGAGGAAGCGCCTGAAGGCGGGTTTACCGCCCGCGCTCTTGGGTATTCGATTTTTACCGAAGCGGACTCCTGGGAAGAGTTGAAAGAAGCCGCGCAGGAATGCGTGCGCGCTCATTTTGAAGAGGGGAAACAACCCCAGATCATTCGATTACATATCGTGAAAGAGGAAGTGTTTGCAGTATGAGAATTCCACGTGATGTGGGCGGCGATGAACTTGCCAAACTCCTAAAGCAGTACGGCTATGAGGTAACGCGCCAGGTTGGGAGTCACATGCGTCTGACTACAAAGCAGGCAGGAGAGCATCACGTTACGATACCGCAACACAAACCATTGCGTATTGGGACGCTGAACAGCATTCTAAGAGACGTTGCAGAACATCTCCAAATAAGCCGTGACGAACTGGCAGAGTCTCTTTTTGAAAAATAATCAATCGAACAACGGGGGCATTCATTGGAAAACGATACATTGAATTTGAAGTCAGGAGTTAATATGCCTCTCCCATCCATTGATACAAACTATTTCACCAAGTTCCTTGTTGAACTGCTCAACATCCCATCCCCTACGGGATTTGCCGAATCTGCGATCGCTTTTGTTGAAAAGGAACTTTCGCAGTTCAAACAACTGTCCCTTTCGCGCACGCGCAAAGGAGCGCTCGTTGCAAAATGGGACCCTTCGACAGGCACAGGGCGAGGCTCGCAGTCGAACCTGCCCCCAATTGCGTTGACCGCGCATGTGGATACACTCGGCGCGGTGGTGAAGGAGATCAAGTCAAACGGGCGGCTGAGGTTGAGTCGCATTGGCGGGATTCAGTGGCCCACTATCGAAACAGAGGGTGTGTGGGTTTTTACGACGAACGGCGAGAAGATTCGCGGCTCGGTATTGATTGATACGGCGTCGGGTCATATCTATAGCGGGGCGGGCGGTGAAACTCCGCGCAACGATGAGCACATGGAAGTCCGTTTGGATGTGAGAACGACCAGCGAAAAAGAAACGCGCGAACTGGGAATCAATGTTGGTGATTGCATCGCGTTCGACCCGCGCGTTGAAGTGACGAACGGATTCATCCGCTCGCGGTTTCTCGACGATAAGGCGTGCGTGGCAAATGTCGTCGCGGCGATCAAGTCTATGGCAGAGGCAGGTCTAAGTCCCGCGCGAACCGTGTACTTCCACATCTCCAATTATGAGGAGGTCGGTCACGGCGCGGCGGCGGGAATCCCATCTGACGTCGCGGAGTTGGTCACGGTGGACATGGCTGTAGTAGGCGCGGGGCAGGAGTCCGATGAGTTCAGCGCAACATTGTGCATCAAGGATAGCGCGGGTGTGTATCACGAAGGCTTGAATAAAAAAATGCGCGCGCTCGCGGAGAAACACAACATTCCATACAAAACCGATGTGTATCCGTTCTATGGTTCGGACGGCGAGGCGTTTTGGCGTGCGGGCGGCGATGTGGCGCTGGCGTTGATCGGTCCCGGCATCGACGCGTCGCACAATTACGAACGCGCGCACATGGACGGGTTGAACGCAACTACAAACTGGATTCTCGCATATTTGTTGGACGCATAAAAAGTAGATACGTAGACACGTAAACAAGTAAACAGGGGCAGGGCGTGACGTGTCTACGTGTTTACATATTTACCTGTATACTTTCCCCATGAAACTTGACGCCGCACTTCCTCCAACTGGATTGAAAGACGTTCCCGCGATTGCGAAAGCCGCGGAAGAAATAGGATACGACGCGCTGTGGACTCAGGAGACTCAACACGATCCGTTCCTGCCTTGCGCGTTGATCGCCGAACACACAACGCGTCTCCACTTCGGGACGGCTGTTGCGGTTTCCTTTGCGCGTTCCCCAGCGAACATCGCCTACACCGCCTGGGACTTAGCCGCCCAATCCAACGGACGGTTCATCCTGGGGCTGGGCACGCAAGTCAAAGCGCATATCGAAAGAAGATTTGGTCAGCCGTGGCCCGAGTCGCCTGTGAAAAAACTGCGTGAGCAGATCGAGGTCATGCGCGCGTTTTGGGATTGCTGGCAGAACCGAACGAAACTAAATTATCGCGGTGAGTATTACAAAATTACGCTCATGTCTCCATTCTTCCAACCGCCCCCTCTCCCTTTGGGAGAGGGCTGGGGTGAGGGAAAAATTCCGATTTACATCGCTGGAGTAAACACTGGCTTGGCGAAACTCGCGGGCGAATTGTGCGAGGGATTCCATGTTCATCCATTTCATAGTCCGCGCTATTTGAAGGAAGCGATGCTACCTGCGATTGAGGAAGGCACGACAAAGGAAAAAAGAAATAGGAAAGATGTGTCGGTTTCAGTAACTGCCTTCATCGCCACCACTCCCGAAGAGATGAACTTCGCCCGCGCGCAAATTTCGTTCTACGCCTCCACCCCCTCCTACCGCCCCGTTATGGACTTGCATGGCTGGAGCGGTGTCGCGGAACAGTTATCCGCCCACGCGGCGAAGGGCGAATGGGTTGAGATGCCGATGCTCATCACCGATGAGATGTTGAATGAGTTTTGTCTGGTGACAGAGGAAGACAAATTGGCTGGAGAATTGAAGAAACGCTACAACGGGATTGCAGATCGGTTGACTCTGTATACTCCATTTGTGGCTGGGAAAAATGATGAGTGGTGGAGGGAGTTGGCAGAAAGGTTTCAGGCGATATGATATACTCCGAATGCACGATTTTCATGAAAGTATGACTTTCGGAGAAAACCATGAATACCTATGTCCGCATTCAGGAAAAAGGGCAGGTGACCATCCCTACCAAAATCCGCAGGAAGTTGAACCTGCGGAAAGGGGATATGGTTATGTTTGTTGAGACCAGCGCGGGTGTGCTCATCAAACCTGCCGAAACCATCGTCTCTGAAGCGCTCGACAAAATCGGGAAAGCCCTAAAGGCGGACGGGATCACGCAGGAAAAATGGACAAAGCGAAGCCGCGATATACGCAAACAATTACTGCAAGAAATGTATGGCTTGACAGATAAAGAATGACGCCGCGCATCTTCATCGACTCGAGCGTCCTGTTTTCTGCCGCGAACTCGGCAAAGGGTCACTCACGTGACCTGATGTTGTTGAGCGCAAGCGGGCAAATCAATCTCATTCTCAGCGATTTCGTCCTTGAAGAAACCATTCGCAACCTATCGCAGCTCAAACAACCTCCGTTGGCAGAGTTGGAAGAACTCCTTGAAAACGCAACTATCGAGATTGTCGAGATCAGCAGGCAGGCGGTATTGGGCGCAGGAAAACTGATCGTCCTGAAAGACGCTCCGATTATCGCCGCCGCTAAATTCGCTAGAGTGGATATGCTTGTCTCATTGGACAAAAAACATATCCTCAATCGTCCAGAACTTGAATCTTATATCAAGGCGTCCATTTTAACTCCCGCCGAAGCATTTCAAAAACTGAAAGCATCCAAATGAACTTCACCGACTACCAAACCAAATCACGCGCCACGGCAAAATACCCCGTCATCGGGCATGGAGTGATCTACCCCACGCTGGGACTCGTCAACGAGGCGGGAGAAGTGGCGGGCAAGATCAAGAAAGTGTTCCGCGATAAGGACGGCGAGATCAGCGAAGAGACGCGCGAGTCACTCAAAGCCGAACTTGGCGACGTGTTGTGGTATCTTGCGCAGGTCGCGACCGAATTGGACTTGTCGCTGGATGAGATCGCCGAAGCAAATATTGAAAAGTTGTTGGATAGGCTGGAGAGAGGGAAAATAAAAGGGGATGGGGATGACAGATGAGTGTCAAGTTCCACGTGTCAAGTGTCAGGTTTTACTTGGCACGTGACACTGGAACACCTGACACCGAATTCCCATAATCACACAATTTTCGGATCGGGCACACGTCGCAATTTGCTTTTCGCGCGGTGCAGATTTCGCGTCCGAGGCGGATGATGTTCAAATGCGCGGCGTAGTAGGTTTCAGGCGGGAATAAACTTTCGAGATGAGGGTGCGCCTGCTCGACGGTCATCTTCTCAGGGCGGAGTCCGATACGCCCCGTCACGCGGTAGACGTGCGTATCTACAGGGAAAGCAGGCATATCCAGTGAAAAGCACAACACGATGGCGGCGGTCTTCGGTCCCACACCGTTGAACTTCGTCAACCAGTCACGCGCTTCATTCACAGATAATTTCTTTAGAAACGACAAATCCAAATCCCCACGTTCTTTGGTGATGGCTTTCAACACTTGTTGAATGCGCGGACCTTTTTGATTTGCCAGCCCCGCGGGTCGGATCGTTTCAATCACATCCTTTGTCTTCGCATCTCGCACCGCCTCCCATGTTGGGAATTTCGCGCGCAGAAAATTGAAGGCACGGTCACGGTTGATGTCATTCGTGTTTTGCGAAAGAATAGTCGAGACCAGTTCATCAATCGCGGGTAATGGATTCCGCCACACAGGCTCGCCATAAAATTCAAGAAGTTTTTCGTGTATTTTTATCGCACGTTGCGCCAACCTGTTCATGCTTTTTCCACACGCCCGCTTTCCACGTTCCACACTTCAGATTTCTCAACAAACTCAGGCGCGAACAGATTCAAATCGGTGGTCGTAAATAACACCTGCTCACTTTCGCCAACGTATTTCAATAAATCCGCACGGCGTTGCAGATCGAGTTCCGCCATCACTTCATCGAGCAGGATCACGGGCCATTCGTCTGTGCGTTCCTTCATCCAATTCACTTCGGCGAGTTTGAGCGCGAGCAACGCCGTACGCACTTGCCCACGCGAGCCGTAATTACTCAGATCAATATTATTGGCAAGAAAACGCAAGTCATCACGGTGCGGACCAATCGTCGTCACGCCGCGCGAAATCTCCCCGCCGCGCAACTCCCTCAATCGCGTGCGAAACCCATCTTCGATCTCGTCGAGTTCCAAACGCGAACGATCAACGGCGGTGTCTATTTTCAAACCGAGTTGTCCATTCGGTTTCGGCAACGGATCATACGCGGGGTCGTACGAAAGGCGGAGAATCTCACTTCCGTGAGTCAACTCAAAATGGACGCGTGAAGCGAGTCGCTCGATCTGCTGGATTGCTTCGATGCGCCACAAAATGATTTGCGAGCCGAGACGAGTCAACGCGTCATCCCACACTTCAAGCTGGTCACCAGTCCCACCGCGTTCCCCCAGCATTTTGAGGAGCGCGTTGCGTTGCGTGAGCGCCTGGTTGTATTCGCCCAGCACGCGCGCATACGCCGGCGTGGACTGCGCCAGCGCGAGATTCAAATATCTTCGGCGATCCTCGGGCGCGCCTTCGATGATCTGCGACATCTGCGGCACGAAGATGACCGCGTTGAAATGACCGATGGCATCGTTGACGGATTTTTTCGCGCCGTCAATCAAGATTTCTTTTCGCAGGCGTTGACCGTTGATGCCGGTCGGCTCGAGGATCAATCGCACTTCCAGTTTATGCCTGCTTCGTTCTTTTTGGTATTCAGCGACCAGGCGCGTCACTGCCAGCGAATTTTTCGCCTCGTGAAAGTTGACGAGTTGCCGGTCGGCATGGGTTTGAAACGAAGTGAACGCGGCGAGGAAATAAATTGCTTCGAGCACGCTGGTCTTGCCCTGTGCGTTCGCGCCGGTGAGCAGAACCACCCGCTGGGGAAGATCAAGATCCAGCCGGGTAAAGTTGCGGAAGTTGGTGAGGGAGAGGTGTTTTAAGAACATGGTTACAAGTTGAAGGTCAAAAGTCGCAGGTCGAATGTCAAACCTTTGACCTGCGACTTTTGACTTAAAGAGTCATTTCCAATTCAATTTCATCGCGCAAGGGAATGTGGTTTTGACCGATCACCGGAATCGCGGGTTTGATTTTTCTCGATTCATTCACTGCGCCGCGATGCACGGCGACCAGTTCAAAGTCGCGGCGTTGGTAAAAGCCAAGGGCGTACAAATTATCGTTGGTCGTGATCAAAAAGACCCGGTGGCAATTTCGATTTTTCGCTTCTTCGATCACCTTTCTCAACAGAATTGTCCCGATCCCCTGTCCCTCCTTCAAACCGTCAACGGAAACAACTTCACATTCGTTGTTCGTAATCTTGAAGGCAATCAAGCCAGCCCAATCGCCTTGATCGTCAACCACGAAGCCTTCCATTTGTTCCGGTTGATGGATATTCCCGCGAGTAACGATGAATTCACCGCTCCATCGCTCAGCCCAAAACTGGCGCAGGCGCGGCAGGTCATCCGCACTCAGGCGGCGGATAGGTTCAACCATCAAACTTCCTGCTCTGCATCCACTTCCTCTTGCGGTTGCCAGACCCGAGTGGCGCGTTCGGTAAACAGGATGCCGTTGAGGTGGTCAAGTTCATGTTGGAAGATGCGCGCCAGCCAGCCTTTGGCTTTGACCTTCATCGGCTTGCCGTGACGGTTCAGCGCTTTGACGTGAACTTCCGCGTGGCGCTCTACTTCTCCCACCAACCCGGGGATGGAGAGACAGCCCTCGACGCCCAGTAACGTTTCCACCGAAACTTTTACAATTTCGGGATTGATCACCGTCCACACTTTTTTCGGCGCGTCTTCGTTTTCTTCATCTCCTTCTTTTGCATAATATTCGACCACGACGATCCGCTCCGAAAGCCCGATCTGCGGCGCCGCAAGCCCCACACCCGGCGCTTCGCGCAGGGTCTCCACCATGTCGTTGAGCAGGGTCAGCAGGTCTCTATCGAATCGTGAAACTGCGCGGGCTTTTCGTTTTAGCACCGGGTCGGGGAGGGTGACGATCCTACGCAGAGCCATTATTCTGATTCCTCTTACTCTCTTCGTCGCGTTTGAATTCATCGGCATTTTTGTGATAGGTGGCAAGCCATTCCGCCATGCGCTCGCGTTCGGTGGCGACCACGCCCTGATTCCTTTTCACGATGCGTGCGTCGCGGCGTCGGTCAATATCCGATTGCACGCTGGCAGGGTCGAGCACGTCTTCAAAAATAAGCTTGTTACCGCCCACGGTGATGAACACGTGCCCGAAATTAAAGATGTTGCCGAGGAAGCCCCTGCGTTCGTACTTTGTGCCCAGAATATTTTCAAGTTGCGCGGTGTTGCGCGATTCCGTGCCAAAGGGTTTGCGGTCAATGTCAATGATCTGGTCAGAGGTGACCTCGAACACGTCGTTGCTCCAGTCCATGAATCGGTAAATGAACCAGCCCCCAAGCAGGAACATCCCGCCCAGACAGAAAAGCGCATAAATGTCTACCGAGAGTCCGCCCGCCAGGGATATGAAGCTGTCTTCTGATGAGAGTAACAATTGATAAAGCCGCATGAGGAACAACCCAAACACGGCAAAGAAGCCAAAAAATGGAACCCACGCGTCAAGAAACAACACCACCCAGTGCTTGCGGTAAACGACGCTATCGCCGGTTTCGTAGCGCAATTTGAGGGTGTTAGAGCCGAGCAATTTCAACAATGTCGCGCCGCCCCGCGCGGGGACGGATTTCGTTGGCTGGTTTGAATCAGCCGCAGGTTTGAGAGGAAGCGGGATTCCGAGTCGCTTGCGAATGGCATCTTTCATTGCCTCTTTTTCTGTAACCACCGCCAGTTCCTTCGTCCTCTGCCAGTATTCCTCCACCATCTTCGCCGCCTGGTTGGGATGATTCACCAGTGAAAAATCAATGCGCCCGACGAACGTGCGGACGATCACATTGCCATAATCGAGCCAGCGCCCGAATTGATTCGCCTCCACCCCCACCGAAACGATCATCGAAAGCGGAGATTCCTGCCGGCTGTCGTAAATGCCGATCACTTTTTCCAGCCACACCACGCGCTGGTTGGTAACCACGTAGTAATCATTGCTCCAATCAAGGATGATCCACCCCAGCCACAATGCAAATGCAAGCAACGACAGGAGCGCCGCCAAGCCTACAATGGTTTGAGGCAGGATGAAAAAATAGGCATACGTGAAAAAAAGAGGGATCAGGAAAAACGCAATTGGCTGGAGAATTTTCGGATACATTGCCAACACATGTTTGCGCGCCAGAAAATACACCACCTCATCGGGTCTTAACCATTTAAAGCGCAACCGGCGCGCCAGTTGGCGGGAACGAACCGCCACTTCAAGGTTATTTTGCAGGTCCGAGTGTTCTTTAAAGAGTTTCGCAAAATCAGCCCGTGAAAGAACTAAAAGAGACGTATCTTCCAGGGCTGTGACGGTCGCCGACCGCCGACGGTTGGATACCAGCGCCAACTCGCCGAAATAATCGTTCTTCACTAACAGCGCAAGTTGAATCTCCCTGCCATCCTGCTTGCGAACAATGTTCACCCTGCCTCCGAAGATCATATAAAATCCCTCGGCGGGTCCATCTTGTTTGAATACAATTTCACCTTTCGCGACCTGCAATTCATCCAACTCCTCCGCCATGGACGCGAGCGCATCGTCGTCCAACCCAATAAAGAGGTGGATTTTTTTCAAAAAAGCGATGCGCGCAAAAAGTTCGATTGCCACGATTTGATTCTATCAAATTTCACGGACGCTGACGGGCTGGGATCACCCGCCTCTTTCCGGACCTTCAACCTGCCGCGCCCATGGACGCGTTGTCCACATTACATGAAGGGCGTGTCTGAAACTCGCCCCTGCCCACATGATAAAATCCTCCGCATGAAAAAATGGCAATTCTGGCTCGGGGCGCTGATCAGCCTCCTTTTTATCTGGCTTGCCCTGCGCGGCTTGCATCTCGATGACTTTTGGAACGCGGTTCAAAAGGCGAATTATTGGTGGTTGATTCCGGGGATTGGCGTGTACTTCATTGGGGTGTGGGTGCGGGCGTGGCGCTGGCATTATCTGCTCAAACCCATCAAAGAAATTCCCACTCAGGCAATATTCCCCATCACCACCATAGGTTACATGGGCAACAACATCTACCCCGCGCGGGCAGGCGAAGTGTTGCGCGCGGTGATTCTCAAACGCAAGGAGGGAGTTTCCGTTTCAGCATCACTTGCCACTATCATCGTCGAACGCATCTTCGATGGCGTGGTGATGCTGGGATTCGTTTTTATCAATCTCCCCGAACTCGCCAAGTTGACGAGTTCCTCCGGCTTCGTCGGCAACATCCAACAGGTGGCAGTGATCGGCACGGGAATCTTCCTCGGCGCGCTGACGCTCTTCCTGCTCGCCGCCATGTTCCCGCACACAACGATGAAAGTTGCTTTGTGGGGGATCCGTTTTTTGCCGCAACGATTCCACACGCGGCTGATCAGCGTATCCAATAAATTTCTGGATGGGCTTGCCTCCCTCCGCTCACCGTGGAATGTCTTGATGGTTTTCTTCACGTCGGTCATCATCTGGCTGCTGGAGACCGGCAAATACTGGTTCGTGATGCACGCCTTCGATTTCAGCGTTTCATTTTTTGCATTGATGCTGATGAACGGAATCGTCAATCTCGCGACGACAATTCCATCTGCGCCGGGCTACATCGGCACCTTCGACGCGCCGGGTATCGCCGTTCTCACGGCCTTCGGCGTGAGTCAAGCCACCGCGGCGGGCTACACCCTCACCTTGCACGTCGCGTTGTGGCTACCGATCACACTGCTCGGCGCTTATTTCCTGGCACGCGAGGGAATCAAGTGGAGCGATTCACTTCGGGCTGAAACGGAAACGCTGTGAAACGCCTCTTTTGGGTGGGTTATACTTGGCTTCACTTGGTTGAGGAGCAACCAACAACCAAAGGCCAGGTGTCTTTTTATGGCACAACCCGAAATCTCAACGAGAAGAAAATTAAGTGTCCTCATCGCCGACGATGTGCAGGAAACGCGGCGCAATACCCGCCTGATGCTCGCCACCATTGACGATGTGGAGGTGGTTGCCATCGCGGCGAACGGCGTGCAAGCCGTTCAGTTTGCGAAGGAACATCACCCTGATATTGTGTTGCTCGACATCAACATGCCCGAAATGGACGGGCTGACCGCCTATCGCGAGATCGCAAAGATTTACCCTGAAACGGGTTGCATCATCATCTCCGCTGAAAAAGACGCGTCAACGTTCCGCACCGCGATCTCGGTTGGCGTGCAGGAATATTTGGTCAAGCCGTTCACAGTGGAGGAACTCGAAGAAGCCATCGCAAATGTGCGCGTGCGGGTGGAGCAATCACAGCAAAAACTTGCGCAAGATACGCAAGTCCGTAAACAAAGGGAAGCGTACCTCATTCAACTGGCAACCGAATATTCCAAGACCCGCCGCACCGACGATCAGGCGATGGAAGTGTTCGAGCAACTTGCGGCGAATCCGCAATGTGACCCGCGCTGGTTGCAAATCCTCGCCATGATTTACGTGGTGCGGCAGAAGTGGGACAGGCTCAAAGTCCTTGCGGAAAAACTTGAGGGAAGAACAAAATAATAACTGATTTTGGAGTCAGCCAGCTTGCTGGCGCAAGTGCAGGAGCAAGCTCCTGCACTCCAAATTTAAATTACGGAGAGTCAATGAAAATCGCGATCATCGGCGCGGGGTTTGGCGGGCTTGCCGCCGCGTATGACCTGAAAAAAGCAGGGCACGAAGTCACAATTTTTGAATCGGCAAATTATGTCGGCGGCTTGGCTTCGGGATTCAAAGAGCCGCACTGGGACTGGTCCGTCGAGAAGTTTTATCACCACTGGTTTCAATCGGACGATTCGATGCTGGGCATGATCGAAGAACTCGGGTTATCGGACAAGGTGATCTTCCCCCGTCCGTTGACGGTGATGTACTACAGGGAAAAATTCTACCCCTTCGACTCGATCCTCAATGCGCTTCGCTTTCCCGGACTTGGGTTTGGACTCAACAAGATACGCTTCGGCTTCGTCGGGTTGTTCCTCCGCCTGACGAACAATTGGCGCGCGCTGGAGCAGGTCACCGCCGACGCGTGGATGTTGAAATGGGCGGGCAAACAAGTCTATGAGCAGATGTGGAAGCCGTTGCTCATCGGGAAGTTCGGTCCGTTTTATAAGGATGTCAATATGGCATGGATGTGGGCGCGCATCAAAGCGCGGACGACGCGCCTGGGGACCTTCGAGGGAGGCTTTCAGCGATTCGCTGATTTGTTCGCGGAAAAGCTTCGTGAATCGGGAGTCGAGATTCGGCTGGGGGCGCAGGTCAAGTTCATTAAACGGAATCAGGTAAAAAGTCTGTCAATTGACGCGGGGGGCGCAATCGAGTCCTTCGATAAAGTGTTGGTCACCACATCCCCAAACCTGATGGCAAAGTTATGTCCTGATTTGCCTGAAAATTATTTGAAGGGATTGCTCGAGTTGAAGTCCATGGGCGCGGTGGTGATGGTGCTGTCTCTGAAACATCAATTGTCAGAACAGGGTTATTACTGGTTCAACCTGCCGAAGGAGGCGGGCTTTCCGATGCTGGCATTGGTTGAGCACACGAATTTTGTGCCAAAAGAAAATTTCGGCGGCGACCACATCGTGTACGCGGGCGATTATTTGGAAGTGGGTCACGAATATTTTTCGATGAGCGATGAAGCATTGCTCGAACGATTTATCCCCGCCTTCAAAAAAATAAACCCCGCCTTTGAAAAGGATTGGGTGAAAAAAGCTTGGGTGAACAAAACGAATTATGCCCAGCCTGTGCCGCTGGTGAACCATTCAAAAAATATTCCCGCCATTCAAACGCCGCTCGACGGCTTGTATTTCGCTTCGATGAGCCAGGTCTACCCGTGGGACCGCGGCACGAATTTCGCAGTGGAGATCGGAAGGCGGGCGGCAAAACTGATGATCGAAAAGTGAGTATAATGTTGCCATGACAACGAACCGTATTGTGATTGACCCTCGAATTCTCAACGGCAAACCTTGCATTCGCGGGACTCGCATCCCCATAACAATGGTTCTCGAACTGATCGAGGAGGGTTTGACATTCCAGCAGGTGATTGATGATTATTACCCGCAACTTTCAGAGCAAGACATCAAAGCCTGCCTTGAATACGCGCGCGCGGTTGTTGAAGGCGAAGATATTCATTTTATTGACGAAAAACCTCTGGCGGCATGAATATCTTTGCAGATGAGTGTGTCTACAAGGTAACGGTTGAACTGCTCCGCTCCTGGGGACACGATGTGCTCACTGCACAAGAAGCCGGGTTGGCAGGCAAGCCCGATGAAGAATTACTCGCTTATGCAGTCATACATGAGCGAGTTTTAATTACCATTGATATGGATTTCAGCAATATCCGTCATTACCCGCCCAAATCGCACAAAGGAATCGTTGTAGCCAAAATGCGCCCGCGTAATGCAGATCAAGTACACAATATGCTTGAATATTTACTGGGCAATATCGAAGAAAGCACATTGAACCAGTCTCTCGTTATTGTGGATCAGAACAAATATCGCATTCGGTAATTAGCAAACGCCTCTTGACGAATTGTATTTCGCTTCGATGAGTCAGGTCTACCCGTGGGACCGCGGCACGAATTTCGCGGTGAAGATCGGGAGGCGGGCGGCAAGGATGATGTTGGAAAAATCATGAATCCAGAATTCGTCAAACCACGCTACGATTCCGGCGGCTTTGCTGGAATCCCCGCTCGGATTCAAAATGCCTTCACCTCGAAGAACTACGATGCTGTGGTGGTGTTTTTTATTGACGCCTTTGGCTGGCGGTTCTTTGAAAAGTTTCAGGAGGCGCCGTTCCTCAAGCGGATGGCGAAACACGGGAGCATTGAAAAGATCACATCCCAGTTCCCTTCCACCACAGCCGCGCACGTGACGACAATTCACACCGGGTTACCTGTCGGAGAAAGCGGCGTCTATGAGTGGTTTTACTACGAGCCGCAACTGGACGCGGTTATTGCTCCCTTGCTGTTTTCGTATGCCGGCTCTAAATATCGAGAAGATCTGACCAACACCGGCATTCACCCTCCGCTGATTTACCCGAAAGGCGTCTTATACCCCGAACTCGGGAAGATGGGCGTCACCCCGTATTATTTTGGAAGCCGCGAGCACACGCCTTCGACATTTTCAAGTGTGGCGATGGCTGGCGCTGAACAGATTCCATTCAAGACGCTTTCCGAGGCATTCACTAATGTGGGATTGTTGCTCGAAGCGGCAAAGACTCCCACTTATATCCATTTATACTTCGACAAAATCGATTCGCTCTGCCATGAGTATGGACCCAATTCTTTGCAAGTGGAAGCCGAAATCGAAACATTCCTTTTGATGATGGAATATTATTTCGAGCGGATGTTCAAGGGCAGGAAGCGAATCCTGTTTCTCATGACCGCCGACCATGGCATGGCAGAAGTAAACCCGCAAACGACAACGTATTTGAACCGCGGCCCAGCGTTCACAGGAATTGAACGATTCTTCAAATCAAATCGGCAGGGAAAATTGCTTGTACCCGCAGGGTCGCCGCGTGATATGTTCCTCTACGTTCAGGATCATCAGCTGGAGGAAGCACAGGAATTTCTCGCCACGCGATTGGAAGGCAGGGCGGATGTTGTAAAAACAGAGGTCTTGATTCATGAAGGGTATTTCGGCGCTGAGGTTTCAAACCGATTCCTCAGCCGCGTGGGGAATCTTGTCGTCCTCTCATACCTGCACGAGTCAGTCTGGTGGTATGAATATGATAAATTCGAGATGCAGTATTACGGTCATCACGGCGGGTTGACCCCGCAGGAAATGGAGACGGTCTTGTATTCGGTGGAATTATAGTCAAACTTTTTCACCTGTGAATTCAACGCGTAAGTGCAACAGTTGTGTGATCGAACACCTCAAAGGGTGTTTTGAAACGCAGCGGTTTGCGTGGTCTGTAATTCAACTTTGACATGGTCTGTTCGATCTTTTTATTCGAGATGGTTTTGAAATCTGATTTCTTGGGAAAGTATTGTCGCAGTAAGCCATTGGTGTTTTCATGGGTGCCGCGTTCCCAAGCGGCATAGGGATGCGCGAAATAGAATTTGAGTGGGAGTGTTTCAGCGATGAGTTTGTGGTCTGCAAACTCCTTGCCATGATCAGAAGTTAAGGTGTGCGCTTGCTCCTTGACAGGCCACAGTAGTTTACAGACCTGTTGGCGAACGGCACGCGCCGTTCGTCGAGGGTGGCGATGATGGCGCGGTGGGGTGAATCCGTTTGGGGAAGGCATATGCCAACAATTGGCGGCCCAGCCCTCCCGATTGTTGACCCGGCAGGACGAAGTATTCCGTCAGTTCGAGCAAGCCATCGTGTTCGATGGAGCGGGCATGTCCGATAATTTCCCCATCCCGTTCTGCCACCCAAAAGTGCGGAGACGTTCGCGCGAGAAACTCGAACATGGATTTGCGCCGCTCCCAAAGCGACTTGAGCACTTCCGGGTCGTTGCCGCCGGTGATGCCCATCACATCATGCGCTCGCCATAGTCCATGATGGTTTTGACAAATACCTGAAATACGGCATACGAATCGTCCACAGTCCCCTTGCGGTATATGACGGTCATAGGCTGGTCCCTTTCCTCCGAATGGCTTAAACCGAAGTATAGCATGGCTCACTTTTCTCTATGTCTGTGAAACAGGTTGGAGTACAATACGAACTGTCCAAACTTTCCCCGCCGCGATTCGGCGGGTACCTCAACCCAAGGAGCACCTCCCCATGTATCACACCCTCATCATCGTCGGCAACGTCGGCAAGGACCCCGAAATGCGTTACACGCCTTCGGGTCAGGCTGTCACCTCTTTCTCGGTTGCCACCAACCGCCAGTACACCACCGGTAATGGCGAACAAGTCAAAGAGACCGTTTGGTTCCGCGTCACCACTTGGGGCAAGCAGGCGGAGGTCTGCAATCAATACGTCAAGAAAGGGATGAAAGTCCTCGTCGAAGGGCGGCTCACCCCGGATAAAAACACCGGCGGACCGCGCATCTGGCAGAAGTCAGACGGCTCCTCCGGCGCCTCCTTCGAAGTGACGGCTGGTACCGTCCGATTTTTATCCTCGCGCGGCGAAGGTGGCGAAGCCCCGATGGCGGGCGGCATGGAACACGCCGAAATGCCAACCGAGGACGAAATTCCGTTTTAATCCTCACCCTGCCCTCTCCCTCCTTCGACTATCGCTCAGGATTGAGAGAGGGGAAAGCAATTATGACCACACCCTCCCCTGAACCCGCAAAGCCAAATGCGAATCCGCAGGCGGCTCCGATCCCTGGACCGAAAATCATCCTCCCCGAAGGGATGGACCCGGTCTACGCCAACCTGGCGCGCATCTCGCACTCCCCCGCCGATATCGTGATTGATTTTGCTCACATGCTGCCGGGCGAAACAACCGCGAAGATTCAATCCCGCGTGGTCATGACGCCGCTCAGCGCAAAACTTCTCCAGCGCGCGCTCGCTGAAAACATCGCACGCTATGAAGCCGCATTCGGTGAGATCAAAGTGCCGGGTAATTCGCTAGCCGAAACACTCTTCCGCAATTTGCACCCGCCCGAACCGCCAAAGGAATGACCCATGCACAAACTCTCCAAGATCGCGGAAGAGATCCGCAAAAGTTTCGACGTGCGCACCGCCACACGCGACCAGGCGCTTGCCCTCACGCGTCAACTCACGCGCGCCTGCTCGCTCGCCATCCGCGCGGTGCATCGCAACGCGCAGGAGGAAATGGAGGAGCACCTCGCCGAAGCGCGCGAACTGGCGAATAAACTGCGCACCGAACTCTCCACCCACCCCGACCTGTACTATGCTGGCTACACTCAGGACGCGCTCAAAGAATTTGTGGAGGCAAACGTCACCTGCGCGCTGATTCAAAACCAGCCGCTTCAGACTCCGAGTGAACTTGGCGTCGAAAACTCAACCTATCTCAACGGGTTGGCAGAGGTCGTCGGCGAACTGCGCCGCCGCACACTCGATATCCTCCGCTCCGGGTATTCACAGGAAGCCGAACGCCTGCTCAACTACATGGACGAAATCTACTCCGTGCTGGTGACCATTGACTACCCCGACGCGATCACCAACGGTCTGCGCCGCCAAACCGATCTGGCGCGCGGCATCATCGAAAAAACGCGCGGCGACGTCACCTTCTCTCTGCGCGGCGAAGACCTTTCACAGGCGATCCGCAAACTCAGCAGTCAACTCAACGGCGGCTTGGATGAGGAAGGCGAGAGCGGGTTATCCATCAACTTGAACGAGGATGATTAGGATATGGCTCGCCGCCCGGGGAAACGATACCCGTTAATTGTCTATCGCCACATCGTCAGCCGCTGGTGGTTTGCCATGATCTTCATGGGGTTGGGCATATTCGCGCTCGCGTACAGTGAATATATCCAGCCGCTGGGGAAATTAAATCCGTTGCGCTGGCAGGGGCTGGCGGGGATCGGCGCGCTCGCCTTTTTTGTCGGCATTTTATTTTTTGTCATTCGCTACATCGCATACGTGCAACCCTACCCAGATCATTTGAGGCTGGTTACGCCGTTCCTGCAAATGAACATCTCGTACCGCCGCATCCGCCGCACGACCACAACAGAAATGCGGTTGTTGTTCCCGTTGAAAAGCATGTCGGGTTGGGTGCAGGATATTTTCTCTCCGCTCGCCGCGAAGACCGCGCTGGTGCTTGAGTTAAATGCCTACCCGATTTCACGGTTCATCTTGCGTCTGTTTCTCCATCGCTTCTTCTTCAAGGACAAAACCCCGCATCTCGTCATCCTTGTGGAGGATTGGTTGAAGTTCAGTTCCGAGATGGAGAGCATGCGTTCAGGCACCGACCCCGCGCCCGAGTCACGCAAGCCGAAGAATTCCATCCTTTCGCGGTTGCCGCAGAAATGATGTGTTACTCTTATACGAACGCGATAACAAAAAACTCTCCACCAAAGTGGAGAGTTTTTATG
>Ga0247727_10000978_pt1 | contig 69602 bp, 49 predicted proteins | sample WisWelCaveWW1625_FD_202498 | JGI IMG/M metagenome (GOLD analysis project Ga0247727, IMG submission 202498) | Biofilm microbial communities from Wishing Well Cave, Virginia, United States - WW16-25 | ecosystem: Environmental > Aquatic > Deep subsurface > Groundwater > Cave microbial mat | place... | reverse complement strand
ACGAAGGCGCCGGCGCAGGCGAGCGCGAAGCCGGCCGCGAACGCCGGCGTCAGCCGGCCGGCCGGGAGCGCGCGCGAGCGCGTCCTCGGGTTTCGCGCGTCGATCCGCGCGTCGACCAGCCGGTTGAAGGCCATCGCCGCGGCCCGCAGCGTGAGCACCGCGAGGACGACGAGCGCGAAGCGCCGGCCTCCCGGCCAGCCGCCGGCGGCGAGGAAGAGCGCGCAGAGGGCGAAGGGGAGCGCGAAGAGGGTGTGGCCCACCTTCACCATCTCGAGCGTGACGGCGGTCTTGCCGAGCAGGCCGCGAGCCGGCGGGCCGCTCACGAGGGCCCCTCCCCGCGCCATTCGATCGAGCGGGGCGCCACGATCCCGGCGGCGGCGAGCGCCCGCTCGACGACGAAGCGCACGAGGTCGTCGACCGAGGACGGCCGCGCGTAGAAGCCGGGCGCCGCGGGCAGGACGGTGGCGCCGGCGCGCGCGAGGCGCAGCAGGTTCTCGAGGTGGATGGTCGAGAGCGGCGTCTCGCGCACGACGAGGACGAGAGGGCGGCGCTCCTTGAGCTGCACGTCGGCCGCGCGCTCGATCAGCGACTCGGACAGGCCGGCGGCGAACCGCCCCGCGCTCCCGATCGAGCAGGGCGCGACGACCATCCCGGCGACCGGGAACGAGCCCGACGCAATGGCGGCGCCGACGTCGTCCGGAGCGTGGAGCCGGACGCGCTCAGCGCCGGCGCCGAGCCAGCGACGAAGCTCCTCGGACGTCCAGTCGACGTCGAGCTCGTCCTGCGCCACGCGGCGGGCGGCCGGGCTGGCGACGAGCTCGACCGACGCGCCGGCCGCGAGCGCCGCCTCGACGACGCGCCGGCCGTAGATCGCGCCCGACGCGCCGGTCACCGCGACGACGAGCCGGCTCACGACGCCGCCCCCGAGGAGTGGAGGTCGCAGAAGACGTCGTAGAAGGCGTGGAGGTAGGCGCACAGCGCCAGCCCGCGCCACGCGAAGACGAGCCCGAGCACCGCCCCCGCCGCCGCGCGGAACAGGAAGAGCCCGGCGCTGAACGGCTCGCCGGCCGGCCCGACGTGATGGTAGGCCGAGAAGAGGAGCGCCGAGAGGACGAGCGCGACGGCGAACGCGGCCGCGCGCGCCACCCCCACGCCGCGGTGGAGGAAAGCGAAGAGGCCAGCGAGCAGGAGGAATCGGAAGACGAGCTCCTCGTAGGCGCCGGCCCCGAGCGAGAGGAGCACGCGCTCGGAACGGCTCGGCGCGCTCCCCGCCTGCAGCGCGACGCCTCCGACGAGCAGCGAGACGAGCGGGCCGAGCAGCAGCGCGAAGAGGAGCGCCTCGAGAAGGAAGACCGGGTAGATCCGGAGCGCCGGCACGTCGCGCTTCGCCAGCCGCACGGCGACGACGACCACGACGGCGAGCACCGCGCGCTGCACCCAGACGGCGTAGGCGCCAAGCAGGCCGGCGAACTGCTTGAGCGTGAGCTCCGCCGAGTTGCGCAGGTCGGAGCCGATCAGCACGACGCCGACCTCGTAGGCGGCGAGCAGCGGAAGGAGATAGGCGATCGAGACGGTGACGCCGCGCGTCAGGTGCAGATAGCTCTGGAGATCGAGCGCCGTGGCGCTTCGCCGTGCACCCATCGCCGGTCCGCCGTCGTCCTCGCCCGGCGCGAAGGCGCCGCGGCACGACGGGCGACACTATCAATCAGCGCAGGTCGCCGTGCAGGCGGCGGCGCGGGCGAGACCTCGAACGACGCGGGCCGCCGGATCCCTGGCATCCCGGCGGCCCGCGCGGCGTTCGAGGAATCACTGGCTGCTGTAGTAGCCGACGAGCTTCTTCACCCCGACTCCGGTCGGCTCCTGGAGCTCGCCGAGCGAGACGCCGACGCGCACCGGATCGAGGATCTGGACGCGGTCGGTGTCCTCGAAGGCGACGTACATCCGGTCGGGCTCGACGACCGGGACGTGCGGGAAGCGCGGGTCGGCCGGCGTCAGGAGCTGCATCGGATGGCGGCTGCTGCGGCCGCCGTAGCCCGCGAAGCCGCGGCCGTCGTTGTTCGGCGGCTGCGACGGACTGAGCGAGTAGGCGTCGTAACGGAAGTCGGTCAGCACGAGCGAGCTCGGCTTGGTCCCGAGCAGACCGCCCTCGGCGGTCGTTCCCCACTGGCCGACGATCTCGAAGATGCGGACGTTGAAGCCGGGCGGGATGAAGAAGCGTCCGGGCGGCAGCACGCAGGGCAGCGGGCCGAAGATCGCCTGGTGCGTGAACTGGATGTGGGAGATCGCGCCGCTCCCGAGATTGTCACGGTGGGCGACGAAGACGCCGCCCGCGTAGAGGCCGGCCTCGTTGGTGAAGGGCGAGTAGACGAGGCCGCGCGGCTCGAACATCTCGACGTTGGTCCCGGCCGTCGGCAGGGCGCCGAGCACGTTGTTGCAGCCGATGCCCTGCGGACCGTCGGGGCCCGACTCGTAGACGACCACGTTGTTGCCGGTGAAGTTGGCGATGTAGGCGAAGTAGACGCCCGCCTGGAAGCCGAACGACCCCTGGCGCGGCGCGACGACGATGTCGCGCGGCCCGTCGATCAGCGCGTCGAGCGTCGTGCGGACGGAGAGCGTGCTGAGCTGGACGATGCTGATCGTGTCGTCGAGGGTGTTGGCGACGAGGACGTCTTCGCCGTCCGGCTCGCACGCGATCGTCCCGGGGCCGCGCCCGACCCTGATCCGGGCGATCTCCTTGTGGAAGTCGCCCTGCGTCGGATCGGAACCGATCACCGACATCGTGTCGTCGCCGGCGTTGCTCGTGAAGACGTAGCGGCTCGTCGGCATGACGGCGACGCCGGACGGAGCGGGCAGGTCGATGCTCGTGATGATCTGGAACGTGTTCGAGTTCAGGACCTGCAGCGCGCTCGCCTGCGTGTCGACGGCGTAGAGGTAGTTGCCGACCTGCTGCCTGGCCGTGAAGGCGCTGTTGGCGGTCGCGGACTGCGGATTGGGGCCGGTCGCGAAGTTGGGCGGGAGCGGTCCGTCGTACGAGAGCGGGTCGCTCTGATGCGGGAGGGCGTAGCCGAAGCTCTTCCCGCCTCCGGCCCAGACTTCGTCGCCCTCGATCACGCGCGCCCGTCCGAGCGGGTCGACCTGGTCGACGAGGATGTCGATCGGCTGCAACCCGACCCAGTAACGCAGCGGCGGAGGATTGGGTGACGGCGGATCGCTGATCGCGTTCCTGCTGAGCAGCGCCGGCCAGAAGCCCGAGGTGTGCGCGGTCGTCTGGTTCCACACGCTCTGCGTGTCGAAGATCCCCGCGTCGAGGAAGTCACCGGTCACGAGGTCGGCGATCGGTCCGACCGTGCCGAAGTCCCGGCCGGTCAGGATCACGTCGCCGTCGGCGTTGCGGACGAGCGTCTCGAAGCCCGAGGAGCCCTCGTTGATCCCGGGGATCGGGGTGCCGGCGTTTCCGAGATCGGTGGGCCCCGGGTTCCCCACCCACTGCTGCGTGCCGATCGAGAAGGCCGGCGTGCCGGGCGTGATCGCGGGCCCGTAGCGGTAGCTCCCGAGCCCGACCTTCCAGCCGAAGCGGTTGCCCAGCCCGAAGATCCCGATCGCGCTCACGGTGTTCGCGACGAACCGCGAGACGAGCGGAGCGTGGCGCCAGTTGGCCGTCGACTTGACCGGGTCGTACTGCAGCGCGCCGGTCGCCGGGTCGACCTTGGTGTTGTCCCACTTCCCGGGCGTGTTGGTGCCGAACCCGTGGCCGTTCAGGTCGACGGCGCCGATGCCGTTCCCCGAGATCGGCAGCCAGTAGAAGACCTCGGGCGAGACGGGTGCGTTGACCGGCATGCGGCCGGGTCCGACGTTGAACACCTGGTGCAGCTCGGCGCCGGGCGTGAAGAGGTTGCCGGCGAGGTCCATCGCGCCGAAGGGCTGGCTGGTGACCGGGTCCTTGTTGGCGTTGGCGTCGACCTCGACGAAGTCGACCGTGCGCCTGGCAGGAAGGTCGACCAGCGGCGTGATGACGTAGGTCGCCAGGTTGTTCGAGTTGAGCGGCCGGCAGTCGAACGGCAGGTAGAGCGGCGACACCGTCGAGTTGAGCGAGGTGGTGAGCTGCGTGTGGGGCAGCGGCTTCTGCGGCGGCAGCGGCGGCGTGGGCAGCAACGGCAGGTTTCCGAGGAACGGGAAGCCGTTCAGCGCCGCCGTCTTGCCGACCGACATCGGCACGCACGGCTCCGAGAATTGGAGGATGAACCGCGACGAGGTCGAGCACTTCGCCGGATTGAGCGGATCGGTCGGATCGGGCGTCTCGGCCACGAGCGAGAGGGCGGTCGGACCGACCGTGTCGCCGTTCGTGCCGTCGTCGATCGTGATCACGTAGAACAGCGCGACGGTGCGGCGGTTGAGCGAATCGAGCGAGATGCGCAGCTGCTTGAGGTCGGTCGTGTCGGGGCGGTTGTCGGAGTCGTTCGACTTCCCTCCGAACGCCGCCACCGTCGCGAGGACGCCGTCGCCTTCGTCGGCGACGTAGAGGATCACGCCGGGGCCGACGTTCATGTCGAGCCCGCCCGCGGTGAAGTCGTGCGGGAAGCCGATGTCGTTGCCGCGGTACCTCCCGAACGCGTCGGTCCCGTTCACCATCACGATGCCGTGGACGTGGCCTCCGGCCTCGTCGGTGATCACCAGGCTGCCGGTGAGCTGCGAGAACGCCGCGAAGAGCGGATCGGGCGACATGATGTCCGCGGCCGTCACCGGCCACGGCACCTCGAGTCGGAAGAACTGATTCGTGCCGTTCGCGCCGACCGGCATCACGGGCGGCTTGGCGATGCCGTTCGACTGATTGGCCTCGGTCGGCGTCTGCGAGTACTTGCCCGTCGACCCGAAGAGCGGGATCACCGGGTCGGCGATGTCCGATCCGCGGCCGCCGTGCGAGCCTCCGCCTCCTCCACCGCACGCAGCCAGTCCCAGCGTCGCGACCACGGCGAACGCGCCGCGGCCTCCCATCCGAGTTCGCTCGCGCCTCATGGCTTCTCCGGACATCAGAAGGTCTCCCGACTCGAACGGCATCGCGCCGCTTCGGCGCGTGGGTCTCATGCGAAACAGGCCTCGCGCGCCGGCTCGCAGGCTCGCAGCGGACGCGCGCTCCACCGCCCCTGGATCAATCCGACGGCCCCGGCGAGCATCGGCTCGCAGCGGACCCCCTCGAAGCCGGCCTCCGCGCACCAGCCCATGACCTCGTCGGTCCGCGCGAACGCGGCCACCGAATCGGGCAGGTAGCGATAAGCGTCGATCGACGCGGCCCCCGAGAGCAGCCGTCCCACGCGCGGCAGCACGTGGCGGAAGTAGAAACGAAACGCGGCCGCCTTCGCTCCGGTGCCGGCGGCGAAGAACTCGAGCACGAGGAGGCGGCCTCCGGGCCGCAGCAGACGGCCGATCTCCCGGATGCCCGCCGCAGGATCAACGAGGTTGCGCAGGCCGAAGGCGACCGCGGCGACGTCGAAGCGCGCCGCGCGCAGCGGAGACTCCATCGCATCGCCGGCCACGAATGAGGTGGGCGACGCGGGCCCGCAACTCTCGGCCTTCGCGCGCGCGAGGCGGATCATCCGGCTCGAGAAGTCGACGCCGACGACTCGCCGGACGCGTCGATCGCGCGCGAACTGGAGGGCGAGGTCTCCGGTGCCGCAGCAGAGGTCGGCGACGTCGGCGTGCTCGAGCCCGTCGAGCGCGGCGGCAACGGCCCGACGCCGCCAGCGCGCGTCGAAGCCCGCCGAGAGCAGCCGGTTCATGAGGTCGTAGCGCGGCGCGATCGCCTCGAAGAGGCGGCGCACGTCGGCGCGCGACTTGGTCCTGGGGTCGACCTGCTGCATGGCGTCGTGATCCGTCGTCTACTGTCGCCAGAAGCTCATGAGCTTCTTCGTGCCGCCCTTCCCGTGTCCCGGGATCGTTTTCGTGATGACGCCGGCCTGGGCCGGGTCGAGCACCTGGATCTCGTCCCGATCCTCGAACCCGACGTAGAGGCGGTCGGGCTGCCAAGCGATCGTCTGGGATCCCGGAATCAGCCGGTTGTGGTTCTTCGAGTTGACGTAGCCGGTGATCTCCGGCTTGGGCGGAGTGCCGACGCCGCCGCCGTTGGGCGCGGCGGAGGGGTTGGTGTGGTAGCCCGCGGTGTTCATGTCGGCGAGGACCACGTCGACCGGGCGATTTCCGGCGAGGCGCGAGGCGTCGGTGTCGCCCCACGTCCGGGTGATCTCGAAGACGCGATCGGTGAAGCCGGGCGGGATGAAGAATCCGGGCGGCGGCGCGATCGGCAGCGGGCCGTAGAGCGCCTGCTGCGTGAACTGGATGTGGGAGACGCGCCCGAAACCGGCCTGGTCCTGATGCGCCACGAAGACGCCGCCGGCGAAGAGGAACTGCGGATTGAGGAAGGGCGAGAAGCAGAGCCCCCGCGGCGCGATCATCGGGTCGTTCGTGTCGTCGAGCGGCAGCGCTCCGCGGATGTTGTTGATGCCGATGCCCTGCGGCCCGTCCGGTCCCGACTCGTAGACGATGACCGTGTTGCCGATGAAGTTCGAGACGTAGGCGAAGTAGAGGCCGCAGGCCCAGCCGAAGGGGTGAGCTCCCGCCGCCCGCTCCTGGCGCTCGCTCACCTCCACGTCGAATGGTCCGTCGATCAGCGCGTCGAGCGTCTTGCGGGTCGTGAGCGTCTTGGGCTCGATGATGGAGACCGTGTTCGCGTTGTAGTTGCAGACGAAGATGTCCTCGCTCTCGGGCTGGACCGCGATGGCGCGCGGCCCGGATCCCGTGCGGATGCGCGCGATCTCCCTGTGGAAGTTGGCCGACGTCGGATCGCAGACGATCACCGACATCGAGTCGTCGGAGAGGTTCGTGACGTAGAGGTACTCCATGTCAGGGGCGATCGCCAGCCCGGTCGGATCGGGGAGCGCGATGCTCGAGATCACGCGCATCGTGTTGGAGTTGATCGCGTGCAACTCGCGCGTCGTCGCGTCGGTCGCGTAGAGGAAGTTGCCGAGCTGCTGGCGCGCGCCGAACGTGTACACCGCGCTGGACGACTGCCCGCCCGGGCCATCGCCGAGCGCCGCGGCGTTCGGTCCGAAGAAGCCGGGATAGATCAGCTGATCCACGGCGTTCGGGTTGGTCGTGTTCACCTTGAGGTGGATGAAACAGTTGGTGCGCGCCGCGTTGACCTGCTGGGCCGCGGCGAGCGGCCCGCCGCGGTAGCCGGTGAAGACTTCGTCGCCCTCGATCAAGAGCGCGGGGTTGGTCGGATCGGCCTGATCGATCACGACGTCGATCTGCGGCAGCCCGACCCAGTAGCGCGTGGGCGGCGGGTTGGGCGTCGGCGGGTCGGAGATCAGGTTGCGGCCCTGGGTGTTGGCGCCGCCGCCGAAGAAGCTGACGTGAAGCGTCGTGGTGGCCCGGGTGTTCCGGTGGTCGAAGAAGACGCGATCGAGGAACTCGCCGACGATCATGTCCTGCACGTTGCCGACGCGGCTGAACGCGCTGCCCGTGAGGATCGCGTCGCCGTTGCTGTCACGGCAGAGCGTCTCAAAGCCGCTCGAGCCCTCGTTGACGCCCGGGAACGGAGTCCCGGGATTGCCCGGATCGTTCGGTGCCTCCCACGGCTCCCCGCGCGCAAGGTTCGCGGCGGGGCCGTAGATCCAGGCACCGGTGCCGACCGGATACCAGTAGCGGTTGTGGCCGAACTCGATCATCGGGACCATCGTGCAGGGATCGGTCGGCGTCGGGTTGCCGCCGGGGTGGCCCCACAGCCCGATGCCCGACGCGATGTTCAGGCCGCCGACTCCCTTGGGTCCGGGAGTGTCGTTCACTTCGCATCCCGCGAAGTCGAGCCAGTTGCGCGTGATGATCTCCGCGCGCTCGCGGATGCCCGCGTTCGCGCCGGGCGTGTTCGTCGTGATCCCCCAGCCGTTCAGGTCGATCGCGCCGATCCCGTCGCCGACCGCAGGAGCCCAGTAGATCACCTCCGGCGACACCGGAATGTTGACGATCGCCGGCCCCGGACCGACCGTGAAGTTCGAGTTGATGTCGGTCCCGTCGGGAATGCCGTCGGCCGGGTTGACGTCGGGGCCGTCGAAGGAATTGCCCGAGAGGTCGATCGACGCCGCTCCGTTCGTCGTGAGCGCCCGGACGAGGAGGTCGACCGAGGTCTTCGCCGGCAGGTTGATGAGCGGCCGCAGCCGGAACTTGGTCAGGTTGTTGACGTTCAGCGGCTCGCAGTCGAACGGAATGAAGAGCGTCCCGATCGTCGTGTTTACCGTCGCCGTCAGCGTCGTCGCGGGGAACGGCGGGCTCGTCCGCGGATTGGGAAGGTTCGCGTCGTACGGGAAGCCGTCGAGGGTCGCCGAGTGGCCGACGCTCTTCGGCACCATCGGCTCGGAGTACTTCACGACGAACGAGGAGCTCGACGAGGCCGACGCCGGATTGAGCGGATCGGTCGGATCCCGTTCTTCCGACGCGATCGACACGACGAACGGCGGCTTGGTGTCGACGCCCGTGCCGACGTGGAACGACCAGGCGGCGTCGATCGAGATCCCGTTCACTTGATCGACGAGCACGCGGACCGCGTCGATCGCGGTCGTCTGCACCTCGAGCCGGGAGTTGTTCGGTCCGGGAACCCAGCCGCCGAACGGCGCCTTCGTGGCGAGGTCCCCGTCCGCGTCGGCGACGTACAGGAAGACGCGCGTGCCGAGATTGCGGTTGCCCGGTCCGCTCGGGTTCGGATCGACGGGGATCAGCGCGCTGCGATCGATTCCGAACGCGTCGAACCCGTTCACCAGCGCGATGCCTGGAACGTGCGCTCCGGTCGCGTCGGTCACGGTGATGTTGCCGTTCAGGTAGGAGAAGGGCTTGAGGACCGGGTCGGTGCCGAGGATCGAGGTCGGATCGACGTCGAAGGGGAACTCGAGCCGGAACCACTGGTTCTCGATGGTCACCGAGGTCGAGAAGCTCGGCGGCGGCGCCGTCCCGTTGCCGTTGTTGGCCTGAGTCGGCGTCTGCGAGAGCTGCCCCGGCGTCCCGACGACCGTGATCGTCGGATCGTTCAGGTTGCCGCGGAACTTCGACCCGCCTCCACCTCCACCTCCGCATCCCGGGAGGAGCGCGGCGAGCGCGATCGCGCCGCCGCAAAGACCGATCGAGAGGCAGAGAGAGTTCCGCATGTCGCTCGAGCTCCTTCGTCGCACGGCCTGCATCTCGTCGGCGTCAGAAACGACGGATTGTATCGGTGCTCGCGAGGGGAGGATCATTGCAGCGCTCCTGCTCGATCGCCGGTGGTTCGCGTTGCCGCGTGTTCGAGCATCCGCGATGCCGCCGTCGTGAGGCGGCGGCCGCGAGCGGATCCGCGCGTCGAAACCGTGCTCTCGAAGATCATCGATTCCTGCCTCGCCTCCGAGTTCACTGGCGCCAGTAGGACACGAGCTTGCGCACGCCGTCGAAGCCGGGGCCCGGAATCGTGTTGAGGATCACGCCGCCCGCTCCGGCGGCGAGCACCTGGATCGAGTCCGTGTCCTCGAACGAGACGTAGAGGCGATCGGGCGTGAGGGCCGAGAACGAGTTCGGCGAGTTCACTCGGATCGGATTCTTGGAGTTGATGCGCCCCGTGCGATCGACCTGCGGCGGCACCGACGCGGCGCCGAGGTTGGGCGCTCCCGACGGCCGCCCCTGGTAGGCGGCGACGTTCATGTCGGAGAGCGCGACGTCGACGGGCCGCGATCCGATGAGCCGGTTCGCGTCGGTGTTGCCCCAGGTCGCCGTGATCTCGAAGGCGCGATCGCGGAACCCCGGCGGAATGAAGAAGCCGGGCGGCGCCACGATGTTGATCGGCCCGAAGATCAGCTGCTGCGTGAGCTGGCACTGGGAGACCCGGCCGAAGCCGAGGTCGTCGCGGTGGGCGACGAAACAGCCGCCGGCGAGCACGCCCGAGGGGTTGGGCAGCGGCGATGCGCACAGCCCCTTCGGCTGGATGATCACGAACTCCTGGTCGGTGGTCGGCAGCGCGCCGCGGATGTTGTCGATCCCGATGCCCTGCGGGCCGTCGGGCCCCGACTCGTAGACCGCGACGGTGTTGCCGAGGAAGTTCGAGATGTAGGCGAAGTAGACGCCGTTGCCGAACCCGAAGGTGTACTGCGGTCCGGGCGGCGGCGACGGCGCGTTGGGCTGGATCTGCCGAGGGGTGGTCTCGACGTCGTAGGGGCCGCTGATCAAGGCGTCGATCGTCTTGCGGACGACCAGCGACACCGAGTTGACGATCGAGATCGAGTTCTCGCCGTAGTTGCAGACGAAGACGTCCTCATGCTCGGGCTGGACGGCGATGGCGCGCGGCCCCGCTCCGACCTTGATCCGCGCGATCTCCTCGTGGAAGTGGTCGCGGAAGGGATCGCACCCGATCACCGAGACGGTGTCCGACGCGAAGTTCGTCACGTAGAGCCGCGACAGGTCGGGAGACATCGCCAGCCCCGTCGGATCGGACGTCGGGATGCTCGAGATCACGCGCATCGTGTTCGAGTTGATCGCCTGGACCACGTGGTTCGACGCGTCGGCCGCGTAGAGGAAGTTCCCGACCTGCTGGCGCGAGGAGTAGGTGAAGACCTGCGTCGCCGACTGCCCGCCGACCCCTGCGCCGAAGTGCGGGAAGACGGTCTGGTCGGGCGAGTTGGGGGCGTTCTCGTTGGCCTGGACCTGCTGGAAGCCCTGCGCGGTGTAGCGGAAGCCGCTGAAGACCTCCTCGCCCTCGAGCAGCAGCGGAGGGCCCGTCGGGTCGGCCTGATCGATCACGACGCCGATCGTCGGCAGCCCGACCCAGTACCGCAGCGGAGGCGGGTTCGGAGTGGGCGGATCGGCGATCGTGTTGCCGCGAGCCGTCTGGCCGCCGTTGAAGAAGGAGAAGTGCAGGAGGTTGTTCGTCTTCCCGTTCTGCGAGTCGAAGTAGGCCAGGTCGAGGAACTCGCCGACGATCAGGTCGTTGATCACGCCCACGCGGCCGAACTGCCGGCCGGTGAGGATCACGTCTCCCGCACTGTCGCGGCAGATCGTCTCGAAGCCGCTCGATCCCTCGTTGACGCCCGGGAACGGCGTTCCCGGATTGCCGGGATCGAGCGGCGCCTCCCACGGCTCGCCGCGCGACGCATTCGCGCCGGGGCCGTAGATGAAGCTCCCCGTCCCGACGGGATAGAGGTACTTGTTGTGCCCGAACTCGAGCATCGGGGCCAGCGTGCACAGGTCGGTCGGGGTCGGCAGGTTGCCGGGGTGGCCCCAGAGCCCGATCCCGCTGACGAGGTTCAACCCGCCCGGGTTCTTCTCGCAGCCGGCGGCGTTGATCCAGATCTTCGTGATCTGGATCGCGCCTTCGCGCCGGGTCGCGTTCGCGCCGGGCGTGTTGGTCGAGAGGCCGCGGCCATTGAGGTCGATCGCGCCGATGCCGTCCCCCGCCGCCGGGAGCCAGTAGATCACCTCGGGCGAGACGGGCACGTTGGCGAAGGCGGCTCCAGGCCCGACCGCGAAGGTCGAGCGGATGACGCCGTGGTCCGGGATCCCGTCCTTGTCCGCGTCCTCGACGGCGTCCGGATAGGCGTTGAGGTTCAAGTCCTGAGTGATGTCCGGAATGGCGTCGCCGTTCGCGTCGAGCTGCTGCACGTCGGCGATGCCGTCGTTGTCGGCGTCGGGCCCGTCGAACCGGTTGCCGGCCAGGTCGATCGTCGAGTCGCCGAGCAGGGTGATGAAGTTGGAGTTCGCGGCGAAACCTCGCACGACGAGATCGACCGAGATGCTGCCCGGAAGATCGACGAGCGGCCGCAGCCGGTAGGTGGCGAGGTTGTTCGAGTTGACCGGATTGCAGTCGAACGGGACGAACAGGCGGCCGACCGACGTGTTCACCGTCGCCGTGATCGTGATGTTGGGGAACGGATAGTTGGGAACCTGCACGGGCGACGGCGGATTCGGGAGCGCGACGAGCATCTGCTGCGGCGGCAGCGGCATGTTCGCGTTGTAGGGCGTGCCGTTGAGCGCCGCCGACTTGCCGACCGACTTCGGGACCACCGGCTCGGAGAACTCGACGACGAACGAGCTCTGGGTCGCGGCCGAGGCGTTGTTGAACGGCTGCGTCGGGTCCTTGAGCTCGGAGTCGATGCGCACGATGAACGGCAGCCGCGAGTCGGACGCGTTTCCGATGTTGAACGTCCAGATCGCGTTGTACTCGAGCCCGCTCACGATCCCGACGGTGACGCGGACCACGTCGAGCGTCCCGTTCGCGTGGTTGGCGACGTCGGTGATCTCAACCCGGAGGTTGGGATTGGTCGGGTCGATCTGGTAGCCGAACGCCGCGATCGTCGACAGATTGCGATCGACGTCGGCGACGTAGAGGAAGACGTTCGGCCCGAGGTTCCGGTCGACCGTCCCCTGCACGTCGTGCGGGAAGTCCGGATCGGTCGCGTGGTTGAATCCGAAGACGTCGAACCCGTTCACCAGGGCCAAGCCCGGCACATGGTCGCCGGCGACGTCCGAGACGGTGATGTTCCCGTTCAGGTAGGAGAAGGGCGCGGTGAGCGGGCTGTTCTCGAGGATCGAGCTCGGGACGATCGGGTACGGGAACTCGAGCCGGATCCAGTGGTTCGACGTCGTGACGGTGGGAGCGAGCGTCGGCGGCGGGTTCGCTCCATTGTCGAGGTTCGCCTCGCCGACCGTGCGGGAGAGACGGCCCGACGGTCCGCTGAGCACGATGATCGGATCGGTCACGTTCCCGGCGTTCTTGGGTCCCCCGCCGCCGCCGCCGCCGCACCCGGCGGCGAGAACGATCACGACGACCGACGCAACGATCCGGGGTGCGGCCAGGCGCTCACGCATTCGAAGCATTGCGCACGCTCTCCTCGACGGATCCGGAACGTTTACGCGGTTCCGCGGGAGGCGTCAAAGGACCGAATCGCCGCCCCTCGGGAATCCAGACGCTGCTTCAACATGCGCCGTGCCGCGGCCCGGAGCAACCGCGGGAAGCCGACCCGCCGACCTCGGCCGCGAAAACCAGAGCGGATTCGCTCGCGAACGTCCGCAATCCGGCCTCGCTTGATGCCCTTCTCCCCCGCCGATACTGTCCGCCGCGACGTGGTGCCGTGCTCCGGTGGTCAGCACGGCGACCGGTCCCCTCGGGAGGGGCGCAGCATCACGGCGGGGGACGACATGGGCCGGCCGCGCACGTTCGCGCAGTTGAATCTCCCGGACGCCCCCGGCGAAGAGCTCGAGGCCGAACTGCGCCCGCGCACGCTGGCCGAGTTCGTCGGCCAGCTCCGCGTCGTCGAGAACCTCCGGATCGCCGTGAAGGCGGCCGCGCTTCGTGGCGAGCCGCTCGACCACGTGCTCTTCTCCGGTCTGCCGGGTCTTGGGAAGACGACGCTCGGCGGCCTGCTCGCGCACGAATCGGGAGCGAGACTTCACGCGACCTCGGGCCCGGCGCTCTCGCGCCCCGCCGACCTCGCCGGGCTCCTCACCGGCCTCGAGCGCGGCGACCTCCTCTTCATCGACGAGATCCATCGCCTCCCCGTCGCCGTCGAGGAGTACCTCTACGGAGCGATGGAGGACTTCGTGATCGACGTGCCGATCGAGCAGGGGCTCGGCGCGCGCTCGGTCCGACTCCCGCTGCAGCCCTTCACGCTCGTGGGGGCGACGACGCGCGAGGGACGCCTGACCGGCGCGTTCCGCGGCCGCTTCGGCATCCGCGAGAAGCTCGAGCCCTACCCCGTCCTGGAGCTCGTCCGCATCGTCGCGCGCACCGCCGCGATCCTGCGCACCGGCCTCGATCCCGACGCGTGCGAGCTCGTCGCCGTTCGATCGCGCGGAACGCCGCGCGTCGCCAACCGGATCCTGCGGCGGCTGCGCGACCTCGCGCAGGTCCGCGCGCGCGACTCGATCGACGTCGAGATCGCCAACGAGGGGCTCTTCCGGCTCGGCATCGACGAGTTCGGACTCGAGGAGACCGATCGCCGGATCCTCGGCCTCCTCCACCGTGCCGACGGCGGAGCGCTCGGCGTGAAGACGATCGCCGCCGGGATCGGCGAGACCGAGGAGACGATCGAGGAGGTCTACGAGCCGCATCTCCTGCGCCTCGAGCTGCTGCGCAAGACGTCGCGCGGCCGCGAGCTCACGTCGCAGGGCCGCCGATGGTGCCTCGACCACGCCGAGCCGGAGTCGAAGGCGCGTGAAGCTGGATGAGCTTCGTCGCCCGGCGCGCGCGCGCCTGCCGGCCCATCGTCGCGCGTCGCTGCTCGTGGCTTCCGCCGCGACGGCGCTCGCGTTCGTGCGCTGCAGCGCCACTTCGCCCGACGACTCCGCGCCCGAGGTGCAGGTCCTGCTCGAGCGCGGCCAGCGCGAGGTCCGCCTCGGCGTCGACGGCGCCTACGTCGTCGTCGATCGGGACGGCGAGACGCTGGCCGGCGGCCGACGACTCGTCGACGGCCGGCTCCGCGCCGGCGCGAGCGGCTTCGAACTCAACGGCGTCGAGCTCGACGCCGACGCGCTCGTCCTGCGCTCGACCGGCGGCGAGCCCTTCCGGGTCGGCGGCCACCGCTACTCCGGAGAGCTCGAGGTCCGCCGCACCCAGGACGGCGCGCTCGAGCTGGTCGACCTCCTCGACATCGAGGAGTACGTCGCCGGCGTCCTCTTCTCCGAGATGCCGGCCAACTTCCCCGACGCCGCGCTCCAGGCGCAGGCGGTCGCCGCGCGCAGCTACGCGCGCTGGCGGCTGAACCACGGCGACCCGCTCCTGCGCGCGACCGACGCCGACCAGGTCTACGGCGGCGCGGGGCCGCTGCACGCGCGCGCGCGCGCGATCGTCGCGTCGACGCGCGGCCTCGTGCTCGAAAGCGACGGCGCGCCGCTGCCGGCCTACTTCATGAGCACCTGCGGCGGCGCGACCGTCGACGGCCCGCTCGTCTTTGCCGACGCGCCGCGCCGAGGGCTGATCGGCGCCCGCTGCGACGGCTGCACCGCGTCGCCGAAGTACCGCTGGGCCCGCAGCCTCGCGCTGCCCGAGCTCGAGCGGCGCCTGGGACTTGCCGCCGGCTCGACGACGGCGATCCACGCGCGGCGCGACGCCTTCGGCCATTCGCTCGCATTCGAAATGGTCGCCGCCGGCCGCAGGCGCCGCTTCGACGGGCTCGAGTTCCGGCGGCTCTGGAACGCCGGCGCGTCGAGCGACGCGGAGAAGCTCCCGAGCGCCTGGCTCCTCTCGCTCGAGCTCACGAAGAGCTCGCTCGCGGTGCAGGGGGCCGGCTTCGGCCACGGCGTCGGGCTCTGCCAGTACGGAGCGGCGGGGCTTGCGAGCCGCGGGCTCGACTGGCGCGAGATCCTCGAGCGCTACTACGTCGGCGCGCGGCTCGTGAAGCGGTGGTGAGCGGAGCGCGACTCCAGTTCCGCGTCCTCGCCCGCTCCGGCGAAGCGCGCCGCGGCGAGCTCACCGTGCGCGGCAGGACGACGCCCACGCCCGCCTTCATGCCGGTCGCGACGCAGGGGAGCCTCAAGGGGATCGCCGGCGGCCGCCTCGTCGACCTCGGCTTCCAGGCGATCCTCGCCAACACCTATCACCTGAGCCTTCGTCCCGGCGAGGAGGTCGTCCGCGCCTTGTCGGGGCTCCATCGATTCATGGACTATCCCGGGCTGATCCTCACCGACAGCGGCGGCTTCCAGATCTTGAGCCTCGCTGAGCGCCGCGAGATCGACGACGAGGGCGTCACCTTCCGCTCGCACCTCGACGGCGCGACGATCCGCCTCACGCCGCAGCGCGCGATGGAGATCCAGCACGCGCTCGACTCCGACGTCGCGCTCGTGCTCGACGAGTGCCCGCCCGCCGGCGCCGACGACGCCGCGCTCGCCGCCGCGGTCGAGCGCAGCCTCCTCTGGGCGCGCCGCTCCCTCGCCGCCCATCGGCAGCTCTCGAGCGAGCGGGCGCTCTTCGGGATCCTGCAAGGTGGCCGCGACCGCGAGCTGCGCGCGACCATGGCCCGCGAGCTCGCCGCCATGGATTTCGACGGGCTGGCGATCGGCGGCGTCGCCGTCGGCGAGGACGCCGCGACGATCCGCGCCGAGGCGACCGACTTCGCGCGGCTGCTCCCCGAAGATCGGCCGCGCTACCTGATGGGCGTCGGCAGCCCGCGCGAGGTCGTGGCCGCGGTGCGCGCCGGGATCGACCTATTCGACTGCGTGCTCCCGACCCGCAACGCGCGCAACGGCTTCCTCTACACGAAGGCGGGCGTCGTCCGGATCCGCCACGCCGAGCACCTGCGCGACCCGCGCCCGCTCGAGAGCGGCTGCCCGTGCACCGCCTGCACCCGCCACTCGCGCGCCTACCTGCGCCACTTGTTCCATGCCGACGAGATGCTCGGGCCGATCCTCGCCACCGAGCACAACCTCGCCTTCTTCCGACGATTGATGGACGACCTGCGCGCCGACGTCGAGCAGCCGGGTTGCCGCGACTTCCGCTGGCTCGACGAGCTCGACTGACGGCCCGTCCCATCGGCGGCGCCTTCAGCGCGGCGTGCGGATCGCGGCGTCGATCTCCGGCTGGAGGAGGCGGCGGACCTCGGCGAGGGGCAGCGCCCGCTCGCGCGCGATGCGGCTCAGGTCGTCGAACTCCGGCGCGGCGTGGAGCGCGCCGTCGGGCCGCGACGCGATCTTGACGCGCAGCGTGCCGAGACTCGTCGCGATCGACCGCGGCTCGCGCGCGACGATCTGCCGCGAGGCGCGCCAGCGCCGGACGCCGAGCGTGGGAGAGTCGGCGAGCAGGAGCTGCTCGAGCGCCGTCGCCGTCGTCTCCGTGGCGAGGAGCTGGACGACGTAGCCGGGCCGTCCCTTCTTCATCACGACCGGGAAGGCGAGCGCGTCGAGCGCGCCCCGTTCGAGCGCGAGCTCGATCAGCCGCCCGATCTCCTGCCCGGTCGCGTCGTCGAGGTTGGTCTCGAGCACGACGACGCTCTCGGCCGCGCGCGGCTCGAGCCGGTCGCACTCGACGACGCGGACCGCGTTGGGCGGGCTCGCGCGCTCCCGCGTGCCGAGCCCGTAGCCGACCCGCTTTGGCACGAAGGAGAAGTCGCGGCCGAACCCTTCGCACAGCGTCGAGAGGAGCGCGGCGCCGGTCGGCGTGCAGAGCTCCTCGCGGAGCGCGACCGGCTCGATCGGGACGCCGCAGAGCAGCTCGAGCGTCGCCATCGCCGGGACCGGAAGGAGGCCGTGCTCGGTCCGGACGTACCCCTCGCCGACGGCGACCGGCGAGCTGTAGAGCGGCGGCGCCCCCATCCGATGGTGCAGCGCGCAGAAGCCGACGACGTCGGCGATCGAGTCGAGCGCGCCCACCTCGTGGAAGTGGACCTCGTCGAGCGCGCAGCCGTGCACCTTCGCCTCCGCCTCGCCGAGGCGGCGGAAGACGCGCCCGGCGCGCTCGATCACGGGAGCCGGCAGCGCGCTCGCCTGCAGCAGCGCGAGGATGTCATGGAGGTTCCGGCGCGGTGGCGCGGCGGCCGGATCGAGCCGGACCAGGAAGCGCGTCCCCGCCAGACCGCCCTGCCAGCGGCGCTCGCGCGCGAGCGAGAAGCCGCCCAACTTGAGGAGCGCAAGATCTTCCCGAAGCGTGTCGAAGTCGCCGCCGAGGTCGAGCAGCGCCCCGACGAGCATGTCCCCCGCGGCGCCCGAGAAGCAGTCGAACCAGAGGCAGCTCATTCCTGTGCGCTCCCTTCCGATCGCCGATCGAGGGCGCGATCTTACGGCGCGCGAGGGGCGCCGCTCGTCGACGGCGCGGGCTTCGCTAACGAGAGCTCCCTCGCCCCGAGTCAAAACGTGATGCTCGCACTGCCGAAGATGGAGCGAGTCGGCGCGACCTCGCGCTCCGGAGCCTCTGAACATGAAGTCGTCGAAGCCCTTCGCGAAGTCGCTCGCCGCATCGGGTCTGATGTCACTCGTCCTTGGCTCGCCCGCGATCGCCGCGCACGGCGGGCTTTTCCGTGGGCCGGGCGGTCCGGTTCCCGCTCCGCCGCCGCCCTCCTCGAATCCCAATGCGCCCGGCAACGTGCCGTCCGGACTGATGGCGCGCGGCGAGAGCTCGTCCGTGGCGGGGAGCGCGCCGTCGCTCGCCTTCAGCGAGGAGCGGTGGGAGTTCTGGTGGGAGTTCAACCACGACGCGTGGGTGAATCTCCGGCCGAGTCTGCGCAACACGCCCGTCTCCGCGGGAGGCGCGAGCTTCGTCCCGTTCGACGCGGCCGGCCGCGCGCAGCTCCTGCTCCCCGCGCTCGTCGAGCTGCTGCGCGATGAAGACGACCAGGTGCGCTCGGCGGCGGTCTACTCGCTCGCGCGACTCGAGGACGCCTCGACGCTCCCCTACCTCAGCAACGCGGCCGTCGGCGACCCGTCGCTCGCGGTGCGGACCCACGCGATCGTGGCGCTCGGGCTCGCGCGCAATCCCAAGGCGACCGAGCGGCTGAAGGCGACCTTCTTCGACGAGCACGTGACCGACGAGGTGCGCGCCTTCGCCGCGGTCGCGCTCGGCGTGAGCGGGCTGCCCGACGCCTCCTCGGTGCTGCGCGACGCGCTCGCCGCCGGATTCGAGAGCCGGCTCCCGCGCGCGGTGCGCGCCGCCGCGATCTACGCGCTCGGGCTCACCCAGGACCCCGGCAACGCACCCTACCTTCGCACGCTCGCGCAGGCCCGCTCCCTCGACGAGATCGAACGCGCGCTGGTGATCGAGTCGCTCGGCCGCATCGGCGACCGCGCGCTCAATCCTCTCCTGCTCGAGGCGCTCGGCTCGACCCACTCGCAGGTGCGCCGCTCGGCGGCCATCGCGCTCGGCGTCGTCGCCCGCCCCGACGACGCGGACGTGGTCAAGGCGCTCGAGCGCGCGACCGACGACGACCCCGACGGCGTCGTGCGCTCCTTCGCCGAGATCTCGCTCGGCCGCATCTCGAGCTTCGGCGCTCCCCAGGTCGTCGAGCGGCTGCGCGCGCGGCTCAAGAGCTCGACGGCGCGCCAGCGCCCCTTCGTCGCGCTCGCGATCGGGATCTCCGGCTACGAGTCGGCGCTGCCCGACCTGCTCGCCCAGTTCCAAGCCGAGTCGTCGACGTCGATGCGCGGCGCGCTGGCGATCGCCCTCTCGCTCCTCGACCAGAAGGAGGTCGCGCGCGAGCTGCGCAGCGCCTTCCGCCAGGAGAAGGAGCCGCAGCTGCGCGGCTATCTCGCGTACGCGCTCGGCCGCCTCGGCGACGTCGATGTCCTGAGGGAGCTGCGCGAGATCCTCGCGCGGGAGAACGACCCGCAGCTCCTCTACTGGAGCGCGGTCGCGCTCGGGCTGCTCGGCGACCGCAGCGCGCCGGGATGGATCAGCGAGCTCTATCCGAAGACGGGCGAGCAGGTCACCCGCGGAAGCTACCTCCACGCGCTCGGGGCGATCGGCGACCGCGACGCGGCGCCCTTCCTGATCGCCACGGCGAAGAACCGCGCCGAGACCGACGTGGCGCGCGCGTTTGCGACGAGCTCGCTCGGACTCCTGTGCGACGAGGATCGCGTGCCCCGCACGGCGCTCTTCTCGCGGGACCACAACTACACGCTGAACCTGACCTTCGTGCCGGAGCTGTACTACCTGTTCTGAGCGAGGACGGGCCGGATGCGGCGGCCGAGCGTCGAAGAGGTCAGTGCGCCTTGCCGCCGATCACGCGCGCGATCTCGGTCTTCCGGCTCTGAAGGACCTCCGCGGTGCGCGCCTCGAGCATGAGCCGGACGAGCGGCTCGGTGTTGCTCTTTCGGACGTTGAACCAGTGGTCGTCGAAGGCGACGGAGATGCCGTCGATCTCCTCCTGCGCGCCGCGGCTGAAATGGGCGCGGACTCGCGCGAGCGCGGCGTCGGCGTCGTCGACCTCGAAGTTGAGCTCGCCGGTCGAGTGGTAGCGGCGCAGCGGAGCGATCAGCTCGGAGAGCGGCCGCCCTTCGCGGCTCATGACGTTGAGCAGGTGCACCATCGCCAACGTCCCGCAGTCGCTGAAGAAGTGGTCGCGGAAGTAGAAGTGGCCGGAGAGCTCGCCGGCGAAGGGGGCGTTCTCGCGGCGCATCGTCGCCTTGATGAAGCTGTGGCCGACACGCTCGCGCAGCGGCCGGCCGCCGAGCCGGGTGACCTCCTCCGGCACGACACGGCTCGCGCGCAGGTCGTAGACGATCGCGGCGCCCTTCTCGCGGGCGAGGAACTCGCGCGCAAGCAGCGCGGTGATCAGGTCGGCGCCGACCCGCTCGCCCTTCTCGTCGACGACGCAGCAGCGGTCGGCGTCGCCGTCGAACGCGAAGCCGACGTCGGCTTTGCGCGCGAGGACCTCCCGTTTCAGGTCGACGATGTTGGCGTCCTTGAGCGGGTTCGCCTCGTGGTTGGGGAAGGTGCCGTCGAGTTCGAGGAACAAGCCCGTCCACTGGAGGCTCGTTCCCTCGAGCACCAGCGGCACCTCGAGCCCCCCCATCCCATTGGCCGTGTCGATCACCGCGCGCAGCTTGCGCCACGGCTGCATGAAGCGGCGCATGTGGCGACCGTAGTCGGCGCGCAGGTCGACGGAAGTGACGCCGCCGCGCTTCGTTCCTGGAGCGGGCGCGAGCGAGTCGGCCGCTCCCGACGCCGTGGCCATCTTCTCGAGCTCGCCGATGCCGGTCTCGTTCGACATCGGCACGGCGCCCGCGCGGCAGATCTTCGCCCCAATGTACTGCGGCGGATTGTGGGAGGCGGTCGTCGTGAGGCCGCCGTCGGCGGCGAGGCTCCCGATCCCGAAGTAGGCCATCGGCGTCGAGACGAGCCCGAGGTCGACCACGTCGCACCCCTGCGCGGTGATGCCGTCGATCACCGCCTTCTGGATCGCGGGGGCCGAGCGGCGCATGTCGCGGCCGACGACGAGCCGCTTCGCTTTCAGCAGCCGCACGAGCGCCGCGCCGATCCGCGACGCGAGGCGCTCGTCGATCTCGGTCGGGTAGACGCCACGGATGTCGTAGGCCTTGAAGACCGACACGCTTCGCCCTCCAACGCCCGGATGATTCATGAGCCCCTACTGCGGCTCGGTCGCCCGCGCCATCGCACGCAGCGCCCGCTCGACGTCGGCGTCGCCGACGTCCCGATGGGTGACGAAGCGGAGCCGGTCGGCCGATAGCGCGATCGCCAGCACCCCCTCCCGCGCGAGCCGCCGCTCGAGCTCCTGCGCGTCGCGGCCGGGTCGCTCGACGAAGACGAGGTTGGTCTCGACCTTCCGCGGGTCGAGCACACAGCCGCGCATCCCCGCGAACGCATCGGCGAGCCGCCGGGCGCGCGCGTGGTCGTCGGCGAGCCGGTCGACCAGGTGGTCGAGCGCCCACTCGCACGCGGCCGCGAGGATCCCGACCTGCCGCATCCCGCCGCCGAGCGCCTTGCGGATCCGTCGCGCGCGCTCCATGAGCTCGCGCGACCCGGCGATCATCGAGCCGGCCGGGCAGCCAAGCCCCTTCGAGAAGCAGAAGGTCACCGTGTCGACCAGCGCCGCGTAGCGCGCGACCGGGGTGCTCGCCGCCACCGACGCATTGAAGAGGCGCGCGCCGTCGAGGTGGACGCGTAGCCCGCGGCGGCGCGCGAGCGCACGGACCGCCTCGAACGTCTTGAGCGGGATCACCCGCCCGCCGGCGTAGTTGTGCGTGTTCTCGAGAACGATGAGCGTCGTCCGCGGATGGTGGACGTCGTCGTCGCGGATCGCGCGCTCGAGCAGGTCGAGGTCGGGCGCGCCGTCGGGTCCGGGCAGCGTCCGCGTCTGCACGCCCGAGATCAGTCCGAGCCCGCCCGCCTCGTTCACGTAGACGTGCGACCGCTCCTCGCAGAGGAGCTCCTCCGCCGGCTGCGTCAGCAGCTTGACCGCGATCTGGTTGCCCATCGTGCCGGTCGGGACGAAGAGCGACGCCTCGACCGAGAAGAGCGCGGCGACCCGCTCCTGCAGCCGGTTCACGGTCGGGTCGTCGCCGAGGACGTCGTCGCCGACCTCGGCCGCCGCCATCGCCCTGCGCATCTCGGCGCACGGCCGCGTCACGGTGTCGCTGCGGAAGTCGCTCGTTCCGGTCGGCGCGCGGCTCACGTTCGGACCGGGGTCTTCGCCGCGAGGAACCTCTTCATGCGGCGCAACGCCTCTTCAAGGTTGGCGATCGAGTTGGCGTAGGAGAGCCGCAGGTAGCCCTCGCCGTGGCGGCCGAACGCGGTGCCGGCGAGCGTGCCGACCCCCGCCTCGTCGAGCAGCGCGCGCTGGAGATCGCGCGACGCCATGCCGGTGCCCTTCGCGTTGGCGAAGGCGTAGAAGGCGCCGCGCGGCACGAGGCAGCTCAACCCCGGGATCTCGTTCAACCCCTTCACCACGACGTCGCGGCGGCGGCGGAACTCGCGCACCATGGCGTCGACGTCGTCCTGCGGGCCCTCGAGCGCCGCGACGCCGGCAACCTGCGAGAAGGTCGCCGGGCACGAGTTGCAGTTGGTCTGGAGGCGGGCGATGCGGACGGCGAGGTCGGCCGGCGCGATCGAGTAGCCGAGCCGCCAGCCGGTCATCGCGAAGGTCTTGCTGAAGCCGTCGAGGACGATGATCCGCTCGGGATCGCCCCACGTGAGCGGCGTCGCGTGCGGCGCGTCGTAGAGGATGCGGCCGTAGATCTCGTCGCTGAAGAGCCAGATCCCGCGCTCGGCGCAGAGCTTCGCGATGCGCCTCACGTCGTCGGGCTCGAGCACCGACCCGCACGGGTTGTGCGGCGAATTGATCACGACCAGCTTCGTGCGCGGCGTGATCAATTTTGCGAGCTCGTCGACGTCGGTGCGGAACTGCTGGCTCTCGCGCAGCGGCAGCGCGACCGCCTTCGCGCCGGCGAACTCGATCATCGACTCGTAGATCGGGAAGCCGGGGTTGGGATAGACGGCCTCGTCCCCTTCATCGAGCAGCGCGAGGAACGGGAAGAAGATGGCCGGCTTGCCGCCGGCGAGCACCGTCACCTGGTCGGGCGAGACCTTCGGTCCTCGGCGCGCGGTGAAGTCGGCGGCGATCGCCTCGCGCAGCTCGGGCAGGCCGGTCGAGGGCCCGTAGTGCGTCTTCCCCGAGCGCAGCGCCTCGCACGCGGCGTCGACGATGTGGCGCGGCGTGTCGAAGTCGGGCTCGCCGATCTCGAGGTGGACGATCGAGCGGCCCTGCCGCTCGAGCTCCCTGGCGCGCGCCAGCACCTCGAAGGCCGTCTCGGTCCCGAGCCGTTCCATGCGCCGCGCGAGCGCGAGAGGACGTGGCGTCATCGTTTCCCGTGGCCTCGGAGGTACGGATCGAGCGAAGCGGGCGATTCTCGGAGCGCCCGCACACGGGGTCAAGGTCGGCCGGTCACCGTCGGGCGGCGGCTCCGAGCAGGGCGCGCGCCCGCTCGACCAGCCGGATCGGCGAGAAGGGCTTCGTGAGGTAGTCGTCGCAGCCGAGCTTGAAGCCGTGCTCCCGATCGGAGTCCTGCCCCTTGCCCGTGAGCAGGATCACGCGGCAGTGGCCGAGCCCGGGCTCGGCCTTGATCTCGGCGAGCACGTCGAAGCCGCTCTTGCGCGGCATCATCAGGTCGAGGAAGACGAGGTCGGGCTTCTCGCGCCGCGCCACGTCGAGCGCCTCGACTCCGTCACGCGCCTCGAGGACCTGGAAGCCCTCGCGACGCAGGACGTAGGCGAGAGAGCGAAGGATGAAGGGCTCGTCGTCGGCGACGAGGATCCGCGGGTGTTGCATCGAGCTTTCTCGAGTCGCGCGCGGGGGGAACCGCGCGACAAAGCGCCCGTGCGGCTAGTTGGATCCCTCCGTTTTCGGCGGAACCAGGGCTCCGACTTTGATGAGAAGCGCCGTGCCGTCGTCGGTCGCAGCGGCGCCTCCGCGGAATTCGGCAATCGCTTCGTCGATCCGGTCGAGGATCTCGCGCGCCGGGAGCTCGCGGTGGCGGACGAGCACCATGCCGAGCCGCTCCTCCCCGAAGCGGGCGCCGTTGCGCGCCGCCGCCTCCGAGAGGCCGTCGGTGTAGAGCAGGAGCAGGTCGCCGGGAGAGAGACGCCGCGCGCGCTCCGCGACCGTCGCCGCGGGGGCGACTCCGGCGGGCGGTCCCGTCGCGGCGAGCGGCACCGGATGGCGCGTGCCGCGCCGGAGCAGCAGCGCGGGGTTGTGCCCTCCCGCCGCCCACTGGAGCGCGCCGCGCCTCGGATCGAGCGCGACGGCGAAGTAGGTGAGGAAGAGCCCGGAGCGCGCCAGGTCGCCGTGGAGCAGCGCGTTCATCCGGGTCGCCACCGCTCCCACGCGGCGGCGCGTCTCGAGCTCGGCGTGGAACTGGGCGCGCGCCCCGGCCATCGCCAGGGCGGCGCCGAGGTCGTGGCCGGAGACGTCGGCGATCACGGCGCGCAGCGTCCCCGACGGCGCGGCGACGACGTCGAAGAAGTCGCCTCCCATCGCGCGCGCCATCGCGCAGCGGGCGGCGACGTCGAGACCGGCCACCTTCGGCAGCGAGCTCGGCAAGAGCGACTGCTGGATGCGCCGCCCGATCTCGATCTCCTTGCTGAGCTCGGCGGTCCGCAACGCGAGCAGCATCGCTCCGGCGTGCGAGGCGACGGCGTCGACGAGCTTGAGGTCGCGCGAGTCGAAGCTCGACCGTGTCGCGCGATCGAAGAGGACGATCGCGCCGACGGTCCGCTCCCGCGCCACGAGAGGGGCGACGAGCAGCGAGCGGCTGGCGTTGGCGGCCACCGGATCGCGGCCGTCGGCCGCGCGCAGCGACTGCACGTCGTCGAGCAGCCGGGGCGAGCCGGCGTCGAGCCACTCCGCCACAACTCCGCGCCGGGCGATCGTCGCGCCGACCAGGAGCCCGCGGACGTCGCCGAGCGCCGCCGCGACCTGCACCGTCGGCTCCGACCCCTCGCGCCGCGAGAAGCGCGACTCGAGGAGCAGCACCGCGGCGCGGCAGCGGACGTGGCCCCAGACCTGCACCAGCACCGCCGCCGCGAGCTCTTCGGCCGAGCTCGAGCGCGCCGACGCTCCGGTGACGTCGAAGAGGAGGTGGATCGCCTCGTAGCTCTCGGCGAGCTCGCGCGAGAGGTTGTCGAGCTCCCAGTCGAGCGTCGCCATGCGCTCGGAGAAGTCGGCGGCCGCGCGCGCCGCGAGCTCGGCCGCGCCGTCGGGCGGCGTGCCGTGCCAGAGCAGCGCGAGATGGCCGAACGTGGTGCCGTAGGCCGAGAGCGCCGTCTCGCGCGCCCGCCAGCCTTCCGGCAGCCCGCGGATGACGCCGCGCCCGTCGGCCTGGAGCTTGAGCGGCGGCAGGTCGGGAGCTCCGGCACGAGCGGCCTCTCGCCCGTCCGGGCCGAAGAGCACGAGGGCTTCGAAGTGACGCGCCGTCAGCGCGCGGTGGAGCTCCTCGAGCGACCCCACGAGCGCGGGCATTGTGGTCATCCGCTGTCCTCGCTGGCCTCCGCCGCCAACACTTTCTCCATCAGCAGCACGTTGCGCCGGCCGCGCCGCATGTACGCGACCTTCGACATCGTGGCGCGCATCAGGTGCAGGCCGAAGCCGCCGTCGAGCGGCCTCGAGAAGTCGGGCTCCGGGACGCCTTGGGGGTCGTAGCCCGGCCCCTCGTCGGCGACCGAGATCTGGAGGAGGTGGGGCAGCACGTCGGCGCGGACGTGGATCGGACCGGCGTCGGCCCGATCTCGGTAGGCGTGACGAACGACGTTGCCGATCGCCTCCTGCAGAGCGAAAAGCGCGTCGTGGAGGAGCGAGCGACACCCGCGACGGTCGAGCTCCGCCTTGAGGAAGCTCTCGATCACGTCACCGATGATCGACTGGCACTCCCGTGTCGCACGAAGCGTGATCTCGAGTCGCGGGTCTGCTCTCACCCCGCGGTCGAGCACCACAGAGTCGGCCATGTCCTTCGAACCTCGCGCCCTGGCGGGCCTGGGGATCCGTGCGGCTCCCATCGACCTCGACGCCGGAAACTCTTGAGCGCGCTTCCGAAGGCCGGCTCGCACGCGCCTCGCTGCCTTGCTTGAACCGGGGGTGGAAGCGGATAGCGTTCCGCGCCGGCGGCGATCGTCTGCGGCTCGGGACTGGCGGTCCCGAAGGTGGCGCGGACGGCGAGTCACGGGAGGGCGTCATGGTCGTCCGCTTCGTCGGACCGCGATCCTTTTTCCGGGGAGTCGTCGGCGCGGCGTGCCTCCTCGGCGGCGGCTGCGCAACGACCGACGGCGTCGAGCCCGACGCTGCCGCGCAGGGCGTCGCTCGCGCTGAACGGTGGCGAAGCGAGGGTTTCTCCTCGCTCGCGGCCCGGCAGTTCGAGGAGTCGGCGCGCCTCGCGGCCGAGCAGGAGGATTCCTCGCTCGAGGTGACCTGCCTCGTCGACGCGGCCGAGTGCTGGCTCCTCGATCGCCGTCCCGACGTCGCCGAGGTGGCTCTGACGCGAGCGAAACGGCCGCTCTCCGCGCTGCCTCCCGCGAGCTCGCGCGTTCGAGTGGCCGAGCTTCGCCTCTTCTCGGCGAGCGGCGACGTCGCCGCAGTTTCCGGCCGCACGGCCGAGGCGCGTCAGCGCTACGACGCCGCGATGGAGCGGGCGATCGGCCGGGAGCGCGACCTCGTCGCCATGCGTCTCGCGCTGCTCGCCGAACGTTCCGGCGACGTCCGCCGCGCGAGAGAGCTCGTCGCTGGTCTTGCCAATCCCGCCGATCCGCAGCTCGCCGAGCTGCGACGCATGCTGCTGCCCTTCGGCCCGCCGGCCGAGACGACGCGACGCGCGCCTCGCGACGTGGCGCCGCCGAAGGTCTCGCGCTCCGACGTCTTCGTGGCGGGCGCTCCGCCGATCTTGCCGCGCACGGCTTGGGGAGCGCGTCGCGCGCAGCCCAATCTCGACCGGATGACCTCCATCTGGCGGATCACCGTGCACCACACGGCGACGCGGCTTGCCGGCTCGTCGGTCCGCGTGGCGGCGGACGCGATGCGCCGTTTCCAGCGCGAGCACCAGGACGACAAGGGGTGGGCCGACATCGGCTACCACTTCATCGTCGATCCGTCGGGACGGATCTGGGAGGGACGACCGCTCGCGTGGCAGGGCGCGCACGCCGGAAGCCCGGGCCTGAACGAAGGCAACGTCGGAGTGGCGCTGATCGGCGACTTCACGATCCAGCAGCCGACGGCGTCGCAGAAGAAGGCGCTCGGTGACCTGCTCGGGTCCCTCTGCGCCCGCTACGGCATCGCCGCGAACCGCGTCTACTCGCACCAGGAGATCCGCCCCGGCCCGACCGAGTGCCCCGGCCCGGCGCTCCAGCGCGTGCTCGACCAGTGGCGCCGCGGGGCGACCGCTACGTACTGACGTCAGCCGAGGAAGGCGACCGCCGCCGCGAGCGCGAAGACGTAGGGCGCGAACCAGTGCATGCGCCCGCGCGGGACGAGCGAGAGCATCGATCGCACCGCGAAGAGGCCGACGGCGAAGGCGACGCCGACGCCGACGAGCAGCGGCGCGAGGTCGGCGCGGCCCGGCGGATGGCGCAGCGCCTCGACGAGCACGGCACCGGTCACGGCCGGGACCGACATCAGGAACGAGAGCGTCGCCGCGCGCGCCACCGGAACGCCGACCAGGAGCTCCACCACCACGGTCGTGGCGGAGCGCGAGAGGCCCGGAAGGATCGCCAGCGTCTGCGCGGCTCCTACGAGCAGCGGCTGCGCGACGTTCGCCGGGCGGCTCGGCCGTCGGAGCGCGAAGCGCGACAGCAGGAGGAGCGCGCCGGTGGCCGCGAGGCTGGCGACGAGCGCGACCTTGCTGTGATAGAGCGACTCGAACCAATCCAGGAACGGGAACGCGGTGGCCGCCGTCGCGATCGAGCCGACGAGCACGAAGCGCGCCTCCTCGCCGACGTCGTCGCCGCGTTCCGGCCGCAGCAGGCGGCTGGGCGTCGCGACGAGAGCGACCATCGCGGCGATCTCGCGCCGGAGCGCGACGAGGCAGGCGAGCAGCGTCCCGACGTGGAGGAAACTCACGAACGCGGCACCCTGCTCCGTCTCGGGCAGGGCGAGCCAGCGCTCGAGCGCGACCAGATGGCCGTCGCTCGACACGGGAAAGAACTCGGTCAGCCCCTGCACGACGCCGAGCAGCGCCGCCTTCCAGAGCTCCACTTCAGCCGACCTTCAGCTGCCGGAAGATCGTGTCGCGTACCTGCTCGAACGTGAAGGGCTTGCGCAGGAAGCCGTCGACGCCCTTGTGCGCCAGGTCGGCGACCTGCGAGTCGGAGAGCACGCCGGAGACGACGACGATCCGCAGCCCGTCGAGCTTCGGATCGGCGCGCACGCTCTGCGCGACCTGCACGCCCGTGATGTCGCCGAGGTTGTAGTCGGTGAGGAGCAAGTGCGGCCGGAACGACTGGGTCTTCAGTCCGGCCTCGTAGCCGTTGCTCGCCGTCTGCCACTCGAAGAGGCCGATCTGCCGCAGGTACTCCTCGAGGACCGCGACCACCGCCTCCTCGTCATCCACCACCAGGATCCGCTTCTTCGCGTCGGGCTCGAGGTCCCGATCGGTGAGCGGGATGCCGTGCTCCTTCATGAACTGCAGCACGTCGCCGCGCGCGAACCGGCGGTCGCGAGAGCCGGGGATCTTGTAGCCCTTCAGGTGGCCCTTCTCGAACCACTTGATGACCGTCCGGATGGTGACGTGGCAGAGCTTCGCCACCTCGCCGGTCGTGAGGACTTCCTTGGTCATGAGGTGGTCATCGGGCGACTCGGCGATCCCGCTTCACAGGACGTCGCTCGAGACGTGCATTTCGTTCCGGACGCCGCGGCCGCCCCGGGTGAACGGTGCCGGAAGACGAGAAGGGGCGGCATCATCCATCGCGTCGGCCGCGATGCAAACGCGCCGTCGCGCGCGCGCCGCTTGCGTCCGCGCCCCGCCGCGCCCTATAAGGCTCGGCCCCAAGATTCACCTCGATCGCATCACGTCGTTGCCGATGTTTCCGGGCGATTAGCTCAGTTGGCTAGAGCACCAGCTCGACAAGCTGGGGGTCACTGGTTCGAGTCCAGTATCGCCCACCAATCGGGTTGTCGTCCGCGCGCCGCCGTCGCGCCGCGGCATGAACGTGCGGGGCGAAAGCCCTCGATGCGGCGATCGGCCAACCGCCGGCGCATGCGGGCGTAGGATTGCGGCCTTGCGCCACGCGATCGCGTGGCACCGCCGGCCGCGCGATCTGCGCCACCCTGATCGAGAGCCCGGAGAGAACGGTCCATGGGACTCCAAGCCTGGATGGCGCTTTGCGCCGCCTGCCTCGCGCAGGAGCGCCGCGACCCCGAGACGGCGGGCGGCCGCGTGACGCCGATCGTCGAGGTGGTGCGACGGGTCGGGCCGACGGTCGTGAACCTCTACGCCGACCTCGAGATCCAGGGCGGCTTCTTCGGGACGCAGGAGGCGGGCTCGCTCGGATCGGGGGTCATCGTCCATCCGGCCGGGCTGATCGTGACCAACGCCCACGTGATCACCGGCAACTCGCGGGCGGCGCGGATCAAGGACGTGACGGTGAGCTACCGGCCCGACTGGACGAGCGCCCATCCCGAGATGAAGAAATTCAAGGCGCGCGTGCTCGGCTTCGACCGCACCAACGACCTCGCGCTGCTCCAGATCCAGGCGCCCGGGTCGTTCGCCTACGCCAGGCTCGGAACCTCCTCCGACCTGATGATCGGGGAGACGGTCGTCGCCGTCGGCAACCCGCTCGGCCGCGAAGGCTCGGTCACGCACGGCATCGTGAGCGCGACCAACCGCAGCCTTGCCTCCCCCACCGGCGACCAGTTCGAGGACCTGATCCAGACCGACGCGCCGCTCAACTCGGGCAACAGCGGCGGCCCGCTCTTCAACGTGCTCGGTGAGCTGATCGGCATCAACCAGGCGATCGCCGGCGACCGGCAGTTCGGCCGTGCGGAGGGACAGGGGCTCGCGCTCCCGGTCGACCGCGTGCGCGACCTGCTCGGTTCGGAGTTCAATCCCTTCGACCTGCTGCACGTCTGGCTCGGCGTCGAGCTCGACAACGTCGACGGCAAGGGCGCCGTCGTCCGCCGCGTCGAGCGCGACGGTCCGGCCGCGAAGGCCGGGATGCAGATCGGCGACGTCGTCGTGCGGGCCGGCGGCTACGACGTGGTCGACCGCACGACGTTCAACCTCTCGATCTGCTCGCTCGACACGGGCGAAGCGATCCCCCTCGTCCTCACGCGCGACGATCGGCGGCGCGAGGTCACCCTGCAGCCCGTCTCGATCGACGACGTGGTCAAGCAGCGGCTCGGAGCGGCGCTCGTCCTCGACTCCGGCTACCTCCTCTTCTCCGCCATCGATCCGCGCGGCCCGGCCGCCGGGCTCGGCGTGCGCGAGAGGGACGCGCTCGTCGAGCTCTACGGCCAGCCGGTCGACTCGGTGCAGGAGGTCTTCGACGCGCTGCGACGCGCGAAACGGGGCGACGAGGCGCCGGTGCTGATCTACCGGTTCGTCCGCGGCCGGCCGGTCCGCAAGCTCGAGGGCGCGCTGAAACTCTGAAGCGCGAGCAGCGCCTTGGCCAGCTCGACGAGCCGCTCGTCGTCCGGCACGGCGAGATCGCGCCGCGCCTGATGGTCGAGCTCATCGGCCGCGCGCGCGAGCCGCTCGTCCTGCGCGACTCCCGCGATCCAGCGCACGCCGGCCGCAGCGAAGGCCGCGTCACCGCCCCGGCAGATGGCTCGGCGCTCCACGACGACTTCGATCTCCGGATCGACGAGGAGCACCTCGGCCAGACCCGCCGGCGAAAGTCCCTCGTCGACGACGAACCGTGCCAGCCGCACCGCCGACTCGAGCGCGCCTTCGCCGGGGAAGGCGTCCTCGGCACGAGCGAGCGACTCGACGGTGATGCCGAGGCTGACCCACGAGTTGATCCAGAGGCGCGCTCCGTCGCGCGTGTCGCGGCGGTCGCCGTCCAGCCCGCCGAAGCTCGCCTGTCGCGCGAGCAGCTCCTTCAGGAGCGAGCGACCGAGCTCCCGCGCGCCGGGAGCGTCGAGCGTCGCCTCCATCTCGGCCGCGACCCGAAGCGGCCACGCCAGCCGCCGCTCCGGGCCGTGAAAGCTCCCCGGATGGGCTCGCCACTGAGCGAGGCCGGCCGCGAGCGCGTGCGCCGCGTCGAGCGCCGCGAGCGACCCGGCCGTCCGCGCGAGCGCGAGCGCCCCTCCCACCCATTGGTGGCCCGCCTCGAACTTTCCGCTCGCGTGATCCTCGCCGTGGCAGGAGAAGAGCCCGGCCGGCAGGTCGGGCGGCGGCGCGCCCCGGTCCCACTCGAGCGTGTGGCGAGCGACGATCTCTCCGCACGAAAGCCAGACGGGGTCGCGCTCGACGGCGCCGAGCCAGAGGAGGCTTCCGCCGAGGTCGTACTCGCCGTTGGCGAGATCTCCCCATGGCTCGAGGTAGCAGCCGCGGTCGTCGAGCCGCTGCGGACGAGCGAGCCATCGATGGAGGAAGTCGCGCCACGGAGCGAGCCACGCGCGCGTCGCTTCGTCGAGCAGGCCGACCTGCTCGCGCGCGACGACGAACGGCCGCGCGAGGTCGCGGCCGACGCGGTCGCCTCGCGCGAGCGCGAGGGTGCGGCACAGCGTCTGGCCGGCGTGCATCAGCAGCGGCTCGGCCACGAGGTCGAGGGCGAATGATCCGTCGCGTCGCAGCGTCGTCCCGCTCGGACGGGCGAGCCCGAAGTCGGGCCAGGAGAGCTCCACCCGCGATCGCCCCTCGCCGACGACGAGCGCGAGCGGCGCGACGGCGGCCTCGACCGGCTCGCCACGACGCCCGCCGACGAGTCCCGACTCGACGCTGCGCCGCACCCCGTCGGCGGCGGCAGCGACGCGCGTTCGTCCGCGCAGCAGATCGGCCCTCGCGCCGTGCGCGCGTCCACGGAGCGTGAGGCGACGGACGACGAGGTCGCGCGGCGCGACGAAGACGAGCTCGAGCGCCGCAGCCTTCGCGCTCGGAGCGACGGCGACGACCAGATCGACCTGGCCCGAGATGCCGACCTCGTCGGCCGCCGCGAACGGGAGGGTCACGTCGAGCTCCGCGCCGCCGCCGTCGGGCCCGACGAGCCTCGCGGCCGGAACGCGCGAGGGACGTCGCTCGTCCCCGTCGTCCGACAGCCCGAGCTTCGCGAAGTCGAGCTCGAGCCGCGCCGCGCCCGCCTGCGCCGAGAGCACCCCGTCGCGCCACTCGACGGCGCCGTCGTCGGCGGTGGCCGTGAACCGGACCCGTCCGTAGTCGCGCTCGCAGCGCAGCCAGGGCGGAGGCGGGGCGAGCGCCGTCGAGCGGAGCTCGAGGCGCCGCCGGTCGGGCGGCAGCTCGCCGGGCTCGACGCGAACGAGGCGCGGCTCGCCGGCGCCGTCGGCGACCCAGCTCATGACGCGAGCGGGCCGCTCGCTCCCGTCCCGATCGAACAGCGCGAGCCGCTCCCCGCGGCGGCAGAGCCCCTTCGGCACGACCACGCCGAAGGGGCGCGGCCAGACGTCGCGGCGGTCGGCGGGCGCGACCACCTCGAGGACGACGGCGCGCGGCCCGTCGATCGCCGCGGGCACCGGGGAGCCGCGCAGCGCCGCCAGCAACGCCGCTCCGCGCAGCAGGTCGGCCCGCGACGAGAAAGCTCTGCCCATGGCCGGGGCCTCCGCGCGCCGCGTCCTTCGCGCGCGCCGAGAAGGAAGGACGCCGGCCGCGAGCGGCGGTGACGCTCGCCCTCGTCCGCGCGGCGCGCCGCGCTACATTGCTGCGACACGGGCTGGCACGAAGTGGCACGAGGAGGAACGTCATGAGCGAGGAGAGCTCGCCCAAGCGCTCGGAATGGGACCCGGTCGCGCGACCGATGCCGGCCAGCGGGACACCGGCCGAGCGCGGCTTCTTCGCCGACCTCCTCGTCTTCGCGTGGGAGAACAAGCTCTGGTGGATCACGCCGGCCGTCGTGATCCTCGTCCTGCTCGCCGTCATGGTCTGGTTCGCGCGCGGAGAGTCGATCGCACCGTTCTTCTACGCGCTCTTCTGAGCTTCTCTCGTGCGCCTCGGCCTGCTCGGCGGCTCGTTCGACCCGCCGCACCTCGGCCACCTGCACGTCGCCCGCGCGGCGCACGACGCTCTCGACCTCGATCGCGTCCTGCTGATCCCGGCGGCCCGACCGCCCCACAAGCTCGGCCGCGTGCTCGCGTCGGACGAGGATCGAGTGGCGATGACCGGGCTGCTCGCCCGCGCCGAGCCGTGGCTTCAAGTCGATCGGCGCGAGCTCTCGCGAGGCGGAACCTCCTACACCTACGACACGCTCGCGGAGATCTGTCGCGACCTCTCGAACCCGGGCGACGAGATCTTCTTCCTCCTCGGCTCCGACAGCCTGGTCGACCTTCCGACCTGGCACCGCGCCGCCGAGCTCGTCACGCTGGCGACGATCGTCACGGTGCCGCGCGACCCGGCGAGCCTCGAGCTCGGCCGCGCGCAGGTGCGCCTCGCCCTGCCGGCCGCCGCCGAGCGCATCCTCGAGCACGTCCTCGACGTCGAGCCGATGGAGATCAGCTCGAGCGGCATTCGGGCTCGTGCGCGAGCCGGCCAGCCGATCGACGAGCTCGTGCCGCGCGCCGTCGCCGACTACTTGCGCGCGCACCGGCTCTATCGTGAGCCAGGAACCGCGACGGCGTCGTAGCGGCCGAGCGACGCGCTCCGACGAGCTACTCAGGGGCGCGCGCCCTCGAGCCGCTCCTCGGGCCGCCACTGCACGCCGTAATGCTGCGCGAGCCGGCCGCGCGATCGCTCCAGGCCGGCGAGCAGGACCTCGTACTGCGTGATCGCCGCCGTCTCGTTCGCCTGCGCCTCGAAGAGGTCGCGCTGCGCCTCGCGCACCTGGAACGTGGTCGAGTGCTGGTTCTCGAGCCGGACGACCTCGGCCTGGTACTGCTGCTCGGCGAGGATCCGCGACTGCGTCGCCGCCTGGGTCGCCGCCCTGCCGTCGGCCACGTCGCGCAGCGCGCCGCGCAGCTCGTGGACGACGTTCATGCGTCGCTCGAGCCAGGTCACGTAGGCGCGTTCCTTGGCGTAGCGAGCCTTCCGCTCGACGGCCTCCGCGACGCGGTTGCCGAGCGGCCGGGAGAGGCTGAAGCCGAGCGCCCAGGTCGAGAAGTCGAGGTCGCGGATCGGCGCGAGGCTGTTGCCCCAGAGGTCGAGGTTGTTCTTGTTCTTGCCGCCCGACTGCTTGCCGGCGAGCCCGGCGTAGCCGTAGGAGCCGAGCAGGTCGAGCTGCGGCAACGACTGGTTCTCGGTCACGGCGAGGTTGAGGTCGGCCGCGCGCAGGTCGATCTCGAGCGCCCGCAGGTCGGCTCGATCGGCGAAGGCCGCGACGATCGCCTCCTCCTCGGCCGGGAGCGGCTCGTCGCCCACTCCCGCCGGCGTGGTCGGCTCGACGGCGACGCGCCACTCGTCGAGGTCGACGCCCGGAGAGAGCAGCAGCTTGAGCGCGTCCTCGGCGCGGCCGACGGCGTTCTCGGCGCGGATCTTCTGCTCGAGCCGGCGCGCCGCCTCGGCCTGCGCCGTGAGGACGTCGAGGCGCGTCATCACGCCCGCCTCGAGCCGCTTCTGGTTGTTCCGGACGAGCTCGTCGGCGACGGCGAGCGCCGCCTGCGCGGTGTCGCGGTCGCGACGCGCCTTGACGAGGTTCCAGTAGGCCTGCACCGCGCTGAAGGCGGTCTCCTGGATCCGCGCGTAGAGGTCGAGGTCGCCGCGCGCCACGAGGAGGCGCGCCTGCTCGACCGGCGCCTCGGTCACGGTCGAGCCGAAGTTGCGCAGCAGCGGCTGCGTGAGATGGAGGGTCAGGTCGCTCGAGACGGTCGGGTTGAGCCCGAAGAAGGGGTTGGTCGGCGACTGCCGGTTGTAGGCGAGCTGGTAGGCGAGGTCGTACGCGAGGCCGGTGCGGTAGAGGCCGCGCAGTCCGGTGCCGCCGTTCAAGCTGCGGTTCTTCGGCGACTGGAAGCTCGAGGCGGTCGGCTGCTCGGCGTCGGTCTCGGTCGCGCTCGCGTAGAGCTCCGGGTCGAAGGCGCCGAGCGCCCGCGTCACCTCGGTCGCCGTCTCCGCCTGGCTCAACTCGGCGAGCCGCAAAGCGACGTTGCGCTGCAGCACGCCGCGCACGCACTCCTCGAGCGAGAGCTGCAGGACGCCCTCGGCCGGCGAGCCGTCGCCAGCCGTGCCGTCCGGGCGGCTCGCCACGGGCGCGAGCGAGAGGAACGCGGCGACGAGGAGATCTTCGATCACGAGGTCCACTCCTGAAGGAGCTTCAGCAGGGCTTTACGAAACGACGGGTCGGCGGAGCGATCGGCGAGCCGGGTCAGCTCCTCGCGGTCCTCGCGGGTGACCAGGTCGGCGTGGGCGCGGCGGACGTGCTCGAGCTCGTGGAAGGCGTGCCAGCGCGTCCAGCCGTCGCGCGCGGCGGCGTCGTCGTAGAGCAGCTTGCGGACCTGGCGGCGCCGCTCCTCCTCGCGCTCGAGCTTCCGCAAGGCGACGTTCTGCTCGAGCACGCGCAGCTTCGCCTCGAAGTCGGGATCGTTGCAGGTCACGCGATTGTGCAGCAGGTAGCGCGGCCCGCCCTCGAATCGCTTGAGGAAGAGGAGCTGCTCGGTGCCGGCGAAGAAGTCGCCGTGCTGGGCGAGGAGCGTCACCTCGCCTGGCGGCACGCCCCGCTCGCCGACGAACCACGTGGCGACGGAGACGCGGACGACGTCGCTCCCGCGCACCGCGGTGACCGACTCGACCTTGCCGAGCAGCACGGCGTCGACGCGGGCGAGCACCTCGTCGCCGAGCTGCGTGAAGTACCGGAAGGGCGCCCGGCCCGGCCGCTCCTGCGCGCGAGCGAGCGCCGGGAGCAACACGAGCAGGAGGGCGACGAGCCGTGCCATCCGCGCGAGTGTAGCCGCCAGCGAGTGCCGATCACTTCGCGCGGAGGCGCGCCTGCTCCCAGGCTTCCTGACGCCGGCGCACGGTGAGCGTCAGGACGGCGAGCGCCGTGTCGGCCGCCACGCCGCCGCCGAAGCACTCCCAGACTCGACCGGAGTCGAAGTAGCCGGCCTGCGGCGACTGCAGCGCGAGGAGCCGCGACGCGAGCGTCGCCTCGAACCGCTCCCACTCGGCGCTGCGGGCGCAGAGCGCGCTCGCCACGAGGAAGCGCAGCGACGGCTCGGCCAGCTCGGGATGTCCGAGCACTCGTTCCACCGCGGCCGACCAGGCCGGATCGGGAGGCGGCGTGGTCCGACCGCTGCGGTCGGCCATCGCCTGGATCGTCCGCGCCGTGGCGGAGACGAGCTCGGGCTGGTCGCCGCGCAGCTTCTCGAGGACGCGGTCGACGCGCCGCTCGGTCCCGGCCTTCAGGTGGAAGTCGACGCCGGCGTGCCGCGCCGTCGCCAGCGCGAGCGCCGCCCACGCCGCGTTCTGGCCCGCGCAGCGCGCGCCGCTCGTGCCGCCGCCGAGGAGCACGTCGAGGTCGATCTCGAGCCGCGTGAGCGCCCGCTCGATCCGCTCCTGCTCGCGCGCCGCAGGCTCGCCGGCGAGCCCGCCTGCCGCGCGGGCGCGGACGTGCGCCTCGAGGAGCGCGAGGCAGGAGACGGAGTGGCAGAAGAGCTGCGCCGCCTCGTCGCTCCCGCCGCGGAAGCGGCCGTCGCGGCGGTCCTGACGTTCGATGAGGCAGGCGATCGCGCGGTCGGCGGCCGCGTCGAGCGCGGCGTCGCGTCCGTCCGCCACCCGGCTGCCGAGATGGCCGTCGGCGACGAGCGCCAGGAGCGCGAGCGCCGTCACGCCGGTGTCGAGGCCCGGCTCTCCGCTGCCCGACGTCCACGAACCGTCCGGCCGCTGGTTGCGCGCGAGCCAGTCGAGCGCCCGCTCGACGGCGCTCCGGTCGTTCGCGGCTCGCGGCGCTTCCGCCGGCGCGCCGCCGCGCTCCGGCGCGGTCTGCGGCGTCGGCCGCTTCTCGCCGGCGCGCAGCCGCGCGAGCGCGTCCTCCTCGATCTGGTTGACCTTGACGAGCTCCTCGGTCACGCGCTGGCGCGACCGCAAGTCGAGCTCGTCGAATCCCTGCGTCGGCGCGGGCGGGACCGGCTCCTTCGGCTCGTCGAGCTTCGGCTGCCATCCGACGAGGCTCGGCGGCGGCGACGCCTCGCCGCCGGCGGACCTCGTGTCGGGCGAGAGATCGCGCGGCAGGTCGACGACGGCGCCCCGAGCGGCGGGACGAGCGGCGCGCCCTCGCAGCAGCAGCCCGATGCCGAAGAGCAGCGGCAGGAGCGCCGCCGCCACTCGCAACCGCCACTTCCTCGACGTCCTGAGCTGGTGGCCGAGAAGGACGACGCGGAAGCGGGCGCCGTCGAGAAGCCGGACGACCGCGCCGCTCCGCCGCGGCGGCGCGCAGGCGTCGATCGCGTCGAGCGACGCCGCGAGGCGCGAGCGCGCGGCCGGCGAGAGGGCGAACGACGCCGGCTCCCGCAGCCGCGCGATCGTCGCGAGGAGGGCGGCCACTTCGCCCCGGCACGCGGCGCACGACTCGGCATGGGCGCGCGCGTCGGCCGCGAGCTCCAGCTGCGCCTGGCCGAGCGCGTCGTCGATCAGCAGGTCGCGAACCGCGGCGCAGTCGAGCCTCATCGCTCGTCCCCTTCGGAGAGCAGCATCCGCAGCGCGCGGACGGCCGCGTGCACCCGCGACTTCACCGTGCCGACCGGAATCGAGAGGAGCGCCGAGACCTCGGCGTAGGGCAGCGCCTGGATGACGCCGAGCTCGACGACGTCGCGCAGCGTCTCCGGAAGCTTGAGGAGCGCCGCGCGCAGCCGCGCCACGTCGTCCGAAAGGACGGCGCGCGCCGGCGGCAGCAGCTCCTGCGACGGCAGTCGGCTCAACGGATCCTCCCCTTCGTCGTCTTCGGCGCCGCGGCCGGTCCGCAGGTCGGGACGAACCCTGCGTGCGCGCGCGACGTCGATCCAGTGGTTGCGGGCGATCGTGAACAGGAACGTCGAGAAGCGGGCGTACGGCGTGTAGCGGTCGCGCGCTCCATAGAGCCGGACGAGCACCTCCTGCGAGCAGTCCTCGGCGAACTCCCGATCCCCGCACTGGCGGAAGAAGAAGCCGACGAGCCGGACCTGCCAGCGGTCGACGAGCGCGTCGAACGCCTCGCGCGATCCGCTCCGTGCACGGAGCATCAGCTCGCGGTCGTCGTCCGGCATGGCCGCCCGTCCCGCGCCTGGAACGGACGGCTCCCCGGGGCGGTTCACTCCCGCTTCTCCGCGGCGAGCGCCCGGGCGAGCAGCGCCTCGGAGGCGGACCCGCGCGGCGTGAGGCGCACCCGCCGGGAGTCGGCCGACAGGTGCGAAAGCTCGACCTCGAGCCGGTCGGCGGGAAGGAACCGCGCGAACCGTCCGCCCCATTCGACCGCCGCCACGTCGCCGGCGCGCAGCGACTCGAGCAGGCCGGCGCGCTCGAGGTCGATCGCCTCCTTCGTGAAGTAGACGTCGAAGTGGTCGAGCGTGAGGCGGCCGCCGTAGCGATGGAGCAGCGTGAACGAAGGGCTGCGGACGGCGCCCGGATCGCAGCGAAGCCCGCGCGCGAGTCCTCGCACGAAGCAGGTCTTGCCGGCGCCGAGCTCGCCCTCGAGCAGGAAGAGCTCGCCGCCGCGGCACGCCTCGCCGAGCCGCGCGGCGAGCGCCTCGGTCGCGTCGGCCGACGCGGTCGTGAGCTCAACCACCGAAGCGATGCTCGAATCCTCCTGGCGGCAGGGGTGACAGGCGGCCCTGCTCGTCGACCTGGACAATGAGCGACCCGGCGACCGACCCGGCGAGTGACCCGGCCACGATCGACCCGATGCGGACGAGGCTCACTCGCGCGAGCTCCGGCAGCGCGGCGAGGCGCAGGACGGCTTCCGGCGGCGCCGCGAGCAGGAGCTCGTAGTCCTCGCCGTCGTGGAGCGCCTGCTCGATCGTCGCGAGCGAACCGTCAGGAAGGCGCCGCCGCGGCAGCGCCGCGAGCTCGACCTGCGCCCCGACCCCGGACTCGACCGCCACGTGATGGAGGTCGCGCGCGAGCCCGTCCGAGAGATCGATGGCGGCGTGCACGAGCCCGCTCGCCGCGAGCGCGACTCCCTCGCGCCAGCGCGGCTCGAATCGCAGGTGGTGGCCGGCCCGCGATCCGCCGAGCGGCCCGGTCACCACGAGCGCGTCGCCGGCCTTCGCTCCCGACCGCAGGAGCGGACGGCGGCCTTCGAGGAATCCCACGGCCGCGACGTCGAGCGCAATCCCGCTCGGCGAGCGGGCGAGGTCGCCGCCCACCAGGCTCACCTCGTGCTCGTCGGCGAGCGCGAGGAGGCCGTCGAAGAGCTCGCGCGCGCCGCGCTCGTCGAGATCGGCGGGCAGCGCCGCCGAGCAGAGCGCCGCGACCGGCCTCGCCCCGATCGCCCCGAGGTCGGAGAGCACTCGCGCGAGCGCCTTGCGGCCGAAGAGCGCGAGCGGCGCCTCGTCGCGCCGGAAGTGGACCCCCTCGATCGTCTGGTCCGACTTGAGCGCCAGGTCGCCTCCGCCGGTCGCGCGGACCACCGCCGCGTCGTGGCCGATGCCGACGACCACCCGCGGTCCTTTCGCGGCGCGCGTTCGCAGGTAGTCGACGAGCGACCGTTCGGTGAAGGGCATCGCCGCGAGAGTAGCGCCGCGGTGCGGCCGGCGGCGCTGCGCGCGCGCCACGCGCGTCTCAATGCAAGAACGACCCGAGCCCGGCGACGACGCGCAGCTTCAGCCGCTCGACCGGCAGCGGCCCGAGCGCGCGTGAGTCGAGGTGGCGGCAGGCCGGGTTGTCGGTGAGCAGCAGGCAGCAGCCTTCCGGCACGCGCGACGGAAAGAAGTCGGCGAGCTCGGCCGGCACGACGACGGTGGTGCCGCCGATCTCGAGCGCGACGCGTCCCTGGAGCGTGCTCTCGCGCCGGACGACGTCGTCGCTCGGGAGGCCGATAAGCCGTTCGAGCCGCAGCTCCGAGAGCTTCTCGGCGTCGCCGGCGAGGTCGACGAGATAGAGCGCGCCGCGCTTCAGCTCGCCGCCGTCCTCCTCGACCGTCCGCACGAGGACCCGCGAGCCGGGCGCAATCTCCGGCGTCGAGTCGTCGTCGGCCGCGACGCGAGCGAGGTGGACGTTCTTGAGTCCGAAGAGCGCGAGCACGACCGCGGCTGCGAGCGCGACCTTGCCAAGATGGCGTTGCAGCCGCCACGGAGTCAGGATCCTGCGGCCTGGCGTCGTCTCGCCGCTCACGACGCGCCTCTCGCGGCCCGATCGACGGGCACGCCGAAGAAGAGCCGGATCGCGGCGACGCGGCGCACGCCCGCCTGCTCGAGCTGGCGGAGCTCCGCCGCGCCGATGCCGCCGATCGCGTAGACCGGTAGCGACACCGTCGCCGCGAGCCGCAGGAAGCCCGCGATCCCGAGCGGTCGCGCGTCGCGCTTCGAGGGAGTCGGGAAGACCGGCCCGAGGAAGGCGTGGTCGCACACGGCGAGCTCATCCGCCGACCTCGAGATCGGCTCGTGGAGCGAGACGCCGAGCGCGATCGACGCCGGCAGGCGCGCCCGCACGACGCGCGGCGAGGGCGCCGCCTCCGAGAGCTGCACTCCCGCAGCGGGAAGCGACGCCGCGAGTTCGACGTCGTCGGAGATCCAGAGCGCGATGGCGGCGCGACGGCACTTGGGCAGCAGCGCCTCGGCGAGCTTCCGACGCTCCTCGCGCGAGGCCGACCTCTCGCGCAGGAGGAGCTTCGTCACGCCGAGCGTTGCGAGCCGCGGCAGCGCGGCCAGGATCTCGGCCCGATCCGCGCGTCCTGGCGTGACCGCGAATCGATCGACCGTTTCGCCGGCGTCAGCCGCGCGGCCCATCGGCGGGAGGGCACTTGGTCGTTGCGGCGGGCGCGGCGACGTCCGGGGTCGGCGCGGCAGGCGGCGCTCCGCCGTTGGGTCCTGGCGACGCGGCCGCGGTGGACGGGACACCGGGTGGCGCCACGCTTCCGCCGTTGCCGTTTCCGTTCCCGTTGCCCGATCCGTTCTCGACGGCCCCGTCGCGCTCGAGGAAGACCCCCTCTTCCGCGAGCAGCGCGTGCAGGTCGTCCGTCGACTCGAGCGCGAGCGCGACGACTTTCGGCCCGAGCCGCTCCTGCACGATGCGCCGGAAGTCGGGGCGCTTCATCAGGCGATCGACGACCTCGCGGTGGCGCGCCGTGAGCAGGAAGGCGGGACGGGCGGTGACGAAGTGGACCTTGTCGGCGTGCGCGCGGATCGAGAAGACGACGTTCTGCGGCAGGTCGCTCGTCGAGTGGGCGGCGAGCGTGTCGAGGATCTCCGCGGCCCCCATCCCGCCGGCGACCGCCCGCTCGACCGAGCGCGCGGTCACGCGGAAGCGGTGGGCGTCCTGCGGGCTCACCCGCTCGCAGAAGCGGTCGAGCCGCTGGATCAGCTCGTAGGCGTCGCTCTCCGGGAGCAGCAGCACCTCGAAGTCGGAGTTGACGAGCAGGCGGCTCTTGCCGCGCGCGACGTCCGACTCGCCGAGCCCGAGCGCCTTCGCGGCGAGCGGCGTCACGCAGAGAGCGACCGGCCGCTCCTGCTCGAGCGCGAGATCGACGAGCCCGAGCAGGTGGAGCTCGTCGCCGATGAAGGCGCCCACCGCCTGCCCGAGCTGCGGCAGGTCGCGCAGGTGCGCCTCGGGCGAGTACTGGAACCGGCTCTGGTACGCCTCGCGCAGCCCCGACTCGTCGAGCCGCGACAGGTAGCGCTGACGCACGGCGCCGACGAACATCGCGAAGTCGTACCAACGCCCCGGCTTGAGGTCGTGCAGCCGCTCGAGGGCGAGCTTCTTCAGCCGCGGAGGATGGAACTGGCGGCCGAGGTCCTCGAGCAGCGCGGAGAGCAGCTCCTTCAGCTTGTAGTGCACCGACAGTCGCGGCCACGTCCGCCCCTTCGACGTGAGCTCAAGCGTGCGGTCGGGCGCGCGCCGCAGCAGGTGTCGCTGGAGCGCGAGCTCGAGCAGGAACTGGAAGAGCCGCTCGGCCGGGAAGTCGCCCTTCCCGCAGAGGATCAGCTCCTCCTCGATCTTGCGCGCGGCGGCGCGGTAGACCTGCCCCGTCTGGGTGAAACGGACCTTCTCGCGCGTGAGGCGGTCGAGCAGGAGGGCGAGATCGGAGAGCAGGTCGACGCCGAGCGACCGCACCCGCGCGGCCGGCGGCGGGGCCGCGGTCGCGCGACCGTCGAGCTCGGCGCCGAGCACCTCCTCGAAGACGACGAGCGACTCGTCGAAGGCGTTGATGCCGTACTCGCCGAGCGCCAGGTGGCGCACGGTTCCGAGCCGCGCCTGCTCGAGAGCGTCCTTCACGCGCCGGCGCGACGTGGAGCTCGGGTCGAGCGTCCCTTGCGGCAGGAGCGTCCGCGGCAGGAGGCCGCCGCCGGGCGAGAGCGCCCGCTCGTAGAGCTCGCGCACGTCCGGCTCGAGCGCGGCCACCCGTCGCGCGACGTCGGCGGGCGCCAGCGCGCGGGCGAGCTCGGCGGCCGCGTCGGTCGATCCGTCGGCGCGGGCGCGGACGAGTCGCGCAAGCGAGAACGACGCGGAGAGCTCGAGGTCGAGGTCCTCCATCTCGCGCTGGAGCAGGAGCCCGAGTTCGGTGGCGACCACGAATCGCGGCGGCTCGGAATCGACGGCCACCCGCTGGAAGAGGAAGCCGCGCTTGGTGAGCGCCCGCACGGCCGCCTCGACCTCGTGCGGGCTCATCACGGCGAAGGAGCGGGCGCCTCGGATCGCCTCGAGATCGGCCTCGAACTGGCGCCGTCCGAGGAAGAAGCGCAGCAGGTCGACGAGCTTGCGCGAGAGGAGCCGCAGCCGGCGGCGGACGATCGCCTCGTCCTTCATCTTCTCCGCGACGGCCGGCACGAGGTCGACGCCGGGCGCTGGCCGCGACCCGTCGCCGTCCCAGAAGGCGAAGAGCTCGCAGAGCTCCTGGGCGCTCGTGATTCGCAGCAGCTCCTCGAGCCGCGTCATGAGAGTTCCGCCACGGTCGCGATCCGGTAGGTGTAGCCGCGCTCGGTCAGGTACCGCTGGCGCCGCTCCGCGCACTCCTCCTCCTTCGTCCCCTTCGTCACCAGGCTGTAGAAGGTCGCCGGCGAGCCGTTGCTCTTCGGCCTGAGGATCCGCCCGAGCCGCTGCGCCTCCTCCTGGCGCGAGCCGAACGTGCCCGAGATCTGCACGGCGACGTTGGCTTCGGGGAGATCGATGGCGAAGTTGCCGACCTTCGAGACGACGAGGACCGGGATGCGCCCCTCGCGGAAGTCGCGGTAGAGCCGCTCGCGCTCGGGCACCGGCGTCTTGCCGACGATGAGCGGCGCCTCGATCGCGCGCGCCACCCCCTCGATCTGGTCGAGGTACTGTCCGATCACCAGCACGTGGTCGGCGCCGTGGCGGTCGAGGATGTTGCGCAGCGCCGGCAGCTTCTCCGGGTTCTCGCTCGCCACGCGGAACTGGTCGCGGCTCGGGAGGCCGAGGTAGCGCAGCCGCTGCTCGTTCGGCAGGGGGACGCGCACCTCGACGCAGTGCGCCTCCGCGATCCAGCCGAGCTGCTCGAGCTCCTTCCACGGCATGTCGAACCGCTTCGGCCCGATCAGCGCGAAGACGTCGTCCTCCTTGTGGTCCTCGCGGACGAGCGTCGCGGTGAGCCCGAGCCGGCGGCGCGCCTGCAGGTCGGCGCAGGCGCGGAAGACCGGCGCGGGAAGGAGATGGACCTCGTCGTAGACGATCAGCCCCCAGTCCTTCGCGTTGAAGAGGCCGAAGTGGGTGAAGGGGGTCACCCCCTTCTGCTTCCGGTGCGTGAGGATCTGGTAGGTCGAGATCGTGATCGGCCGGATCTCCTTACGGTCGCCGGTGTACTCGCCGACGTCGGCGGCAGGGACGAACGACTTCTCGGCGAGCTCCGACTGCCACTGCCGCACCGCGATCGTGTTGGTCGTGAGCACGAGCGTCTCGCACTGGAGCCGCTCCAGGACGGCCATCGCGACCACCGTCTTGCCGGCGCCGCACGGCAGCACGATGACGCCGCTGCCCCCCCTCTCGCTGCCGCCGGCATGGAAGAGGTCGGCGGCCATCCGCTGGTAGGGGCGCACCGCGAAGGGGCGGCCCGACTTCGCCGTCTCGCGCAGCCGGAACTCGTAGGGCGCCCCGCGCGTGTAGCCGGCGACGTCGTCGACCGGATAGCCGCGCTTCAGCAGCTCCTGCTTCACCTCGCCGCGCGACTCGTCCTTCAGCCGGACCGCGCCGTCCTCCTCGAGGGCGAGCTGCCACGGCGCGAGCACCTCGGCGCGCACGAGGAGGTCGAGCTCGCCGCGGTCGCGCGACTCGAGCACGAGCCCCGACGGCCGGCGCACGAGACGGAAGAGGCCGAAGCGGCGCAGCACGTCCTCGACGTCGCGCTCGACGTTCGAGGGCGGCGGCTCGCGGCTCACGGAGCGCAGGAAATCGACGATCTGTCCGGCCGTGACGCCGATCGCCGCGGCGTTCCAGAGCGAGAGCGGCGTGATCCGGTAGGTGTGGAACCGTTCGGGCGACTTCTCGAGCTCGGCGAAGCGGGGCAGGAACTCCTGCACCTCGGCCGCGCGCGGGTGGCCGACCTCGAGGAGGATCGTCCGGTCCGACTGGACCCAGAGCGGCCGGTCGTCGCTCACGGCCCGCTCCCGACCGGCTCTGCGATCCGCGGCTTCTGCGCGCGTCCTCGCGCGCCGTTCCGTCCGGCGAGCGCCCTTCCGGTGTGCGACGCCGCATGGCGCGCGACCTCGTCCGGCGTGGCGGCGACGACGAGGTGGCCGCCCCGCTCGCCTCCTTCCGGCCCGAGGTCGATCACCCAGTCGGCGCTGCGGATCACGTCGAGGTGGTGCTCGATGACGAGCACGCTGCCGCCCCGCTCGACCAGCCGGTGGAGCACCGCGACGAGCTTCTGGACGTCGGCGAAATGGAGCCCGGTCGTCGGCTCGTCGAGCAGGTAGAGCGTGCGGCCGATCGAGGGGCGCGCGAGCTCCGAGGCGAGCTTCACGCGCTGCGCCTCGCCGCCCGAGAGCGTCGTCGACGACTGGCCGAGCCGCACGTAGCCGAGCCCGACGTCGTCGAGCACCTGGAGGATCCGTCGGATGCGCGGATGGCTGGCGAAGAAGACGAGCGCCTCGCCGACCTCCATCTCGAGCACGTCGGCGATCGACCTGCCCTTGTACCGGACCGAAAGCGTCTCGGCGGAATATCGCCGGCCGTGGCAGCTCTCGCACGGGACCCAGACGTCGGAGAGGAAGTGCATCTCGACGAGCAGGGCGCCGCGCCCCTGGCACGCCTCGCAGCGACCGTCGCCCTGGTTGAAGGAGAATCGCAGGGGCTGGAAGCCCTTCATGCGCGCCTCCTCGGTCGCCGCGAAGACCTCGCGGATCGGGTCGAAGACCTTGGTGTAGGTCGCCGGGTTGCTCGACGGCGTCGTCCCGATCGGCGACTGGTCGATCACGATGAGCTGGCGCAGCTGCTCGAGCCCGTCGATGCGCTTGCAGCCGGGGTCGTCGAGCTTGCGGCCGGCGAGCGCCGCCGCGACCGCCGGCTCGACCACGTCCATGAGAAGGCTCGACTTGCCCGAGCCGGAGACGCCGGTGAGCGCAGTGAGCGTGCCGAGCGGGAAGGCGACGTCGATCGACTTCAGGTTGTTGCGCGTGGCGCCGCGGACGACGAGCTCTCCGGACGCACGGCGGCGCTCAAGCGGCGTCGCGATCACGGCGTCGCCGCGCAGCCAGGCGCCGGTGAGCGAGGTCGCGTGGCGCTCGATCTCGTCGACCGTGCCGCTCGCCACGACCTGGCCGCCGCGCACTCCCGCGCCGGGACCGAGATCGACCACGTGGTCGGCGGCGCGGATCAGCTCTTCGTCGTGCTCGACCACGACGATCGTGTTGCCGAGATCGCGCAGCCCGTGCAGCGTGTCGAGAAGGCGGCGCGTGTCGCGCGAGTGGAGCCCGATCGACGGCTCGTCGAGGACGTACATGCAGCCGACCAGCCCGCTGCCGAGCTGCGTGGCGAGCCGGATCCGCTGCGCCTCGCCGCCGGAGAGCGTCCCCGCCGCGCGATCGAGCGTGAGGTAGTCGAGGCCGACGTCGGAGAGGAAGCGCAGCCGGCCGCGCACCTCGTGCAGCGGCTGCGCGGCGATCTTGCGCTCCGCGCGGTCGAGCGCCCGATCGGAGAGCAGGTCGAAGAAGACGAGCGCGTCGGCGACGGTCATCGCGCCGAGGTCGCGGAGGTTCTTCCCGCCCACCGTGACGGCGAGCGATTCGGCGCGCAGCCGCCCGCCGCGGCAGCTCGGGCAGACGCCTTCTTCGGTCAGCGCCAGGAGCTTGTCGACCCACCACTTGCCCTGCTCGGCCTCGCGCACCCAGTGCTCGACGTCGCCGAGGATGCCGCGGAACCGGGCGCTGAAGGTGTACTCGCGCGACTTCTCGGCGCTGCGCGTGGCGACGGTGGTCGAGAGGCGCTCGGAGACGCCGACGCCGCGCAGCAGTCCCGCGCGCTGGCGCGGCGTGAGCTGCTCGAAGGGGCGGCCGAGGTCGGCGCCGAGCTCGCGCGCCGCCGCCTCGAGCAGGCTGCGGTGCCAGCTCCCCTTCTTGGTGAAGTGGCGGCCGGGGAAATCGGCGAGCAGCGCGCCCGAGAAGAGCGGGCGGCTCGGGTCGACGAAGATCCGCGACTCGATGCAGCGGCGCATCCGTCCGAGCCCGAGGCACTCGGGGCAGGCGCCGACGTGATGGTTGAACGAGAAGTGGCGCGGGGTGAGCTCGTCGCCCTGCAGCCAGTCGCACGCGTCGCAGGCGGGTCGCGTCGAGAGCTCGACGCGCGTGCCGCCCTCGAGCCGCGCGCTCGCGGCGCCGAGCCCGCGGCGGAACGCCTCCTCGAGCGCCTCGGCAAGTCGGACGCGCTTGGCCGGCTCGATCCTGATCCGGTCGAGGACGAGGTCGACGCGCTCGACCTTGGCGCCGGGCGCGCCGAGCGCATCGAGCCGCCGCTCCTCGCCGTCGACGAGCAGCCGCACGAAGCCTTCGCCGCGCAGCGCCGTCGCCGCGGCCGCGAGCTCGGACGCCTTGGCGAGCAGACGAGGGCGGCGCGATCTCGCGCGGAAGAGCGGTGCGAGAAGCGTCGCCTTCGCGCCCGCGTGGGCCGCGACGAGCTGCGCCGCCGCGGCGCTCGGCGTCACGGCGCGCGCCTCGTTCCCGCAGCTCGGGCAGTGCGGCACGCCGAGCCGCGACCAGAGCAGGCGGAGGTGATCGTGGATCTCGGTCGTCGTCGCCACCGTCGAGCGCGGATTCCTCGGCGCCGACTTCTGATCGATGGCGATGGCGGGACGCAGTCCGTGCACGCGATCGACCGGCGCCCGATCGAGTCGCGAGAAGAAGCGGCGCGCGTAGGTCGAGAGCGACTCGACGAAGCGCCGCTGCCCTTCGGCGAAGAGCGTCTCGAAGGCGAGCGAGGTCTTGCCCGAACCGGAGACGCCGGTGACCACGGTGAGCCGGTCCTGCGGCAGCTCGACGTCGACGCCGCGCAGGTTGTTCTTGCGGGCGCCGCGGACGACGAGCTTCGTCGGGTCCTCGTCGTGGTCGAGGCGCCGGCGAGCCGCCGCCGCCGGAGGCCGGCTCGCCGAAGGCGAAGGCGCGAGGAGCTCGCGCAGGAAGCTCCCGGTGTGCGAGCCGGGATGGCGCGCGACGGCCTCCGGAGTCCCGGCGACCACCAGCCGGCCGCCCTCCCCGCCCCCTTCCGGCCCGAGGTCGAGCAGCCAGTCGCACTGCGCGATCACGTCGAGCTGGTGCTCGATGACCAGCACGCTGTTGCCGCGCTCGACCAGCCCGTGGAGCGCCGCGAGGAGCCGGCGCACGTCGGCAAAGTGCAGCCCGGTCGTCGGCTCGTCGAGGATGTAAAGCGTGCGGCCAGTCTCGGGCCGCGCGAGCTCCGTGGCGAGCTTGATCCGCTGCGCCTCGCCGCCGGAGAGCGTCGTCGACGGCTGGCCGAGGCTCATGTAGTCGAGGCCGACGTCGTGGAGCGTCTGAAGGATCCGCTTCACGCGCGGCACGTTCTGGAAGCGGGCGAGGTTCTCGCCGATCGACGCCTCGAGCACCTCGAAGACGTTGCGCCCGCTCCACAGGATCTCGAGCGTCTCGCGATTGAAGCGCCGGCCGCCGCACTCCTCGCACGCCACCTCGACGTCGGCGAGGAACTGCATCTCGATCGTCTTCACGCCGGCGCCGCCGCACGCCTCGCAGCGGCCGCCCGCGACGTTGAAGCTGAAGCGCCCCTTCTTGTATCCGCGCGCGAGCGCCTCGGGCGCGAGCGCGAAGAGGTCGCGGATCAGGTCCCACAGGCCGGTGTACGTGGCCGGGTTGCTCCGCGGCGTGCGGCCGATCGGCGCCTGGTCGATCTCGATCACCTTGTCGAGCTGCTCGACGCCGGTGATGCGGTCGTGGGCGCCCGGCGGCTCCTCTGCGCCGTGGAGCCGGCGCGCGAGCTCGCGGCGCAGGATCCAGTGGACGAGCGTCGACTTGCCCGAGCCCGAGACGCCGGTCACGCCGACGAGGCAGCCGAGCGGGATCTCGACATCGACGTCCTTCAGGTTGAAGTGGCGCGCGCCTTCGATCCGGAGCGTCTGTCCGTTTCCGGGCCGGCGCGTCGCGGGCAGCTCGATACGCTCGTCGCCGCGCAGGTAGCGCGCCGTGAGCGACTTCCCGTCGCGCAGGACGTCGGCGACGCTCCCCTCCGCGACGATCGCGCCGCCGTCGCGGCCGGCGCCGGGGCCGACGTCGACGAGCCAGTCGCTCGCCAGCATCGTGTCGCGGTCGTGCTCGACGACGCAGACGGTGTTGCCCCGGTCGCGCAGCTCGCGCAGCGTCGCCAGGAGCAGGTGGTGGTCGCGCGGGTGGAGCCCGATCGACGGCTCGTCGAGGACGTAAACCACGCCTTGCAGGCCCGCCCCCACCTGCGTGGCGAGGCGGACGCGCTGCGCCTCGCCGCCCGAGAGCGTCGCGGCGCTGCGCTCGAGGGTGAGGTAGCCGAGCCCCACGTTCTTCAGGAACTGGAGGCGGGAGCGCAGCTCGCGCAGGATCGCGCTGCCGATCAGCGCCTCGCGCGGCTCGGTGAAGTCGGCGGCGAAGAAGGCCGCGGCCGCGTCGACGGTCATCGCCGAGCAGTGGGAGATGGTCCGGTCGCGGAAGGTGACGGCGAGCGCCTCCTTGCGCAGCCGCTCGCCGCGGCAGTCTCGGCAGGCGTCCTCGGTCATGAACTTCTCGAGATGGCGCGGATGGCTCTCGCGCCAGGTCGCCTCCATCGAGGGGAGGATCCCCGGCAGCGGGCGGCGGTCCTCGCCGCGGATCGTGAAGCCGCTGCGGGCCGACTCGTACTGGAACCGGAGCTTGATCGCCTCGTCGCCGCTTCCGTGCAGCAGCAGCGTCTTCTGCGCATCGGTGAGCGTGCGCCACGGCTGGTCGACGCGGAAGCCGTAGCGCCGGCCGAGCTGCGCGAGCGCGTCGAGCCGCAGCCGGACGTAGGGCAGGTACCCGGTCTTCGTCATGATCGCCAGCGCGCCGTCGGCGAGGCTCCGGCCGGGATCGGGCACGACCTTCTTCGGGTCGACGCTCCTCGAGCGGCCGAGCCCGTTGCACGCGCTGCACGCCCCATGGGGGGAATTGAACGAGAAGAGGCGCGGCTCGAGCTCCGGCAAGCCGAGCCCGCAGGCCGGGCAGGCGAGCCGCGAGGAGAACTCGACGAGGCCGGGCTTCTCGCCGTCGCGCTCGACCAGCGCCGAGGCCTGGCCGTCGCACAGGCGGAGCGCGCCCTCGAGCGCCTCGGCGATCCGGCCGCGCTTCTCGGGATCGAGGACGATGCGGTCGGTGACGAGCTCGATCGTGTGGCTCTCGTAGCGCTCGAGCTCGAGCGGCTCGTCGAGGCGCTTGAGCTCCCCGTCGATCCGGGCGCGCACGAACCCCTTGCGCCGCCACTGCTCGAGCTCCTTCCTGTAGTGGCCCTTGCGGCCGCGCACGACCGGAGCGAGCACCTGGCAGCGGGCGCCGGCGAAGTCGCGCAGCAGCGTCTCGACCATCTGGTCGGCCGTCTGCGCCTGGAGCAGCCGCCCGCAGCCGATGCAGTGCGGCGACCCGAGCCGGGCGAAGAGGAGCCGCAGGTAGTCGTAGACCTCGGTCACCGTGCCGACGGTGCTGCGCGGGTTGCGGTTGACCGTCTTCTGGTCGATCGAGAGCGTCGGCGAGAGGCCGGTGACGCTCTCGACCTTCGGCTTCTCCATCCGGCCGACGAACTGGCGCGCGTAGGACGAGAGCGACTCGAGGAAGCGCCGCTGCCCTTCTCGGAAGAGCGTGTCGAACGCGAGCGACGACTTGCCTGACCCGGAAACGCCGGTGAACGTGATCAGCGCGTCCCTCGGCAGGGTCAGGTCGACCCCCCGGAGGTTGTGCTCCCGGGCGCCCCGGATCACGATGTCGCTGCTGGCCATGCACCCCAGGCGTTGCGGTCCGCCGCCACTGCGCAGACGGACGCGAGCAAAAGAGGAACATGGTAGCGGTCGGTCGCGGCGAGAGCAGCCGCTTCGCAGCCGGTCGGCGGCCGGCTACCTTGTCGCCCCCATGCGCACGATCCTGAGCGATGCCGCGATCCACTGGGGGAACGTCGCGCGCGAGGTGGCCGATCGCGTCGTGCGGCCGCTCGCGGCGAAGTACGACCGCCTCCAGGAGTACCCGTGGGAGATCCAGAAGGAGCTCGCGGCCGCGGGCCTCTTCGGAGTCTGGGTGCCCAAGCAGTACGGCGGCCACGGCGCCGGCATCGTCGCGCTCTGCCGGGTGGTCGAGGAGCTGTCGCGGGCGTGCGGCGGCGTCGGCGTGCTCTTCGCCGTCAACGCGCTCGGCTCGTTCCCGGTGATCATTGCGGGGACCGAGGAGCAGAAGCAGCGCTTCCTCCCGCCCATCGCCGCGGGGAAGAAGCTGATCGCCTTCTGCCTTTCCGAGAAGTTCGCCGGCTCCGACGCCGGCGGGATGCGGACGCGCGCGGTGAAGGAGGGCAGCGACTGGGTGATCCGCGGCGAGAAGAAGTGGACGACCAACGGCGGCGCCGCCGACATCTACACCGTCTTCGCGGTCAGCGATCCCGAGTCGAAGAGCCGGCGCATCAGCGCCTTCATGGTCGAGAAGGGGATGTCCAACTTCTCGATCGGCAAGGTCGAGGACAAGATGGGCATCCGCTGCGTGCCGGTGGTCGAGACCCACTTCAACGGCGTGCGCGTCGGCGACGACCGGCTGCTCGGCGGACGGCCGGGCATGGGCTTCGTCCACTGCATGCAGACGCTCGACTGGGCCCGTCCGGGCGTCGCGGCGCAGGCGATCGGGCTGGCCCAGGGCGCCCTCGACTACGCGCTGGTCTACGCGACGAAGCGCCAGCAGTTCGGCGCGCCGATCAGCTCCTTCCAGATGATCCAGGAGCTGCTGGCCGACATGGCGGCCAAGGTCGACGCCGCGCGCTGGCTGGTCTACGCGGCCGCGTCGGCCGTCGACGAGGGCGACCCGAGCGTCACCAAGATGTCCGCCGAGTGCAAGTACTTCGCCACCGAGGTGGCGATGGAGGTCACGACCAAGGCGGTGCAGATCTTCGGCGGCTATGGCTACATGCGCGACTACCCGATCGAGAAGTATATGCGCGACGCGAAGATCACGCAGATCTACGAGGGCGCCAACCAGATCCAGAAGCTGGTGATCGCGCGCAACCTCATCAAGGAGGCGGGAGCCCTCGACGGACTCTCGAAGTACATCCCGCAGGAAGTCCAGTCCGACTACGCCGCCGAGGCCGCCGCCGCGAAGAGCTGATCGATCGTTCGCGCGCGCCGCAGGCCGCTCAGCCGCAGCAGCGCCAGACTCCGACGACTCGTCCCTGGATGGTGACGTCGGCGGCGAAGATCGGCCGCATTGCCGCGTTCGCCGGCTGCAGCCGCACGCGACCTTGTTCCCGGAAGACGCGCTTCAGCGTGGCGCTGCCGTCTTCGAGCAGCGCGACCGCGATCTCGCCGTCGTCGACGGTCGGCTGCGGCCGCACGATGACCAGGTCGCCGTCGCAGATGTGGTCGTCGATCATGCTGTCGCCCCGCACCTTCAGCGCGAACGCGCCGTCGGGGACCATCTCGGCCGGGAAGGTCCGCGTCTCGCCCGAATCCTCGATCGCTTCGATCGGCGCGCCGGCGGCGATCGTGCCGGCGATGCGGACGCGCACCCAGCCTTGCGGGACCTCCTCGACGAGACGCGGCTGCGGCCGCGCAACCCCCGACTCGCGTTCGGTGCGCGGCGTGGTCGCTGCCGCCGCGAGCGGTCGCTCGTCGCTGCGCTGCAGCAGCCGCCAGCCGTGCGCCGAGCCGTCGCCCTTCAGGTAGCCGCGCCGCTCGAGCGCCTTCAGATGCTGGAAGACCGTGGTCGGCGACTTCCGCAGCCTCGACGCAAGCTCGCGCACGCTCGGGATGTGTCCTCGTGTCCGCATGAACGCCTCGAGTTCACGGAGCACTTCGAGCTGCTTGCGCGAGAGCGGGTGCGACATGCGACTCCCCCCTGGGGCCCCGGGATCGTCGCGCGTGTTAACGAACGACGTACGAACATGCAAGAGATGGGGCGCGCGGATGCACCTGACGAGGCTGCGCCTCGCAGGTGATCCGCGGGGTTGGGGGCGGTTGATCGGAAGAGGGAGCGACTGTTCTGTCGGGGACAATGGCAAAGCGATGGGAGAACTCCGCGACACGCTTGGCCGGCCGCTGCGCAACCTGCGCCTCTCGGTCACCGATCGCTGCAACCTCCGTTGCAACTACTGCATGCCGGAGGAGGAGTACGTCTGGCTCGCACGCGAGCACCTGCTCACGTTCGAGGAGCTGTCGCGGCTGGTGGAGGTCTTCGTCTCGGTCGGGGTCACGCGGATCCGACTGACCGGCGGCGAGCCGCTGCTGCGGCGCGACCTCGACGTGCTCGTCGCGGAGCTGGCGCGCAAGCCCGGGATCCGCGACCTTGCGATGACGACCAACGGCCTGCTGCTCGCCGAGCAGGCCGACGCCTTGAAGCGCGCCGGCCTCCATCGGGTGACGGTGAGCCTCGACACGCTCGATCCGCGGCGATTCGAGCGGCTCACGCGGCGGGAGGGGCACGACCGGGTGCTCGCCGGCCTGGAGGCGGCGAGGCGCGCCGGCTTCCGCGGCACGAAGCTCGACGCGGTCGTGATGCGCGGCGTGAACGACGACGAGATCGGCGCTCTGCTCCGGTTCGCCCGCTCGATCGGCGCCGAGATGCGCTTCATCGAATACATGGACGTGGGCGGCGCGACGCGCTGGACGCGCGAGCAGGTCGTCTCGCGCGCGGAGATCCTGGCTGCGGTCGAGCGCGAGCTCGGTCCCTGGTCGCCGATCGTCCCGAGCGAGGAAGAGGGCTCCGCCCCCGCCGAGCGATTCCGCCTCGCCGACGGCACGACCTTCGGCGTGATCGCGTCGACCACCGCGCCCTTCTGCGGCCGCTGCGACCGCTCGCGGCTCACCGCCGACGGAGTCTGGTACCTCTGCCTCTATGCGGCGAGCGGCCTCGATCTCCGCTCGCCGCTGCGCCGCGGCGCGAGCGACGACGAGCTGCGGGCGCGGCTCGTTCCAACGTGGCGCCGGCGCGACGACCGCGGTGCCGAGGAGCGGCTCGCCCTCCACGACCGCACCGCCTCGCAGCCGGCGGCCGCGCTGAAGGGCGACCCCCACCTCGAGATGCACACGCGCGGCGGGTGAGCCGCGGTCGCGGCCGCAGCGAGGAAGCGATGGCGACCGAGCGACCTCCGTTCGTCCTGCGAGCCCGTCGCGAGCTCGTCTACGCGGCGCTCCTGGTCGCGCTGCTCTACGGCGCCGCCGAGCTCGCCGTGCGAATCCGGCATGCGACGACGCAGGCGCGCCGGAGCGCTCGGCCCTACAGCGTCCGCAGCCTGACGCACGACGGCCACCGCTACGCCGGCGACGAGGGGCAGATCGCGCTGGTCGACGACCCGCACCTCGTCTACCGCGCCGCCGGCAACCAGAAGAGCGCGGTCGTCACGATCAACGCCGACGGCTTCCGCGGCCGCGAGTGGCGCCACGAGAAGGCGCCGGGCACGAAGCGGGTCGTCGTCCTCGGCGGCTCGACCGCATTCGGCATCGGGGCGAGCGGCGACGAGCGCGTCTTCACGGCCCGGCTGGAATGGCGGCTCGACGCGGCGGCGCGCGGCCAGGGCGGCCAGGGCGGCCACGTCGAGGTCTGGAACGCCGGCGTCATCGGCTACGACTCGACGCAGGAGCTCGTCCTCCTCGCCACCCGGCTCGTCGACGTCGCTCCCGACGTCGTGATCCTCCTCGACGGCTGGAACGACTTCCACGGCACGGCGGCGCTCGCCGACGCGAGCATGGCGCTGCTCCATTCGAAGTTTGCGCTGGAGCAGCTTCTCCTCGTGCGGCAGACGCAGCCGTTCTGCGAGTTGTTGCGCGGCTCGGCGCTCTTCCGCGCGATGGAGAGCGGGCTCGCCCGCTGGATCCGCCGCCACGGACCGGAGTCCCGGTTCGGCGACTACCACGACCACTCCGATCTCGCCCGCCCGCGCTACGAGCGAAACCTCCGGGCGATCGTCCGCCTGGTGAAGGGCTTCGGCGCGACGCCGCTCCTCGCGCCGCAGCCGGAGCTCTTCCAGCGCGCAGAGCCTCCCGTGGCCGAGGTCGCGCTTCGGACGAACTATGAGCGAGACGGCTACGCCGCCTACGCGCGCACGATCTACCCGCGCTACGTGGCGACGGCGGCCGCCGTCGCGGCCGCCGAGTCGGTCCCCTTCCTCGACTGCACGAAAGCCTTCGACTCAGCCCCCGACGCCGTCTTCTCCGACTTCGTCCATCTGAACGATCGCGGGCAGGAGCTGCTCGCCGCCTGCCTGGCGCCGGCGGTCGAGCGGGCTCTTCGACGGTGAAGGCGCCGCCGACGTGACCGATCGAGCGCGCCTCCTCGCGGTGACGATCCTCGCGCCGACGGCTGGCGGCGCCGGCGACGCCCTCGACCTGCCGCTTTGCGAGCAGCGGCCGCTCACGATCGGTCCGCGCATCGCCCGTTTCGACTTCGCCGACTCGACCGAGGGCTTCGTCGCGGCCCACGCCGCTCGGGTTTCGGCGACGCACGGCTGCCTCGTGATCGAGGCGACGGGGAGTGACCCGTACGTCCATTCGCCCTCGTTCGAATCGTCGCTCGAGGCGGTCGGCCCCATCGCGGTGCGGATGGTCGCGACGGCTCGAGGCGGCGGCGGCGCGCGCTGGTACTGGACCACGCGCGAGCGGCCGGAGTGGTCCGAATCGCGGAGCCATCCGCTCGACCTTTCCGCCGATGGCGCCTCCCACTCGACGACGTCGCTCCTGCCGGTCGACGGCGTGCTGACCCGGTTCCGCCTCGACCCCTGCGACGACGTCGGGAAGCTCGAGGTCGACGAGATCGAGCTCCTGCGCGCGTCCGAGGTGCCCCTCGTCGTCGAGCGGCTCGAACGAAAGCGCAACGTCCTGCGCGTCGTCGTCTCGAATCATGGCCGTCGCACGCTCGGCGTCCGTCTCGGCGCGAGCTCCGCGATCCCGCGCACGTTCCTCGAGCCGGCGGCGACGGGCGTCCTCATCGACGAGCGCGCCGTCACGCATCGCTTCGAGACGATCGACGTGACGCTCGAGGCCGACGACCTGCCGCCGCGTCGCGCCAACCTCTGCTGGGTCACGCCCGAGATCGAGCGCGGCCGGCCCCTCTTCCTGCGCGACGGGGACGTCACGGTCGAGATCGAGCCCGACGGCAGCGGCGCGCTCGTGCGAAAGGGCGGCGTGCTACTCGCCGCGCTCGCGCCCCTCCTCTGGCGCGTGAATCCCGGCGATGGGCCGCCGCGGCTCCCGGTCACCGACTGGACGAGCGTCCGCCAGGAGAAGGCGCGCGTCGCCTGTACCGCCGGCGGCATCGGGCTCGAGCTCGCCCTGGAAGAGGGCGACCTCGTCGCGCGCATCCACGCCGACCTGCCAGTGGAAGGGCCGGTCGTCCGCGTGCTCGGCGCGCAGGAGCGCGCGCTCTTCTGCGGCCTGGAGTTCCTCGAGCGCGGCGAGGATTCCTCCTCCTTCCTCGACGTGGCGACCGACGAGCGGCTGCGCTACGCGCCCGATCCCGCGAAGGTCACGTGGCCCCTCATGAGCGTCGTGACCGACCGCGGCACGGTCGCCGTCACCTGGGAGCGGCGCGACCTGCAGCCCGTCTTCGCGACGCCGAACCGGTTCGACGGCTGCGACGACCACCGCATGGCGCTGCGTGGAAGCGGCGACTTCGCGGTGCGCGTGCGCGTCCAGCGAACGGGCGATCGCGCGCCGGCGGCGGCCCTGGGTGATCTCGAGGACTCGATCCTCTGGGCCTTCTCGCGTCGCACGCTGCCGCCGATCCTGCCGCAGCGCGGCCGCGCCGAGCAGTGGCGTCTCTGCAACGCGGCGCTCGCGGGACCGCTTTCCGGACCCTCGGGCTGGGGCCACTGCGCCGAGCCGGAGTGGCCGCGCGATCGCTACGCGAGCTTCGCGGCGACGCTCTTCCGGATGAACGGCGAGCTGCCGGAGCTCCCGGCCGGCGCCGAGCTCGCCGACGGCGGCTCGCACCTGCGCAACGACGCCGGCTTCCTCCTCGCCCACCAGGCGAAGCGATGGCTCGAGCTGCGGTGCAGCGAGGCCGCGGCCACGCGCTCGAGCCAGGGCAGCGACGGGCTGTGGCACGACTCCGGCCCCTACTCGCGCGGCCACTTCGAGGAGACGGCGAGCGGGCTCTGCGCGCCGCGCGCGCTGCTGCTCCTCGATCACGCCTGGTTCACCGGCGACGAGCGGGCGCGAGCGGCAGGACTGCGCGCGCTCGACGCGATGCGTCGATTCAGGACCCCGCGCGGCGCGCAGACGTGGGAGCTGCCGCTCCACGCGCCCGATCTGCTCGCCGCAGCGTACGAGGTCGCCGCCTACGTCCGAGGCTTCGATCTCAGCGCCGACGTTGCCTGGCTCGCTGAAGCGCGAAGGAGCGCGCTTCGCGGCCTTCCCTTCGTCTATCTCTGGGGCGAGCGGCCGATCGAGGCCTACGCGACCATCCCGGCCTTCGCCGCGACGAACTGGAAGGCGCCCTGCTGGATCGGTCTGCCGGTCCAGTGGTGCGGCGTCGTCTATGCGAGCGCGCTCGTGGAGATGGCGCGCCACGACGCGCTCTTTCCATGGCGTGAGATCGCGCGCGGCATCCTCGCCGCGGCCGAGGCGATGCAGCATGCCGACGGGCCGCAGGTCGGCTGCCTCCCCGACGCGTTCCGGCTCGCCGCGCAGCAACGGCTCCCGGCCAGCATCAACCCCTGCGCCCTCGTCAGCCTGCGTCTCCTGGTCGACGGCGAGGAGCCGGGGCTCTCGGTCGCCGTCGCGGGATCCCATCGATTCGTCGCGCCGTTTCCGATGAAGGTCGACGGAGCGACCGTCGACGTGGCCGCTCCCGCAGGCCTGCCGTTCCAGGTCGTGGTCGACGGCGCTCGCGTCGTCGACGCGATCGGCGGCCGGCCGCTGCCGCCGCTTCCAGGAGACGATCGATGACGATCTCGCCGACGCCCGCCGTGCTGGAGCTGGTGCGCGCGCGGCGAGGCCAGCTCGAGCTGATCGGCGAGCACGTCCGCCGGCTTCTTCAGGCGCTTCGCGGCCGACCCGCCGCCGCCTTGTTCGACGAGGAGTCGCTCGCGGCCTTCGTCCGCGCCCGCTGGCAGCAGCGTGGAGGCGGCGACGGCGTCCTGCGGCTTGAGGCGACGAATGACGAGATCACCGTCGCGGGGCCTGACGAGCCGGCCATCTCAGGCGAGACGCTCGCCGCCGGTTTCTCGGTCGGGACCTCCGACGAGCCTCGTGCCGGCGCGCCTCCCTACAAGTCGGCCGACCACGTCGCGGCGACGGAACGTGCGCTGCGGGCCGCGCGCGGGCGCGGGCGCGACGAGCTCCTGCTGCGCGACGCGGGTGGCGCGATCCTCGGCGCCGCCTCCGCCAATCTCTTCCTCGTGGCCCGCGGCGAAATCGTCACGCCGTCGCTCGCGCGCGGCGCCTTCCCCGGAATCCTGCGACGCGCCACGCTGATCGCTGCGCGCGAACTCGGCGTCGCCGCGCGCGAGGCCGACGTCACTCTCGACGACGTCGCGCTCGCGGACGACGCCTTCCTGACGAGCTCCTCGCTCGGGATCGTCTCGATCCGCGCGATCGACGGGCGCCCGCTCGCCGCCCCGCCGCTCGGCTCCCCGCAACGCGCCCTCGTGCCGCGCCTGCGCCTGCGCGTCCACCTGCTGCTGGGAGCGCGCTTCCTGCCCGCCTGACTCAGCGCTGCTTCACGAGCGCAGCGAGCAGCTGCTCGAGCGGCACCGGCCGCAGCCGCGCCAGGAACTCCGCCGTCGTCGCCTTGAACCGCTTGTAGGGATCGAGCGCCCCGAGCGCCGCCGTCGCAAACTCGCAGAGCTTCGCCTCGCTCCACCCGAGCCGCCGCTGCTGCTCCTGCACCTTGGCAAAGAGCGACCTCATCGCCGGGTTGCGCAGCTCCTTCGGCGGCGCGGGCGCCGCAGGCGCCGTCGGTTTCGTCGCGGCAGCGGGGCTCGCAGGCGGGGTCGTAGGAGCGTCTGCCATCTCAGACTCCTGCACCTTCGAGATTCACCAGACTCATCGGTCGTCCATTCATCGGATCACCCGCAGTCGCGCACAACTTCCCTTAGCCCAGCGGATCACCTGCGGAGGCGCGCCACTCTACGGTCCGATGTTCGACGACCGTGGCCGCGCCTCCGTCCGGTGCATCCGCTCGATCACGACTCCAACCGCGTTGTAATCGGGCACCTTGCTGTTCGGCTCGACCCGACTTGAGGCCAACAAAGAGTTCACCTCGGGCCAGTGCCCTTGCAGCGTCCCGAGCGCGACCTCGGCCAGGAAGACCCGCCCGCGGAACGTGCCCGCCTCGCTGCGCAGCAGGATCGGCTCATCGTTGCGCAGGCCGAGCCGCGCGGCGTCGGCCGGGGCCATCAGGATGTGGTCGCGCGCGGCGCCGTTCAGCGAGTCGACCTGGCGCTGAACCATCGAGTTGAACTGCTTGCCGCGGCGCGTCGCCAGCGTGAAGGTCGCGCCCGCGACGGCGGCGGGCAGAGGCGCCACGGCGTGCGGCTCGACGCACTGGAATCGCGCCTTGCCGTCCTGCGTCGGGAAACGGCGGTCGGCGCAGAGGTGCGGCCCGCCCCACTGGAACTGGTCGCCCTGCTTCGAGAGCGCCGCGAGGCCGCGATAGGCAGGGACGACGCGCTCGATCTCGGCGCGGATCGCGGCGCCGTCGGCGAAGTGAGCCTTCTCGGCCGAGTCGGGTCGGACGGCCCGCGCGAACTCGACCAGCATTTCCCACTCGCTCCGCGCCTCGCCGAGCCCGCCGCGCGGGATCTCCGGCGAGAAGATGACGCGGCGCTCGGTGCTCGTCTCGGTGCCGCCGTCCTTCTGCTCGTAGCGCGTCCGCGACGGCAGCACGTAGACGACGTCGGCCGGCTCGACCAGCATCTGGCTCGTGACCACGAGGTCGGTGTGGATCCGGAGTCCGATGCGCGCGAGCTGGCCCTCGACCCGCTTTGGATCGGGCAGCGTCTCGAGGAAGTTGCCGCCGATGCAGTAGAGGCCGTCGAGCTCGCCGCGGCCGGCCGCCTCGAGATACTCGACCGTCGTCAGGCCCGGCGAGGGCGGCACGTCGAAGCCCCACTGCTTCGCGAGGCGCTGCGCGCTCTCGGCCTCGATCGCCACGCCGCCGGGAAACGCGGTCGAGTAGGCGCCCATCTCGGCGCCGCCCTGGACGCCCGAGTGGCCGCGGATCGGCATCAGGCCGCAGCCCGGCCTCCCGACGAACTCGCGCAGCAGCCCGAGATTGGCGATCGCCTTCACCGCGTCGGCGCCGTCGACGTGGTGGGTGATGCCCATCGACCAGACGAGGACGCCGCGCTCGGCCTGCCCGATCTCGCGCGCGAACTCCTCGACGTCGGCCACGGTCACGCCCGCGCGTGCGGCCAGGTCGGCGACCGACTGGCGCGAGAGGAGCGCTCGATACTCCTCGAAGCCCGTCGTCGCGGCGGCGATGAAGTCGGCGCGCTGCCAGCCGCGCTCGACGACGACCTTCGCCGCGGCCGTGAGGAAGGCGAGGTCCTCCCCCACCTTCACCAGGAAGGTCCGGTCGCACATCTTCGTGCCGAAGAGCGCCGAGGCCGGGCTCGACGGGACCCAGTAGCGCTGCATCCCGGGCTCGCGACAGGCGTTCACGAGGAGGACGCGCGCACCGCCCCGGCGGCCGAGCGGCCGGTGCTGTCGCCGTCGCGCCTGTTCGAGGTACTTCATCGCTACCGGCTGGTCGTTGGCCGGATTGCTCCCGAGAAAGACGATCAGGTCGGCCTCGTACCAGTCGCGGTAGGAGCAGGTGGTCGCGGCGACGCCGATCGCGCTCTTGAGCCCGACCGTGCTCGGCGCGTGGCAGAGCCGCGCCGAGTTGTCGACGCTGTTGCTGCCGAGGAAGCGCATCACCTTCTGGGCAACGTAGTAGACCTCGTTGGTGACGCCGCGGCTCGTCACGTACATCGCGGTGCGGCGCGGGTCGAAGCGGCGCCAGCGCTCGCCGACGTCGCGCCAGACCTCCTCGAAGGTCACGCGCGTGAAGCCGCGCTCGCCGCGGCGGCGCCGCAGAGGCCAGCCGAGCCGGCCGAGCTCGCGCAGCTCCTTCGACGTCCTGCGCCGCAGCGGCAGGATGTCGGCGAGGAGCGCCGGATCGAACGTCGCCATCGTGTTGAGCCGCAGCAGGTTCAGCCGGACGAGGCAGAGGTGCGTCCCGTCGATCGTCCAGTCTTTCAGCCCGCTCGTGCCGAGCGCGCAGCCGTCGCAGACTCCGCGCGTGAGGACGCGCCAGGCGTAGCGCAGACTCCCGCGGTTCTCCCAGGCGATGCGGAGCATCTCGAGGTAGTGGCGCGGCTTGCGTTCGAACACGCCGAAAGGGACGAGTCCGTGCGCGAGCTGGAGCATGGAGCGACGGGAGCGGGCCATCGCCGGAGCTTAGTGCTCGCCGCCCTCTTCCCGGACCTCGTGGTAGCGGCCGGCGGCGGGACGATCGACGCGCAGCGTCGAGCCTCGCGGCCAGCGGATCTCGGCCCAGTCGACGGCGGCCGCAGCGCCGAGCCCGAAGAGGAGCCGCAGGTCGCACCAGGCGCCGTACGAGCAGGTGCCGCGCACTTCCCTCATCTGGCGGCGGCCGCCGGCGGAGATCGTCACGCGCGCTCCGATCGCGTCGCCGTTATGCGGCGCGCCGCGGAGCTTGAATCCGATCCAGCCGCCGCGCTTGGGTGCCCGGTTCTCGAGGAGCACCGCCGGCTCCGCGTGGTTCACGACGACGAGGTCGAGATCGCCGTCGTCGTCCTGGTCCCACGTGGCGAGCGCGCGCCCGACGTGGCGCTCGCGCAGATAGGGCCCCGCCTCCGGCCCGGCGAGCGTGAAGCGGCCGCCGCCCTGGTTCACGTAGAGGTGCGACGGCTGGCGGAAGCTCATTCCGGGTCGAGTCAACTCAATGTTGTCGACCACGTCGCCGTTCACGACGAAGAGGTCCTCGAGGCCGTCACGGTCGACGTCTTGGAAGCGGCAGCCGAAGCCGACCCAGACGAGCGACGGCTCGCCCAGCCCCGACTCGAGCCCACGCTCGGAGAAGAAGCCGTTCCCGTCGTTGCGGTAGAGCGCGTTGGGCTCGAGCGAAAGGTTGGTCACGAAGAGCTCGAAGTCGCCGTCGTCGTCGACGTCGGCGGCGTCGACGCCCATCGACGCCTGGCTCAGGCCGCGCGCGCTCACGGCGCAGCCGGCCTCCATGGCGACCTCGCGGAACCGCAGCCCCCCCTCGTTGCGCCACAGGAAGTTGGGCGTCGAGTCGTTGGCCACGTAGAGGTCGCAGTCGCCGTCGTTGTCGTCGTCGACGACGAGCAGGCCGAGACACTTGCCGCTCGCCGCGGCGACGCCGGAAGCCTCCGACACGTCGGTGAACGTGCCGCCGCCGTCGTTGCGGTAGAGCTCGTCGCGCTCGGCGCGGAACTCGTCGGGATGGCAGTAGCTGCGGAACTCGGGCCCCTTCTTCTGGTCGCCGCACCAGAGCGGATGGTCGGCGTCGTAGACGACGTAGTGGCCGACGTAGAGGTCGAGGTCGCCGTCCTGGTCGAAGTCGGCGAACGCGGCGCACTGGCACCAGCCGCGGCCGCGGAGTCCCGAACCGGAGGTCACGTCGCTGAAGACGCCGCCGTCATTGCGGAGCAGCGTGCAGCCGCCGAGCCCGCACAGGAGCAGGTCGGGATCGCCGTCGCCGTCGACGTCGGCCGCGGCGGCCGACAAGGTGAAGGCCGGGTCGCTGCAATGCGACGCCGCGGTCACGTCGACGAAGCGGCCGCGGCCGTCGTTCTGGAACAGCCGGTCGCGGAAATCGCGGTCTTCGGTCGGACAGCCGCGGAACGGCGCGCCCTGCGCGAAGAAGAGGTCGAGGTCGCCGTCGCCGTCGTGATCGAGCAGCGCCACGCCGCCGCCCATGATCTCGGGCAGCTGCTTCTCGCCGCCCGCGCCGGGATCGTGGCGGAAGGTCAGGCCGCTCGCGGCAGTGACGTCGACGAACCAGGACGTGGCGTCCTCGCTCGGGCTCGAGCGATCGCCGCAGCCGGCCGCGAGCGCCGCGACGATCGCCGCCACCCGCCGCCTCGTCACTTCCGGTCCTCCGATCGAGCTCCCGCGGCGGCGAGCAGTCGCTCGACCTCGGCACGCAGCGCGGCGATCAACTCCTTGGGAGGTCCCGGCTCGCGCTTCTCGAGCGCCGCCACCGTCGCGCGCGCCACGTCGGCCTGGCCGAGCCGCGCGTGCGCGCGCGCCGTCGCGACCGCGATCTCGGGCGCGAGGAGGCCGTCCTTCAACGCTGCGCTCCCTTCGGCGGCGACCGCCGCGTCGTCGTGGGCGAGCGCCAGCTCGCGCAGCCGTTCGACGCGGGACCTCGAGTCGCCGTTCAGCAGCTGCGCGAGGTCGCCCCAGAGGTCGGCCTTGCCGCGATGGTCCTGCGCGAACTCGAGCGAGGTGTCGTCCTTCAGCCGCCGCAGGATCTCGTAGACCTGCCGCTCGTGCACCGCCTCATCGGCGCGACCCGAGCGCTGGAGCAAGGCAGCGCGCTCGTGGCGGGCGACCAGGAGGTGCGGATCGAGGCGCAGCGCCTCGCCGAGGCCGCGCTCCTTGGCGGCGAGATCGCCGCGCTCGCCCGCGACCATCGCCGCTCCGTAGCAGGTGAAGGCGCGCGACGGCCTCAGCTCGCGGGCGGCGCCGAAGCGTTGCTGCGCCAGGTCGAGGTCGCCGCGGCGCAGCGCGAGGAAGCCGAGCGCCTCCTCGGCCGCCGCGCCCAATCCCGGCTTCCTCTGGTCGGGAGGGAGCGCGAGGTAGCGCTCGAGCAGAGCGCGCGAGCGCGCCGAATCGTCGAGCACGAAGCGGGCGAGCCCTTCCGTGGCGAGGGCGGCCGGATCGGCCGGGCTCAGGAGCGCGGCGAGACGCGCCTCGCGCAGCGCGGCGACCGGTTCGTAGGCGGGACCGTCGTCGAGAAGGAGCTTGGCGCGAAGGAGCCGCGCTTCGACGAGCGTCGGATCGGCGGCGAGCGCCTTGCCGACCTGCTCGAGCGCGGCGTCGTTCGCGCCGAATCGATCGAGCCGCTGCGCGGCGGCGAGCTCCTTCGTGGCCAGCTCACGATCGCCGGCGGCCGGCCGATCGAGAGGCTCGTCGCCGAAGGGAAGGAGCGAGGCGGGCGACGGCTCGGTCGTCGCGGCCGGGACGGCGCTCGCCGGGACGGGCTCCGGAGCGTGGCGCGAGCACGCAGGAGCCGGAACGAGCGCCCCGGTCATCACTAGGAGGACGCGCCTCATTCGAGCGGGCGAAGCTCCTTGCCGGCGAGCCCCGGATGGTCGAGCGGGATCCTCGTGGCGCGGAAGAGCGCGTAGTTCATGTCGGGCGGCCCCTTCGGCGGCGACTCCGGCTCGAACGGCTGCAGATACTCCCAGACGATCTCGCCGGCCGCCGTCACCTCGAAGACGCGGCCGGTGCGACCCTCGCAGATCAGGGTGCTGCCGTTCCGCAGCCGCTGCGCGCCCGAGATGAAGCTCGAGAAGAACTCCTTCGGCTCCTTCGCCTGATAGGTCCAGATCGGCGAGGCGGGGCCGGCGGCGACGAAGGGCTCGAGGCCGTAGGTGCGGTCGGGCTTTAGCGGCGTCGCCAGCTCGAGCACGGTCGAGTAGTCGCCCTGCGGCCGCTCGGGCCCGTTGTTGAAGACCGTGAGGTGGCCCGCGCCGGGCTGGCCTTGCGGGATCCAGCGGACGTCGTGCTGGGAGAAGAGCGCACGATCGGCCGGCGTCCCGGCGCCGTAGTCCTTCGGGTTGCCCCAGCGCCAGAGGAAGTCGCCGCCGTGGCCGGCGATGCCGCCCTCGTGCGATGCCGCCTCGTCGCTCGTCGTGCTGTGGTCGATGATCCAGACTTCGTTGAGGTGCGGCGAGCTGACGACGATCTGATCGAGGTCGGGCTCGTAGTCGATCGCGTTCAAGTGCAGCCAGTCGGCCTGCAGCTCGCCGCGGTCGGGCTTCGCGTCGATGTAGCCGAGCGCCTTCATCTCCTCGACCGCGGCGTCGCTCGGCGGCGCGCGCCGCAGGTCGGCGTTGACGTCGAGGAGCTCGGGGTGCTGGCCGACGTTCCCGTGGTTCGCCGCGTCGGGATCGAGGTCCTGGACGAGGTGGTCCCAGACGTGCCACTCCCAGATCACCTCGGCGCCGTCGGGCCGCACCGGCTCGACCTCGATGATCGACTCGCTCCACATGCCGTTCATCCCGACGTGCGCAGGGTGGCGCCCCGCCGCGACGGCGTCGGCCTTCGACTTGTACTCCCACGCGATGAAGAGGATCGTGCCATCGGGCGTGACCGCGAGGTCGTGGTGCTGCAGGTGCTCGTCGCTGACGTACTTCCAGTCCCAGACGACGCTGCCGTCCCACGCGATCTCCTGGAGCCGGCCGCACTGGCCGCCCGCATTGAAGCGCGGCGCGTTGGGCTCGTTCGAGCAGCGGAGCAGGTTGCCGTTGTCGAGGAAGATCTCGCTCCCCGGCTCGAAGCCGGTCTTCCACTGGTGGACGACCTTGCCGTCGAGATCGACGAGGCGGATCGTCTTGGTGTTGAGCGGCGCGATCAGCGTGTAGCCGGGCAGCGCGCCGTTCTCGCGGCGAAGGAGTCCTCGCGGCCTGGCCGGCGGCGCGGCCGCAGGCGCGGCCGGCGGCGCGGCAGCTTCCTGAACGGCGCTCGCGGTGCCGGCAAGACCCGCAAGGACGCCGACGAGTGCGATGCGCAAAGGCGTTGCTCCCGCGCGAGAAGGTCCCGCCGATCATGCCGGCCCGCTCCTCGCGCGGAAGCCGGAGCTACTGGATCGGCCGGAGCTCCCTACCTTTCAGTCCGGGATGGTCGGGAGCGATGCGCGTGGCGCGGAAGAGGGCGCGCGGCAGGTCGGTCTTCATGGTCGAGTCGAGGTCCTGCCCGAACGGATTGAGATAGTCCCAGACGACTTCGCCGGCCGGCGTCACCTCGAAGACGCGGCCGCTGGTGCCCTCGCAGATCAGGGTGTTGCCGTTCTTCAGCCTCTCGGCGCCCGACAGGAAGCTCGAGTAGAACTTGCCCGGGTCGGGCGCCTGGTAGCTCCAGATCGGAGACGAAGGCGCGGCCGGCACGAGCGGCTCGAGCCCATAGGTGCGGTCGGGACGAAGCGGCGGCACGATCTCGACGACCGTCGAGTAGTCGCCTTCCGGACGCTTGTAGCCGTTGTTGAAGATCGTGAGATGACCCGCGCCAGGCAGGCCGTCCTCGATCCATCTCACGTCGTGCGGATAGAAGAGCTGCCGGTCGGCGAGGACCCCCGCCCGATAGTTGCGCGGGTTGCCCCACCGCCACAAGAGGTCGCCGCCGCGGCCGGCGGCTCCGCCCTTTCGGCCGGAAGCCTCGGCCGTCGTCGTCGAGTGGTCGACGACCCAGACCTCGCAGAAGTGGTGCGGGCACAGGACGATCTGGTCGGAGCGCGGGTCGTAGTCGAGCGAGTTCGTGTGGAGCCAGTCGGCCACGATCTCGCCGGCGCTCGGCGTGTTCGAGATGTAGCCGAGCGCCTGCATGTCGGCGAGCTGCGCCTCGCTCGCCTCCTCGCGCCTCAGGTCGGCGTTGACGTCGATCCGCTCGGGGTGGTCGGCGACCTTCCCGAAGTTGCGCCCGTGCTGATCGAGATCCTGGACCAGGTGGTCCCAGACGTGCCACTCCCAGACGACCTTCGCGCGATCGGGCCGGATCGGCTCGATCTCGACCACGAAGTCGGACCAGATCCCCTCCTTGCGGACGTGCTCCGGGTGGCGGCCCGCCGCGATCGCCTCCGGCCGCGCCTTGTACTCCCACGCGAGGAGGAGGATCGTCCCCTTCGGAGTCACGGCGAAGTCGTGGTGCTGCATCTGCTGGTCGTTGGCGAGCTTCCAGCTCCAGACGACGCTGCCGTCCCACGCGATCTCCTCGAGGCGGCCGCACTGGCCGCCGGCGTTGAAGCGGCGAGCGTCGGGCTCGCGCGCGCAGCGGAGCAGGTTGCCGTTCTCGAGCAGCAGCTCGGCCCCCGGCTCGAACGCCGTCTTCCACTGGTGAACGACGCGTCCATCCAGGTCGAGCAGGTGGATCGTCTTGCTGTGCAGCGGCGCGATCAGCGTGTAGCCCGGCTGCGCCGCCGGCGGCGGAGCGGACGCTTGAGCGCCGATCGAGGGCGAGGCGGCAGCAGCGGAGAGCGCGGCGACGACGAGGGCGGTGCGCACGGATTCCTCCGGTCTGCGTGGGGCGGCTCGATCATGCCGGCTCGGCGATCGCGCGGAAGCCCGGCCCATCCGAGCGGCGGCCGGTCGAAGCCTACGGCAGGTGGACGAGCCGCAGCGACGCGAGGTCGAACCAGGCGGAACCGCGGGCGGCGCGCAGCTCGGCCACGAGCTCGACGAGCCGCGACTCCTCCTTCACCTCGAACGTGAACGCGAGGGGTCGCCACGACTCGGTCCCGGCGAGGCTCACGCTCGCTTCTCCGCCGTCCATTCGAAGGCGCGCCCCGCTCCCGGACTCGTTGGCGAGCGGCGCGACGTCGCGCGTCTTGACGCTCGCCTCGAACGAGTAGCGGCCGCGCGCCAGCGTCACTTTCCGGCGCCAACCGGCCACGCAGGGGCTGTCGGTCGAGTCGACCCCGTAAGCGCGCCGCCCCGCGTGCGCGACCTGCTGGAGACCCGCGTAGCCGACCTCGCTCGCCGCGGCCCAGCCGGTGAGGCGTGCGACGCCGCGCGGATCGAACTCCAGGGACTTGGGCTCGGCGCGGCGGCACTGCTCCCGCAGGCTCTTCTCCCGGTCCTGGAGGCGCGACTCGAGGTCCTTCACGAGCGCGGCGTGGTTGCCCGCGCCGCCCCCTTCGATCGCCTTGAGGACGGGACGCAGCCGATCGGCCGCCTGGTCGACGCTCGTCCGCAGGCTCTTCGACGCGAAGAGCGGGAGCAGTTCGGTCAGCCGCTGCCGGAAGCGGGCCCGCCACTCCGGGTTGCGCATCACCGCCTCGGAGACGAGCGTGACCGGGTACTCGAGGACGGAGGCATCGGGATCGCCGAAGATCTGATCCATGCCGTGGGGCAGGAAGCAGGCCTTGCGCGAGGTCGGATCGAAGTAGAGGCGGTAGTTGTTCTTGTTGAGCGAGTAGCCGTCCCAGTGGCCGATCGAGAGCTCCATCGCCACGAACGTGATGAACTTCTCGACGTCGAGGAGCTCCGCCATCCGGGCGAAGCGGACGGCGGGATCGGACTCGCGGCACGCCTCGACCAGCGCGCGCAGGTCGCTCTTGTCGTCCGGCCCCTTGCCGGAGTCCTTCTCGAGCGGCGCGTCGACGTCCTGGACGAAGCCGCCGTCGTAGAGGTTGCCGCGGGCGTCGGCGAAAAAGCGGGCGAGGAAGCGCTCGTCGAACGCCTCCTTCAAGACGTACAGGCCGAGCTCCCGCCCGTTGAGCCAGACGCGCGCGTGCGTCACGCGCGGCGCGGGGATCCCGGCGGCCCGGAAGAGCTCGGAGCCGACGAACTCGTGGAGCCACGTGCCGTCCTGCACCGAGTTGTTGAGGTGCAGCTTCTCCAGGCCGTGGAAATCCTGGCCCTTGCGGAACTTGTCGAGATTGAGCGTGAAGGCCGGCTTGTCGTCGACCTCGCGGAAGCTGCCGGCCGCGCCCTTCAGCTTGACGGCCACGTCCTCGTAGACCGTCTTCTCGTTCTCGCGCAGCGTGGCATGGACGTAGGCGCGCGGGTCGGCACGCAGACGGTCGAGGGAGTCCTGGTCGAGCTCGATCTTGAGCCTCTGGATTTCGCCTTTCGAGAAGAAGGCGTCGCTCGCGTCGGTTCGCGCCCGCGACAACGCGAGCGGGAGCGTGAGGAGCGCGACGGTCGTGAAGAGCCGCATCGCCGCGCAGGCTACCGGGCGTCGAGCTCGACGTGCTGCACGCCTTCCAGCGCCTGCAGCTCGCGCACGAGTGCCAGGGCGCCGTCGGGCTTCAGCAGGCGGATGGCGTAGTGCAGGTCGAGCGCCGCCCCCTGCCGCGCGGTCACCGTCGACCGCAGCCGGGTCCCGATGAGATGGGAGCGGAATGCGGCGCCGAGGAGCGAGTCGGGATCGCGGCCGCTGCCGACGCGGACCATGAGCGCGCGCTCGGCCTTGACGGCGGGATCGCCGAGGCGGCGACCCCAGGCGCTGAGCGCGAGCGCCGCCGCGGAGACCGTCGCCACGCCGAGCAGCCCGATGGCGAAGTAGCCGGCGCCGATCGCCATCCCCGACGCGACGGCGAAGATCACGAACGCCGTGTCGCGCGTGTCCTCGACCACCGTGCGGAAGCGGACGATCGCCAGCGCGCCGACCAGGCTGAAGGCCCGCGCGACGCTGTTGCCGATCACGAGCGTCGTCATCGAGACGAGGACCGTGAGAAGCACGAGCGTCGTGACGAACGGCAGCGCCTCGCGCGCCGGCCTGCGCTGCGAGCCGAGGTAGGTCGCGGCGACGACCGTCCCGACGGCGACGGCCGCCAGGAGACGGAACAGGACGACTCCGAGTCGGGTCTCGCCGCCCTCCGTCATCGCGTCCTCAAGCCACGGTGGCACGACGTTCACCTCGTTCCTTCGTTCGCGCGGGCGACCGCCATCAGCCGCCGGTACTTCGAGACGCTCGCCGGCGCGAGCGCGAGGTCGGCGACGAGCTGCCGGAAGAGCGCCGGCATCGCCGCCTTGAACTTGAGCTCGCAGATCACCTCGCCGTCGACGAGCGGGTGGCCGCCGTCGACGGCCGCGACCTCGAGCGTCGACGTCGCGCGGCCGCGCAC
>Ga0247727_10000977_pt1 | contig 69665 bp, 69 predicted proteins | sample WisWelCaveWW1625_FD_202498 | JGI IMG/M metagenome (GOLD analysis project Ga0247727, IMG submission 202498) | Biofilm microbial communities from Wishing Well Cave, Virginia, United States - WW16-25 | ecosystem: Environmental > Aquatic > Deep subsurface > Groundwater > Cave microbial mat | place... | reverse complement strand
GATTTGGGGTTCGCCGTTAGATCGCGTAGGCCGGAACAAGTCTGCGCAGTTCCGGCACCGCGCCACACAGGCCGGAACTGCGAAGACTTGTTCCGGCCTACGCGATCTACGCGCGATCCATGCAACCCCAATTCTAAGCCTTGACGACGCACTAGGCCGCGTATTGCCCACGAGCAAATGCCGAAGCGGGTTTTTCGGCTGATGGCAGTCTTGCCCGCAAAGCTTGCACATTCCGCAAGACTTTTTCGGCCCCATCGACCCTCATGGTGATGACGCTCGGCCGAGCAATACGGGTAATTGTTCCATGGTTACCGGCAGCGGATACCAGTTTTGCGAACAAACTGCCCCGACACCCGCGAGCCGAGACGATTCGAGTTTGGGAATGTCATTCAGAAACCGTGGCGTTGCACTCGCAAAAGCGAGCCGGACACCCAGCAGGCCCGTCGGATGAGATCCCCAATATTTTTCCCACGCCGCGATTCCTGTCGCTCGCCAGGGTGTGGCATCCGGTCCGCGAATCACATTCAGAACCGTGGCGTCCGCCGGACAAACCGTGCCCGACCCCGACCAGGAAACCTTCGGCATGAGCATGGCCGGCTGCGCGGCGTAGCGCACGGTGAAAATGGGCTGCTGCTGATCGCGCGAAATCAAGAAACTGTTCTGTGCATCGACGCGCAGCGGCACCATGTCGTCCAGCGGATGCGGAAACGAATGCTCCATGGCGCCGGCGCCATACACCGTGACACGAGACAAGCTGACATCCAGCGACTCGAACGACTTACCCACCCCACTTGTCGACCTGATCAGTGGTCCGGAACCCATGTGGACGCTATTCTCCAGCGAAATCCGCTGTCCCTGTGCGTGCTCCACGGCGATCGCCGAGGCAGTTTGTCGGAATAGTGTGTCCCGAACTTCCATAGTTCGCGGCTCAGAACCGTCTGATCCAGGGGGTAGTTTCCAGAGAATAGCATCCGTCAATTGAGCCGGGTCGTCTGGTTCCTGGAACGAACACTTGAAGAAGGCAACGCGGTCGCCAAGCACCTCAACCACCGACTTGGCATCTCGGCGCGTCTGTCCCTTCAACTCATCCTCGACACGCAAGAAATGGACGTTTTCGAACCGCACGTCCGAGGCCAGAACACGCAAACCCGATCCAGGCCCACCGACGAACAGCGGGCGAACGTCGTCGGTCCCCCGCAGCGTGATCGGCTTGGCGATCTCGATCGCGTCGATCAGGAACGGCCCGGGCGATTTCAGGGTGATCGTGTCGTGAGCTGCCGCACTCTGATAGGCGCGGCGCAAATCTTCCGTCGCGTTCCACAGCGCCGTGACCGTCGTCGCGTCCCGCGATGCATTGCGAGCCGGCGACTTGCGGCTTTGATCGGGCACGATTGCGACAGATTTTGTCGTCGCCCGCAGAGTCAACAGCGGCAACAGTCGGTGACTGCCATGCACTAATGCGACGATCAGCGTGGCCGCCGCGGCAGTCCACGCCGCCCACTTGGCCCAACGATGAGCGGCTGAGGGCAACGGTTGTTGGATTGCAATTGGTGATGCCGCGTTCACAACTGACCGCATGCGACGCAACTCCCTGTGAGTACCCTTGGCTGAACGTGAGTTGGACGGCGAAATTCGACTCAGTAGTTCGTTGTACGATCTGACCCGGCGCGAGCGATCGGGTTGCAGCATGGCTTCGAGCATTGATCGCATGTCGCAACTGATTTCGATGCCGAGACACCGCGGATCTTGAAGCCGAGCGGCCGTGTGTGCGGCACATTTTCGCGCGGCATCGCCTCCAAAGTATGGCGGGCGGCCCGTAACCATGTGATAGAACAGGCACCCGACCGAGTACATGTCGCTCGCCGCGTCCGGCTCCGCTTGCCCACGGGTCACTTCTGGAGCCGTGTGATCGTAGCAATCCGGCGGCAAGTCACGCCGTTCCAGCAGCCCCGCACCCGGAATCACGCGGCGGACGCCGGCATCCGTTACTCGCAATTGGCCGCGCTCGTCCAAGAACAAGTTTGACGGCCGCAGGTTGCCATGAACCAGTCCCTGCGCATCGGCCGTTGCCAGAAGCGAGATCAGTTCACGCACGAATGCAAACGCCGCGGCCGGCGACATGCGGCGACCGGCCAAAAACCAATCGGCCAGCGAGCGACCTTCGACACATCGAGACACCAATGCGACCGCGTCACTCGCCGGCTCGGACCATTCCGCCGTCACGACTCGCGGATCATTGACCGCGACCCATCTCTGTGTCTCCTGGGTAATCCGATCATGCACCGATTCCGTGATGGTCCACCGATGTGCCAATCGCTTGACGACAAGCGTTTCGCTTCCTTTCCCCCGACAACAGCGAAACGAATCACCCAGATCGCTGCCGCCGATTTGATTGAGAACGATGTACGGTCCGACCTTCAGCGGAGATGATTCATTTCCCGCCCGACGATGTGCATCCGCCGTCGCCGCGTCCGCCGACGTCAGCAGCGAGCGGGCCTGATACCGAGTCAGGAGTTGAGCACGAACCAGTTCCTCGGCCCAGATCAGATCGCACGCTGGCATCTCGCGCGTGCGGCGTCGCACCCGCCGATCCAGCCGCCGCAGCCGATGCGGCTCGACCAACCCCAGTGCGACCGCGTTCGCAACCAATGGACTGGACCAGTACATATCTGCTCCGTGAACTCCTGGCCGAAATGAGGCGGAATATTGCCAGAAGGCGGAAAACGGCACAAGGGACGTGCAATCACGTGGCCGGATGGTGCTTTACGAGCCAAAGCCGAATTTGGTTTAGGGCGTGTTTTGCCGCACGACTCTGGATCGTTGGTCGGTCGCCCCAAACGGTGAAGCGGTTGGAAATCGTCTCCGTGGGCCCACAGACGCTGACCCAGAGAGTGCCGATGGGTTTGTCGGAAGTCGCGCCGGCGGGGCCACAGATGCCGACGGTGGCTACGGCCAAGTCACTGGAAAATCTGCGGCGGCAGCCCGACGCCATAGCTTCAGCTACCTCGCGACTGACTGTGCCGTGGGTTTCGACAAGGTCGGTGGACACGTCGAGCAGTTCGTGTTTGGCCTCCTGTGCATAGGCGACAAGTCCGCCGCAGTACCACCGGCTGGCTCCCGAGATCGAGACGAGTCGCTCGGCCACGGTGCCACCCGTGCAACCTTCGGCCGTGGACAGAGTCAGGCCGCGAGTTTCGAGCATTTGGGCAACCACGTGCTGAAGCTCCAAGTCACCTTCGCCAAACACCAGCGGACCAAGTCGCTCGTAGATGGTCTGGGCGGTCGGTTCGATCAGCCGTTGTGCTTCCTCTTCGGATTCCGCGGACGCGGCGATGCGCAACGAAATCGTGGCGTCATGAACGGTGATGCCGACGTCGGGTTCGCGGCCACGTTGCGTCAGGTCGAGCAATTTCGATTCAACGTCCGATTCGCCCGCGCCGAACACGTTGATCTTTCGGTGTACGATCATGCGACGCGGGCCAAACGCCTGAATCAATCGCAGGCGAACTTGCTCGTTGAACATCAGATACATCTCGGACGGCACGCCGGGCATGGCGATGAGGAGGATTTTTGATTGTTGATTGTTGATTGTTGATTGTTCGGGCGTGTGAGTTTGAATTGTAGAATCGCGTTTCTCCCCCACTCCCCCTCTCCCCCTCTCCCTCTCTCGATCGACCCACATCCAAATTCCAGGTGCGGTGCCGTGCATGTTCGGGATCGGCTCGCTGCCGGCGGGGAACATGGCCTGAACTCGGTTGCGTTCCGGCATGGGTCGCTTGCGGCGAGCGAACATGGCCTCGATGAAATCGTACGACGGCTGGTGAAATTCCAGGCCGACACCGGCGACGGCCGCCATCGCCTCGCGAGTCAGGTCATCTTGCGTGGGGCCGAGGCCGCCGGTGATGACAACCAATTCGCATCGCCCGACTGCCGCGCGGAACACGGCTAGGTTCTCATCCAGGTTGTCGCCCACTGTTGTGTGAAAATGTACCGGAATGCCGATCTTGGCCAACTCGACACTCAGCCACTGGCCGTTCGTGTCGAGATTTTTGCCACTGGTCAACTCGGAGCCGATGGAGATTATCTCGGTGCGAATGGGTGAGGGGTGAGGGGTGAGTGGTGAGGCCATTTTTGTGCGGTGCAGATTCTCAAATGTCCGCGAGAACTCAGCAAGCGTGGTGGTCGCTGATCTGGCGATAGCTTACCAGACCAGTCTTGAGAGGCCAAAGGAGATCGAGTACCGTTGAAATGATGGGACCGATTGCGAACACCCCTCACCACTCACCACTCACTTCTTCTCTTCGAGGACTCGCTGAATTGCCAGCCACAATTCTGTGTCGGTGTCTTTGAGACCCATGCGGGAGGCCTGATGGCGGGCTCGGTCTTCGGGAACGTTGTCCACGATGACGCGGTGCAGGTACCACATGGCCCCGGTTCGGCTACCGGTCGAATCGTGAATGAAGAGCGGCCGGTTTGTCGCGTCGTCTGCAATCTGATTGAATTGGTCGAGTGTGTCGCTGCCGATCGATTGAGCAGTGATCGGGAGCGAGACGTAGTCCAAACCCAATTCCCGCACCATGCTGGCCTCAGCGGCGTCGGCCTCGCCGGCCGGGAGCAAGTTGACCACAGTGTGAAAGCCGCGCTCCTTGAGCCATTTCATTCCTTCCAAGGTCGGTTGGCCGCCCGTGGCAATATTGGAATCGACAACGGCAAAACCGGGTATGCCTGTGGCCTGCTCCTGGTTCGGGCCGGCAGTCGAATCGCGCGGCGAATCGGCACGTGGGCTGCCATTCCCGTTTTGCTTCGGCTTGGCTGGGAGCGTTATCGGCAATTCGTCCTTCTTGGATTCCGAGCGTGGCACGGTCCGGAGCCGGGCGGTTGCGTTGGCGGGCGGCGTCATCGGCATGGGCTCAGGGCGAGGGGCGAGAAACTGGCGGTGGCGAATGTCGCGCGAGAATCCGGTTGAACCCAATGGCGCCACGGAGACGCCTGCGGGCGGACCGTACGACGAAGCGACTCGCGACCCGGAATACGAATCGGCAGGCGGCAGCGTCACGGGTAACTCAGGCTCCACGCGCGGTCGCTCACGCGTGATGGGCGTCGTCGGCAAAATCGCCGGTCGCCTAGCCACACGTTCGAATGGCCTATAGCGGCTGCAGCCGGAAAGCCCGATTGCCACAATCGCGAGGATGGTGCACCGACTGAGAATTCCGTGACCCAAGGCTTGCATGAGCGTGCGCATCTCCATAAGTCCGGCGGGATGAACTCGTGTTGGCGATCAAATTGTAGGGCAAAGCGGCGGCAATTTCGCCTGATTCCTCAAGGAAAAACCTGTTGTTGACAGAGGCAAGGCGTAGAATGCTCTAAGTCTTACCGCACTCACGCAACCGGCATGAATCAAAAGTTCGATACAACTGTTACGTCACATCCAGAACCGGCAGCACCGACGGAATCTTCGCTCAGCGCAAATAGGTTCCTGAGCCCTTTTTGGTTGGCCGCCCTGGTCGCGGTGGGATCGGCGATCTGGATTCTGGGCCGAATGGAAGCGGAGCCGCACTTTGCCGACGAATCGGCGATGATCGCCCAGAGCTATTACTACACGCTCTTCAAGTCGGGACAGTGGCACCATCCTGATTGGCTGCACTACGCGGCGTACGATCATCCGCCGTTGCCGAAATACATGTTCGGACTGTTTCTCAATCTGGCCGGTCTGCCGACGCCGAAGAGCATCGCGGCGTGGGAGAATTGGGCGCGAGGCGATTTTTCGCCGCCGCGTGACCCGCGAGTGTTGTATTGGGCGCGCGTGCCTGCCGCGATTTTCGGAATCGGCGGCGTGCTGGCGGTCTTTTTTATCGGGCTTCAAGTTCACGGCCGCTTGGTCGGGCTGCTCGCCGCATTTTTGCTTGCCGTGAATCCGCTTTACTTCACGCATGCACGCCGAGCCATGTCCGATTCCTTCGCCGAGTGCCTGGTGATTTCGGCCGTCGCGGCAGCGTTGTGGGGAGCGCGGCTGTTGTGGGCCAGTGAGTTTCGTTTGCGGCAGTGGGCGTTATTCGAGCTTGTTCAATCGGTCCTGTGCGGGTTGGCGGTTTTAGCAAAACTCAACGGCGGCATTGCCATCATTCTTGTGTTCAGCATATTTGCCATGAACTACCTTGCCGTCCACTTTGTGCGGCATCAACGGGGTGCGCCAATAACCAAGCCTCCCCTCTCCCCGGCTTCGGGAAGAGAGGTTGGTGGTGAGGGGCTCGGGAACCTAACCGACTCGCGCAATCTGCGGATGGCGCCGATCTCCGTGGCCGCAATCGCCGCAGGCAGCTTGGCCATATTTGTTGTGCTAAACCCATTTTTGACATCACGCCCACAACTTGCCGCCAACTCACCGCGAGAACAGCGCGAGATCGCAGCGAAGGGGTTTGTCGGACGGGCTCGGTTCCTCGTGCAATTTCGTCGCGAATGGTCTCGGGACGCGACGCGGAACGAGTACTTTCGCAAGGATTGGCTGCTGACAATTTCGGATCGTTTGCGAATGACCCTGTGGGAAGGATTCGGTCGATTTTCAGCCCTTGGACCACGCAACATCCGCACGATCGAGCCACGACCGGACAAAGAACTATTCTCCGACTATCGCCGCGCGTGGTCGTTGATTTGGTTTCCGCTCTGCCTGTTGGGTTTTGGTTGGACGCTTGCGGATGGATGGCAAGCCGTTCGTACAGATCGAATGCCGCAGGCTTGGGGCCTCGCCATGTACGCCACCGTGACCATCGGCCTGATGGTTTTGATTATGCTGCCGCTCAATTGGGATCGATATTACTTGCCCATGCAGGCATGCTCGGCGGTACTCGTGCCCTACGGGATTGTAAGTTCATTGAATCGCCTTCGATCGCACCCGTTGCCTACTGCGGCCGGGTTCTAACTCGAGGAGACTCGGCCCATGCCGAGCAAAACGCCGAACAATCCAGCAGCCCCAAACACGCAGCCGCCACAAGCACGGCCGGATTTGGCGTTCATTTTGTTCCTCACGCTGCTTGGCAGCTATGCCTACTTTTGGCAGACACGAGATTGGAACTCAGCGACGCGGCTCATGCTCACGTACGCGATGGTGGATCGGCACCAGTTGGAAATCAACGGGCTGGAGGAACAAGCGGGCGAACGCCGGTTCAATCTGTTCACCGGGCAAGGCGAGATTGTTGCGGGCGACTTGGCCAGAGTCGGTTCCGATTTCTATACGGACAAGGCACCCGGGCAGTCGCTGATTGGTGCGCCGGTTTATCTGGTCGCGAAAATGATTGGCGATCTCCCCGATCATCCGCTTCACATGCCGGCGCTGCGGCATTGGTCCTGGCCGGCTGACTACTGGATTACGCTCGGAACCTCCGGCACACTGACGGCGGTGCTGGGCGTGGTGATTTATGCCTTCTGTTTACGTTTCGGTGCGTCGCATTTCAGCAGTGTGTTGCTCGGTCTGGCCTACGGGCTCGCGTCGCCGGCGTTTGTCTATGCCACGCTTTTTTACGGTCATCAAGCGGCTGCATTCTGCGGTGCCACCAGTTTCTTTCTGATCTATCGAGCCGCGCACGAGAAGCGTGCCAACCTCTGGAATATGCTGCTCGCCGGGTTGCTTGCGGGATTCTCCGTCGTCACGGAATATCAGACGGCAGGAATCAGCGCGGTGTTGGCCGTGTACGCCGTAATTGCGATTCGTCGCGTCCAGCCAATCCTGATGTTCTTGATCTCGGCGGGGCTCGCGGCCTGCCTGCTCATGGCGTACAACTACCGCGCGTTCGGTCATCCGCTCGAACTGAGTTATGCCCACGAGGTCTCGAAGCAATTCCAGGCCGTCCATTCGACGGATAACCCGTTAGGCCTGCGGCTACCGCGGTGGGAAGTGTCTCGCGAAATCTTGCTCACGGTTCTTTGGGGCCGGTTTCGTGGACTTGGGTTCTATGCCCCCGTTTTACTTGCCGCGCCGCTGGGTCTGCTCGTTTTGGTGGGACGAAGATTCTGGGGAACTGCGTTCGTGACTCTTGGCGCGTTCGGTTGGATGCTCGCGGTGAACGTGGGTTACCCACTTTGGGAGGGCGGCTGGTGTACGGGTCCGCGATTCCTGCTCCCCGCAATCCCGTTCGCGTTCCTGGCTGTGGGCGGCCTATTGGGTATCGATCGTGGTGGAGTGCTTGCAGCAATTTTGGCACTGGCCACTTTGGCCGGTGGCGTGATGGTGGCCGGGTGTACGGCCGTGGGCGGCCGGTTTCCCCCGAATGCCACGGACCCGGTCCTTCAAATCGTCGTGCCGCACTTGCGAGGCGAGATTGAATTGGGCAATTCCGCGTTCGCCGGTGGCAGTCAGTTTGAATGGAACATCGGTCGCTGGCTGGTGGATCGGCATGTGCCGCCCGGACGATTGCCGCCTGAGCCTTCACCGTGGCAGTCGCTTCAGTTGGCGCCGCTCGGAACGTTCTGGCTCCTCATGGCCACGTCGATAATCTGGCGGACGGCACGAGCCCGCCCACCGGCCCCGCGCGGGGTTCGCGGGCAGGCGGTGACTTCACGCGCCTAATTCATCCAACTCAATCTTGTACTCGCGGCAGAAGGCTTCATCGAAGTCGTACAAATCGTCGAAATCGGCTCGCGAATCTTCGTCGGTCTTCTCCATGTCACCCGACTCGATGAGGTTGAACACCAATTCGCCAACATCGGACGTGCCGAAAATGCCCCATTGATTGAGCACGGTTTTGGCCAAGAGGCCGAATTGCTTGAGTGCGAGTTTCCGGAATCCTTCCAGCAGTTCCACGGCTGTCAAGTGGCGAATCTTCGTTCCGCGCTTTTGCGCCAGCCGCGTGCGCGAAAATTCCAGGGCTTCGAAGAGAAAATCGTACGCCGCCGGTTTGTACCGCGGGTCCTTGGAGACAACTTGCAATAACCAGTTGGTATCGTGGCTCATGACAACTTCGAGTCTTCCGCGTCCGACGCCGCGGCCGGCCCCTTTTGCCGACCACCCGTAAGTACGGTCATGACGTCGTCGACCGTGACGGGAATTCGGCGGCGATCCTCGAATTCGACGAGCACGCGGCGGGCCAACACCTCTTGCGCCAGCACGTGCCCAGTTCCCTGTTTTGTGACCACACGCGAACCGACCGGCGGCAACTCCCGTTGGTATTCCTCGTACGTGTCATATTCGTATCGCAAGCAGCACTTCAGCCGGCCGCAGCGGCCGGAAATTTTGGTCGGATCCAGTGTAGATTTCTGAACCTTGGCCATCTTCATCGAAACAGGCGGCATCTTCGCGAGGTGCGTGTTGCAACAGACCGGTTTGCCGCAGTCGCCGTAATCGGCGAGCAGCTTGGCCTCATCGCGCACGCCGATCTGCCGCATTTCGACCCGAGTTTGCAGCTCGCCAGCGAGCGATTTGACGAGTTCGCGAAAGTCGACCCGCTTCTCGGCCAGATAGTACAGAACCACTCGCTCGCCGCCAAAGAGATGCTCGATATCCACCAACTCCATCTGCAGCTTGCGATCCAAGACCATTCGGCGAGCCATGTCGAACTCAGTTTTCTCGCCCTCTCTGATCCGCGTCAGCTCGCGGTCGTCATCGGCGCCGAGCACTCGCAGGATTTGGCCGCCGCGCGTGTCGGTGAGGAAATCCGCCGATCGTTCGTTGGCCGGGCAGAGCACGTCGCCCACCTCGATCCCGCGTTCCGTGCGCGCGACGACCCGGCTCCCCCGCGAAATGACATCTCCATTACCGGATTCAAAGTGGCCAAGTATCCGCATTACGCCATACCGGACCACATGTTTGGTTCCCATTCCGTCACACCCTCTGGCCGTTCACTCAATGATCTTCGCCCGCGCGAGGCAAGCCGTTCGAGGTGAGAGGCGTTCGTTCAGCCGCAACTTAACGCGAATGAGTATACCGCGGATCTGAACAGGGACAAAGATGAAAGCTGGGGCGCGGGAAGCCGCTGCCTTGACCACGCGACGGCCAGTTCAGTAGATTGACCGCGGCATGAGTTCACCAGAGTCTGATCGGTCGCAGAGTGGTGCTGACCTGGTAGTGCCGAGGGCAGCGGTGGGACGTCTGAGTTTATACCTCAGACAGCTCGAACGGATGCTGCGAGATGGCATCGAGAAAGTGTCGAGTCGCCGGCTCGGTGAGGCACTCGGAATCAGCGATGCTCAGGTGCGCAAGGATCTGGGTTACTTCGGCCACTTTGGTCGTGCCGGAGTTGGTTATCCGGTCGAAGAGTTAGTGAAGTCCGTCCGGCGAATACTTGGCACCGACCATGAGTGGCCCGTCGCCCTGGTGGGAATCGGAAATCTCGGCCGTGCCCTGGTGGGCTACCGCGGGTTCCGGCGGCAAGGATTTCAGATTCGAGCGATCTTCGATTTGGACCCCCAGAAGGTGGGGCAATCAATCGAAGGAATTTGCGTGGAGCCCGCCAGCGACTTGGCACGCCGCGTAGCTGAGTTGAAGATCACGCTGGGAATCATAGCCGTGCCTGCCGAGGCAGCACAGGCGATTGCAGACACGCTGGTCTCCGCCGGTGTGAAGGGCATCCTGAATTTTGCCCCCGCGCCAATTAGCGTGCCCGATCGTATCAGCTTGGTGGCCGTGGACTTGGCGATCCAACTGGAAAGCTTGTCCTACCAGGTACGCATCGGACACACGGACCGAGAAACTAGCGAGTGATTCGATGCAGGCACAGAGGCGAGACGAAATCACCTACCCGGTGGTGTAATTGGTAACACTAGGGTTTTTGGTACCCTCATTCCTGGTTCGAGTCCAGGCCGGGTAACTTGGTCATTCCCATTGCCGATCCGCTGGGGGGATTTTCAATTCGTCGACGATGTCGTCAACATCGTCGAGTGCCCGGATGGCTCGGACGGCTGCCCTTTTCTGGTAATCGAACAAGACGGTGCCACCGAGAGTCACGACTCCCTTCGAGACCCGAACGATGATCTCGCACGGCGAACGCAGGCCGATCTGCGTTAACTTCAGCTCGATTCGCCTTAACAAGCGCTCGTCGTCTTTCTGGCCTGCCATGAGTGCCCCCTTCCAATCGGGATGCGAATGGGTAACCGTCCTGGTTCGGAACAGGCTCGCATCTTCGCGGCCGGGGTTTGTCGGTTGGTATGTTACCATGAACTGGCAACAAAAGCTGTGGCCCGATCACCGCTTGCTCAATAGACTGAATCCGCGTGGAGGAATCTGATGACTGGCAAGTTTGTTGTGCTGCTGGCATTCGCAACCGGAATAGTCGTTGCCTGCATCGCCTATTGGTATCACGCGGCCTTTCCCGATTCATCGCAAGCCACGGTGAGCATCGCCAGACCCTTGCCGAAAAACACCGGGCTTGAGTCGGACCCAGCTCTCAACCGAGTCATCCATTCCGGTCCAATGGCTCGGCCACGCGACTTCTTTCGAGTCATCGAACGGCCAACATATCGGTCGGTCCACGAAGCGACGCGATCCATGACGGACGACGAAATCGTTTTGGGACTTGAAGTGGATGGCCAGTTCCGCGCGTACCCGATCAATTACCTGAATGACCATGAGATGGTTCGCGAAGAGTTCGGCGGGTTGCCGCTGCAGATCACATGGTGACCGCTGTGCCGAACGGGCATCGTGTATGTCCGACAAGTCCAGGGGCATGTGCTCGAATTCGGCCACCGCGGCTGGCTGCTCGATGAGTCATTCGTCTTTTTTGACCGGGAATTCGACAGCCTCTGGGTCCAAGCGACAGGTGTTTGCATCCAAGGCAAGTTCAAAGGGGAACAGCTAGCGACAATCCCGATCACTCACACCACCTGGAAAGAATGGCGGACGCTGCACCCGGAATCGCTCGTTCTGGCCAAGCCGTCCTATCAGGTCGAACGATACCGTCGGGACGCCTACGAACGGCTCTATGCGGAACGTGGAACCCAGTTCGGCCTCGGCGTGTTCGTCGCCGGCCAGCAAAAGCTATATCCGCTGGAAAAACTTAAGACCACTCCGATCGTGACGGACAAGATCGGCGACACCCCGGTCCTCGTCGTTTTTCATCCGCCTAGCAAAACCGCCGTTGCTTTTGATCCGATGATCGATGACCGCATGGTCGAATTCGAGTTGGTCGAAGTCACTGAGTTCGACGTCATCCTTCGGGACTCAAACGACAATACGTTCTGGTCGGGACTGACAGGACGTGCTCAAACTAGCGACGATACAAGGCCGCGACTCCGGCAGCTTCGCACCACACAATTCGTCACGGGCAACTGGCTGAAACACTTTTCCGACGGCCTGATCTATGATCCCTGAAACGTTAGCACGCACAGCCTGTCTTATCCGGTAGTTCTCGTCTCTTGCCGTCTTGCATTCGGTGACAAAAGTACGTTCAATGGAATCACAATAGAATCGGGCCAGTGAAGAGTGTCGGGCCCATCCTTACAGCGAGGAATCACCGCAATGAATGATTACAGCTCGTTCGCGGACGATTTCTATGTCAACGTCAACCTGAACACCGAGATGGATCTGCCGAAATCACGCGACACGGTGCTGAACTTTTTCGAGCGAATCCAAAAATCATTCCCGGAAATGACCAACTTCTACCAGCGCGATAACGGCGACTTCGTGCTGGAAGAGGACAAAGAGAAGGGTCACTACCGCTGGGTTAGCCTGGAAAACCGGCGACTCTGCTCCGGATGCGTGAACCCACTGAAGAGCGAGGATGCCTACGAACAGCACGAGCTGGTGCTGGAACTCGCCCCGTATCATCTTTCGGTCAGCACGATGGATTGCGAGGCGCTCGACGTGCTGTTCGGTTTCGATTTTACCTACGGCGGCAATCACGATGAGATCGTTGCCGAGGCGTTGGGGATTTCGAAGGCGCTGGAAGGCATCCTCGACGTGCCCGGCGCTCGCATCATCAATTTTGAACCGTCGGCCACAATCGCCCTCGATGAAAACTGCCGTCTCCAATGCCGGCTGTCCATTGAAACGCGCACCAACGCCTACCAGATCCGCACGGGCGAGTTCCACGACGATCAGCTCAGCGTCTATTTCACGGTGCGCCAGTACTGGGGACTCGGCCCGCGAATGACCATCCTGGAATCCATCGCACGGCAACGCAAGATCGGTGAGGAACTGGTTGAGACGCACCTCCTGCCCAACGTCGTGCGACCGCTGGCGCAGGCGATTTCGGCAAAGTGACCGGTTCAAGAATCATGCGTGCTAAAGACATCCTGAAGCTGGTGCGAACCGAGCAATTCCGCCCCTTCCGAATTTCTATGTCGGACGGCGAACGGTTCGACGTGAACTTTCCAAACTTGATGCTCGTTGATCCTCTTTTTCTGACCCTCGGTATTCCCGGTCCAAAGGGGCCGGATGCGCCGGTCGATCGCATAGTTCACATCTCGCTTCGGCACATCAACACGGTTGAGTTCCTTCGAGCCCCGAAGGGGAGGGCTGATGGCTCCGGAAAGTAGTGGTGCCATTCGTCAGCCCACGTTCAGCCGATTCGCTCGCGGCCTATCGGTGGAAACCGCGTTCACAGTGCTGGCAATTGCCAAGCAGTTGAAAGCCGCCGGCAAGGACGTGGTCGAATTGGAGATCGGCGACAGCCCGTTTCCCACGACTCGGTCGGCCTCGGCCGCGGGCGTTGAGGCGATTCAACGTGGAATGACGCATTATTGCCCGTCGAGTGGGCTTGTTGAATTTCGCGAGGCTGCTGCGAGATTTGTGGATGGCGAGTTTGGAATTCCGGCGACGGCCGAGAACATCGTCGTCGGTGCGGGGGCGAAAATATTTGAGACCTATTTTTGCGAGGCGTTTCTGGACCCCGGCGATGGGGTTCTCGTCTTTGGCCCATACTTTCCCACGTACATTCCAAACATCCTGCGCCGCGGCGCCCGAGTCTGGCTCAGCGATCTCCGCGAACAAGATGCGTTTCGTCCGCACATGGATGAAGTTGAACGGTTCTTGCGAGAAGACCCGCACCCGCGCGCGATCTTTCTGAACTCGCCGCACAATCCTACCGGCGGTGTCGCCACGCGCGAGGATCTCGTGGAATTGGCCAAGCTAGTCCGTGGCAAGGATGTCGCCGTGTTCAGCGACGAACCGTACTGCCACATGGTCTGGTCCGGCCGCCACTACAGCCTGCTGGCCGAGCCGGGCATGCTCGATCAATCGGTGGCAGCCTACACGTTCTCGAAGTCCTACAGCATGAGCGGCTGGCGGCTCGGCTTCTGTGTGGCGTCAAAGCCCGTCGCCGAAATGATCGGCAAAATGATCAACACGTCGCTCTCCTGCGTGCCGCCGCTCGTGCAATGGGCCGGCCGCGCCGCGTTGGAGCACGATTCGGCAGAACGCGACACGGGCATGGCTCGCTTTCGTCGCAAAGTGGAATTACTCACCGCCGCCCTTCAGATAATCCCCGAGGTTCGCGTCGTCCCACCGGCTGGGACTTTTTATGTTTTTCCAAACGTCGCCGCCGTCTGCAACCGCCTCGGGATCACATCACAAGGCCTCGCTTTGTACCTGCTCGAAGCGGCCGACGACAAATTTGGTGTTGCCTGCCTGGGCGGCGAGTGCTTCGGCCCCGCCGGCCGCGGCTTCCTACGATTCTCGTGCGCTGAACCGGACGACCGCATCGAGCAGGCCGTCGCATTTCTTCCCGATGCCTGGAACCGACAGGATCGAGTTCGTCAGTACTTGAACAAACATGCGGAGCATCGTCTGACCGAGCCGTACCAGCACAAGCAATGAATCCACGTTCAATCGGCACCACGCGTCTGCGTTAGCACGAGATGATTCCTCGACAATCTGGCATGCACACCTCCGGGCAAATCGTGCGCACCGCCAATGCCAGTGATCAATTCAGCCACGTTTTCCAGATCGGACTGGCCGACCTCTTGAAGTGGCCAGGATTGCTCGGCCCAAATCCGGCGCAGCAACTCGCGAACAAGATATGGTTCAGTTCGACGCAATGGACTCACTCCCAGTACGACGTGCTGATGATCCTGCTTCACAATCGCGCGTCGAGCGAGTCGTTGCACCTGGTGGTCGATTGCCGCCTGAGCGGCGGCGGCCTGTGACGCCAGGCGTGCGATTGCCTCGGTGACCCGCGAATTGAAATGCTGAGCCAGGTAGGGAATCAGTTCGTGCCGCAGTCGATTTCGAGTGAATGACAAATCAAGATTGGATCGATCCTGGCGGAATTCCTGCCCGACTGCCGCAAGAAATTCGAGCACATCGGCTCTTCGTAAGCTCAGAAGCGGCCGGACCAGCTTGATTCCATGGGCCAGTTCTCGCGACACGGGAATCCCGGCGAGTCCGGCAATTCCGGTACCTCGAACGATTCGGTGTAGTACGGTTTCGGCCTGATCGTCGGCCGTGTGGGCGGTGGCGACGGATTTGGCTTCCATCTCATGGGCAACATTGACAAGGAATTCATATCTGAGGTTTCGGGCCGTAGCCTCAATCCCTTCTTCGCGGTCATCGGAGTGGGTGGGAAGCGGAAGTCGTGCGACGGCCAGTGGAATCCTCAGTCGTTCGCACAGCTTCCGAACAAACTGCTCGTCGCTGTCGCTTTCTTCGCCGCGCAGAGCATGGTTTACGTGAGCCGCGCCAAGTTCAAGTTTCTTTGATCGTCGCAGTGAGTGCAGGCCGACGAGCAACGCGACGCTGTCTGGCCCGCCCGAAACGGCGGCAACGATACGGCCGCTCGTTGCTCCCAGCGACTGGATCGCATCGAAAACGCTGTTCGCAAACTTCTGGGCTACCGTCTTGGACTTGTTCGTGCGGCGAGACATCACCGAAGAAATGTAGCGGCTCGCAGTGCCTGTGACCAGCACGGAACTTGCCGTGAACCGCGGCAGCTCGCGAACTTTTCGACGCGCGCGCAAAAAAACAGAGGCTCCCGACATACCCCTCCGGGGCGTGGGAAAGCCTCTGTCTCGGTGGAGGATGCCTGGCACTTCGCGCCGATGGCTACCGAGCAGGCCATCGGATAACCGCTATGATTACACCGGTAAAACGCCTGTTCCGGGCGCTCAACCGGCATGCCGAGCATTGGAGGAAGCTTCAATTCTCCGAGTTTTGTGGCTCCGCCTGCCGATCGTCCTGCGGCGATCCCGACGCGTCAGGATCAGACCTCATGTCACTCCAAAACGACTATAGGTCACAAGTGAGACGAGTCAAATGAGGCAAAGTCTTCCGGTGGTATCACCAGCGGGAAGGCGTGATCTGCCCATGGATTTCTAATAGATTGGTGCGACGGACTGGAACACCCTGGAGAACCGAGTGTGCATGCTGAGCTAATCGAACGCCTGTGCTGTCCTGAATGCCGCGGGACACTGCGGTTTGGCGACCAGTTGACCAGCCCGGCCGCTAGACAAATTGATCGCGGTTCACTGACGTGTGCTGGCTGCGGTGTTGAGTATCCAATCCGACACGGCATTCCGCGATTCGTCGGCGGCGAGGGATACGTGGCCAGTTTTGGGCGTCAGTGGACGCGCTATGCCGTGGAGAGGCTTGAGGAGGACGAGGCGACATTTCAGGCGAAAACCGGGTTTGGCCTAGATGAACTGGCGGGGCGCGAGATCCTGGACGCCGGTTGTGGTGGCGGCCGGTACAGCTACGTGGCTGCGCGCCATGGGGCAAGCGTAATCGCGCTGGACATGAGCCGGGCCGTGGACCGTGCGGCTCGAATGTGTCGGTCGTTTCCGCACGTGGATTTCCTTCAAGCCGACCTCTTGCGACTGCCGCTACGAGAACATTCAGTCGATCTGGGTTTCAGCATCGGCGTCATGCACCATTCGCGTGATCCGCTCGCCGCTTTTCGACAAGTAGCCGCAGCGGTTCGGCCTCGCGGCCGGTTGGCCGTCTGGTTGTATCGACGGAATACACCGCCGCAAGAGTCCGTCAACGAAATACTCCGCGGAATCACCCGTCGATTCACCGTCCCTCAACTGGAACGCGTCGCCACGCTCGGCGCCATGCTAGGCTCTATTCCGATCGTAAGCCGCACACTCAACAAAATCGTCAATTTCTCGAGCCACCCGGCCTGGGAAAACCGCGTTTGCGATACGTTCGATTGGTACAGTCCGCGTTATCAGTCGCACCACACCGTCCAGGAGTTGCAGAGCTGGTTCCAAAGTGCCGGCTTCGTGGATTTGCGAGTGCTTCCGCCCGAGAAGTCAGGCGGCCTGTACCGTTGGGCCTACGAACAGAATCTGCTCATCGGCAGCGGCGTAAACGTGATCGGAACGAAAGCGTGACGCCAACTCGCGGCAGGCACACGAGTCAGTTTTGAACTAGACTTGTCCCGGTACTTTCTTGATTTCCTTTCACCGCTCCCCGTCGAGGAGGCAAAGGCCAATGGTCAAGAAAATCGTGTGGGTATTCGCTGCGGCAATCGTGGGCTTGGGTGCTTACGTGGTGATGGCCAATCCATCGCTTCTGATCAAACTCGCCAGCCGGAAGGCGGAGTTGCAAGACCCGGTCGTAGCACCGGCCGAAAATACGGTGGAGAATCCGCAAGGCACTTGGGAAGTCGAGTACGTGGACAGTGATGGCAATCCGCTCAGACCCCAAAGTCCCGTCAAATCGAAATCCTGGTTTAGCCTGCCGTTCCTAAAGAAGCAGACATCGTCGCAGGCTCCCGAATCGAACTCGGCCAGTCTGGCCCAAGCCGGCAATCCGGCGAGTGGAAAGACACGCGTCGATTCCAGTGGTCGCGTGTGGGTTCAAGACGGGCCATTCAGCTACCGACGCGGATGACGCCGCAAGTAGGCGAAGTGAGTTTCCCTGCTTGCCCTCGATCTCCGTGTGAGGTCTGCCAATCAAGCTAAGGTGCTACTGCCGGGCCATCTGGGCCTCTTCGGCAATCATTTCCATGACGGCACTGGTCGGCGTCGCCGGCCGGGCACGCGAACTGGCCCAGTGACGCAGCGAATCGATCTGCTCTTCCATCGTGACGGCCAACGGAACGGTGGCGTATTGCGTGTCAAGCAGGTCCGACTGGCGAAGCAAGCGGTGCTGGCCGAACGCCTCGTACATCGCGCCGAGCACGACTTGTTCGATCTCCGCACCACTGAATTTGTCGCTGTTCTTGGCCAGCGCATCAATGTCGAAGCGGGCGGGGTCCCAGCCGCGTTTCTTCAGGTGAATCTCGTAAATCTGCCGACGCTCCTCGACGGTGGGCAGATCGACAAACCAGAGTTCATCGAAGCGGCCTTTACGCAAAAGTTCCGCCGGCAAGTGTTGCACCTGGTTGGCCGTCGCGATCACGAACACAGGCTTGCGGTTCTCCTGCAGCCAGGTGATGAACGTGCCGAACACGCGAGTCATCGCACTATCGTCGCCGCCCGACACGCCGCCGAAGCCTTTCTCAATTTCGTCGAGCCACAACACAACCGGGGCCACCGATTCGATCGCCTTGAGCACGTCGCGCATGCGCTGCTCGGAACTGCCCCGAGTCGAGCTGAGTACCCCGGAGACGTCAAAACGAATGAGCTGAAAGTTGAACACGCGGGCGGCCACGCGGGCCGTCAAGCTCTTGCCGCAACCCTGCACGCCGAACAGCAGGATCCCCTTGGGCTCCGGCAGCCGATATTGCCGGGCACGCTCGGAGTACGCCTCGGTCCGCCGCGTCAGCCACTCTTTGAGCCACACCACGCCGCCGATATCTTCGAGCTTTTCGTTCACGTCCCAAAACTCGAGCAACTCCGTGCCCTTGAGCAACTGCCGCTTCTCCGAGATCACCGACCACATCACGTCGTCGGTGATCTTGTCCTGATCAAGAAACGCCCGCCCTAAAAGCTTGCGTGCTTGCGGCTCCGTCAAACCGAGGCACGAGCGAAGCAGCCGCTCTTCCTCTTCCGCCGTCACCTTGATGCGGCCGTTGCCTCGCGATGCCAAGACCTCGTGCAACGTCGGACGCAAATCGTCGAGCTCCGGCAGCGGCAGTTCGAGCACGACGAAATCGCGTTCCAACTCGACGGGCAATTCGAGCACCGGGCCGATGAAGATGATCGACTTCTGTTGTTTCGGCAGCGACTCGGCGAGATCGCGCAGCCGCCGCAGGATCAGCGGGTCTTTGAGATACGGATGGAAGTCTCGAACGAGAAACACGTGCTCCGGCGGGTACAACTCGATCTGATCCAGAAACTCAGCCGGCCCGCCCGGCGGCTGGTCTTCGTTCAATCGTGGCTGCGGACCTTCGGTGGCCGACCACAACACCAGGCCGCGGCCGGCACCCAGGGCCATTTCCGACAGCCTCGTCCCCCAGCGATCTTCTTCCCACGTCACGAGGTAAAGAAACGCATAGCCCGCCCGCACCAGCCCGTCCACGCGCTCGCACGCCTCGTCGGCCGAGTTGATCTTGTTCTCCGTTGCCGCTCCTTCTCGCGACGCCTCCGCCGACCGCCGCGCCTTGCCCTTGGCCGTCGGCGGCGTGACCAGAATCATCCCCATGCAATCATCGTTCGTACACTGGATGCGAGTGCCGGTGTCCTGCCGTGCCACCTTGATCACCGTGCCACACGCCTCGCAAGTGATATCAAACGTCTCCGCCGTCTCGGCCGCCTGATACCGCTTGCGCGGGGCCGACCGATCGATGATCTTCTCACTGATCGATTCCTGCTTCTGCGGAATCCACACCGGCTGCCCGCAATGCACACACCGCGCCCGCTTCCCCGCGTACTGCTCCTTCACGCGCAGCGTCCTGTGGCACTCGGGACATTCGAACTGAATGATCATGGAACTATCTTAACCGAAAGGGAGGCCGTCTGGGCCACCCGTGGAAAAAAACGGATCGACGGGTGCTCCGGGCGCAACAAACAACGCCGCCCGGTGATTCCATACCACCGGGCGGCGTGCAGATTTCGGCCTACGTCTTATACCCCTACCGGCTCCGGCAATGCGGTGTTCCGCATGCCGCGGGCGATCGTCACGCCGTCGCCGTTGCGAATCTCGACGTCGTCGATCTCGTTGACTACCACGATGCCGGTCCACGTCGTGACCTCGATATCGCCGGGCGATCCGGCATCGAGCGGCTGGGTCTGCTCGACCACTCCCTCTTGAATCGCGATGAGCACGCCTCCGGAGACGCTGGGCCGTTCGAACCACAGCTTCAGCACGCTACCCGGCTGCATGACCCAGTTCATGCCGAATGTCGGCACCGTGGTTGCGGTCTCGGGCGGGAAGACTTCCGGCAGCGTCTGGGCGATCGGTTCGCCGGGGAACCGCGACTCGATTCCCGCCACGTACAACAGCATTCGTGCGACCACCGATTCGTCGTCGCGCTCATCGTCCGGCACGTCGCCGAAGAATCGCTCTTTCTCCACTCGGTCCAGCGGCAGCGTGACCTGGTCGGCCGTCTCGATCGCCTCCAGCTTCGCGTCGATCGCGTCGTGGGCCGCCTGAAGCATCGCCACGGTGAACGTGCCGAACTGGGTGCGGCCAAACCCCGGCACAATCTCGATCGGCACCCCCGCCACGATCTCCGCCTCGCCCCAATGCCCGAACACGGCATCCATCAACGGCTGGCGTCTCGGCTCAGGAATGCGAAACATGAGAACCCCCCATCTGAAAAGAGAATTGGAAATGGTCCCACGCCCCGTCCCCAGGGCGGCCTGATTCTGGTCACGGCGGGAGGCGAATTCACCAAGATTCTTGGAGAATTCCAAATGAGAAGTGAAATGGCTCGGATGACGAGTGCGGTAACGCCCAGAATCAGCCGCCGGAAACCGCCCATGGGAAAATGTAATCATCACGCAAGAGCCTGGCCAGGCGGTTTCCGATCGGGCTGAATTCTGTTGTTAGGCCGCAGCACTTTGCCCGGTCGATGACCGCGGTTGCCCCAGCTTGGCCCCCAATGTGAAGCCCACTGGAAAGGCAACCAGATTCCCGATCCAGAACCAAACGGGATACGGCAACATGAGCATGTTCGTCACCGCAGCCACGAGCAGAATCGAGCCGACCACGATGCCGTGTGCGGGATGCCTTCCCGATCCAAGTCGGGTTGCCAGCCATGAACTCACGAACGTGCTAAGGCCCCATGCAGGAACAACCAGCAGCAAGATCCACGCTGGAAATGCGGCAACGTGAGCCTTCATATCGTCGTTGCTGGTGGGATCGAGTCCGGGAGGAAAAGGATGGAGGATCGAACTCACGACTTCGACGCCTACGATAAAGAACATGGCAGCAATCAGGCCAAGGACGACGGCGACCACGCTGCGAACGACTGAACCGATCATACTTCCCCCTTATCATGCTGCATGTCCACCCGCTCAATCCGACCTAATGCCCAGGTTCAGCGGGACGGCGGGCACGAGCCACACTGGACGCTGAACGACATGAAAAACTCTCGAACAACCAACAAGCTCGACCCGGCCAAAAACCGCCCGCCGACTCCGCTGGAACCTGTTGATACTCATCATGGCCTCCTTCGTGGGACGAGACGTGTCCCACGAGTAATGTGGAGGTCCCTTGGCGAGGGCCTCGAGCGTGGTTTTCAGTTCACGCGTTTGCGTGACTCACGCACACGGGCTCGCGCCCCTGTCCCACGAAGGAGTCCATGATGCACTTCTACAAAGAGCAGCATCGGTTTTACTGTGGTGTCGACCTGCACACTCGCAGCATGTACCTCTGCGTGCAGGACCACGACGGCAAGAAACTGCTGCACCAGGATTATCCCGCAGACCCGCAGCGATTTCTACAGGCAATCGCGCCGTACCGCGATGATCTCGTGGTCGGATGCGAGTGTACCTTTTCCTGGTATTGGCTCGCCGATCTCTGCCTCCAGGAACGGATCCCCTTCGTGCTCGGCCACGCGCTCTACATGAAAGCCATTCACGGCGGCCCCTCACCCCTACCCCTCTCCCCGCGGCAGGGAGAGGGGTAGGGGTGAGGGGCGATTCGGACAAGCTCACCACGCTGCTGCGCGGCGGCATGTTCCCGCTCGCCTACGTCTACCCCGCGGGCATGCGCGAGACGCGCGATCTCTTGCGACGCCGCATGCACCTGGTACACATCCGCGGCGAGGCAGGCGACCGCGAGTCGCAGCGGCGCGAGGAGGACCGGCGACATGTAAGACACCATGAATCGCGGCGGGCATCGGCCCGTCAATCGGATTTCGAAGTGGACCGGCCGGGCGAGCCCGGCGTCTAACTGAGGCCAGCACGCGGGCGAGTGTACCGCACGGGGCTGCAAGCAAGCGTGAAGCTCTGGGAGCCGTCCGCGACGGCGCGACGGCGAACCCCGAGGCCCCGATACACCGAAAGGCCCGGACCTCCATGCGTTCGATTGGACGCCCGGCCGGTGCCGCATCCCCGATATACGTGATGGAGATTTCGAGCGTGGCTGTCCTTCGGTCGAGCTGACAACTAACTGGACCGCTCCCTCACGGGTGCGAGAGCCAATGCTTTTGCCTAGCCGGCCGCGGGCACGGAGGAATTTCTAGGCGTCGTGCGGCATGCGAAGCGGTGGCGTAGGCGGCGCGCCTGCGCAGCTACTTCGCATGAGGGACTTGCTCCCCGAGCCGCTGGCTTGCGCACGACAGCGCGTGGGCTTCAAGCTGAGAGGTCCACGGGTGAACCTGAAAGAGATGTTTGGTGCAGCCATGCTCGCGCTGGACGCATTCGCGGGAGCCGCTGACTGACGCCCAAAAAGAAACACTCCGCATTGCCGAAACGCCGAGACACCACACGAACACCGGATCAGAACCGTTTGAAGGGAGAAAAACAAAACCCATGAAAACGGACCGTGGAAAGTATTCCCCCTTGACAAACCGAGGCCATAGAGACGTTAGGCCAGGCCGCGCAGCCGATCACGAACGTCTTCGAAGCGCACTCCGAGGTTGCCCATCACCTGTGAGGCCACACCCTCCTGCGCACTGAGAATCCCAAGCAGAAGGTGGCCGCTGTCAACCGGATCGTTATACCTCTCGCGGCCCGAGATGAGACATTCATAGTGACTGTAGCTCCGGCCCTTGTGGCCGTTCTTCGGGAGCTTCGTTCGGCGGATGCGGCACAAGGCCGCAAGCTACGTAAATGTCTCATAAATGGCCGCGTGAGGTATACTTCGTCTTTGAGTACGAAAGTTGGCTTGGCGAGTCGAACCCAGGATGGGGCTCGAAGACCCGCACTCTTCCAACCTCTCAGCCGGAGGTCGCCAAGTGCATTTCTTCGCGTCGACGTGATCGGCACAACAACGATGTCGTCGTCGCCGATATCGAGGATCATCACGACTGGCCGCCGCTTGAATCCGCGTGGCTCGGTCGTTGGAAATGCGGCAATGAGAACATTGCCGAACTCAAAGTTCGTCATAAATCGCGTCGGATTCGGCGTAAGCGGACAGGATGTGTCGGCTCGCGAACTCTCGCCACTCCGCGTTTTCCGCGGCGGCGATGTCGCGATCCGATCGTGCCTTTAGAGTGTTGACATTTACGGAGCGAACCACAAATCGTGGCTTACCACTCACCGTCAAGAACACCGGTTCCTTTTCAGCGTCTTTCAGGATGCGCTTCGGCAAAGGGCGCCGCACGTCGATGGGTACTTTCTTCATCGCCTGACTCCAGTTGGCCGCGAACGAGCAAGAAAACGAGTAGTGTCTCTGCTAGTGTAGAAGTGGCATAGAGCCACGGCAAGGGCATCGGCCACGTCCGGCGGTTGCGGTGGTGTGCTTAGTTGGAATTCCGTTTGGATCGCACGCTGCATCTGGTCCTTGGTCGCGCGGCCGCTGCCCGTGAGAGTTTTCTTCACGTGCGTGGGCCGGTAGTCGGCGATCGGCACGGCCTCCTGGGCGGCGGCCAGGCAAATGACGCCCCGAGCGTGGCCCATCAAGATCGCTGTTTGAGGATGTTCGTATGTGCTGTGCAGTTGCTCGACTGCCATGACCGCCGGATGAAATGTTGTGATCAGGTCGCGAACGCCGTCGAAGATCTGTTCAATGCGACTGCCCAGCGATTCGTCGGGCGTCGTGCGGATGACGCCGGCTTCGCGGATCAGTACCTTGCCGTCGCGGAGGTCGAGCAGGCCATAGCCCGTGGTGTCGAGGCCGGGATCGATGCCGAGAATCAGCGACGCGGTGCAATCACCCACCCCCTCACCCTCGTCCCCTCTCACCTCGCAGCGGGGGGAGAGGGGTGAAGGGGTGAGGGGTGTGAATTGAGAATTCGGCACGTTATGAAGCCCTCCATGTCGTCCCGTCGGGGCGATCCTCCAGAGTAACGCCCGCGTCACCCAATCGCTTGCGAATGTCGTCGGCCAGGGCGAAATTTTTCTGTGTTCGTGCGTTCTTTCGAAGCTCGATGTAGCATTCGATCATCTTACTTGGATCGTCCCTATGTGGCTCCTCGATGTTCCACCGGAGCTTTAGCCTGCGACCCACTTCTACAAGCTTGGTGGGCAAATTAGCGTCGGGCTTGCCCGGCTCGGCCAGTGTCCTGCGGAAGATTCCCAGAATTCCGGCCAATTCGCGGAGCAACGAGGCGCCGCGTCGAAGTACCTCAAGCAGCGAATCGTTTCTTCTCTTCTCCATTTTGTCGGCATAACTATTTAGGGAGCGGAGCAGATCGTAAAGGAGCCCGATAGCGGCCCCCGTGTTGAAATCATCGTCCATTGCTTCGAGAAAGTCATTACGGTGTGTTTTCAACACCGACAGATCGAAAGCTGGGTCATAATCTTCCCAAATTCTCGCAGGTGGAATTAAAAACTCACCCTTCTCAGTTGGTGCCACGATGCTGTAGAAGTTCTCGTCGGTGATCCGCTCATATCGCTCGAAGAAGCGATAAAACGCGTGCAGACCGCGGCTCACCTCCTCGATGTGATCGTCGCTGAAGTCGATTGGGCGGCGGTAGTGCGTGGCGAGCAGGAAGAAGCGGATCGTTTCCGGTTGGTGCTGCGACAGCAATTCGCTAATGGTGACGATGTTATCCTTCGACTTGGACATCTTCTCGATTTCCTGGTCCTTCAAGTCGCCGACGCGTCGGCCGCCGAGCTTGCGGGCCTCGCCGCTGCGCTGCAAGAGTCCGTTGTGCATCCAGTAGCGGGCGAAGGTTTTTCCGGTGAAGCTCTCCGATTGGGCAATTTCGTTTTCGTGGTGCGGGAACACGAGGTCAAGGCCGCCACCGTGGATGTCGAATGTATCGCCCAAGTATCGCGTGCTCATGGCCGAACATTCGATGTGCCAGCCGGGCCGGCCTTGGCCCCAGGGGCTGTTCCACGCCGGTTCGCCCGGTTTCGCGGCCTTCCACAACGCGAAGTCGCCGGGGTTTCTTTTGAGGGTGCTCGGCTCGACTCGCGCGCCCGCCTGCAGCGCCTCGGGATCGCGATGGCTCAGCTTGCCGTAGTCGTCGTCCTTGGTCACGTCGAAGTACACGTCGCCGCCGGCCTCGTAAGCGAATCCTTTGTCGATCAGCCCTTGAGTGATTCGGATGATGCCGTCCATGTTCTCCGTGGCCCGCGGCATGAAATCGATGCTGTCGACGCCTAGCTTGCGGAGGTTCGCCAGATAATCGGCCGTCACTCGCTCGGCCAGCGCGGCCACCGTGGTTGCTTCCTTGCTGGCCTGGTTGATCAATTTGTCTTCCACATCGGTGATGTTGACGACCAACGTGACCTTGTAACCGATGTACGTGAGATAGCGTTTGACCGTGTCGAAGATCACCGGGCCAACCATGTGCCCGATGTGGCTGTTCATGTAAACAGTCGGCCCGCAACAATAGATTCCGACCATGCCGGGCGAAACCGGCTCGAACAGCTCCTTCTGGCCGGTCAAGGTGTTATAGATCCGTAGTGGCATGAGGGCTCAATTCCTTCATTTCCGTTCGATCAAGACAACCGCCTCGCAGCTTATCGCTTCGCCACGGCCGATCGGGCCGACCGACTCGCCGGTCTTGGCCTTCACGTTGACCATGTTGGGGGCGATTTCGAGTAGCTTGGCAATTCGGTCTCGCATCTCCAACTTGTGCGGTCCAAGCTTGGGGCGTTCGGCGTGGATTACCACGTCCAAATTGATCGTATGCCAACCGGCCGCGCGGAGCCGAGCGACGACTTCATGCATGAGCTTTCCTGAATCGGCCCCGCAATACTGCGGGTCGGTATCGGGAAACAATTCACCAATGTCCCCCAGTCCAGCGGCCCCCAAGAGTGCGTCGGCAACGGCGTGCAGCACGACATCGGCATCCGAATGGCCGGCGAGCCCGTGCGAGTGCGGCACGCAAACGCCGCCCAGCATCAGCGGCCGGCCCTCCACGAGCCGGTGAGTGTCATGGCCAATTCCAACGCGCATTGCAGTTCTGTCCTGATTGCCTGCGGGATTATAGCCGTCTTTCAAAATGTGACACAACGCTGGAAAGGGTTCAGGGTTCGGGGTTCAGGGTCCAGGAGTCAGCGGTCAGGAGTCAGGAGTTAGAGGTCAAATCCTCTTCCCCAGCCCCTAATCCCTAACCCCCAACCCCCTCCTCCTGTATAATCCGCCGACCACTTCAAACGAGAGGAGTGAGATTCTTGACCACGACGGATCGCATGCGGGCGGTAACGGTTGCCGATGGCAAGGTGTCGCTAGTACGAGATTTTGCGAAGCCGGTGCCAGGCGAAGGCGAGGTACTGCTCCGAGTGCAGCGTGCTGGGATTTGTGACACGGACCTGCAGATTGTTCGCGGCTACATGGGCTTTCGCGGCGTGCTGGGTCATGAATTTGTGGGGATCGCGCAGTCCGGCAGCTATGCCGGCCGGCGAGTGGCCGCAGAGATCAATGTAAGTTGTGCTCGCTGCGACATGTGTCAAGGTGGGCTCTCGAACCACTGCCCAAATCGCACCGTGCTCGGAATCCTCGGGCACGACGGGGCTTTTGCCGATTTTCTCTGCGTGCCCGAACGTAACCTACACGTCGTACCCAATGAGATCGGCGTCGACGAAGCGGTCTTCATCGAACCGCTGGCGGCGGCATTTCAGATTCCGCGTCAGATTCCACTCGACAAGCGGACCAAGGCGTTGGTTCTGGGCGACGGAAAACTCGGCAACCTCGTGGCCCAGGTGCTCAAAAACCACGGCTGTCAGGTGCTACTCGCGGGCAAGTACCCTGAAAAATTGCACATTATCGAGCGGCTGGGAGTGGGCACGGAACTAATCGGGCAACTTCGTCGCGTGCGGAATTATGGCGTTGTGGTCGATTGCACCGGCTCGCCGAGTGGTTTATCGACAGCCCTGGAATTCGTGCGGCCCCGCGGCACCATCGTCCTCAAGACAACCGTTGCGTTGCCGGACCAAATCAACCTTGCACCCGTTGTGATCGACGAGATCACGGTCGTCGGTTCGCGCTGCGGTCCGTTCCAAACGGCCATCGAAGCCCTGCGAACCAAGCGGGTGGAAGTGGTGTCGCTCATTCAAGACATCTACCGCCTCTCGGACGCCCCGCAGGCGATCGAGGCAGCCGCGGCTGCCGGTGCAATGAAGATTCTGCTGGCCCCCGATGAGTCCGCTCCGTCGATCAAACGAATTCGTTCTTGAACGTCATTGCTACCAGCCGACCAATTCACGCAATGCGTCTGGCGACTGCCGCATCACATACCACGCCCCGCCCAGCAGTGCGAGAATCAAGAGCGATTTGAGCAGCAGCACGACTCGCTGGAATGACCGTTCCACTTCGGGCCGGGCGGCCATTTGTTGCAGAAATTCGACTCGCTTGGCAATGCTGAAGTGCCGCCACGAGCGACTGTCGCGCATGGCGCCGTTCAGGATGGCGATTTTCTCCAGTGCCTGAACGAACACCTGAATCCCAGCCGGGCAAAGGGCCGGTGAGATGCCCGACGCGAGTTGAGGATAGTGGTTGTCCGGGCAATCGGGCCGCCCGCACGACACGGCACGGCAGCCGAATATGTCCGCCTGCCGCTCGAATCGACGCGACAGGAACCCGAAGAAGATTCCGAAATACGCGACCAGGCTGGCGAACGGCAACGCCAATCCCTGGGCGACAAAAAAAACATAATCCGCCGCACTTTGACCCACCAGACTGGTGAGTAACTGGCCGGTGGCCGACATGGTTAGTAGCAGGAAAACCGACGCTCCTTGAAGGAACGCGATGAAGAACCAGAGGTGATGGTGGCGAATGTGGCCGACTTCGTGCCCGAAAACCGCCTCGACCTCGTCCGGTGTCAGGTGGTTCAATAAGCCGTCGCTTAGCAAAACGTAACGCGGCCGTGGCAAGATGCCGGCGACGGCGGCGTTGATCACTGCCCCGTGCGTATTCCAGATCAGAATGTCGCTGGCCCGAAAGCGAAGTCGCCGACTGAGCAATTCCAACCGATCGCGAAGCGGCCCGGCCGGCAGCGGTTTTGCCCGCCAGAGGAACCGAAGAAACACCGGAGCAAATATCAGAACGGCCCCAAGCCCGGCAACTCCCGCAGTCAGCTCGACCGCCGAGCGATTTGGACTGTCTTCAAAGGCAAGGGCAACGGAGTCCTGGATTGTGATCAACAGCAACAAAGGAACGAGCACTACGCCCAAATGATGCCGCAGGTGGAAATCCAAGTGGGCTAACCGTGAACCCCAACGCGGCGGGTGAATCAATTGCGTTTCGAGTCCTCGCCGCTGCATCTCTTCCACACGAAAGTGGGCGAGCCAGGCGAGCAACACACTGGCTGCGAACGGGGCCAGCACAAGAAGGTCATCAACCAGGACCCATCGCTCCAGACCCCAATTCAATCGCACGACAGCAGGCCAGTCGAGGCCGTGTACGACACCGGCATAGCTGCCCAGCAGCACGGCCGTGTGCATCCACCGCAATCGCTGATAACTTCGCATGATCAGCCCGCGGTTGAAGAAGTCGCGACTCAGGCGTCGCACGGCGAACCATGCAAACAGTTCAGCGAGCAGCCAATTGCTCGCGACAGCGAGAATAACTCCCGCGCACGCGAATTCAGGCCGCGTAGTCCGCTCTAGCCCCGCGGCCGGCTCGTAGCTGAAAGCGATCAGGATTGCCGCAATGACAATGAAAAGCATTTTTGATTTTTGATTTTTGATTTGCGATTCTAGATTTGAGATCGCGTGACTGCTAGCCTGCCCGATTGCTCAGCAATCAAAAATCAAAAATCAAAAATCAAAAATCTCACCGCAGCCACGGCGGCATTTCACCCGCACGCGGCAGCTTGACGACGCTGGCTGTTGAAATATGCGGATGCTCCAAGATCTCGTTCACGGCGGCGGCGGGAGGTTCGCTGTCGAGATTCAAGACCGCAATCGCCTGGCCGCCTGGCTGATCGCGGCCCACGGTCATAGCCGCGATGTTCACGCCGTGCTTGCCGCAAATCGTACCAATGCTCCCAATGATGCCAGGCACGTCCTGATGGGAAAAGATCAATAGGGTTCCGTCGAGAAATGCGTCGAGGTGGAACTCGCCGAGCCGAACGAGGCGAAGGAACTGCTTGCCGAAAATGGTGCCGGCCGCAACGTAGTTCTTTCGCTCCGTTTCTACCTCCGCGTGGATCATCGTGGTGAAGTCGCCGTGCTCAGTCGATTTTTGCTCCACGATCTCGATTCCGCGTTCGCGGGCAAGCAACTCGGAGTTCACCATGTTGACGCCCTCGACCAGCGCGTGTTCCAGGAGTCCGGCGGCAAAGCTGGCGGTGACCAGTCGTGTGTTGCGGCTCGCGATGTCACCCCGGTAGTGCAGACTCACTCGCCGCACTGCCCCGCGGTCCATTTGGGAGTGAAGCAGGCCGAGCCGCCGGGCCATGTCGAGATACAGCCGCAATTCGGCCAGTTCGGCCTTGTCGAGCGGCGACATGTTCACGGCGAAGTTCACGCGGCCGGTGGTCAGGAAGTCAATCATCAACCGTGCGGCCTCGACGGCTACTTCGACTTGGGCCTCGGCCGTCGATGCGCCGAGATGCGGCGTAGCGATCACGTTGGGTACCTTTAAGAGCGGATGCTCACCCGGCGGCTCCGTCACGAACACGTCGAGTGCCGCCCCGGAGACGTGGCCGGTGCGTAGAGCCTCTTCAAGGGCCGATTCGTCGATGATGCCGCCGCGAGCACAGTTGATCAGTCGCACTCCGCGACGCATTCGTGCGATCCGCTCGGCACCGATCAGACCGCGCGTCTCGTCGGTCAGCGGTGTGTGGACCGTCAGGTAGTCGCAACGAGGAATGAGGTCGTCCAGGTTGGCGGCCGTTTCGATGCCCTGCTGAGCCGCCCGGTCGGGCGACATGAACGGATCGAATCCGATGACTTTCATCTCCAGCCCGAGTGCCCGTTTAGCCACGGCCATGCCGACGCGGCCGAGCCCGACCACCCCGAGCGTCTTGCCGGCCAATTGAGTGCCGGTGAACTTGTTGCGGTCCCAGCGGCCCGCGTGCAGCGATTCGTTCGCCTGCGGAATGTTTCGGCTGAGTGCCATCATCAATGAGATCGTGTGCTCGGCCGTGCTCACCGTGTTCCCGCCGGGCGTGTTCATCACGACGACCCCCCGCCGCGTCGCCGCCGCCACGTCGATGTTGTCCACGCCAACCCCCGCCCGCACAATCGCCCGCAACTTGCCCGGCTGGTCGAGCACATCGGCAGTCAGTTGCGTGCCGCTGCGGATGATGATGCCGTCAGCGTCCGTCAGTGCCAATTTCAGTGAGTCCTTGGCCAAGCCTGCCCGCAAATCGACCTCGATCGACTTCGTATCGCGCAGAAGCCGAAGTCCCTCTTCCGCCAGGCTGTCGGTGATCAACACTTTCATATCGCCGCTTCCGGTTTGCTCCTACAGATCAATTGGGTTTTGGCATTCGAGCAATCATACCTGTTTCGTAAAGTCGAAGCCCACAGAACGGCGCGATCTTGGAAAAGTGGCGATCTAGTTTGAAAAGCAACGCTCCCGAGTCCACCGCAATAACAGCGATGAGAGAATCGATTGTCGTGCATGTCACGCCTGCCCTTCGACACGTCATGGCAATTCTTGCCGCGTTCACATGATTATTTCCGGTCGTCATAATCCCCGGAAAAGTTGCCAGATTTCTGTCCCTTTGTGCTGTGGCCTCCCAGGCGCAGCGCCTCGCGCATCAGCGAATCGTTGATAAGCAAGTTAGTCGGCATGTCACGCCCCCATGACTTTGAAGTTGTTCGCGATTGATTCAACAAAGACTGCCTGCGCCACAGCAACCGGGATGCCTGGCTTCACCGGCCAATTCAATTCCGTCAGTACAATCTCCAGAGCCGATATCGTGCCAATGATATCAAGTTCGTCCATGTAGCCCATGTGGGCGATGCGGAAGATTTTGCCTTTGAGTTCGTCCTGGCCGCCAGTGAGTTTGAGACCAAATCGTTCGACGAGACGGGACAGGAGCTTCGAGACATCAAGGTTGGGCGGGACCGTGACCGAGGTGACCGCGTCGGCCGGATGGGCGGAAAAAAGGTCCAGGCCGAGCGCGCGGACACCCGCGCGGCAAGCGGCGGCAAGCCGACGGTGGCGTGCCCAGACGTTTTCGATGCCTTCGTCGCGGATCTTCTTGAGGCTTGTGCCCAGCGCTTTGATCAGCGTGTGGGCCGGCGTGAACGGAGTGTCGGGAACGGCGATCTTCTTCCGCATCTTCTTGAGGTCGAAATAAAAAGCTTGCTGCTTGACCGGTTCGGCTCGCGACCAAGCCTTTGGGCTCATCGTGAGAAACGCCAGACCAGGGGGCATCATCAACGCCTTTTGCGATCCAGTGACGAGAATGTCGATGTTCCACGCATCGGTACGACATTCCATCGCCCCCGCGCCGCTGATGGCGTCCACCGCAAAAATCGCCGGAGTCTTGACGACCAGTTTGCCCATCGTTTCGATGTCGTGTCCTGCGCCCGTTGATGTCTCGCACAAGGTTGTGAACACTGCCGCCACATCGGGATGCGATTGGAGGGCGTTTTCGAGTTGTGCGGGAGTCACCGATTGGCCCGGCGGCACCTCGACGGAGACCGGCTCGATGTCGAACGCGCGGGCGATCTCGGCCCAGCGCATTCCAAAACGTCCAGCGGCCAGAACGAGCACTTTTTGACCCCGAGCGACCGTATTTACGACGGCGGCCTCCATCGCGCCGGTGCCGGAACTGGTCAGGATGAAGACGTCGTGCTGAGTATCAAACACATACTTCAAATCGGCCAAGACCTGTTTCAGCACGCCCTGAAATTCGGGCGTTCGGTGATGGAACATCGGCTGAGCGAGTTCCAGCAGCGTTTCCTCAGGCACCGGGCTCGGGCCGGGAGTCATCAAACGATGTTTCCGCATCAGAATCTCCAGGGGTCTATCAAACTAGAGTAGCCGGGCCTTCCTAGGATTCGTGTTGATGCACGGCACGAGTGGAAGTGGCCGCTCCCAATTCGACCTTTCCACTCTCCGCAACGGCCCGCCGGATGTCATCGCGCCAGAATTGTAACGGATCAGCAGTCGGTTCGCGCTAGACTTCAAACAAGCGACCCGTGCGCGCGCTCCTGTTCCCTCTCCCCTGTAATCAGGGGAGAGGGTTAGGGTGAGGGGTCCGCAGAGTGCACTCGAATAGAACCCCTCACCCCGGCCCTCTCACCTGAATACAGGGGAGAGGGAGCAAATCGTAGCTTGGTTGATAGCTAGCGAAGCTGATAACGCAGGTCGCGGCTTTGGCGTTGAGACGTGGGTCGATCAGAAGAGTTGTTCTGAGCGATTGCTCGGCCGGTATCTTGGGTGGGGACAGCGTCACGCAGGTCGGCGACCTTGGTGGATAAATCGGGGTGAGATGGATTCGCGACGAGGGCTCGTTGGTACAAGGCCAAGGCTCGCTCGGAGTCTTTTGACCCCTCATAAATGGAGGCCAGTTCGGTCAGCGCCCGCGAGTGGCGAGGCTCGATGGCGAGTGCCTGGTGTAAGGTCTGACGCGCCGACTCCGTTTTGCCTGCCTGCCGTTCCAGCCAAGCCATTTCAACCAGCGGATCGGGGCTGCCCGGCGAGCGGGCCATCCAATCTTGGACCAGATCGTACGCCGCGTTCGTTCGTTCTTGTTCCAGAAGCAACACGACGAACGCATGATTTGCCTTGGTGTGATCTGGGTTCAGTGCCAGGCAGTGAAAGTAGTTCTGTTCGGCCTCGCCGGCATCGCCGAGCTTGTGGTAGGTGCTGCCGAGGTTGTAAAACCCGTCGGCGTTCACGGGGTCAACGGCGGTGGCTTCGAGAAACTCCGACCGCGCGGCTTCGTACTGGCCTCGATTGAACAACGCTACGCCGCGCGAGTTATACGGCTGGGCCGGACTCACGCAACCGGCGAACAGGGCGCAGAAAATCGCGCACGCCAAGCCACGGCTCGCTTTCATGGGCTGCCTCTCCCGACTGGAACTGTTCCGCGTCATTCCGGCATCTGCGGGCCCTGCCGGATTTCTCGAATTCGAAGAGGCGATAGGATAGCGAGGAGTGTCTTTTGGCTCAAGCTCAGGGCGGGCTTTGAAATCTCAAATCTTGGATTTCAAACTCAAAACTCGGAGTGCACCGCATCAGACGCCGGTGATCACGGGAGTGGTTTCAGCGGATTTTTCGACCTTCTGATAGCCGATCGATCGGACTACTTCGAGCACTTCACTCCAGGTCGGAAACGGCCGGCCACTGTCGCGGCGATAACGATCCATGGCGTTCATGAACTCGATCTCTTGGGGCGTATAATCGCGTTCACACGTCGTTGGATCAATTTGGCGGCGTCGCTCAACCTTTTGGCGACGCTCCTTTCCAACGCGGCGATCAAGGTCGCTCTTGGCGTCTTTCTGCCTGCGCTCGACGACCTTATTCCGTCGGTCGGAATTATCACGGCGATCGATAGTTGCGATCTCGTCAATGGTCATTTCAGCGGACATGTCACCCCTCCAAATGTTCTCGGAACCAATCGAAGGTACGCCCACGACCTTGCAGTTGTCAGGGCGCACACGATCACGCAAATGAGAGAATCGGCGAAAAATATGTGAAACTTGAGAAGTGAGCAAAGATGTGATGGCCAAGTAAACTTTTCCGGCCGCATAATTGGCATAAGCGGCTGGATCAGACCATTCGGAACGAGTCATCGAACAGGTAGCAGGTTCGTATTTTGGCTCTCCGATCCGAACGCTCGCCGGCGATCTCCGCGGGAGTATGGACCTTGACCGCCGGTTTGGCCTTGGCCGACTCGGCCTATTCTTCTGTTGCCGAGCGGACGGCAGCTTTCGAAACGGGTGCTTGTGCCGCGATTGGAGCGGCGACAGGACTGAGGCTGAACGACACGGCAAGAATCAACAATCGCATCGATTATCTCCCGCGCGACCAAATCAAACAACGACCGTGTCGAAACCGGTTGCTCAACCGATTGGCAGATTGCGTTTGCTACTTGCGGTAATCGCGATTGAAAAGATTTGGCGAACGGAAACGAGCCGGACCAGTGGGTTTTCAGGACGTAGCTGCCAAGCGACGTCGACGGCCTTTGAGGTAGGCCTCATGTTGAGCCTGGCTTTGCCGATCGTAGGCACGAGCCAGAAAGACGAGCGCGGCGTTCAAGCCGACGGTCGTTTCGAGATTCTGCAGAAGCTGAGGGGCATCCAGCTTGAGTCGTCGAATGCACTTGTTGCACAAAACGCGAGCCCCCAGAGTGGGCTTTTCGCAGTGAGAGCAGTTCATTAGCGTCATCACCTTGGTCAAGTATCCTTAATACTTGAAGGGCCGATTCCGATGCGGACAACGAGTATGTCCATGTGCGAACGGAAAGTCAAAACCTAAATTTCAAACTTTTCGAACCCGGCAAAAGTCTCAAAAATGGGCTTGCAGTTAGGTTTCTTTATGCGTTCGGGGAGGTCGCGATTGGGGTTGAAAACCGTTCTGGTTGACCCGATTGTGTGAGGCGAGGACGCGCAACCGCCTTGTTCGCGCATTTCGGCCGCCGCTATAATCCCCGCGGTTTACGGATGACATTTTCAGATTAGGAGATCGCATGGCTAATGCAGCAGTCCTTCGAACGAATCTCGGCGATTTGAAAGTTCGGCGGGGAAAGGTGCGCGATGTTTACGACCTCGGCGACGCGCTGCTCATCGTCGCCAGCGACCGCATTAGCGCGTTCGACTGGGTCATGCCCAACGGCATCCCCGACAAAGGCCGAGTGCTCACGCAGCTCAGCCTCTTCTGGTTCGACTTTCTTGACACGCCGAATCACTTGATCACCGACGACTTTGCAAAGATGGACCTGCCGTTCGATCACGCCAGCAAGGGACTGGAGGGCCGGTCGATGCTGGTGCGCAAGGCCGCGGTCGTTCCCATCGAGTGTGTAGTTCGCGGGTACCTCTCGGGGTCCGGTTGGAAGGAGTACAAGAAGGACGGAACGGTGTGCGGCATTCGGTTGCCGGAGCGACTGACTGAGAGTGCCAAATTGCCGGAACCCATTTTCACTCCGGCTACCAAGGCCGAGACGGGACACGACGAAAACATTTCATTTGAGCGGATGGCCGAAGCCGTCGGCCGGCAGACGGCGGAAGAATTGCGCGAGCGCAGCATCGAGATCTACCGCGAGAGCGCCGAGTACGCCGCCGCACGCGGTATCATCCTGGCCGACACCAAATTCGAATGGGGCCGATTCGATGGCGAACTGATCCTGATCGATGAGGTGCTCACTCCCGATAGCTCGCGATTCTGGCCAGCGGACGAGTATCAGCCGGGTCGGGGCCAGTCATCGTTCGACAAGCAGTTCGTTCGCGACTGGCTCGAAACCACCGGCTGGGACAAGAACTCTTCGCCGCCCGCGCTGCCGCAGGAAGTGGTGGAGAAGACACGTGCAAAATACGTCGAGGCATTTGAACGCATAACCGGCAAGTCCTTCGCGTGGAAGTAGCATGCCCGTGGTCAAATGTGCGTTGTCTGTGGTTAAGATGGATGGCAACTGATACCTGACAACGGACAACTGACGATGCTCCGATATCTCACAGGCGGTGAATCGCACGGCAAGGCCCTGACGGTGATCGTCGATGGGTTTCCGGCCGGCATTGCGCTCGATACCGACCTGATCAATTCCGAGCTGAAGCGTCGCCAGGGCGGGTACGGTCGGGGCGGGCGGCAGCGAATCGAAACCGATCAAGTCGAAGTGCTGTCCGGCGTTTGGCATGGCAAAACGCTCGGCAGTCCGGTCACGCTGCAAGTCGTGAATAAGGATTCCAAGCTCGAGCGACTGGACGACATCATGCGGCCGCGGCCCGGCCACGCCGACCTGGCGGGGGCCGTTAAATACGGCGAATCGGTGCGGGCGATCTTGGAGCGGGCGAGTGCTCGCGAGACGACGGTGCGGGTCGCCGCCGGGGCGTTGGCAAAATTGATCCTCCGCGAATTCGGCATCACCGTGTTCGGATTCGTGTTCGAACTCGGCGGCATTCGCGCCGAACCGATTTCAGACAACATCAACCAACTTCGCGGAATCCGCGATAACAGCTTGATCTACTGCCTGAACCCCGCGGTCGAATCGGCCATTGTGGAATTGATCGACGAGACGGGCAAAGAGGGCGACACGCTCGGCGGCATCGTCGAGGTTCGCGTCGAGGGTGTGCCGTTCGGACTAGGCACTCACACGCAATGGGACAAAAAGCTACGCGGCCGACTGGCCCAGGCTGTGATGAGCGTGCAGGCGATCTGGGGCGTCGAGTTCGGTCTGGGCTTCGAGGCGGCCCGGCGAAAAGGCTCAGCCGTTCACGATCCGATTCAGTTCGATCCTGCCCGCGCGACCGAGCCGAATCTCGGCTACGTCCGCCCCACGAACAACGCCGGCGGCCTTGAAGGCGGCATGACCAATGGCCAGCCGATCATCCTGCGTGCCGCCAAGAAGCCGATAAGCACGCTGCGCAAGCCGCTTGATTCTATCAATCTCACGACTAAGCAACCCGAAGCCGCCGAGTATGAACGCAGCGATGTCTGTGCCGTGCCCGCCGCCAGCGTCATTATCGAAAACGTGGTGGCCTTTGAAATTGCCAATGCCTTCGTCGAGAAATTCGGCGGCGACAGCCTTGCTGAAATGAGGGCACACTACGAAGCGTTTGTCTCGCTCGCCCGACAACGATAGCTCCACCACATTTCTTTCGGCAGCGACCCTGCGGCGATGATGGCGAGTTGGCTGGCGATGAAGAGGCCGAGGGTCAGCAGGACGCCTTCGGTGAAGCCGTAAGAGTGGAGGCCGACGCCGAGTTCGTTGACGCCGAACCAGGACCAACCAGTGACAATGTTGCCGCCGACGGCCAGCGCGGCCAGGCCACGGTCCTTAGCCATGCCGCCCCAGCGGGCGTGGATGACCAGGGCGTTCCAAAGGACGATCATTAAAGCGCCGTTCTCCTTCGGGTCCCAGCCCCAGAAACGGCCCCAGGAGTCGTCGGCCCACAATCCGCCGAGCACCGTGCCGACGAAACTGAAGAAAAGAGCGAAACAGACGATGCCGTAGATCATGCGGGTCATCGACCGGCCGAGATCCAGCGACAGCGAAGGCGAACACACGCCGGCCAAAATGTACAAAACGCCCAACAGGCCCGCAACGAACGTCGTCGCATAGCCCAGCGTGATGCACACCACGTGCGTGGCGAGCCAAAACTGCGTGTCGAGCACCGCCTGGAGCACGGTGAACGTGTCGCCGTCGGCGGCCAGAATGTGGGCGATCAAGAGCGTCTTGAATCCGGCCACGCCGGCCACCACGTTGCCGATCCCCAACCGGTACACCGATTCCAGCACCATTCCCAACACGACGCAGCCCCAGCCGATGAATACCGCTGAACTGTACAGGTTCGTCACCGGCGGCCGGCCCGAGATGTAGATTCGGGAAATCAAGCCGAACGTATGCAGGCCGAATGTGGCGACGATCAGCCAAAACGCCGCACGGTTCAGCGGCACGGTCCAGCCGAGCCAGGCCAGCGACGCAAGCACGAACGTAAAAAGGTACAGCATCGAACCATGAAGAAACGGATCGAAGTGGTTGAAGAACGCCTCGAAGTTCGTTTTGGTTACATCGAGCGTCGCGGTGCTGGCCAGGTCGGTCGCGGGTGGGTCGGCGGCCAGGGCGGCATGATATTGGGCCACTTCGCGATTGAACCGCGCGGCGTCGCCTCGCCCGTAGGCATCGAAGATGTTCGTCAGCGCGAGCGTTGCGGGATTCGGTTCTTCCCCACGAATGGTCTGCCGGTAGGCCTCGGACCAGGCGATGGCGTAAGGCTCCCACGTCTTCTGGCGTGATTCAGTCTCTGCCGACGTGAGCGGCACGGCCAGTGGCGGGTGCATGGGGGTCAGCATGTCGTCCAGCCGAGCGGCCGACTCGAGCAATTCCTTGATGCGTGACAGCCGGGCCCTGGTTGATTCCTTGTCCTTGTTGAAATCCTCTTCCGTGGGGAAAGGTGGAAACGGCAGGGCACGGAACGAGGCATCGACCAGCGTGAACGCGCGGATTCGCCGATCCAGCTCCATGATTTTTCGCTGGTACAGGCTAAGGTCTTTGGGGCCGATCTTTTGGGCCTGCTCGACTTGTTTGTTGAACTCTTCGGCCTTGGGACGCAGCTCGGCGATCGAATAACGCAAACCTTGGCGGCGCTCGAGGCCCAGCGTGTCGAGTACTTCCATGCTCTCAATGCGGAAGACGCGGTGCTTTTCGGCGATGTCCGGGTTGGCGATTGTATCGAGCAACCAGCGGATGGCCGGCTGAGATTTGCCATTGTCATCCTTAAACGTTCGACTGTTCGAGATGACTTGCAGTGTGTTTCGCGCGAGCGTTTCGAATGGCTTGACCCGCCCCTGCTCGACCAGCGGCAGCTTGCCGAATTCGTACAGATTCATCGTCGCACTGTCCGCTTTGGGAATGCGTGCCTGCGGGGCCACCCAGAGCGCGAAGAGTACGATCGCGATCAGCGGCGAATAGGTGGCCGCCAACTCGGGCAGACTGGGCGGCGAGTTGCTGGGCGTCTCGGTTGATTTCGATTTTCTTGTCCGTTTGCCCGCCGAATTTTCCTTGCGTTGCAATTCTTGTTCGGTGGCCCGGCGGTTCAGGAACCGCAACAGCACGATGGAAAACTGCGCGAGTAATCCCGTGGCCACGATCATGCACGCCACGTACGGAATCATCCACCCGGCGTTCGTGACGACCTGCAGCCCGGTCATTTCGAGGCCGGTTCGCGGATCGAAGTTGTAATTCGACTGGTAAAACGTCTCGCCCGCGTACCGCAGCGGGTTGTTCATCCAGATGTGGATCTTGCGATCGACGTTGCGCGACTCGTCGATGAGGCGAATATCCGACGAGTAATTGCGCGGCGTGCTCGTTCCGACGTAGTCGTCCTTGCGCACGTCGAGCAGTTGCACCGAAAACGGCTTGGGCGTTTGCTTGAACCGCAGGGCGACGTGATACGTTTTGTTGCCCACGACCAGTTCCTGATCATCAAGCAGTTGGCTGACCAGGTAGGTACCGACCTTGGCGCCACCGGAGTCCTTGCTGCTGAATCGAACATAGGCCGAGGCGAGGTCCACGGTGCCGCCGGAATCGGTTCCGGACCCCGGTCGGACATCGACGGCGACGCGAGTCAGTCCGGCCCCCGCATCGGCCGGGTTTTCCACGCCGGGAGTCGGCGGGTGGACAACCGAGTTGCGCAGGAGCCTGAGAATCTCGACCCGGCAGGGCAAAAGCTCGTGCTCAATTTTGTCGCCCGGCTTCAGTTTGGATTGAGGAATTACCGTCACGTCGTCCATCGTTTGGTCGACGCGATCGATGAACGCCAATTCGACTTTGCGGACGTCCTGAACAAAATTCACGGTCTCGCCTTCGTGGATATTCATTTGCCCCTCTTCGGCCGACGTGCCGACGAGCAGCTCGCTGAACATCATCAGCAGGATTCCCCCGTGCAGCAGCACGATACCGGCCCGCTTGCGAAAGACCAGCGTGCAGCCGGCAAGAAGCACTAGTCCCGCGGCGGTGCCCTTGATCAGTTGCCACAAAATTCGCATGCCGGAATCGTTGAGACGAATCGCGTCGCCTTCGTAGAGCATCCAGCCCAGCAGCACGCCGAGCAGCGCCGGGACGAGACCGACGAGATGTACAAGCCAGCGCTCACTATCAGGCTGTCGCGACAACTTCACCCAACCGTAAAACGTCACGAACCAAAGCGCGGCCAAACCGATTTTGAAAAGCCCCCAGAGTGTAGACCATTCGATCCACCCGGCATTTTGCAGTCCGTCGGGGTTCGATCCGCCGGCGATGACAAGCCAGGTGACCAGCATTCCCACGGCAATCAGCACCAGTCCCGTCGCGAGCCGTCTCCCTTCGGCTTGCACCTTGAACCGCAGGCCGTGCGCGGCCAGCAGATTGATCACCATGAACAGACCGATCATCCAGCCGCCAGGAAAATAGAATCCGCCGGGCACTTGTGGTTTGCTTGGGAAAAAGGAAGGCGGGAAGAAAATCTGAAATTCAATCCACGCGATCGGTGTTCGGAAGTAACCGTCGATCGCTTCCCAGATGTCCTTTTCGACCTGGGCCAGTGTGCCGGCGAAGATGATGAAAATCGCCATCGCGAAGAGTGCGACGGTCAGCTTAAGCGATGCCAGCGGCGTGATCACCGTGCGAACGTTGTCCCAAATGGAATCGGTTCGCTGCGCCGGCACGTCGAGCGAATGGGTGTCGATTGCATCGTCAACGACCGAATTAGCCATTATGGTTTCCTTGTTCCCTCACCCCTGCCCCTCTCCCCCGCCGCCGGGGAGAGGGGTTGGGGGTGAGGGGGGGCCGAATTGCCATCGTCATTTTCATTGAGCATTACTTAGCCATCACCAGGTGCGCCGAATCGCACCGACTTCATGAATTCCTCGAACGCGGTTTTTTGTTGAGCTACGACATCGGCCGGTCCCATGAGCTTGAAGAACCAGGTCTGTTCGCCGCGTTCCAGCACCGCGCCGAGAATTGCCTGGCGCGAACTGCCCGCTGATTCTGGTCCCACGAGTTCCACCAACTGGGCCTGTTGCCCCGCTACTTCCAGGGGCCGCAAGTTTTTGCGAATCTCATCGGCGCCGGTCGAACCTAGCCCGATCTGACCGCGCCATCGTTCGACGTTGGGCACCAGTCCCCCTGCCCCACCGCCCAGAGGAATCACGGTCAGTTCAGCCCGTTTCGTTCCCTCGCCCATCTGAAACGCCGCGGCCCGCATGCCGCTCGCAGGTATCTCGCTCCAGCCTGCGGGCACATTGTACTTGAGCATTGGACGGTCGCCCGCCGATGGGTTCGTCGCAGCGGGCCCGGGCGAGGGGGGCGTGTCGATTGGACCGGCGGGTGTCGTAATGTCCACGATGGTCGCGGTGAAGTGATCTGTTTTCAATTCGCGAATGAGTGCGGCGAGGTCCGGTTCCGAGATTGCCGGCATGCCAAGCTGTTCCCGCCAGCGGTTGACATTATCTAATAGCGACCCGGCTTCGCGGCCGAGCGCGACCACCGTTAACTCGATCGGGTTGGCTTCCGGCCCAATTTGAAATGTAGCGAACCGCGTGGCCGACCCCGGGCGCCGCCGCCAGCCGTCGGGCACAGACCAATCTATTTCGTTGTCGTCATGAAAATGAACGGAGCGGACAAAGGCGTCAAATGTCTCCGACTGAGCGTTCACCAGTTCAAGCGGGCCGACCAGTTTGAAAAACCAAGTCTTGTCGGAACCAGGAACAATGGCTGCGAGCAATCGCTGATTGGGCCGAAAAGTTCCAGCCTTGCCCTGCGGTTTCACCGGCTCGAGCCGTCTCACCTGGTAGCGGCGAATGTCATCCTCGCCACACCCGGCAAGCAGACCTGCCGCCAGGAGCGGAAGCGGCCACAATCGTCTCATCCAGTTTTCTCGCATCATGAATGCGGGGTCTCATTGAGGTTGGCGGACGGGAACGAGCAAAGCTCACCCGAGCGTTATGCAAGATTATAGTCGAGTTAGCTGAGAATCGGCCAAATCATTACGGGGCAACGACGCGATTTCAGGCAGGAGCCAATCGTGGAAAACAGTTTCGCAGAGTGTCGTGCGGCACGCAATCCGAGCTGCTAGTACGTCTCCGATCGGTTTGTGCGTCCGACCATCGGCGAGTCGGGGGTAAGGACATAGATTTCCACGCGGCGGTTTTTGCTCAACACGTCTGGGGTGCGGCCGCTGGCGATCGGTTGGTATTCGCTGTAGCCCATCGACACGAGTCGGCGTGGTTCGATGCCCGATTGTTGCATGTACTTGACGACGGTGTTCGCGCGATCGGTGCTCAGATCCCAGTTCGTTTCGTACTTGACCTTCGTCTCAGGCCGCTTGATCTGAAGCTCGTCGGTGTGACCGACGACCGCGATTTGCAGTGCCCGGCCGCTGGGATCTTTGAAGATCGAGGCAAACTCGCGCAGGATCGACTCGGCTTCCGGGCGCAGCCCGGCCTTGCCAACGTCAAAGAGCACGTCCGACTTGAATTTGCTAATGCCGGTTTCCGGATCGACTTCGACAAACTCAGGATATCGTTGGGCAAAGTCTTCCAGGCGATATCGAACTCGCGAAGGTAACGGACTCCGGCCTCCATCAAGCGACGAAGCAAGTTTGCCGAGTTGATCGCGTTCGCGGTTCCAATCCGAGGCCCTTTGCCGGAAATTGCCAAGCAACTGATCTTGCTCCGCGAGTCGGTCTTCGAGGTCCAGGTTCTTGTTGGCCAGTTCCTGATTTTGAACCTGGATGTTTTCAAGTTGCGCGCAAACTTGTTGGTTCCTGCGTTGTAGTTGGCAATTGTAGGCGTGGCAGGCGTCGAGTCGCGATTTGGGCACCATGCAACCGCTGATCGAAAGCAGAAGGGTCGCTGCACACCCGGAAATCATCCTAGATCGATGAGACATGAGCACTCCTCCCTGATTTATCTCCCGTTACCGGGAGACTCTCCGGCGCCTGAGCAGTTAGCACGGCCGCCTCAGACGCACCCGGACCCGATTGGGTCCGGACTCCGTGAAAGTCAGACATCAGTGGTTGGTAATGCTCACCACTGATCTCTGCCTTCTGACCTCTGTTCGCTTATCGTCCACTATTTCGGCAGCAGGCCAGCCATCCAATTCAAGATCGGGCTCTGGTAGAACAGGAACTGGCCATCTTCCCAGCCCCACATGGTTCGCACCATGTCGAACATGACCATGCCTAAGAGGAGCATGATCACGGTTGAGAACGACAAGATGCCCACCCAGAGTCCGCCCCATTCCGCCTCGCCGCTGCCTGCGGTAACGAGGGGCGCCGCGGCGACGCCGGAATCTTCGGCTGGAAGAGCGTCCGAAGCGCGGCCGACCGCACCGACGGTGCCGCTCTCCTCAGTAAATTCCGGTTCACCCTCGCCTTCAAGCTCTTCCTCCCATTGTTCCCCGGCCGGGGCCGCTTGCAGTCGTGTGGCAGCGGCCTCGTCAACGTGTTCCTCATCATCGAGCGACAGAACTTGGCTGCCGCTGTCGGCCTCGCCCTCACTGCCCTCCAGGTCCGAACCCGTCAACTCGAAGTCGGAATCGCCTGCGATCTGCTCGGTGTCCGAACTGCTGGACGCCTCAATTTCCTGGTCGCTATCCAGCACCGGCACTTCAAAGTCGGTCTCGAAGATATCGCTGGCCGGCTTCGCTGTGCCCTCGGTCGCGCCCAGCGAACGACCCGACCGGCCGCTCGACGGCGCCTCGTCCAATGCAATTCCGCTATCGGCCGGGCTGTTCAGGTTCACGCCGCTAGCGCTGGGGGTTCCAGCCGTCACATCACTATCACTCGGACCCGTGGGCGAGAGTCTGATCTCTTCCGGCACCAACCCAACGTTGTCGTCGAGCGCGAGCGTCATGTCGCTGTCGCCCGATGACGGCTCAGCGGATCCGCCAAGTTCAAAATCACTGTCCGCATCCGACTGCGCGCCGATCTCAAAATCGCTGTCGGGATCACCTGCAATCGGCTGGTCTCCGCTGGACCCAGTCGTGATCGCCAGCCCATCTTCTTCCATGCCGGTAAAAACCGGCAGGTCTTGTGTCACGTCGGACGAACTTTTCGGCGCCACCGAATCGGCCATCCGGATCCCGCTGTCGCTGGGGGCCTTGATCCGGTCGAGCCGCACGTCGCTATCGCCTGGCGTCGGGCCTTTGATTTTTACATCGCTGTCACTCGCACCGGACGGGGCCGCAACGACTTTGACATCGCTGTCGCTCGGCGGCTTGACGCCACCGACCAACTTGACGTCGCTGTCGCTCCCCTTCTTCGGGCCACCTTCGGGCACGAGCCGCACGTCGCTGTCGCTCGGCGTGCGCCCGAACTCGTCCATGCCGATGACTCGCTTGCCCGAGGCACTCGAGCCGGTCTCGGCCACCGTTTGTTCGCTCAATAGGATCTGATCGCTCGATCCGGAATCGAGAGTGGGAAGATCTTCGTCGAGATCGCCGAAGACGATTTCCGCACCACTGCCGATGCCCGCCTGTCGAGCGTGTTCTTCAATATCTTTTTTGCGAAACTTCCAAGTGCCCCGGTCGGCGAACGCGCGAATCTCTCGTTTCTGGGCCTTCCGCGCCAACTCCTCCTTGGTGATTCCCAGTTGATCAGCCGCTTCTTCCAGGTTGATGTACTCTTGTGCCATGCGAGCCTCCAACTGTGTCTAATGCCGACGCGCGACACCGGAGGCTCTGGGCCGCCGGGCCGGTCACAATCGTCGATTGAACTGCGTTGGCCGTTGATGAGTCGTATTCATTTTAATGTGTCCAAACTCTTTTTCAACCATAGAGATTGGTAAAGTGGCAACGATTGGGAAGAGATGGGAGAGGGCCGGTTCGGCTCGGATGTCTGACACGTGAGGCCGAACTCTAGCAGGAAGCCAAAAACGGGACAATATCACGTCGACCCTTTATTGACCTCAAACCACCATCAGAAGTAAACTGCGGCCGAACCGACAGTTCGGGCCAGTCCTAAGGGGCGAGAAAGTCGCTACAACGAGTCCCCTTCCATTGGAAAGACCGCGGTCGCAAACTGTCGTGGCGATTGTCTGCCAACCCATTTCAATCCATAAAGGCCGCTTACTCGATGCCACTGGACCTTGAAGCTGTTTGGGACAAAATCACGGACACGGCCTCGGCCGTCGGCGAAGGAATCGCTCGCGGGCTGACCGGCATGTTCGGGTCGTCGAACGAACGGCAGGTCCGCCGCATGCTGCCGATGGTCGCGCGGATCAATGAATTGGGCACCAAGCTGCAGGCGCTCTCAGACGACCAGCTCAAGGATCTCACGGCCGAACTTCGCAATCGTCTGGCGGCAGGTGAGACGTTGAATGATCTGCTCGTCGAGGCGTTCGCCGCCTGCCGCGAAGCCTCGCATCGAACACTGGGCAAGGGGAAGTGGATTGATGATCCGTTCACGGGCCAAAAGATTCCGTTCATGGCCCACTTCGACGTGCAGCTCATGGGCGGCATGGTGCTGCACTCCGGACGCATCGCCGAAATGGTCACGGGCGAAGGCAAGACGCTCGTCGCCACGCTGCCGGCGTATCTCAACGCGCTTGCCGGCAAGGGCGTTCACGTCGTCACCGTGAACGACTACCTTGCCCGACGCGACGCCGAATGGATGGCCCCGATTTATCAGACACTTGGCCTCACGGTCGGATTCATTCAGTCCAACATGGAGGGTGCCGACCGCCAGAAGGCGTACAACAGCGACATCACGTACGGGACGAACAACGAGTTTGGCTTCGACTATCTTCGGGACAACATGAAACCGGCTCGCCGCGGCGACCCGCGATATCCGTCGCACATGCAGCAGGTCCAAGGCCCGCTGAATTTCGCGATCATTGACGAAGTGGACAATATCCTGATCGACGAAGCCCGCACGCCGCTCATCATCTCCGGACCCGCCGAAGACGACACCACCAAATACTACAAAGCCAATCAGATCGCCAAGCAGCTCAAACGCGACGTGCATTTCGAGGTCAAAGAGAAGGAGCACACTTGCCACCTGACCGACGACGGCATTCGCGAGGCCGAGCGATTGGTCGGCGTCGAGAGTTTCTACACGCCGGGCAACATGCAGTGGCCGCACTTGGTCGATCAATCGCTCAAGGCCCATTACCTGTACCACCGCGACAAGGAATACGTCGTGATGAACGGCGAAGTGATCATCGTCGATGAATTCACCGGCCGGCTCATGCAAGGTCGCCACTGGTCCGATGGCCTGCACCAGGCGGTCGAGGCCAAGGAGGGCGTGCGGATCAAGGAGGAAAACCAGACGCTCGCCACCATCACGCTTCAGAACTTCTTCAAGCTCTACAAAAAGCTCGCCGGCATGACCGGCACGGCGATGACCGAGGCCACCGAGTTCCTGAAGATTTACAAACTCGACGTGCTGGCCATCCCGCCGAACCGGCCGCTGCACCGAATCAACCACGCCGATGTAATCTTTCGCTCCGCGGGAGAGAAGTACAACGCGATCGTCGAGGACGTCAAAGAAGTCCACTCGACCGGCCGCCCGATCCTGATCGGCACGACGTCGATCGAGAACTCGGAACATCTATCGAACCTGATTCGCCGCGAGGGCATCAAGCACGAGGTGCTGAACGCTAAGTATCACGAGCGTGAGGCCGAAATCGTCGCTCAGGCCGGGCGCAAAAACTCCGTCACCATCGCCACGAACATGGCCGGCCGCGGCACCGACATCATCTTGGGCGGCAACCCCGAATTCCTCGCGTGGGATGAACTCAAACAAACCTACGCCGGCCGGCTCGATGTGCCGCCCGACGTTTGGAAGGAAACTGTTGAGCGGATCGAATCGAAGGAAAAGATGCGCGAAGAGGGGCGCGAGGTCGCGGCATGTGGCGGCCTGCACATTCTCGGCACGGAGCGGCACGAGGCCCGCCGCATCGACAACCAGCTCCGCGGCCGCGCCGGCCGCCAGGGCGATCCCGGCTCTGGCCGGTTCTTCCTCTCGCTCGAAGACGACCTGATGCGCATCTTCGCCGGCGAATGGGTGAAGAATGTCCTCACCCGGCTCGGCATGCAGGAGGGCGAGGCCATCGAGTCCAGGATGGTCTCGCGCCGCATCGAGGCCGCGCAGAAAAAGGTTGAGGAACGAAACTTCGACATCCGCAAGAACCTGCTCGAATATGACGAAGTCATGGACGAGCAACGCAAGCGAGTCTACGGCTTCCGCCAGAATATCCTGGGCGGCGCGGGCTGCAAGGAGATCATCCTTAAGATGATCGACGACCAGATTCGCCTGGCGGTCGAACGGCTCACCGACCAGCGCTACGGCACCGACACGTTCACCGAATGGGCCTCACAGCGGCTCGGGGCCGAGCTGGAACCGAACGATTTTACGGGCGTCGATTTCGAGCAGGCCGAACGAATCGCACACGACACAGCACTCGATCAGGCCGAGTCGCAAATTGCCGAGGCTCTCGACGAGCACCTGCCCAAGGAGGAGGAAGAGTCGGAATGGAATTGGCAGGCCCTGGCCCAGTGGGCAAACACGCGCTGGGGCCTGAAGCTCAAAGACCGCGATTTAAGACGCATCGGCCGCGACAACCTCGATGAACACCTGGTCGGCCTGGCCCGCGAGAGCATTCAAAAGGTCGACCTGGAAGAAGGCCGCGTTTTCCTGAGCGAAGAGTGGGGCATCCGCAGCCTCGCTGGGTGGTCGCAGCACAAGTTTGGACTCGCTATCGAACCGCAGGCGTTGGCCGAACAGTCGTGCGAGCAAGTGACCAAGTTGCTCATTGAAAAAGCGCGCGACATTTACAATCTGAAAGAGGTCGAATTTCCCGTGCGAGTCGGCCTGGCCCGATTCATGGCCGAGCGGGCTGGCAGCGGGGCACGCTACGACCGCGAAGGTCTCATCCAGTGGGCCAATCAGCGATTCGAGGCGAGCCTGAACATCGACGAGATGCGATCGAAGTTCCGCAGCGACATGTTTCAAATCCTGCTCGACCTGAGCCGCAACTACTTCCACGGCGAAGAAGTGATGCAGGACCTGAACGAGCAACTCGACGCCGCCTACGGCCCCGAAGACAACGAACGAAACGGTGAAGGACCGAACCAAATCGGCGTCGGCAAGCTGGCCGAATGGTGCCTGAGCAAGCTCGGCTGCACCATCTCCTCGGCCGAACTGCTGACCGCCACACGCGCGACCGCCCGCAAGCGACTGCTCCACGCCATCGACGATCACTTCCGGCCCGAGATGCGTGAGATGGAGCGCATGCTCGTGCTGCAAATCCTCGACGCATCCTGGAAAGATCACCTCTACTCGATGGACCACCTGCGACAGGCCATCGGTCTGCGCGGCTATGCCCAGGTGGACCCCAAGGTCGAGTACAAGCGCGAGGGCATGAAGATCTTCGAGGAAATGTGGGACGGCCTGGGCGATAAGGTCACTGATCTGGTCTTCCGCATGGAGCAAGTCGATGCCGGCTTCCTCGGCTCACTTTGGAACGCCGAGCGCATGCAGACCGTCCACGCCGACGCCACCGGCAGCGGCATCCGCTCCCAACAAGACGCCGCCATCGCCGGCTCGAAGGGCGACCAAAAGCTCGAACCCATCCGCCGCCGCGGCCAAAAAATCGGCCGCAACGACCCCTGCCCGTGCGGGAGCGGGAAGAAGTACAAGCAGTGCTGTTTGCGGAACGCGGTGTGATTCGCGTTGGCATCGGGCTAATTGAGGCGTAGGATAGGGCCATGATCATCATCCGGTTTCCAGACTCAGCGATCGAGCGGAGGGCATTGGGTTACCTGGCCGGGCGTTTTTCGTTCAAGACCCTTGCGACGGGGGAAACGCTGGTGCCCGAATCGGCGCTCGCGCCGATGGCTGCGGAAGGGATTCAATTCACCGTGCACGGACCGGCAACGTATGAGCGACTCATTCCGACGATTCGAAATCCTGTTGCCGCTCCAGTTCAATGACGGCCAGCCAGTCCCCGACGAGTTGATTGGCCAAACACTGATCGAGTTGCGAACGCGATTCGGTGCGGCGTCGTGCGAGACGCAGGTCATTCTTGGAGAGTGGGAGCACCATGACCTGGTGTTTCGAGACAAGCTCGTACGACTGTTCGTGGACGCGCCCAACACAGTGCAAAGTCGCCAGTTCTTCCTTGAATTCAAAGAACTGCTGAAAGCCAGATTCAAGCAACTTGATATTTGGCTAACGACCTATCCGATTGAGGCGCTGTGAGCATGGCCACGCAAAAACTCGACGCGATTGCCGATCAAGACCACGCGTTGCCAAATGATCTCCGAACGCTCGCGTCAATCCGAGACGTTCTCGCCTGGATGGAATGTCGCGGGTTGCCGCTGGAATCGCTCGACATGGTTACGCAGGACGAATTCACGCACGACGTGCTGGTTCCGCTCGGCCCGAGCGGCGGGTGGGCGGTGTTCGGCGTGACCTGATTCGGCGTCGTCACGGCGGTCGCCGTCTGGCCCTCCAAACCGTCTCCTGACGAACTCCTCGCCCGCCGCCTTCAGACCGGCTGGCAGCCGACGCCGACCCGGCTCCAAGAAGGCGAACGAATCCTCGGCCACGCCGCCTGTGTCGCCACGGCCTGCTTGCCGCAACGATCCTCCCCCGTGCGGTAGCGGCAAGAATTACACCGGGCCGACCGGGGCGGCCAGCGCCATCGAGACGATGTCGCTCGTCAGGCCGACCTCGTCGTCGCCGTCCACGAAGACCGCTTGATACTGCCGCGTCTCGGCGCCCGTGCCGAGGTTGGGGCGGTTATCGACGTACGGCGACTCGGTGTCGATGGTCAAGAAAATGAACGTCGTCTCGCTGCCGCGCTTCGAGAAAATTTTCACGCCCGTGAAGATCCCCTTCACGAAACTGACCTCGACGTTCCCGCCCGCGACGACGCGCAGCACGAGCACCGGCTTGGCCGTGGCCGGGTCGGTCGAGTCCTCGGGGCCGATGATGTCGAGCAGCACGCCGTCGTCGTCGACATAACTGGGATGCCGTTTGATCTGCTGGGCGATGGCGCGTGCGTCGCGCTCGGACCGACTCTTCGTGGAGCGGGATTTCGTGTTCGCGGCCCGCGCCACCAAATCCTTGGCCGCGTCGTCGCCGAAGTCGGCGATGATGTCGGCGTCGTTCTGATCGACCGTGGCCAACTGGCCGGTGGTGATGCTGTACTTCGTGGCCAGCAGGTGTAGCTGCGTCTTAAAATTCGCGTGCCAATTGCGGAACTCCGGCTTCCTGCGCGGTACGTAATTCTTCTTGGCCATAGCAAGTCTCCCTTCGCGCGGTGATCGTAACGCCGGGGTCGCGATTACGGCCCGCACGGCGGCACGTCCACGATCTTCGCTATTTCATACGCCCTGTCAAGGGGTTACGTCGATTTTAGCGACGACCCACCGTCCGGCCGGCAAGTCCACCAAACTTTGGTGGACGCCCCCAAAACTTTGGTGGACATCCACCAGCGTTCCGGGGACATCCACCAACGCGCGGTGGACGCGCCCTGAACTCTCAGCGACATCCACCGCCACGTGGTGGACATCCACCCGATTCTGGCGCACGTCCACGCGCCGTTGCGCGACCCCATCGAACGCGGGGCGGACATCCCGCAGCGGCCGAAACGCAATTACTTGACGCCTCGGCCCGGTCTCCCCTGCGGCGCGCTGTGCCGACGGAACCGGTCCGCATATCACGCCGGCACAAAACGCCAAGTTTTCCCACAAGCCCTTGACAGGAACGGACATGACGGCTGAAGTGTTCAAAAGTCCGTGTCGTAATATACAGACCGGCATGTGTGATATGCAGATCTGTATAATTCAGAGTTAATCGCGTTTGTGGCTGCTCGCTTCATCTGGGAATGGAATCCCATGATTGCCTTTCTGCTCGACATCCTCTACTTCTTGATCCTAGTCCTGGCATTGCCGTGGCTGGTCTTCAAGGCCGTGCGGACCGGAAAGTACCGGGCCGGGTTGGCCGAGAAGTTTTTGGGGACGGGGCCGGCGCGGGACTCGGATCGGCCGTGTGTGTGGTTTCATGCGGTGAGCGTGGGTGAGGTGCTGCTGCTCCGCCGAGTTGTCGCGGCGCTGGTCGAGCGGCGGCCGGATGTAGAGATCGTGATCTCGACGACCACGAACACGGGGATGGAAATTGCCCGGCAGCATTTTGTTCAGCATCGATTGATTTACTTTCCGCTCGATTTCAGTTGGGCCGTGTCGCGAGCGATCGCGCGGATTCGGCCGGATGTGGTGGCGCTGGCGGAGTTGGAACTGTGGCCGAATTTCATCGTGGCGGCCAAGCGGTCCGGGGCGCGGATCGCGGTGATCAACGGCCGCATGAACCCGCGCAGCCGAAGGGGTTACGGCCGGATTCGATTTCTGATGCGGCACTTGATTGCCAAGATCGACACGTTCGCGATTCAGACGGACGAATACGCTCAGCGATTCGTGGAAATCGGGGCCCCGCAGGGAAACGTCGTCGTCACCGGTTCGGTCAAGTACGACGGCGTGGAAACGGACCGGAACAATCCGGCGACCAGCACGCTCCGCGAGATCTTCGGTATCCGACCCGACGAAATCGTCTGGGTCGCCGGCAGCACGAGCGAGCCGGAAGAAGAGATCGTGCTCAATGCTTACGGGAAGCTGCGAGCGAAGCATCCGCTTTTGCGATTGATCGTCGTGCCACGGCACAAGGAACGATTCGACGAAATCGCCGCAATGATCGAGAATCGCGGTCACGAGGTGATTCGGCGAAGTCGCCATCCGATCGACCCTCTCAAATCTCAAATTTCAAATCTCAAATCTCCAATCATCCTCATCGACACCCTCGGCGAACTTTCCGCCGTGTGGGGCCTGGCCGATATCGCGTTCGTCGGCGGCAGTTTCGCCCCGCGAGGCGGGCAGAACATGATCGAGCCGGCAGGCTACGGCGCGGCGGTCACGTTCGGGCCGGGCGTATGGAATTTCAAGGACACGGTCGATCATCTGCTCGCCTGCGGCGGCGCCGTGCAGGTCGCGACGCAGGATGAACTTGAAAAGCAAATCGATGCTTTGATTCGAGATGCTGACCTGCGTCGCAAGCTTGGCGAGGCGGCACGGCAATTCGTGCTCAGCCAGCACGGTGCGACTGCGAAAACGATCCAGATCCTGAATCAACTCTTGCCGGCCCCTGCCTTGGCGAACTCGAACTTGGACCAGGCCGCTTGAAGAAAAGTTCACGCAGAGGCGCAAAGGCCGCAGAGTTCGTGGCGATGAACCACAGATTCCGCAGATTCCACAGAGCGAGACAGCGGTGCCGAACCTTCTGTGGAATCAGTGAAATCTGTGATCCATCTTCAAACCTCCCCGAGCCCTGCGCCTCTGCGTGATACTCCTGGAACCATCTCACGTGTGACTTGTTCCGACTTTCGCCGCGACCGCTTTGCCCTATAATAGGGGCCTGAAATTGGCCGATTGCTCGCGGTGTGTTGGCCGCAACTTGTTTCATTATTGGAGACTACTCGAGTGTCCACTGGACGATATCTCTTCACCAGCGAATCCGTTTCGATGGGCCATCCGGACAAGGTGGCCGACCAGATTTCCGACGCCGTGCTCGATTTTTGCCTGAAGCACGATCCGGCGAGTCGCGTGGCATGCGAGACGCTGGTGACGACTGACCATTGCACGGTTGCCGGCGAAATCACGACCAAGGCCCCGCTCACGCCTCAGGCCGTGGAACAAATCGTGCGCGATACGGTTCGCGAAATCGGCTACGTCGATCCGAAGATCGGGTTCTCGGCCGACACGTGTAAAGTTCAATGCCTCGTACACAGCCAATCGCCGGACATCTCCGTCGGGGTGGACATCGGCGGCGCCGGCGACCAGGGAATGATGTTCGGGTTTGCCTGCGACGAAACGCGCACACTGATGCCGCTGCCGATTTACCTGGCCCACCGCTTGGTCGAAAATCACGCCACGATGCGGAGTGACGGCCGGCTGAAGTTTGTGCGGCCCGACGCCAAGAGCCAGGTCACGGTCGAGTACAACGGCGACGGCTCACCGCACCGCATCCACACGGTCGTGTTTTCAACGCAACACGATGAGAGCGTCGTGGAGACGAAAGACGGCAAAAAGCGAATGACCGACGCCGCCAGGAGAGTGCTCATTGAAGAATTGATCCTGCCGACGCTCAAGGCCGAGCGACAGGACCTCATTCAAGGCGACATTATTTACCACATCAACCCCACGGGCATTTTTCTCGATGGCGGTCCGCACGGCGACTGCGGACTGACCGGCCGGAAAATCATCGTGGACAGCTACGGCGGCCGCGGCCGGCACGGCGGCGGCGCGTTCAGCGGCAAGGACCCAACGAAAGTCGATCGCTCGGCCGCATACATGGCTCGCTACATCGCCAAAAACGTCGTCGCCGCCGGCCTGGCGAAACAGTGCGAAGTGCAACTCAGCTACGCGATCGGCTACCCCGATCCGCTCTCCGTCTGGGTGACCACCAACGGCACAATCGCCGCTGGGCTAACGGAAGACCGGTTGATCGAGATCATCCGCACGCATTTCAAACTGACGCCAAAGGCCATCATCGAATCGCTCGATCTGCGCCGCCCGATCTACCGCGAAACCGCCCGCCACGGCCACTTCGGCCGCGAGCGGCCAGAGTTCACATGGGAGCGGACGGATCGGGCGGAGGAATTGCGCAAGGCCGCTGGGATATGAGTTTGCCAAGTCTCCCGTACATGCCGCTTGAAAAACTCCAATCCTTCGCCGCTCAAGTCTTTGAAGAGTCCTTTCGACGACCCCCTGACTGGCTGGGCGTCGCACCCGGTCGAGTCGAGCTTCTCGGAAATCACACGGACCATAATCGCGGGTTGGTCCTCTCGGCTGCGATTGACCGGTTTACATGCGTGGCAGTGGCGGCGAATGACTCGCACGATGTTTCTGTCTTCTCGCTCGCCTTGGCGTCTGACGACTCCTTCGCCGTTCCGACGATCGTGCCGTTGCCGCGTAGTTCATGGTCCAATTATGTTCGGGGAGCCATTGCGGCACTTATCGACGCTGGCGTCGTAGTTCACGGCTTCGATGCGGCTATCGTTGGCAATGTCCCGCTCGGTGGCGGTTTATCCAGTTCCGCGAGCCTCGAATGCGCGACGGCAATGGCCGTGCTCGGCCTCTTCGGCGGCGGGCCGGGTCTGCAGCCGGAAGGCATGCGGCTGGCCGAGTTGCTTAAGCAGGCGGAGCACCGGTTCGCCGGCGTGCAGTGTGGCGTGCTCGATCAGTTTTCGAGCCTGTTCGGCAAGGCCGGCCACGCACTATATCTCGACTGCGACACGCTGCAACATGAGACGGTGACACTCGGCGCGAACCCGCCGGCCATCGTCGTGTGCGACTCTAACGCGCCGCGCGAACTGGCCCAGGGTAAATACAACGAGCGGCGGGCCGAGTGCGAGTCGGCGTCCGAGGCACTGCACCGGCTGACCCCGACACTCCCGCTCGGCGATGTGCCATCGCTCCGCGACATTCCGATGCACGTGTTCCTCGCCCAGCAGTCCCTGTTGGAACCGGTTGCCACTCGCCGCGTCCGACACGTGCTCACCGAGAATCAGCGAGTTATGACCGGTCGTGAGCTGCTCCGCCGTTCAGGCGACGTGCGCGGTTTCGGCCCGCTCATGCTCGAATCGCACCGCTCCAGCCGTGACGATTTCGAGAACGGTTCGTGCGAACTCGACCTCTTGATCGACCTCGCTTCGCGCCAGCCCGGTTTCATCGGCGGAAAGCTTTCGGGCGCCGGATGGGGCGGTTGCACGGTGAACTTAGTCGAACCGCAGCATGCCGACTCGTTCGCTCAGGCCGTCGCCGATGAGTATTCGCGTCGCACGGGCCTGACCGCGTCGGTTATGATCTGCCACGCCGCCGCCGGCGCAAATGCCGTACGGCTTTGAAGGGACTGCCGAAGTTTCACGCAGAGGCGCAGAGCTCGCGGAGGCATTGCTCGTAACTCTGCCTCTGCGTTCCCAGCGCCTCTGCGTGAAACTCCGCCCTGTGACGGTAGCAAGGCTCATGAAAATCACTCGCATCGAAACCGTCCCCGTCCAGATCGCTGTGCGCCCGGAGTTCATGATTACGTCGTCGAAAGGGACGCACCGCGTGTCGCCGTACCTTCTGCTGCGCGTCGAGACGGACGAAGGCATCACGGGCGAGGGCGAGGCGACGACAATGCCACGCTGGAGCGGCGAGACGTGCTGGTCGGCCAAGATCGTCATCGAGCGGATTCTGGCACCGGAACTAATCGGCGCCGATCCGACCGACATAGCGGCGATCGATCAGATCATGGACACAAACTGCTCGCACAACTGGTTTGCAAAGTCGGCGATCGAAATGGCGTGCTGGGACTTGAAGGGCAAGGCGGCCGGAAAGCCCGTATTCGAATTGCTCGGCGGGCCGAAGCGTTCGCTCACGATCCCCTCGCGGTTTTCGATGGCCGCGTACGATCCCGAAACCGCGGCGAAGAAGGCGATCGAGCGAGTGGAGTGGGGTTTCACGACCATCAAAATCAAGGTCGGAACGAATCCGGCGGACGACGTCACTCGCGTCCGCGCCGTGTGTGACGCGGTCGGCCCGAAGATCGCAATTGTGATCGATGCCAACTGTGGTTGGGACGCCAACACCGCGATCCGCTGTTGCCGCGAACTGAAGAGTTGCAATCTTGCGCTGGTTGAACAACCGACGCCCGACGGCGACTACGACGCGATGGCCAGGGTTCGCCGCGCGATCGATGTGCCCGTCATGGCCGACGACATGTGCTTCGACCTCGTCCACGCACAGGAACTTATCCGCCACGAGGCCTGCGATGTGATCAGCGTCTACCCCGGCAAGAACGCCGGCATTCGCAAATCGGCCCAGATCGTCGAACTCGCCGCCGAGCACGGCGTCGCGTGCACGATCGGCTCAAACCTCGAATGGGACGTCTGCACCGCCGCGATGGCCCACCTCTGTGTCGGCGTCGAGAATATGCAAGTTGAAAAATACCCCGGCGACATCATCGGCCCGTGGTACCACGCCGATCGCATCGTCCGCGATCCGCTCAAGATCGAACGCGCCACGTGTACGATCTCAAACCGGCCAGGATTGGGAGTGGAAATTGATTGGGAGAAACTGAAACAGCTTTCGCCAACGCCACCGTGGTAATGGAGCCGCGGACGGCCATACTTTGATTCCATCAAACGGGCGGTTATGCTAGGTCAGTCCGGCCCGAACGACGGAGTCAAATTACAAGCATGATTGAAGTCCACCATCTCCGTAAAGAATACGACGGCACCGTCGCGCTCGAGAATCTGCACCTCGAAATCCCCGAAGGCGAGGTGTATGGGCTAATCGGTCCGAATGGGGCCGGCAAGACCACGCTCATCCGAATTCTCTCCACCCTCTTGGAGCCGACGTTTGGCACCGCGCAGATTGCGGGGATCGATGTGCTCGACGAGCCGCTCAAGGTTCACCCGCACATCGGCTACATGTCGGATTTCTTCAGTTTGTATGAGGACCTGTTGGTCTGGGAATACCTGGATCATTTCGCTCGCTGCTATAACGTGCCGCCGCGGGAACGGACGAAGATGATCGACGACGTGTTGCAGCTCGTGAGCTTGGAGGTGCGGCGCGACGCTGAGGTGAAGGCCCTGTCACGCGGCATGCGGCAGCGTCTGTGCTTTGCGAAAACGCTCTTGCACCAGCCGAAGGTGCTCTTGCTCGACGAACCGGCGAGCGGCCTCGATCCGGCCGGTCGCTTGGAGTTTCGCGAAATGCTCAAGAAACTCAAAGAGATGGGCCGCACCGTGCTGATCTCGTCGCACATCCTGACCGAAATGACCGAGTTTTGCACGTCGATCGGCATCATGGAGCAGGGGCGACTATTGGCTAGTGGTCGCGTCGAGGAAATTCTCAACCAAATGCAAGCCGGCCTAAGGCTCGAGTTGGAAGTGTTGGAACATACCAATCGTGTGATCGAATTGTTGAACTCCGACGCATCAGTTCGTCAGGTTGCGGCAATCGATGGACGTGTGACCTGCCGATTCCTCGGCGATCGCGAGCAGCTCCCGGAACTGCACCGGCGAATTGTGTCGGCGGGAATTCCGCTCGTCTCGTTCGCGACGCGGACCGACAATTTGGAGGATATTTACATGAAAGTCTCCGGACATAAGACATCATGATTTTGGATCTTAGATTTTTGATTTGCGATTTAGTCCGGGACCAGGCCAAATCGGCCCAAGCGTCGTTCACGCCCGCAGCCAATCAAAAATCAAAAATCTAAAATCGCAAATGCAATGCGCCTCGACTACTGGAACCACCCGCTGATCGTCAAAGCCATCCGCGTTAAGTATCGCGGCGGCAAACTGTTCATGCTCGCCACGAGCTACCTGATGTTGCTCTTGGTGGGCGGCATGGTGTTGTTTCACTATCGAGCGGCGATGAGTCTCAAGGATTGGGCCCAGGTCTATTTCGTGATCATGGTCAGCGTGCAGTTCGTGATTTCGTCGATCATCGCGATTTCATCGACTTCCAGTTCGATGCAGGCGGAGGTGAGCAGCCGGACCATGGATTTCCAGCGGATCGCGACCGTGAGCCCGTTGCAAATTTTGCTGGGCAAGGCGATTGGCGAACCGGCGTCGAGCTACATGCTGGCGATGGCCACGGTTCCGATTGCGGTGTTCTGCAGCATGCTTGGTGAAGTCTCGGTTCTTGAAGTGGCGATGATCTACGTAACGCTTGCCACGACGACTCTGATGATGGCCAGCCTGGGGCTGCAGCATTCGCTCGACCCGACTTCGAAAGGGGCTCAGGCGGGCGGCATAGCCGGAGGCATGTTCTTTTTCATCTTCGTTGCCAGCTCGATTCCCTTTCGGTTCGGGACGCGGGGCGGATTCGCGGAGCTAGTCTCGGCGGCGATCGGACTGTTCACGCCGATCCTCTCGATCAAAGGGATCGCGTTCGACAAGGCAAACATGTGGACCGACAGAATGCCGTTCTTCGATTTCGAATTGCCATACGCGATTCTCACCCCGATCGCCCAGTCGGCCATGGCGGCCTTGGCACTGCTCTTCATGGTTCGGCGAATGACTCAACCACTACTCACTTCCGCCAGCAAGCTACAGAGCTACGCCGTGCTTGCGGTCGCCGATCTTATCTGGGCCGGGCTGGAATTTGAATCGTACAAGCTGGGCGAAGGACTGACAGCCCCGGCGGTGCGTTTCGCCATCGGCCACACGATCCTGAGCATGCTGCTCGTCAGCCGCATCACGCCAAACCGCGACGGTTTTCAAAGCTGGGCCTGGCGGTTGCGTGGCCGCAAACAGTTTTTGTGGGACCATCTTGCGGGGGAGCGGACGTTGAATTTCCTGTCGTTGTTTGTTTTCTGCGTGATCGGCGTGACTGTTTTTTGCGGCGCCATTCTGGTGCCGTTGATGGCATTGCGACCGAACATCGTCGGGTTGACAAACTGGTCCGAGTTAATCATCGCCTCGGTGCTGAGCATCTTGCTCGTTCTGTGCTACGGACTCTTCTATCAGGTGCTTTCCGTGGCGATGGTGAAAGGAGCCGGCGTCGTGCTTTTTGTCACGTCGATGATGGGCATGGTTGGTCCCTTCGCCGTCGGGGTGGCATACAATCTTCCCTTGCTGAGCAGCCTCAGCCCGATCGCGACGTTCATTCGCCTGCAAGATACCGTGCAGCCGCCCTACGCGCCGCTGCCGATCTTCGCGGTGCATTCGCTGGCCATCGTATTTTGGGCCTGGGGCCTGTACGGCATGGCCAGTCGAACGACTCGACAAGTGGACCGAAAGCTTGAGACCATGGGAGTCGCAACGAGGCACATGGAGGGGACGCAATGAACGGCAATTATCTGACGGCCGGTGCACGCGATTCGGAGGCGATCAAACAGCTCTCGCGGGCAATTACCGCTTGGGACCCGATGCTCTCAATAAAGTTCACGCGCGGCGACGCCTTGTACGGCGGGATCATGACCACCTACGGACTCGCAATCGGCGACCCCACGATGATTAGTTTCCGTGGTCGCGAGCAGTCGGTGAATCCGGGCGACGCCATCGTGATGCCGCCCTCGGTCCGTGTGTCGGCAAATTCTCAGGCTGAATTTCTTTGGATTTGCTACGAAGGACTTGCCCCGGAACATTTGCGCGGCCCCGATGGGCTGGCCGTTGGTTTCGAACATTTTTCATTCCGGGACGGTGCAACCGACACGTCGATCTGCGGCGCCCGGCGGCAAGTTTTGCCGACAAACGACCTGCGTTACCGAGTTCAATACCATTTCGTGAATATCGCAAACGCCGAGCCGCACACGCACGCAAACATGGTGGAACTTTATTACGTGCTGTCGGGCGCTGGCGAGGTTCAGATTGGTCCGGCCCAAACCGAACTTACCAGTGTTCCAATCCGCGCCGGACAAGTCCTGGCCGTCGGCCCCGGTCTCTACCACGTCCCCTCAAACGGCCTCGGCATGTGCATCTGGTTCCTCTATGCCGAAATGGCCCACCGCCGCCGCGTGCGCGACGCGGTTGCCTCGTAGACTACTTGGGCGGCGCTGCGGCCTGCTCCCACAATCCACAAATATTCCCCTGCGGATCAATGATCGCCGCGTACGCGCCCACGCCCGGCACCGGAGTCTTTGGCAATGCGACTTGCGCGCCCAGAGACGTCGCCTTGGCGATCGCCGCGTCGATGCTGGCGACATCGACGTAATTCATCCAGGGTTGCTTCTCGTGCATTCGCTGCATAACGGCGCCATTGATTCCCGGCCCTTCCGAGCCGCTGTCGCAGAGCCAATACTCCGGACCCGGCATTGGCGCCTTGGTGAACTTCCAGCCGAACAGGCCACTGTAAAACTTCGTCAGCGCTTCCGGCTGGTTCGCGGGGATCTCGAAGTGAACGATGCGGTTGTTCGCCATGGTGCGGCTCCTTTGAGTTTTGGAGTGCGGTGACTTGTCACCGCTTTGGATTTGTCGGAGCGTACCTGAGATACAAAGCCGTGACAAGTCGCCGCACTCCAAACCCCTCGATCGCGCCGCGCTTCCGTGAATTACGGCGCTTCCATCCCGTGCTGGGCCAGGTATGATTCAGCCAGCCAATCAGGAGAATCAAGGCATGAAACGCGCGACGGTCTTGGAATTCTGTCTCGGTGCGACGCTGGTCATCGCTGCGACGGGCCTGGCAATGCAGGACGACGGCAAAAAGCCGCCGCTGACGATTCGCTGGGCCGACAATTTCCTAACGATTCACGGCGACCGGCTGCCCGGCGACATCCGGATCAACTACCTCGAAGCCTACTGCCGGCCCGGCTCGACCGATCGCGACTGGGGCCAAACCGTGATCGGGCACAAGACGGAGCTGGTCTCGGCGAGCGACGACTGCCGCACGATCGAATTGCGCGATCGGCTCAACGACGGCGTCGTGGTCACGCACCGCATCACGGCCCGCGATGACGAGGTTGATTTCCGGCTCGTCGCGACGAACCGAACCGACCGCGAGTCACAAGCGCATTGGGCACAACCTTGCATCCGCGTGGACAAGTTCACCGGCAGCCCGACCTCCGATCCCGGCGCGCCGGGACTCGTCCCCAAGTACGCGCGGCAGTGCTTCATCTTCTTGGACGGCAAACTCACCCGCCTCCCGACCGAGCCGTGGGCCGACAAAGCCCGCTACATTCCCGGCCAAGTCTACTGCCCCAAGCACGTGGACCGCGACGACGTCAACCCGCGCCCCCTGAGTTCGCTCGTCCCCTCCAACGGCCTGACCGGCTGCTTTTCGGCTGACGGCCGCCAGATCATGGCCGTCGCATGGGAACCGTACCAGGAACTCTTCCAAGGCGTGATCGCCTGCATCCACAGCGACTTCCGCCTCGGCGGCCTGAAACCCGGCGAGACCAAAAACATCCGCGGCAAAATCTACCTCCTCCCTGCCGACATCCCCGCTCTCGTCGCCCGCTACGAACGCGACTTCCCGGAACAGGTGGGGCGCGGCCTACGCTGAATGTCAAAGCAGGGGCATCCGCTCCGCATACTGCCGAGAGACGGCAAGTAGATCAGCTTCGAGAATGGAATCGAATTCGCGTTTGGTTTTGCGGCCGCTGACGAGTCTAGGCTCACATTCTGCCTCTTGCGAATCGTGCTAGTTCGTCCGTTGCCGCGATTTGTTGATGATACCAATCGTTTCCGTTTCGTTTATCGAATTGGTCCGCCAAGTTCCGCGCGTTCTTGTTGCTCCAGTCTAGGAGTCTCTCGGCTGAATAGGCATTACCTGCCAGGAACTTCGCACACTCATCGGGCAGTCGGAGTTTGATGGTTGTCTTGTTCGCGCGCGAACACTCTGCGAACAGAAGAGACGCGGCGCGAAAGAAATGGAATCGCCCTTTGAGCGACGTTGACGCCAGTGCCCACGGCAAATGCTCCTCGAACAATCGCGCGGCTGCCATGGGAGATTTGCCGAGGGTTCGAAACATCAAGTGCTCGGCGACCGTCGTCAGGAATTGGCTACGCTTCCGCACTCGGCGATATCCAATCGAGTCGTATTGCAACGCCTGTTTAAGCCGGCCCAATCGCAACATGGGCACTAGCACAGTCCCATAGGTCATGTGCGGAACGGAATCACAAAACAGTTTTCGTCGAAGGAGTCCCGCCGCCGTTCGTATGGCCTGGGCGTCTTGTCCGAGATACTTTTGAACTTCGATCAAGGTTTGCAGTTCACAAGCCGGGCAGTCGGACATCTCATCACGGGGATTTTTGTCCCAATCCTTTAGGTATTGAGCCGCGCCGCTGCGGTCACCCATATCCATCGCGGCCGTCGCACGCAACCGAATCACTGAACGCCGGCCGCGGCTACCAGAGAGTTTTGACCAACGATCGATTGTTCTGATGACCTGCTCTCTTGGGTATTGTGGGACCTCCAGCATGGAGTAGGCCGCACATTCATGAGCGAGAAGGACGAAATCTTCCGCACCGGTGTCGGCCAAGTGATGAAAGTCTTGGCACCACGAGTACGCCGTGAGTGCGGTTTTCGGATCGCCTACGAGGGTATGCCCAATGACTTGCACCAGGCGAGCGTGATAACCGAGTGCGTTGTCGTTTCGAGAGTTCGCCCGGGTGACCATTCGCTCCAATTCCTGAAACAACCCGACCGACGATGGGTCGAACTCGAATCGGTCCCGGTCAACTTGCATGGCCTGATTGAATAATCCATAGATGCGGATGTGATCGGCGCCAGTCATTAGGCTTCCCTCGTGGTACTGCTGCCGAACGCCAGTTCGCATCACAACACAAACCGACTCACCAGATTCTCAAACGCCTCCTGCCGGCCGCTCTTGTTCGGCGTGATGTCGCCCTTGGCGCGCATGTGTTTTTCGATTGACTTGAAGTCGCGCTTGCCGGCTTCGATCTCGGCGCCGATGCCGGAGGACCACGAGACGTAGCGATCGCGGAGCCAGCGGTCGAGTTCGCCGTCGGCGAACTAAGTCTGCGTCTTCGCGCGACTCCATCTCGCTAAATAAGTCCCAGGTCCTTCTTCAAGTCCGCGTGGCTTGTCGTGCGACCAAATTCGACTTGTTGCCGAGCGCGAGCAATGGAGGCGAGAAACTCCGGGTCGCGCTCGCGGGCGTACCATTCGAGATCGTCGTCGTCGAACGGCATGACCAGGGCGACCGCGTGTCCGTCTCGCGTGAGGATCAAATCGTCATGCTCTGCTTGCCGTACGATTTCGCCACAGGAAGTGGTGTCGGTGCAGGGAACGGTTTTCATGGATTAGCCTCCGGCGTCGCTTGAGTGGTTTTCTGCAGCACACGAAGAACGTGCACCATGTGCGTTGCTTCGTTCACATCATAGTATACGCGAAAGTCCTCGACGCGCAAGCGATACTGGCTCCAGAACGGCTACACCATCGCCTTGATGCTCGTCCGACTCACGAACCGCGGCTGATGTGTTAGGTGCACTTCGATTTCGTGCAGGATCTTTCGCTGGTCGTACGTCCGCAGGGCTCGGATGTCCGCAGCGGCTTCGTCGGCGTACGTGATTTCGTAAGGTTCACTCATCGAGGTTGGCCGCTCTGATTTGAATGGCGGCGACTCGCAGCCAGTCTTTGATCAATCGTCCTGCAGTGTCGACGAAAACCACATCTCCGCCAGACTACATCACAAACCGATTCACCAGATTCTCGAACGCCTCTTGCCGGCCGCTCTTGTTGGGGGTGATGTCGCCCTTGGCGAGCATGTGTTTTTCGAGGGACTTGAAGTCGTGCTTGCCGGCTTCGATCTCGGCGCCGACACCGGAGGACCAGGAGGCGCAGCGGTCGATTTTCATTTCGCCGATCTTACTTCCTGGCTCCCCTCGTAGACTGCCAGTTCTTCGTGGAGCCGGGCAATCATTTTGCGGACGCCAGCCTTGGTCAGTCCCTGTCGGGGCACTGGCTGGTCCTGCTGCAGCCGTGCGAGCCAAGTTTCAAGCTCACGCAATTCGTCTTGCGCCTTTTCGTATTCAATCGTGTTTGAAATCATAGCGTGATCTCCACGAGTCCTTTGCGGCGTCCGTCCGATTCACGAGTACGGCTGAAAAACGCACACCAACGATCCCAGGCGGATTCGTCCTCCGCAGCGAAGATCTCCTCGGGCTGTCTGGTCAGAAACATCGCCTCCAATTCGAGGGCGGCTTCAAGTCCTCGCGCAAGTTGCTCCGCGAAATCCGGCGGCAGCAGCATCACCGCATCGATGTCGTCCGGTTCATCCTTGGCCGTGACGAAGCTGCCGTCGAGCAGCAGCCGAAGGGCGCCAACCCTTCTGCCGAGTTCAATCCATCGCCGGAGCCGCACAACTAGCCGACGGCGCTGACGATGCTGACTGCCAAACCGAAACGTCGCTTCAGCCTCGGAGCAGCGATGGATTCCATCCGGGAGATACCCATCCGGCCGAAACTCAGGGATTCCGGCTGCCATCCGAAGGTCCTATTTCAAGGCGAGCGAAGAATGTCGCGTCGCGCTGGCTAAGTGGCATTATAACCACGGAGGGCTGGTAATGGACGCATTTGTAGACCCAATCACAACACAAACCGATTCACCAGATTCTCAAACGCCTCCTGCCGGCCGCTCTTGTTCGGCGTGATGTCGCCTTTGGCGAGCATGTACTTTTCGAGTGACTTGAAATCGTGCTTGCCAGCTTCGATTTCGGCGCCGACGCCTGAGGACCAGGAGGCGTAGCGGTCGCGGAGCCAGCGGTCGAGTTCGCCGTCGGCGCGGATGGCGGCGGCGATTTTTAGGCCGCGGGCGAACGTGTCCATGCCGCCGACGTGGGCGTGGAATAAGTCCACAGGCTCGAAGCTCTCGCGGCGGACCTTGGCGTCGAAGTTCAGGCCGCCGGGGGCGAGGCCGCCGTTCTTGAGGATGATCAGCATGATCTCGGTCGTCTCGTAGACGTTCGTCGGGAACTGGTCGGTATCCCAGCCCAGCAGCAGGTCGCCCGTGTGTCAAAAAGGGGTCGGGAGTCTTTGATGCGAAGCACCCTCCGGGCCGTTCCGGTCAAAGACTCCCGACCCCTTTTTGCCACCGGTGTTCGCGTCGATCGAACCGAGGAACCCGTGGGCGGCGGCGTAGGTCAGCTCGTGCCCGACGGTGTGGCCGGCAAGCGTCGCGTGGTTGGTCTCGATGTTCAGTTTGATGTGGCCTTCGAGGCCGTTCGAGCGGATGAAGTTGATGCATCCCGGCGCGCCGGCCGCTGAAGCGATCTCCTTTTTGTACGCGACCGCTCCCGGCGCGCCGGGAAACCGCGCGAGGTGGTCGAGTTCGCGCTTCATGTCGGTGTTCCAGAGGTTCTGGTAGTGTTCGGATCTTCTTGGGCCGCGCCGTCGCTCCCGCCCCATGCCCGCCAGCGGCACGACCGTGGAGCGGAGCACGCGGGACCGCAAGTCGTGCGGTAGACCATGGCGGGTCCCGCAGCGGCGTTCGCCGTCCGCTCAATTTTTTCCAATTTTTTCGGCCCCGTTTTCGGTCGGGCGTCGAATAAGTATATAGAGGCAATTCGAAGAGGCATGGGTCGGAAGGGGTCGCGGCACTGCCGCAGGAACGATCCATCGCTTTGTCCAATCTACCGTTTCAGTGTTGCCATTGGTGAAACATCGGGGGACTTCATGCGCGCCGACTCTGGCTACCTCTGGAACCACTCTGCCTCGATGGTGTGCAACTCGAATCCTCCGGTCGTGCCAGCCGTTCGGCTACTCCGCACTGACCAGTCATTCGCGAACCGAAGGACGGTGTTGTCATGATGCTCCGCTCGCTCCGAGGAATGCTTGGCTTCGCTGACCGTGCCACAAAATCCAAGTCGAACCCGGTTCGTCGCGAGCGCCGTCCCAAGCGGGCGACCTTCGAATCTCTCGAAGAGCGTTGTCTCTTGAGCCACTGCGTCGTCCCGACCTCATCTCCATCCGACGAGGCCGAGGTCGCGGCTTACAACACCTGCATTGCGGACGATTACAACGCAACAATCTCCGGCCTTCGATCCGAAGCAGGCGCTTCCGCTGCAACTGCCCGAAATACGGTGGCGACTGCCGCGGCAGCGTACAGATCAAGTGTGGGTGCGGCCACCGCCTTGCTCAACTCGGCCATTGCGGCTGCTGCGCAGACATACGCGAGCGCGGTGCAGGTTGCGGACGCCACTCTCCTGAGTACGCTCGACGCGGCTGGAACCGCGTACAACACCACGATGGACGCTGCGAATGCTTCATACGACTCGGCGATGGAGGGCGCGGCCAGTGCCTACAACACCGCGATGGGAACGGCCGATGGCGCGTACAATACGGCAATGGACGCGGCCAACACTGCTTACAACACCACGATGGATGCGGCGGATGCGGCGTACAACTTCGCCATGGCCTCAGCCGATGCCACCTACAACTCTGCAATGGACGCGGCCGATGCCACGTATAATACCGCCATGACCGCGGCGGCCAATGCGTATGACTTGGCGGTCGGTGCGGCGACGGACGCCTACAACGCCACGGTGAACCCCGCATATCAGGCTTACGCGGATGCCGAAGCTGCGGCTACGCAGACGTTCAATGATGCCGTCGCCAATGCCCAGCAGCAACTTAATCAGGCGTGCTCGCCCGCCCCCGATGGGACGCCGCCGGATGATGCGGCCTGCCAGCAGGCGCACCAAGACTACAACAACACCATTCAAGGGGCGCTCAATGCGTGGATCGCCGCGGAGAACGCCGCCTGGCAGACGTTCGCCGGTGTCGAACAGAGTGCCTACGATACTTGGGTAGCTGCGGAAGCGGCGGCTTGGGCGACGTACCAGTCTTCCGCCCGAGGTGCCGCAGATGCTTGGAACACGGCAGCCGATTCCGCGTGGGCCGGTTACCAGACGTCGGCGCAGGCGGCTTCGGACGCTTGGGACACCGCTGAAGCTGCGGCGTCCGCTGCATACGATTCCGCGGCACAAGCGGCACTGACCGCATGGCAATCAGCCGAGGCTACAGCATGGTCGAACTATCAGACCGCAGCGGACTCTGCTGCCTCTGCATGGACGACTGCTCACGCCGCCGCGTCGGCGGCGTACGACTCAGCCGTCCAGGCAGCCTTTGATGCATGGCAAAACGCTGAGGCGGCCGCCTGGGCCGCCTATCAAGCGGCGGTCGCGGGGGCACTGAGCTCCTGGCAGTCCGCAGAGTCTCAGGCCAGAGCCGATTATCAAGCAGCCTTGGACGGAGCTTTGCAAAGCTACCACTCGGCGGTTGAGCGCCTCAATGGGCAAGCGAATCAAGCATGGGGAGAGTACCAAAACGCGAAGTCAGCCAGTGCTGGCGACTCCAACAACAACTTCGCCTCACAGCAGGGAATCGGCCCCGACGAAGACCCGAGCATTTTCGGTCAGTTCTGCTTAGGCTTGGGCTTGGGTGCGGCGGCATGCGCCGATGGGATGATTCCCTTTTTTGATCCGTTTGCAGGGTCCGGCGTCTATGATCCGAACGATCCGACGCTGCGGGTCAGCAAAGGCTGCGGCGAAGTCGCAGGAGCGTGCCTGAGCACGGCAGGCGCGTTGAGAGGTGCGGCAGCGGTTGGAGGACGTGCGGGCAGTGTACTGAACCACAACCGCTACTTCCGCATTGGTCCGGGAAATACCCCGAAGGGTGCTCCTTTTACACGTGGACCAGGCACACTTGAACCCAGAATCAGTATCGGTCATGGGAAACCTGGTTGGTGGAACCACATTGATCTTCGCTTCTGGAACTGGTAGCAAGGACGTGGGCCTTCGCGTTGGGCGAAACCAAGATGTGGACGGATGATTCAGCGGAGGCCGATTGCTCATAAAATAGCCGCGATTTTTGGCCCTGCATACCATCGCCCTGGCATGAACAACTATGCAGTGTGAAATCTACGATCCCAGAAATGGCAAGGATTACAAGATCACGAACTCTCATTATGGAGTTGAGTTCTCTAGCCTCGATTGTGGCTTCTTCGTGTTGCAGTTGGTCGGTGAGGTAGCCTGGTTGCAGCACGCCGAGATTCTCAATCGCTGCATCCAGCAAACATCGAAGTCTGGATTCGTTACGTTCGCGCGGTGGTTACCACAAAGGCTCGATGTTAAGAGCCGGCTTGAAGCTGAATGTGACCGCTTGCACGAATTTGGACACACGTTCTGTGGGTACTTCCCTGTGTCAGGCGATTCGGTTCGCAGAATCTTGGAGTTGCGAGCAGAAGCAGGCGAATGGGACAGCGGAGAATGGTGTATTGGCGGGTGTTTGGACGATTTGACCGCACCGCGACGCCTTTCAATGTTCAGGAGCCAGCATTGGGGTTTACCTCACGTTCTTGGTCAATCTGAGAAAATCGGTTGCGTGCTCGCACTGGAAGAGATGTTGCAGACGACGCTGCTAACGCGAATGTTTGACAACTTCGACCGTTGGCTCCATGACTTGGTTCCGTCACTATCGATTGGCCTGTAAACCGGACGCGTTTCCGAATCGCAGGCTTACGACTGACCGACACGGCTTGCGATCAGTAAACTTGTCGCGGAACTGCTTGACGACTCGTTAAACCGGCAGGATCGTAGTCACTCGTCACACGAAGCTTGAAAGTTTCGACCGCAGAAGATTGACCAATTGCGCCACTGCCATTTCACAGTCACAGCGTCGTAGGACTATCCCAACAGCCGTGCAACTATCCGAAGCGACCGCCCGCCGCCCGCGCGAACGAGAAATCCAGATCTGGCGGTTCTTTCGTCCCTCAAACGGCACGATCAACTCGTCCTCAGCAAGCATGGAGGCAGAAAATGGGGTCGCGAGTCATCGAGCAAGAGGCAACTCGTGAACACATGAAGGCCGAGCTAATAGCGGCCTGTCATCGTGCGACGCTCAATCGCCAGGAAGCCGGACGGAAAGCACGCCTCGATGCACACGAAAAGCGCAGGGCCGAAAGAGCCATCGCGAGGGCTCTCGCGCCAAGTCGGGACGATGAAAACGATGCTGACCGTGCGACAGGGTGACGCGACCATGTGCGACCAGTTCCGCACGAGTCACGAAACTGACGGGCCGCATGTTCACTGCTGACGCACTCTCCGATCAGGCGAATCTGGCCACCCTGCTTTTGAGGAGTGCCGCCATTTTGCGCCACTGGCCTCGTACGACACCGTAGGAGATGCCTAGTTCTTCGGCGACATCATGCAACGACTTGCCTGATAACCGCATTTCCAAAATACGACGTGCGATGTCGTCAAGTTCGTCCAGTGCTTGGTTCAGTGCGGCTGTGAACTCGTGCCGTTGGGCGGCGGCTTCCGGGTCACTTGGTCCGGTGGCGCCGGCCGCAGGATGCCCGGTGGCAGTGCCTTCCACATTCTCGCAATCCGCGGCCAGACTGTCGGTAGCCGCTGGCGACTGGTCGTAATGGTTTTCTTCCCGGCGGAGATGTTTGGTAAAGTCGAGGAATCGACGCGCGACGATTTGATGAACAAACGTGGAGAATCCGCAACCGCCGGGCTTGCCGATCTCGTTCGTGTCGTACGATCTGATCGCCTCTTTGATCCACAACACTCCCTCTTGCCGCGCGTCTTCCAAATCTTCCCGGCTCAGGCCCATGCCTGTTGCCAGCACTGCGATCTGGCGGTTTTTCCGCGCCTCAAACCGCAGAATCAATTCGTCCTCTGCGAAGTTGAAGCCACACTCTGCAGCCAGAACCATCAGCGCGTCATCGGCCATCTTCGTCAGGTCCAGATCGAATCCAACCTGCTGCTCAATCATGGTTCCTCCTGTGGTGCGATCGGAGTGGGCCTCCTGCTTCTGCGCGCACCATCTTGCCTCACAGCACAAACCGATTCACCAAATTCTCAAACGCCTCTTGCCGGCCGCTCTTGTTGGGGGTGATGTCGCCATTGGCGAGCATGTGTTTTTCGAGGGACTTGAAGTCGTGCTTGCCGGCTTCGATCTCGGCGCCGACGCCGGATTCCCAGGAGGCGTAGCGGTCGCGGAGCCAGCGGTCGAGAGAGCCATCGGCGCGGATGGCGGCGGCGATCTTGAGGCCGCGGGCGAAGGTGTCCATGCCGCCGATGTGGGCGTGGAACAGGTCGATCGGCTCGAAGCTTTCGCGGCGGACCTTGGCGTCGAAGTTCAGGCCGCCGGGGGCGAGGCCGCCGTTGGCGAGGACGATGAGCATGATCTCGGTCGTCTCGTAGACGTTCGTCGGGAACTGGTCGGTGTCCCAGCCGAGCAACAGGTCGCCGGTGTTCGCGTCGATCGAGCCGAGGAAGCCGTGGGCGGC
>Ga0247727_10000976_pt1 | contig 69672 bp, 71 predicted proteins | sample WisWelCaveWW1625_FD_202498 | JGI IMG/M metagenome (GOLD analysis project Ga0247727, IMG submission 202498) | Biofilm microbial communities from Wishing Well Cave, Virginia, United States - WW16-25 | ecosystem: Environmental > Aquatic > Deep subsurface > Groundwater > Cave microbial mat | place... | reverse complement strand
AGACCAAGCCGCTTTAGTCCAGCAGGAGAAATCCTGATCCGATCCATTGATTGGATCAGCCAGAACCCCTTGGCCAATGAGTATTTCTAATTGTCGCCATGGGTATTTCTAGTTGTCGTTGACAGTAAAGCTGGTGATGCAGCCGCGCGCATCCACCTGGCTGGTGAGCTGGCCGAGGGCGTCATAGGCATACGTCCAGACGCCCATATCAGGGTCATCCATGCCCAGCTTGCGCCCGGCGAGGTCGTAAACAATGGTAGTTTTAGTGAAGCCTGTAGTGGGTGACAGAAACAATAATTGCATAGCATTACCTACGAAATCCGGATTCACGCGGATTCTTTTAGCGTGCTAGCGAGATTTGCAATGCAACCACCCCATTTTCCTAATCTCCCCAAGTGAGAGCATTCTCCACGAAGTTGTAAATGATTGCTGCGGAATTATTGACAGTAGAATATATAGCTCCCCATCGGGCGATCGGAACGCTTGCATAATCAGCATGAAACATGACCACCCATAGACCATCTGGTGATATTGCTGCCGTTATTCCGCTTGCATCGCTCGCGTACCAAATTAAATTTCCTGTGTCTGGGTCAAATACCTGCCAGCAGGGGGGAGTTCTTCCAGCGAATGTACTAAATGGACAGTGCGTCTCATTGTTGCCATAAATCAATAGTTTTGAGCCGTCTCGTGACCATTGCAGTGTTTTCATAATCAAGCCAGCCCCACCACCCTGGTACCCTGTTACCAGTTGAATTTGTTGCCCTCCTTCGTTAATCACAAAAATCTCATCAGCTTCGTTTGCATACAATACTCGTCTTCCATCCGGGGAGAAAACCCAATCCTTGCCGGAAATAGGATTTTGGGGTAGCGCGGTTGTATTCCATTGAGTTCCATCTTGCTCCAAAACCATGAAACCGTTTTCGTCTATCGGACATCCTACTGCAAATCTATTTGATTGGGGTGATATGAATATGCGCTCACAAGGTCCAGTCAATTGAGTTGTTATGCTACTTTTTATGGCATAAATCACCCAAAAATGGACATCCTGATTTGATCCACTTGCAGGCCGATTACGAAGCAGAATAAAATTATCCCCTGGACCCCAGCGAATTGAGAGTAGATCGTCTACCGAAGAATATCCCATCAAGTTATCTTCATCCACCCAAGCAGAGGCAGGACTTTGAAACTTTAGGTCTGCAAGCCATAAGTTGAGCTTGTGTTCTGGTGTTTCAAGCATGTAAGCGATCTGCTGGGTATAGTTAGAAAAAGCCACTGTAACGGCTGTTTCGGGTGTTTGCTCCCGAGGGTATTGCCCCCCCAATGGGGTAATAAATTCTTGGTACCGCTGGTTGGGGTCCAGATAGCCGTATAAAGGTTTGGTCCAAACGTAAATTTTCCATGCCAAGTTAGTGGCAATCAGTTCGTTGGTGGGTCTTGGTTGAACCGTCTGAAATTCAGTTGAAGATGCAGTGCTACTTGCCGTTGGCGTTGAGGAGGGAGTCTTGGTCGGAACTGAGGTGGAAGCTGGGGTCGGAGTGGATGTGATAGCCAAAGGTTTCACAGTAAAGGAGGGGGTTTGTGAAACAAGCGCGCTTGTTGTATTTTTCACATCCGTTGGGATGCAAGCTTGTGTGAAAATTATCAAGGCGATTAAAGCAATATAGGGTCTCATCTCCGTCTCTCCATGCATAGCGTAAGTGAGTGAATTAGTCCTCTATTTGGGAATAGTTGAGCGGTTGTCGAAAAACAGCCAGAATGTGACACCCTTCGCGGTCATTGGGCCAAGCTTAGTCACTCTCCATCCCGGAACATTCTTTAGTTGGTAGGCATGAAAGTCCATGGCACTTTCATAACTCAAGCTGAGGATGTGCTTATCAATCTCAATGTTTTGTTCCAATTGCGAAAGGCCGTTGCACGTTTTGTCCTGGCTACACCAATCGATTCCTTCTTGCCTGGGAATATCTGCCAACAAGCGTTTAGCGCGAAAGTCAGTGGCACCATTGGTGGGGTCAACAGACGAATCCGCTCCATATGCCGCCCAATCCTGATAGGCGTTCTGCACTATCGCGTAGACCTTTGCCCATGCCCCGCTGGTAATGTCGGCATATTCGGAGAAAAATCTGGTGGCATATTCCTCTGCCGTTTCATCTTCTTGCATAGGAAACAAACCGTTTGCTCCAGCATACGCATCGAATGCAGACTGCAAGCCCTTGATGGCATCGTATATAGTGGCGTGAGAACCATAAGCAAGTCGGTTCAGGAACGACCAAGCGATCGCGGCGATGGCATCATCGGGAATCTCGCCAGTCATTGTTTCGGCCATTACAGCAATCGTCAGCAAAAGGATTTCCCATTCCTCCAGTTCTCTGCCACGAACTCCAGGTGTAACTACTCTTCCTTTGTCAGCAATATCATCACACTCAGGCACTTTATACTTTCCATCGCAAGCTCCATGCCCGCTCGGGTCCGTGTAATTGAGCGGCGAATTCAACACATAGGCATACCTATCATACGCCATCGGCGTAAACGCCCCCGGCACGATGCTATCCGCCTGCACAAAGCGGCCTAATGCGCCATCGTACCAGCGCGCATTGTAAAACATCAAGCCAAACTCCCCGCTCCCGGCGTAGCTGTATTGCCCGGTGTAGGTGTATTTGGTGGGCAGGCTGCCGGATGAGTACCTCACTTCGCCCCAGGGTTTGTAGAGTTGGGTGACGGTTGCGCCGGTGTCGGCGCGGTAGGACAGGCTGGTGGAGTTCAGGTGGTCGCCCAGCAGGTAGGTCAGGTTGGTAACGCCGCTGGTGTTGCCCGTGCGCATGGCCATGCTCCCGCCCGCATTGTAATACTTCACCATCGACTCGACAGTACCCTTCCATTCCAGGTGGCCGCCAATAAAGGTGGTCGTGACCCCGTTGAGCGTGGATTTGACCCGGTTTCCATCCCCGTCGTACACAAAGCTGGCGGAGAAGCCGGTCTTGGTGACGGAGATCAGGCGGTTTTCGGCGTCGTAGGTGAGGGCATAGATGCCGTCCCCGGCAATGCTGCGGTGGATCATGTTGCCGTTCGCATCATAGGCGTAGCCATTGACACTGCTGTTGGTGGCGGTGACGGCGTGCGGGTGGGCGGGGTCGCCATAGATGTAGCCGTTCTGCCCGGTTTTGCTGGCCAGGTTGCCGTTGGCGGGGTCGTAGGTGTAGGTTTCAGAATACATGCCGTTCCCGGCGGTGTCAGTGCAGCCGGGGTTGCTCCCGCCCGTCCAGGCGGCGGTCAGGCGGCTGAGGCTGTCATAGGTGAAGCATTGCTGCTGGTCTCCGTTTTGTACGTCGCGTAAGGTGTCCACGTTGCCGGTGTTCGTGTAGGTGTAGTACAGGTCTTGCAAGGTGGTGGGCGTACCGCCGATCACTTTCTGGCCGAGCAGGTGGGTGAGGCGGCCCGCGCCGGGGCTGGTATCCCAAGGGGCGTAGGTGTAGTCGCGGGTCAGGCTGTTGCTGCCGAGGGCGAAAGCCTGGTGGGTCATCCGCCCGGCTTCATCGTAGGCGCTGTTGGTCAGGTACGAAGAAGTGCAGGCGCTGCCGTTCCAGGTGCACAGGCTGTCCAGGCTGCCCTGCGGGTGGTAGCCATAGCGGACGATTTCGCCGGAGCCGCCCGTGCTGTTGCCGGGATAGGTCATGGTGACCGGCTGGTTGGCGGAGTTGTAGGTGGATTGGGTGGTGAAGGTGCCGCCCGTCGGGCTGTTGACCGTATTCGTTGCCCGGATCAGCCGCCCGCGGATGTCGTATTTCCAGGCGGTGTTACCGGAGCCGTCGGTCATGCTGGTACGGCGGCCAATGCCTTCATTGCCCCCAGCGACGCTGTCGTAGGTGTAGGTCACGTCGGGAGTGTCGTTACATGCACCGGGACCGCCATAGGTTTTCCCTGTGAGGCGGTTGAGCAGGTCGTAGTTGAAGTCAATGGTGCAGGTGCGGGCATCGGTCTGGATGTCCAGGCTGCCGAGGGCGTCATAGGTGTACGTCCATATGCCCATATCAGGGTCGTCCATGCTGATCTTCAACCCGGCCTGGTTGTAATAAAGATAGGTCTGGAAACCGGCAAGGACAGTATTGGTGTCTTCCATTTGCTCGACTACGGTGAGGCGGTTGGCAGTGTCGTAAGTATAGCGCGTCCAGGGGTCGGCAGGCGGATGGACCTCCACCGTGCGGCCCCAAATATCATTGTGGATGGTGGTGACATTGCCGCCTGCGTCCGTGACGGTGGTTTGGAGCAGGCCGTAACTGTACGTGGACTGCGGGACGTTGGCAGTGTCGAACTGCTGGAAGGGACGGCCCACAGTGTCAAAAGTGGTATAGGTGTCATCCAGCATCAGCCAGTTGGGGGCGATGTAGCTGCCGCTGCCGGGGAGGACGGCGTGCGGCACGCTTTGCTTCCAGGCGCGCCCGGCGGCGTCATAGAGCACATCCACCAGCACATCGCAGGTTTCTTCGAGGAGATCGGCATCATGGGGGTCGCTGCAACTATCATCTGCCAGGAGGGCGCCCGCCAGTTGGCTTTGCAGCAGCCGTCCCAGGCCGTCATAGAATTTACGCACGGTCGTGGTGGAGCTGGCATCCATTTTTTGCGTGGCCGTGGTCGTGAACATGCTGACGGAAGTTTGGTTCAAGTCGTTGTAGGTCAGCGTGATTGTGGCAATACCGGATTCGTCGCCTGGCTGGCGCACGGTGAGCAGGCGGGCGAAATCGTCGTAGGTGGCGGTGGTCGTGTTGCCATTGGGGTCGGTGATGCTGGTGGGGGCCGCCAGGTTGTAATCGTAGACGAAAACGATGGGCGGCTGGCTGAGGGCATTTTGGATGGAGAGAACGTAGGTATGGTACGTGCCGTCATAGGTCGTCGTGGTCGTGCGCGCGCCGGATGGCGGCGACCCTGCCGTGCTGCTGCCCACCTGGTAGCCGCCGTAACGGGTCGTTGTCGTCAGATTGCCCCAGGCGTCGTAGCCATAATCAGTGCGGCTGAAACGGTCAGGGTTGGGGCTGCCGCCGAGGGTGTCCACCCATGCCAGCGTTTTCTTGAGGATCCCGGTGGTCGGCTGCTGGTCGTAACTGGTGTTGGTGTCATAAATAAAGTTCGCAGATGAAACCGCGGTGGTAAAGGTGCAGGGGGAACTGGGGCAAGCGTACTGGACGGATCCAATGGGAAGGCCTACCAGGTATTTGATGTTTGCCATAGGCAGATACCAGGTGCGCGAGGCGCGGTAATCCACCCAGGCGCTCCCGTTCCAGGATGATTCAACGACATCGGTCAGGTTGCCAAATTGAGACCAGCCAGAATAGGCGATATTGTAGCCATAAGTCGTTTGCCGCTTTTGGCAGCTCGACGCGCCGTTGCAAATCGAAACTACTTCGGTCAGCACCCGCGTCCAGACAATATCCAGCCCGGTATAGGTGGAAGAGGGGTTGCCATCAATATCATCCAGTAACACTGGCGTATAAGGCACATAACTGTCATCAAAGGCCGGGTCGGTACTCAGCCGTTCGGTCACGTAAGTTGTTTCCACCCGCTGGTAAAGCGTCCCCGTGCTGGCGGCAAAGACTTCAACCTTGACGGGCATGCCTTTGCAATCATCCGTCTGGCAAAAGGTGGTGACGGTTTTCACCCCGGTGGGGGCATATTCCGTGACAATGCCATGCCCGCGGAATTCGCTGTAATCCACATTGAAGGGATTGCTCCCGGCGTTAACCCGCAAACTCGGCCAGGAGGTGCGGGCCTGCTCTGCGCCGTTCTGGCAGTTGGCCGCGGTGGTGTCGGCCCAATCGGCGGTGTAGCAGTAGGCAGTCGTGATCGGGCTGCCGCCCTGCGTTGCCGTTGCCGTGCGGCTCATCACCCGGTAGCGGGTGGGGGCGAGGATCATGACGTAGTCCTCGAGTTCGCAATCCCCGCCAATGCAGTTGATGCGCAGATCAACATCCCGGGTTGCGTAGTTTGGTAATGTGACCGTAAAGGTGTACCAGCCAGAGCTGGTGATGGCTTGGGCAGGCGCATAATAGTTCGTCCCGCCACCGTAGCCATTATCCCGCAGCCCCAATTGGATGGTTTCCCCGGAAGCAACATCTTCGACGTTTACCCGGAGGACATATGTGGCCCCGGGCTGGATCAAGGAATCAGAGAGTTCGTTCTCCGCTTGCACCCCTTGAATCAGCAAATTATTCCCGCTGCAAGCCACTTTATTCTGCGGCACACCAGGAATCGCTTCCCACCCGCCAGTGGATGGGTCGGGGACGGGGGGGGTGCCACTTTCACGATTGCACAGATTCTGTGAAGAAAAATTCTGGACGATTTTTCGGCTTTCGAGGGCGAATGGGTTGGTGAGGAAAGGGCCGTAGGTTTCATGCCACTCATCATACACAAAATCAACCTGCCCGCCGTAACCGTTGATGGCGGTTTCCAAATGTGCCCCATCATAGGAAAAAGTGGTGGGCGGCAGGAACGGTTGCGAGCCGTCCGAGATACCGAATTCCTGCACGCCGGTCAGGGTGAGCGTTTTGCCACCTGCCTGCCAAACCAAGCCGGGATAGATGTCTTCGGTGTTATAGGTAAACTTGTACTCCCGGATGGTCAGCCAACTGCCTCCACCGACAGACTTTTGCACCTGAATGGAAGCCAACCGTGAACGCTGGAAAAAGTGGGCCGCATTATCCGTATCCCAGCCCGAATCGTAATCAAGACGCCCGCCAACCCGGGTGAAAACTACCCGGTATTTCTGGTTGGGGTAGGTGATGGTAGCTGGGTAAACGGCTGCGTCGGAGAGATGGGATTCCTTCTGCAGGGCGCGACCGGGGCGGCTTTTGGCGGTTCCCGCATGGCGCAATCGGCCGTCGTGGGTATCGCCGGCCTGGCGATTCTAGTCATGGTCGGCTTTCTCGTCGTCCCGGAACTCAATACCATGCTGACCGGGCTGGTGCCCCCGTCACCGTTTGGGGCGGCGCCCTGACATGCTCAAGGACCGCGATTTAGGCATCCTGGGGGCAGGGGCGCTGGCCGCCGTCTTTTGCCTGTTCCTGCCCCTGCCCTTTGGCGGCAAGGCCGCGCTCGGCCTGGGCGTGCTGGTGGTCTTCATGGCCCTGGCCCTGCTGCGGGCCGGCAGTGACCGCGTGCCGCTGGAAGTCTGGCTGAAACGGCGTTTGCGCTACTTCTGGAGCACGCGCCGCTTTGTGTTCCAGAAGGACAGCGCCCCGCTCCAGCTTCCCCCCCGGCCGGCCCCGGCCCCAGCTGCCGCCCCTGCCCCGGCTTTTGTCTGGCCGGTCAGCCTGGCGCTGGAGGATGGGCGCGCCGGCCAGCTGGTCACGGTCGGGCTGGGCACCACCGGCCTGTATTTCCTGGCCTGGCTGGCCCAGGGCGGCGGCAGCGAGCTGGCCCGGCTCATGGCTCAACTCCTGCCCGGCAGTTGACGGCAGGCTCAAAAACGGAGGTATCACATGCAGACACTACTGGCGCTGATAGGCGCGCTGGCGCTGGCCGCCATCCCGCTTTCACTGGGTTGGCGGCGTTCCTCGGCTGAAGCTGGCCTGGCGCAGCAACTGGGGCTGGCCACGGCCCGCCGCCGTTTCGACCCGGAAAAATTTGCCCGCCAAACGGGTACGGGTCTCACGTTCCGGCAAATCGTGTTTGGCTGCCTGGTCTGGGCGGGCGGCGGTCTGGCGGGCGGACTGGTACTCGGCTGGTGGCCCGCCGTGCTGTTTGGTCTGGCTGGCGGCCTCCTGTACTATGGCACGCTGGCCGACCGGCGGCAGGAGGTACGCTTCCGCCAGGCGAAGGACATCCTGCGGGCGCTGGGACTGCTGGAGACTTTCCTGCTCCAGGGCGAATCGCTCTCGGATTCGCTGGGAAATACGGCCTCCGCCAGCGGGCCGGACGGCAAAGTCCCCCTGCTGGATTTGACCAGGCGGATGCGCGCCATGCCGGAGGACAGACAGGCTCAGGCGATCCGGGAGTGGACGCTGGCCTGGGATAACCCGGCGGTCAACATTCTGGGGGCGGCCCTGCTGGCCTCCGTGGAGCAGCGCATCCCGATTGCCCCGCTCGTCTCCTCGCTGCGGGCAACGCTTTCGGACCTGCTGGAAGTGCTCTCACGCGCCCGGGCGGCAGCGCGCGGCATCGAGTGGCAGGCGCGCTTCCTGGCCCTGTTCCCCCCGGCCGTCCTGGTCGTGATGGGGTTGGTTTCGCCCAACATGGGGGCGATGATGGCCGACAACCCGCTCACCGCCCTGCCGGTCGTGCTGGGCAGCGGGATATCGTATTTCCTATCGATGCGCATGATCCGGGATGGTTTGTCGGTGGAAGCTTCGCTGGGCCTCCAGCAGGGCCAGCCTGGGGCGGGCGAGATCCGGACGGATCGGATGGGCATGGTACTCTAGGTGCGCTCCCTTTCCGCTTTCTTTGCCCTCCTGGCGGGCATGGTCGTGGTATGCGGGCTGGGGTTTCTGGTGCTCAACGTCCTGTTCATTGGCCTGACCGCGGCCCAATTGCCGGGCTGGACCCAGGGGCCGATCATCGCCTGGATGATGAATGTGCCGCAGGAAACGTATGAGACCGACGACGCCAGCGGCGCGCCGGGGACGCCATATAACGGGGGTCAGGTACCCTATGACCCCTATGTTGGTCCCACGTCCTTCCTGTGCATCCTGCCGCCGGAAATCGGCTACCTGAGCGACCCGTATGGGGTGCCGCGCGGGGAGTACACGCACAGCGGCATTGACTATGGCACCTATTACCGCCCGGTGCCTGTACGCACGCCCATCGGCGGCAAGGTGATCTATGCTGGTTGGAGTCCGGTCGGGTATGGCATGCTGGTCGTGATCGCCAATGAAGAAACCGTGGTCTACCTGGCGCACAATTCCCAAATCCTGGTGGGTGTCGGGCAAATCGTCCAGGCGGGGGAGGTCATCGGCCTGAGCGGTTCCACCGGAAATTCTGACGGCGTTCACGTCCATTTTGAGGTGCGCTACTGGAATGGGACGAACTGGACCCCGGTCAACCCGGAGAATATCCTCCTGCCCGGCCAGGTGGAATTTTGCGATTGGGACGCCCTGGCTGTGCCGGAGCCGCCCACCGAGGTGCCAGTCACGCCATGACCCTCGCCCTGAACCTGCCCGCCGCCCTGTTGGTGGGGGCGGCCCTGGGCTTTTTGCTTGCGCGCGTCCACCGTCCGCCGCGGCGGGACAAGCGCACGCGGCTGAGCGGGGCGGAAAGCCCTCCAGCCGGGCCGCGCCTGCCGGTCTGGCCATATCTGTTGGGCATGATTTTGGGAGGCGTCTGTCTGCTGGCTGCCTCCCGACCGGGCTGGCCGCTGACGCTTGCCCTGACCGGCTGGCTGGCCGCGGCCCTGCTCCTGGAAGAATTCCTGGCTGACCCCGAGGGGCAGGCGCTCCTGCCGGAAATGATCCTGTTCCTGGAGGCCGTGGGCGCGGCGGTCAGGCAGGGGGTGGAAGTGTGTGCCGCCTGCAGCCTGGCTGCCCACCACCTGCCGCCCGGCCCGCTGCGGGAGCGAGCCAGGCGCACGGGGGAGACCGCCCATCGCGGCGCGCCGGCGCTGCGGACCCTGTGCGGGGTCATTCCCTGGCTCGACCAACTGGCTGGCGATGCGGAGCATGTCACCGGGCCGGCCTTGGAAAGAGCGTTGGCCTTGCTTTGCCGGAGGGCGGAACTGGCCTGGCATAAGGGCGGCGTCCGGCGAGGCTGGATCGCCGCAGCCCGCTTGTGGGTACGGGGAGGGCGCGGGGCCGTGCTGGGTGGTCTGGGGGTTGGGGCAGCCCTGCTGGCCGTTCCCGGTCTGTCCGTGGGTGGCGTCCTGGCTGGTCTGGCAGGCGGGCGGCTGGCCGCGGCCGCGTCGCCCCTGCGCCGTCTGGCGCTGGCGGGGCTGACTGCCGCCCTGGCCTGGCCGCTCGTCGTGGGTATGCTGATGGGCGTCCCAGCGCAGGCTGCCACCATTTCCGCCACGTCCTCGGCGCCCGCCACGCCGACCGCACAGCCGCTCGAAAGGCCGGGCAGCACCGGGACGCTGCCAATCACCGCAGCCTGGCCCGCACCTGATTTGAGCCTGGAACCCGCCTGCCTGATTGCCACGGGTATCCCTAACGGCCACGCCAACGTCCGTGCCGGCCCCGGCACGCGCCATGCGGTCCTGGGGACGCTGGCGGAAGGTGAGCGGCAACCGATCCTGGCGCTCGAAGCGGGCTGGGTGCAGGTCAAGGTGGACGCGGCCCGCACCGGCTGGGTGTATGCCGCCTTGTGCGCACCGTTCACCCTGCCGGTTCCCTGAAAGACAGTTGCTCCATGCCCTGTCGGCTCATTTAGACCCTTTTTACCGCAAAGAACGCGAAGATCGCTGAGAAAACCCATATAAAAAACTCTGCGTTCTCTGCGTTCTCAGCGGTTGTTGTCCTTATTTCTCCCACGATTTGACCATCAGCAGCCCTTGCTGAAGCCCCGTCTTCCGGTGCGCACCTGATTCCCCGCGGTCCCCAGCGTACAAAGACAGATATTTTGTCCCATCCTGACGGGTATTAATTCCCGTCTTTTTTGTTTTAAGCCCAAAATGAGGGATCGACGGGTATTTTTTCCCGTGTTTTGGGCCGCGGATTTTGTATGCTTGGGCCAAGTCACACCCAGGAGCCGCAGCCATGCAAACTTTCCCTGTCCCCGACACCCAATACAGCATCAAAATCCTGACCGCCCCCCTGCACAAAGCCTTCGGCGCCATCTTCCGCCGCACCCTGGGGACGGACGTGCTGTTATTTGCCTATCCCCATGCAGCCCGGCGCGTTTTCTACACCCACTTCTGCCCCCCGCTGCGGATTGTCGCCCTGGCGCAGGACGGCAGCGTCGTCTACGACCAGGTGAGCGGCCCCGGCCAGCTGGTGCGCCTGCCTGAGTGTACCGCCGTGGTCGAGACCGACCCGGATTGCACGCTGGACCTGGCCGCGCTGGCATCCATCCTGCGCCGCCTGGCCGCTTCGGTGGGCCTGGGCGGGAGCTTTTCCCCGGAGGGCGTGAACGCAAGTTCCGGCTCCTGGAGCGGGGATGCCAACCTGGACAGCCTGATCTACCGGATGCTGGAAACGGCCCTGATTGACCTGCGTGAGTTCAAGGGGCGGGTGGCCGCCCTCAAAACCCTGCCGCCGTACCTGCGCGGCACCCTGCTCAATGCGGCTGGCCTGCTGCTGGATTATGCCGACCTGGTACAGCTGCCGCAAGCGGCCCTGGACCTGGCCGGGGAAATTCTCGCAGCCGAAACGGACTGCCACGCTGAACTGGTGGTGGCCTCGGCAGCCGGCGAGGACTGGGCCAGCGACGTGCGCGCCGACTGCCTGCGCTGCGGCCAGGCCGCTTCGTGGCGGCGGGTATTCACCACCCCGGCGGGTATGCCGTGTGAATCTGCCTGGCGCTACAACCGCCCGGAGAACCGGGTCCCGCTGTGCAGCCGGTGCGCGGACAAGGTGGGCTGGCGCGCCGAGGCGGGAGTGCGCCTGTACCTGGCCGGCCTGGTGTGGGGCGCGCGCTTTACGGCGCTCGAACGCTGGCATCAGGCGGCCTTGGCCAACCAGCTCCCGCAGGATTGGGACCGGGAAGCCTACCCGCTCTGGCCGGCGGAATTTGGCGGGGAGACCTGGGAAACGGGGAGCGGGGCGCTGCAATATGCCGTACCACAGCCTCCGCAGCGCCTGGCCCTGACCCTGCTGGAGGCCGGCCCGCTCGACCTGCACCGCTCCGGCCAGCCCCGCGGACGCAGCCAGGCCGCAACCCCGTGGGCGTGCCTGGCGGCCTACGCCTCCCAGCCGGGCGGTGGTTCCAGCCCATCCGGACGGCCCATACAGGCCGGTTTTGCCGCCTGACGTGGCGCTCAGGGCGTGAGTCAAGCGAGACCCCTTGAAATTTGATACATTATTCTCATGACCACCTTCCTTCCCTTCCTCGGTGCGCTCGGTCTGGGCGTTGCAGTTTTTGAAATCCTGTCCGCCTGGCAGGGCCGTCCCCGGCGCTGGCACAGGCTGGACGGCGCCAGGCTGGAAAATGACCTGGATGAGCAGCGCCCTTCGACCTGGCAGGCCCTCCTGATCATCCTCCTGCCCCGGCAGTTTGACCCAATGCAAGCGCGGCGTTTGGTGGACGTGACCGACCTCTTGCGGCGGGCCGGATATCCGTATGACACCCCCGGCCAGTTTTATGCCGCGGCGGTGCAGACCTTTTCGACCTATCTGTTCATGGGCGGGGTCGCCGCCGGCCTGCTGGCTTTTGCCGGGATGCTGCCCGCCGCCATCCTGGTCGCGGCCCTGTATATCGTCATGGGGCTGCGCCGTCCCTACACCAAACTCAAACGCCTGGCCGCCAAACGCGCCGAGGCCACCCGCCACAACATGCTGATCGGCATCGCCATGTTCAATGCCCTGCTGGCTTCGGGGATGCCCTTCACGGAAGCGTTCCGCGGCACGGCCAGCCTGGGCGGGCCATTTTGCAACCTGCTCGGCCTGCTGCTGGCCCGCCTGGGGATGGAGAGCAATGTGTCCGACGCGATTGAGACCACGCAGAAACACCTGCCCGACGCCAACGACACCGAGGCCGTCCTCTTCCTCGCCGACGTGAAGGATGCCTTCGTGAACAACCGCGAGCTGCTGCCCCGGACGAAAGCCCTGCAACTGGCCGTCCACCGCAACGTGGTGGAAAGCACGGAAGCGCGCGCCGCCCTCGTGCGCCAGCGCAGCGGCCTGTTTGGGGTGCTCGCCATCCTGGGGCTGATCATCTCGATGTTGACGCCCTTCCTGGGAGTGTATTTCTAGGATGGAGACCTGGTTGACTTTGACTGCCTTTATCGCCGGGACCGCAGTTGGACTGCTGGGCGGGCTGGCCGCGGCCTTCTCGATTTGGGTGAAGACGCGATGACCCGCTTCTGGCATGTCCTCCTGTTCATCCTCCTGCTCCGCCCGCTGGTCCTGCCCACGCAGGCCCAGGCCCGCCTGGCCATGCGGGAAGGCGTGCGCAAGGAACACACGGCGCTGGTGCGCAAAGCCACCGTCCATCCATCAGCCGTCGCCGCCATGCCGCCGCAAGCCGCCCCGGCTCCTTTTGAAGCTGCCCGCTTATTCAAGCTGCGCCCGGTCGGGGCCTGGACTGAGGCGGAGTACCTGGTCATCGAGTCCGCCGTCACCGCAACGGCCCTGCGCCTGGCGCAGGCGACCGGGCGGGAAGCGGCTGATATTTTCCTGGCCGTCTACGGCGGCCTGGTCGAGTTCAGGCGCACGCCAGCCTGCCCGGAGGCGCTCGTCTCCTGCGCCGGGCTGTGGGGCTGGACCGAGACGCCGACCCTGATCTGGGTCCTGCCGGAATTGACGCCGAGCCTCCTGGCGGAGCATCCCCGCTGGGGCGTGCATGAACTCGGCCACGCCTTCAGCTTTGCCCTCGCGGAACGCCCCGAACAATTACCCGACAGCCTGCTCGACCGCAGTGGTTTTGCCGGGGCGCTCAACGACTGGCAATACAGCAGCGCCGTCAGTGGGCGCGAGATTTTCGCCGATATGTTTGTGGCCTGGGTCTTTGCCCAGTGGGGTACGCCGGGAGGTCCGGGAACGGACAAGGCCGGCTGGATTGCCCTGCACCTGGGAACCTGGCTGGAGGAATTGCAATGATGTTTTCCCTGCTTGCCGATGTGTCCGCCCATGACGTCCTGCCCGGTTTTACCGATGAGATCATGGCTGCCGCGTTTTTGGTCATCGTCGGCCTGGCCGCCTGGTACATCCTGCGGGGGGAGAAGCCCGAAAATGTTGGTTCCACGAGCGCGAGCTCGTCGCCCCAAAACCCTGCAAAGGAGGATCAGCCATGAACAGCAAACTGCTTGACTACCGCGCGCTCGAACGTCACGCCGGCGACAGCTACTAAGCCGCCCCGTCCCCCCACTGCCCAACCCGGAACCCCTCGAAGGAGGTTTCATGAAGTACGTCGTTTACCCCCGCAATCGGCACGTCAGCCCCACCTACTGAGCCGGTGCAATCCACCTCACCCCCCCTCAACGCTGCTCCATCCCCCCAAAATCCCACCCAAGGAGGCGCTCCCATGAACAGCAAGAACCTGGACTACCGCTCGCTCGACCGGCACACCGGCGACAGCTACTAAGCCTCGGCCTGCAACTTTCCTACCCGATATCCGGGCCGGGCGCCTCCAAGCGCCCGGCCCGGGACCCAAATAATCATTCGGAGGATTTCCGTGTCCCGCTCCCTGACTTTATTCCTGTTCTACGCCGCCAAAGTGCTGGCAAACCTGGCGGTCTACGCCTTCATCCCGCTCCTGCCGCTGTACCTGGACAGCCAGCAGGCCAGCCCGGTCCAGATCGGCATCTTCTTTTCCTGCATGGCCCTGGCCCGGCTGGTCATGGGCCTGATCGGGGGCTGGCTGGCCGACAGCGTGGGCCACCTGCGCAGCCTGGTGATGGGCAGCCTGTCCGGGCTTTTTGCCTTCCTCGCCATCCTGTGGGCCCCCAGCTGGCAATGGGCGCTCCTGGGCATGTTCCTGATCAACGTCGCCGCCTCGCTGACCACGCCCTCCCAGGCCGCCTTCATCGCCGGCTTTGTGACCGAGCGGCGCGGGCGGGCCTTTGCGGTGATGAATACCATCCAAAGCCTGGCCCTCGTCCTTGGTCCGACCGTGGGCGGCTGGCTCGTGGAGCGGCAGGGCTTTGACGGCCTGTTGTGGTTTTCCTCCGCCCTGTATGGCCTGGCCATCCTGATCCGTTTCAGCCTGATGCGCGACGCCCCGGCCCAGGCAGCCGGCCAGGTGCGCGAGGGCTTCCGCGCCAGCCTGCGCGGGATGCGTTCCCTGATCGTGGGCGGCGGCCTGCTGGCGGTCATGCTCATGACGGACGGCTTTCACGACATCTCAGCCTCATTGACCGAAACGTACCAGCCCCTGTTCCTGTCACACGCCGGGCTGGCTGTGGGGCAAATCGGGTTGGTGGCCTCCATTGCGGCCCTGACCACCCTGCTCAGCCATACGCTCTCAGGCTGGCTGGTGGACCGCCGCGGGGAGAAGACCCCGATGTTCCTGTCGGCGGCGCTGGCGGGTGTCGGGATCAGCGTGTTCCTCCTGGCCCGCAGCTTTGCCGGTTATGCCCTGGCCTGGGGTCTGTACGGCCTGACCGAAGGCCTGGCAGTGACCGCCTTTGACTCACTGATTTCCAAAGCCGTCCCCCCGGCGCGGCGCGGCATGGCCTATGGCCTGTTTTCCACCGCCCAAGGCCTGTTTTCCCTGCCCGTCCCGATCCTGGGCGGCTGGCTGTACACCATCAGTCCCGCGGCGCCCATGATCGGGGCCGCACTAACGGCGGTGATGAGTGTCTTCGTCATTTGGTCCCGTTTCCCCGGCGGCCACCTGGCTGACTACACAGAGGCCGCCGACACCGAGGAAACCCCTGGCAGACTCGAAGCGGAGGCTGCCCCCGCCTGATCCCCCACCTCACCCAAGGAGTCCCCCATGTCCCCGTCGTTTCATGCCATTACTGCGTATTTCGCCCGCCTGCCGCGCCGGCGTAAATTTCTGCTGGCCACCTTCCTGTTTGCCCTGATCATGAGTTGCGGCGTCTTTGCCGCCAGCCTGTTCCTGCCGGAACAGACGCTGGCCGCCGGGCTGGCCACAGCGGCCAGCGCCACACAGACCGCGGTACCGACGGCGATCCCGCCCATGGCGACCGCCGAACCAGCCGCCCCCGCGCCCGCCCCGGTCGTGCCCGCCCCGCCGCCCCCGGCGACCACTGCGCCCCTGTTGGGCGTGATTTGGGTCCCCGAAGGGCTGGGGGCGTATCTCTACCCCGTCCCGGGGAGCGGGCCGCTGCTGTCGTTCCTGGACAATGGCGCCCTGCTGACCGTTCACGGCGAGACCCAGGAGGCGCAGGGGCTGACCTGGGAGCGGGTGACAGCGGGCGACGTGGCGGGCTGGGTGGTACAGTCGCGCCTGACGCGGCTGGAAGCTCCGCCCGTGCTCTTCGTGGCCGAGGAAAACGGGGTCATCCTCAGGACCGGTCCACAGGGGGCGGTACTCTTTGCCGTACCGCATGGCACACCGATTATTTCCGTCATCGAATACATGGCAGACGAGCGCGGCCTGACCTGGGCTAACGTGCTCCTGCCTGATGGACGGCGGGGCTGGGTGGCTGAAAACCTGCTCGACACCACGCCGTAACCGCCGCTCAGGGCGTGAGTCAAGCGAGACGCCTCCCAATGTTGTATGATTTTTTCAGGGTATGCAACCGGCATCACCCACACCCCACCCCACCCCTTTAGGAGGCTCCCCATGTTTTCCCAGTTCTTGCTCCAACCCGATTTCGCCCAGGCCGCCCCGGCTGCCCGTGCGACCCGCTCGACCCGCTCGACCCGTGCGACCCGTGCGCCCCGCGCGACTCGTGCGACCCTGCGCCAGTTCCTCGCCGATGACCAGGGCCAGGACTTTGCCGAATACGGCCTGGTACTCGCCACCGTTGGCGTGGTCGCCATCGGCGTCCTGGCCGCGTTCGGCGACGAACTCAAGGCCACCTTCCAGTTCGGCATCGACGCCCTGCGCGCGGCCCGTGGCGGATAGGATGCGACCCACCAATCGACGGACGCCCTCCGGCCAATCCGGCCAGGCCATGGCTGAATTCGCCCTGCTCATCCCGCTGATGATCGTGTTATTCGGCGGCATGTTTGCTGCGGGCCTGTATGCCTTCCGGGCGGCGTCCGTTGATTGGGGCATTTTCATCACCGCGGCTGGGGCCGGGTCATACAGTTCCCCCGCCACCGGCGCCGCCCGCGCTGCGCTCATCTGGCCCGACCTGGCCGACCAGATTGCCACTTCAGGCAGTCTGGAAGACCGCCAGGCGATGTCCCTGATCCAGGTGGAGAATGCCTGGCCGATCCTGGGACTGAATGCCGTGGAAGCGCAAAGCGGCTCCGCCTTTTTCCGGCTTTGGCGTTTCTACGCCGGCCCGCCACCCGCCGGAGGCATCGAATGACCTCACCGGCCTGGACCTCTCCCAAGGCGCGCCGCACGGACGTCAAACCCCAGGAACATGGGCAGGCGCTGGCGGAATTTGCCATGTTCGCCATCCTGCCCGTGATCCTGGCGCTGGGCCTGCTGGCCTTTATTCCCGTCCACCGGGCGCGCACGGCGGCCACCTCAGCCGCCTACGCCTGTGCGCAATTCATCGCCGAGTCCCCGAACCCGGCCTGGGCGGCCTACCAGGCCGAACAGGCTGCCTGGCGCACCCTCGAGGCCGGGTGGAGCGGGACGGGCGGCACGGACTACGACGTGCAGGTCATGGTTCCCTCCGGCCCTGGCTCGAGCGGCGGCTGCGTGGTCTTCTACCTGGCTCCCACGCTCTTTGGCGGCCTGCTGGGCATTGAACCCGCCTGGTCGTCCGAATGGTTTTACTCCAACTCCGAACAATGGAAGGCGCGCTGGCGATGAGTCTAAAAACCGTTTTTCAGTGTCAAGTGTCAGGTGTCAGGCAGTCCCGGCAGTCAGCTGAGCGCGGGCAATCCATCATTTTATTTGCCCTGCTCGTGCCGCTGGCCGTCCTGTTCCTGCTGGGCGTCATGGACTACATGCTCACGACCGGGCGCTTGATGGAGACCATCGCCGCCGCGGACCTGGCCGCCCACGCCGGCGCACAACAAATCAAGCTCCAGCCAGACGGGGATATCGAACCCGATTATCCCCTGGGGACGAGCGTCGCCCGCAGCTTTTTCGCAGCCCAGGCCCCGGAATACACGCGCGTTTCGACCGTGACCTGTGCCATCTACCAGAACCGCCCCGGCTGCCGGGTGCGGGTGCAGGTGCAATCGGCGGGCATCCTGATCCCCCAGCGTTGGATCACGGTCACGTCCATCGGCTACCTCGAATACGGCGTGACCCGACCGCAACAATAATTTGGAGAACTTGAAACATGCTGGATAAATTCACCTACACAGAACTTGGCGGGCGGCGGCGGTTACGCCGCTACGTTTGGGCGGTCCTGCTCCTGCTCCCCCTGATTCTCAGCGTCTATGGCTGGGGCAAAGTCCAGTCCGCCCAGGCCGCGGCGGTATTGGCAGCCACCCCCCGCCCGATCACGACCGCCAGCGCCCCCGCCGGGACGAACCCGATTGAAACACCCTTCGTGACCCCGCCGGGTGCGGCCCAGATTGGGCCGACTGCGCCCGCGCCCGGCCCGATCCCCTGCCCGACCGCCCCGGAAGCTTGGCGACTGTCCCAGGCCACCCCCGGCGATTTCCTCCTGCGCCTGCCGGATTGTGTGGTCAAGAGCCTGGACATGATCATGGCCTGGCACATGCTGACCCAGCTGGGGTACAGCGCCACTGAAGCGGCGGAACTCCTTGACCTGCAGGCGGCCCCCCTGGTACTCGTTTCGCAAATCGTGGCGGCCACCAATACGCAGGAACGGATCACCCTGCCCGTCTCCATGCCGGTCATGCAGCACCCGGACCTGCACCAGTGGCGCGTGACCGCCGCCGGCGCGCCCGCCGCGGCGTATTCCCTGCGCGGCTGTTACCGCACCCGCAGTTTTGTGGGGAACGCGGCTGACGACTGGGGTTCGCCCTGGCCGGTGCAATGCACCATCGCCTACGATACCGCCGCCCTCAATTCATCCATCGTTGAACTTGGCGATTTGAAGTTTGCCTTGCACAACCAACAGCCCCTGCGCTTTTTCCTGGCCCTCGGCTACGACCCGGCGCACGGCTGGGTATTCCTGGGTCAAACCGAATGGCATCCGCTCGACGACCCGGCCCTGGCTGCCGAAGACCGCGCCACCGTCTCCGCCCGCTACGGCGCACCCATTTGGGACGCCGCCTGGCTTGAGGCTGCCTGGGGACTGGCCATGCGCCCGCTGCCGGAAAACTGGCAGTCCCTGGACGCCGACACGCCCACCATCCAGACCATTTCGGACCAACTCACCCCTGCGCCATGAAACTAACCCATAAACTCCTCCTCAGCTGCCTGCTGGGCCTGCTGGCCCTAACCGTGGCCTCTCCCGTCCTGGCCGACGACCCCACCTGCGTCACCTTCTGGGACCCGAACTCGGGCCAGTTTGTGACGGTCTGTTCGGGGGGCGGCGGTGGAGGCGGTGGAGGCGGCGCAACCCTCCCGCCCCCGGCGGCCTGTGTCCCCGGTACGCTCATCCACCAGGTGATCATCATCCCGATTGGCGGCGGCCTGTGCGAGGTCTGGATCAGGGAAATTGACGCCTGTACCGGGCAGGTGGTCTTTGAGCAATTTGTCTCATACAGCGACATTTGCGGCCCGCCCACGGCCGGTTCCAACCCGTGCGTGACCTTCATCATCAACCCGGCTGGCATCTTCTGTGAAACGGCCTGGGGCATCCAGTGGCTGCTTTCGGCCAGCGTTGGTTTCCCCGTCAACTATCTCGACTTGCGCCCCTACCCGGCCACGCTCGTGCGCTGGCCGACCGCGGCCCGCAACGGCGGGCAGGACGCAGCCTCAGGTTCCGGCTCCCTGCGCTACATCGCCTACGGCGGCGGGACGCCCACCAACCCGCAAGAAGGCGACTGGCAGGATGTCACCCTGACGCTCCAGCTCACCCCGGCCAGCCCCATGTTTTTCACCATGCCGCACCTGGGGACGCTGGCGCTCCCCAACGTCGGCCCGACCGGTGCGCCCAACCTGTTTACCTGGGAACTGCCCTCGCACCCGGACGTGGGCGGCGGCCCGCTGGCCGGTACGATTGGCCTGAACTCCCTGCCCGCCGACCTGCCCGTCTTTGCCGGCTACGCCCAATCCGCCTACCGCCTGTTCTGGACGCTGACCTACGAGGAATACGTCGAAGAGCGCGAGTGTGAACCGGGGCCGAACGCGAACGGGGTGTACCAGTGCCAGCTGAGCGGGCAATCCGTCGGCAACGACGGCCATTGGGAGTATTACTACGAATGGCAGCCGCGCAGTGACGGGGCGGAAATCCCGCCGACGCTGGTGCAGGGCCTGCCCGCGGCGCTGGCCGCTGACCTGAACGGCGACGGCACACCTGACGCCTACTGGAATAACAACATCCTGATCCGGCGCATGGACGACAGCAACCACGTCGATGCCAGTTGGAACGGAATCAGCTGGGGCGGCCTGGTGTATTGGGCCGTGCGCGAAGGCCAGGCCCAGATTGGCTGGCCGGGCGTGAACCCCTAATTTTCCCCTGGAGGCTGAGTTGCTTAAGCAAAAACGCTCATGGATCAATCGCTTCCAATACCGACTGGCGGCTTTCTGCCTGTTGCATCTGGTCCCGCCGGGCCAATATGCCGTAGCGGCCACCCTGGCCAGCCGCCTGCACGAACGCTCCGCCGACAGGGATTTGGCCTACATCCTCCGCCATTGGGACGAAATCTCCCCGGATCAGCAGGAAAGCCTGGTGGCCCTGCTCCAAAAATTGGCTGCATCGAGCACGAGCAAGCGCGGTTTTGATTGGCAGGTGCGCGCCAGACGCCAGCCTGAAATCCGATTGATGTTGTCTGATGTGGCTGAACTGCAATCTTGATCCAGGAGCCGGATATGCCCAAACTCAAGCGTTCTGCTTTTGAGCGGTTCAAACTCTCGCTGGCCGTTTGCCTCCTGCGCCAGTTGGTGCCGCCGCACCGCTATGCCCTGGCCGCCTGGCTGGCCTGCCGTCACGATGAAGCTGAACGGCTAACGCTCAATGCCCGTATCGAGCGGCTGCCGGATGGAGATCAAAGGCAAGTCAGATCCCTGGTGGATTTTCTGTTGTGTGCACCCGGGCCGGAACGGCGCGGTTTGGCCTGGCAGGTCCAGGCGGTTCGGCTTTTGCCTGACCCGAATACACCCGCGCGGCTTTATTACCTGGAGAAAACCGGTGAACTGGACTGAAGCCATCCTCGCCCAACCCACCCAGGCGCTCCTGGTCTGCCTGATCCTGCTGGCCCTGGCGGTCTCCGCCTTCGACCTGCGGACGCGGCGGGTCCCCAATGCCGTCACCCTGCCGCTCCTGGCGGGCGGACTGCTATCCTTCTTCGCCCAGGACCCGCCAGTCGCGTCCATCTCCGCCAACCTGCTCCTGTCCGTGCTCCTGCTGACCGGCTGGCAGACGGGCGCTTTCGGCGGCGGCGACGTCAAGCTGTGGCTGGCCCTGGCCTGGTACATGCCCCCGCAGTTTCCGGCGACCAGCTGGGTGTTCCTGGGGGTCCTGGCCGGCACAGCGGCGCTGCAACTGGCCGTGCGCTGGCTGCGGGGGCAAATGGTTTGCGGGGTGCGCACGCCCTCCGCGTGGCGGGCCGTCCCCTTTCTCCTGATCATCTTCCTGGCCTGGAGGCCGTAACCGCCATGCGGTCCCTGTTCCTGGCCCTGCTCGACCGGGAGAACCCGCGCGGCCATCCCCTATTGGCGGCGCTGCTCTATGCTTGGTGTCCGGCCGCGGCGCGCTGGTGGCTGGCCGGGGCCGACCCGGTGCTGGCCTATGATCCCGTCTGGAGCGCCCTCACCGACCGGGCGCAGGGCCTGACCCTGTTTGACGTGCTGAAAAGCCACGGCCTGGAAAACCTGAAGGACGCGGTCAAGACCTACATCGCCGAGGTGGAAGTCTTCCGCCGCCTGCACCCGGCCCTGACCGCCCCCGAAACCCTGCCATTCTTTCCGGGGCGGCTGACCCCGGAGAACCAGTTCAACCTGACCGACCCGGTCCGGACGAAATTTGGCGGCGACTGGAAAAACCTGTTTCGCTACGTGCGCACCTGGGTCTTCACCCTCGAGGACTGGCAGCGCAAGCTGGAGGTGGACGCCGGGAGCGTGATTTTCGAGGCGGTCCGCCTGGCGCTCCCGGCGCGGGCCATGCGCAAAAACATTTACCTGCCAGCCTGGCGCTGGCGGGAGAAGGAGAAGGACCGCGAGGCGCTCGGCCTGCTGGGGGACGGGGAACACGTCGATCAATTGCTCCTGAGCGTTGTGCGCAGCGCCTCGCCGGTGGGTGCCGCCTGGCTCGATACGCCGGAGATGTATACCCTGGATGGGGCGCGCGGCTTGCTCGATATTGCCGACGTGCGCCTGGGCAAAGACGCCGGCCAGGACCTGGCCACCCGGCTGGGCAAGCTGGCTGAGACTGGCCCGTGGCCCCCGCTGCCCGCCCTGCGCCGGGCTCCGCAATGTAACGACTGTGGTTTTCGTGCGCTCTGCCTGAATGGGAGCGGACGGCTGACCCCGCAGGCGCTGGCCTTCGAGACGCTCGCCGTTTCCAGCACCCAAATCACGCTCGAAATCTAACCCCCCAGGAGCTTCCCATGGACACGGCCTACAATGACTGCCCGCTCGCCTTTATCCACCCGGACGATGACCACGCATCGCCCGCCGCAGACATCCCCTGCGATGCCCAGGACGCGCCGGGGGACTACGCAGACCCCCGCTTTGCCTTATCTGAAGGACGGGGCCATCCGGGATGAGGCGTTCGTCCTGGCTGCACTGGCTGGTGGTTTTGCAGGTAGGTTTGCTGTTTTTGACAGCGGCCCGCCCCTTTGGTGATCCGGGGTTTGGAACCCCGATCCCGCCCACACCCGCGCCCCCGCCGCCTGTAACCTCGCCTCCCCCGCCGACTTCGGTTCCCGGAGGGACAGCCGTCCCGCCGACCCCGCCTCCCGGTGGTACACCGGTCCCGCCTGCCGGCGGGGGGACGATCAGCACCCTGATCCAGCAGATTACCTACACCCTGCTTTTCCCGGCCAAGACCATTTCCGAGTCATTGACCAAGGTGTTCAACGATGCGGCAGAGGATGAAGCCGAGAGCCTGGCTTCCCAGACCGCCGCCTGGAGCCTGTTCTTTGGGGAAATCATCACCGCACCCTCCTCCGGGCAATACGAAGCAATTGCCAACTCCGGGCTGCCCTCCGCGGGGATGCTGGCCGCGGCCCTGTTCCTGCTGCGGCTCGTCCTGTACCAGTGGAACCGGCTGGCCGGGCAGGAGGACAGCGTGCCGGCGGTGCTGGGGGATTGGGTGACAGCCGGGGTACTGGCCGTGGCCGCCGGGCCGTTCCTGGACATGCTGACCGCCCTGACCTGGTGGTTGACCGGGGCGGCCATTGGCGAACTTCCGGCGCTGGCCATCTCCTTCCTGGGGGCGACTTCTGTTTTTGGGGCGGCCTCCTCCTTCACCCAACTCACTTTTTTTAGCGGGATTATTACCATCGTCATCGCCCTGGGCGGGCTGGTGGCGCTCACGGCGATGGTCTTTGCCTTTGCGGCGGGGAATGCCGCCCTGTTTGTGATGGCCGTGACCGGCCCGATCTTTGCCGTGGTGGGGGTGGTGCCGCAGATGCGCTGGCTGCGCGGTCTGTGGTTGAAGGCGGCGGCCATTATTGGCCTGCTGCCCGTGGTCGCCGGGGGGATTTTCAAGGCCTCGCTCAGCCTGGCGCAGTTTTTCTCAGCCGGGGGCCTGATGGGGCTGCTGGTGCGGATGCTCTGGCTGTGGGGGGCGGCGGGCCTGTTGCTGTCGCTGGCGGGCATCCTGGGGCGCGTGACGCTCTCGGCCAGCGTGGATGCCCTGAAACAAATCGGCTCGGCGGTCAAAGCCGTGATTGGGACGGCGGTCCTGGCGGCGAGCATGGCCGGTGGGCTGGCCGCAGGCGGGGCCGCGGGCGGGGCCGCTGGTGGGGCGGCTGGCGGGGGTGGAGGCGCGGCAGGCGGAGCGGCAGGAGGAGGCGCAGGGGGCGGCGGTGTTGCCTTACCTTCCGGGGGCGGGGGAGGCGGGGGCGGGGGAGGCGGGGGAGGGGGAGGCGGGGGAGGCGGCGGGCCTGGGTTACCCGCCGGGGGCGGCGGGGGGGACGAGGGCGGTGGAGCAGGCGGAGGCGGGTCCGATCCAGGTGCGGCCATCCTCGGCCACTATGATCAGGCGCAGACTCATACCCGCCGGGCCGGTCTGACCGGGGCGCTGGGGTTTGGCGCTGCCAGCCAGTACCATGCGAACCAGGCCCGCCAGCACGAACTGGCCGCCCGGCAGTTGCAGGTCTCGGAGAAGATGAACCAGCTGGCGGGCGGGAACGGTGCAGATGACGGGCAGGGTGCGGCCCCCGGCGTACTCGGTCTGGGCGCCTCCGCCGGGGTCGAAGCCCAAATCCTGGAGGGGTATGGCGGCAGCGGCGAGTCCTTCCAGCAGACCTACCAGGAGATGTCCCCGCTGATTTCGAGCGCCGGGCACATCCCGGAGCTGCTGGCCGCCACCTACCCGCGCGAGACCGGCCAGATGGCGCAGGCCTACGCCGCCAACCCGGGCCTATCCCTGCACGACGCAGCCCGGCAGGGCGGGGCGGAGGCCCTGGCCGATGTTTTTGCGCCCGCGCCCGCCGCGGCTATTTCCCCGCCTGAGCCAGCCGATCCATTCCGGGACGCCGGCAGTTCCCCAGCTGAAAGCGCCAATCCATTCCAACCGGAACCGCCGTTTTGATGCCCGGTTCCCTCTTCCTGGTAGGCTTGCTCGGCCTGTTCAGCCTGGCCGATTTGCGCTACCGCAGCATCCCGGGCGCCGGGATATTTTTTGCCGGGGCGGTCATCCTGGCCTTTCCAGCCGACCCGTGGCGCGTCCTGGCCGTCGTCCTGGCCGTCCTGTGGGGGTTAAACCGCTGGCCGGGCTTCCTGGCCCTGCTGGCCGCCTTCCAACCGGCTGCCTGGCCGGTGCTCCTGGTGGGGACCGGGGTCCGGCACGGTTTGATTGGCGGGGCGGATTTGTTTGCCCTGGGCGGCGTGGCTGCCCTGTTTGGCTGGCAGGCGGGCCTGCTCAGTCTGCTGGGCGTCCAGGGTTGGCTGTGGTGGTGGCGCTGGCGGAAACGGCCCATGCCCATGCCCGCCCTGCCGGGGATATTTATGGGTGCGAGCGTGTGGCTGGTAATACAGTGGCTGGTTTAGGGCGGGCGGACAGGCATCCCGGCTGCCGGGAATACATCCCCTGATTTACAGCAGATTGATTAAAGCCAAACGCCAGGTTGAGGGGGGCAACCTGGCGTCCGGCGACCGTATTGTAGCACTTTTTTCCGCGGCCTTGCGCACCGGAAACGGGCGAAATCAAGTGGGGGACTCGGGGGACTCGGGGGACACTGAGGACGCTCAGGGCGTGAGTCAAGCGAGACCCCTTTGAATTTGATATAGTGTAATCAAAAACGCTGCATCAGGAATTCAACCCCGGCCCAAGGACCTGTTCATGACCACCAACTACGCCAAACGCAAAGAATACCGCCTGCGCCTGCGCGCGGCCCTGATCCCGGAACTGGTCGAATTGCCAACCGGGTATGTGGAAGCGGTCGCCCGTTATTCGCTCGCAGACCAGCACACGCTGGCACAGGCGCGCGCGCTGCAACTGCCCACCAGCCGGGTGCTGGAGATGCTGTCGGATGAGCCGGGTCTGTCGCTGGAGCTCATCGTGGGCGCGCTGGGCCGGACGCGCCTGCCATCGAAGCCGGTGGTTACGGCGGCCCTGGCGGACCTGATTGCAGCCAGTTTCCCGGACATGCTGCCGGCCAGCGCCGCAGCCCTGGCCGCGGCCCCGGCGCTGACCGCCAGCCTGCACCTGCTGGAAGCCTGGCAGATCTGCCTGGCATCCCCCCAAACCCGTTCGGATTTTAACGTCGTCATCCTGTGCGCCCTGCTGGGCCGGATGAAGGCGGAGCTTTCCCCCCTGCTTTCCATCCCCGTGTACGCCCAGGCGCTCGCCAAAAGTTCGGTCGCCTGGGACCAACCCTGATTTACCTGGAGGTTTTACCATGCTCAAACGACTATCTTCCGCCGGCATCAACTGGATCGTTGTCCTGGTTTCCTTTGTCGTCGCCGTGGGCGCATTTTGCGCACAAACGGCGGTCAGCCAGGCGCAGACCCCGCCGACGATCACGATCCTGGCTGCGGCCTTCGACCTGCAGCCCGGCCACGTCTTCGCCGCGTCCGACCTGGTGGAAAAAACCGTCTACGAAGACGCCAATGCCGCCCTGTACGTCCCCGTGGCAGAGGCGGCGAGCCTCATCGGCGGGGCCGCGGTCCTGCCGGTCTACGCTGGCACGCCGATCCTGCGCAGCGCGGTGATAGCCCCCGGCGGGCAGGGTTTCCGCCTGGCGGCCATTCTCGCTGAATACCCCGACCACAGCCTGTTCCCCTTGCCGCTCGACGAGGCCAACATCCTGGCCCCGGACGCCACGGCCTTCCTGCCCGGCGATCTGGTGGGGTTGACGGTGGTGATTGGTTCACGCCCGCAGTCACCGGCGACGGCCACCCCGGCCGTCCTGACCTACCTGCCCACCCCGCTCACGCCGCCCTCGCTCCTGGCGACCCCGCAGCCCGCCGAACCCGGCACGCTGGACGCCCTGGGACGGGCCTACCCGCCGCTGGCGAAGGACCTCGTACCGGAAGGGGCGCGCGTGGTCATGATCCAGGGCTTACCGGTCGCTGCCGCCCCCGACCCGAACGCCGACCCGAACGCGCCTCCGGCAGACCTGGGCAGCGCGCCGGTGGCGCACATGCTGATCCTCCTGATCCCGAACGCCCTGCGCGAAGAGCTGGCCCTGGCGCTGGAGCAGGGCGACCGGTTGATCGTGACCCTGCTGGGGCGCGGCACGCACGGCCCGACCGCCGGTTACACCTATTGGGACTTCGAGGACTGGTTTTTTGCCGAACGCGAGGCAGTCGTTGGCCCGCAGACCGCCGCACCCACCGCCACTCCCGCCACCCCCGCCACACCGGCCGCTCCGGGCGCTCCCGGCGCAGCCACCCCGACGCCCACCCCCCTGCCAACCGCCACCCCGTAAGGAGCCTGGACATGCAAATCTTCCTGGTTGGCGCGGGCGCAGTCACCTCCCGCCTGAACCTGCTCTTTTCCGAACACGGCCATCAGGTTGCCGCACAGCTGGCGGTATTCAACCCGCAGCACCTGGAAATGTTCCCGTGCGAGGCGCTGGTCGTCGTGGCCCCGGAGGCTTCCACCGGGCCGGAGGCGCTCAAACAGGCGGTCGAACGCGGCAAACTCGTCATCGTGGTCAGCGCGCCGGGCGACGGGCTGGGGGCCTGGGCGAATGGCGTCGGCGTGACCGCCTACGCCTACCCGCCGTCGAGCGAGGAGCAAAACCTCCTGCTCGGCGTCCTGGGGCGCGCCGCGGAGGGCGGGGCGGCGGGGGATGACGCCTACCGGCGTACCGTCCTGGGCAGTGACCTGGCCGCCCGGCTGCAATCCGGCATGGCCGTCCGCAAAATCGCCATCACCTCGCCCAAAGGCGGGGTGGGCAAAACGACCGTGGCGGTCAACCTGGCCGTGCTCTTTGCCCTGTCCGGGGTGACAACCTACCTGGTGGATGCGGATGCCAATGCCGGGGCGATCCAGTATCACCTGCGCCTGCAGCAACGGAAGGCCGCCTCCTCCATGCTCAGCCTGCTGCGCCAAACCCCGGCGGCCGGCCCGGTGCAGAATACCCTGGGGGAAGTGGCCGCCAGCGCCGCCTACCTGTCCGCCTTTACCCAGGTCCCCGGCTTGCCGACCCTGCGCGTGTTGACCGGCCTGGTCAGCGACGATCTCGCCGACGCGGCGCTCCAGGATGAGGCCCGGATTACCACCGTCCTGAAAGGCTTGTATGAGGCGGGGGTAGCCTCCGGGGGCGTCGTGATCATGGACGTTGGCATCAACCCGGCCCACATCGTCCACCGGGCGGCCCTGCGGCTGGCGGAGGGGATTGGCATCGTCATCAAACCGGAAATCCCGGACATCGCCGAGGCGCGCCGCTGGCTGGTGCGCATGTTCTCGCAGCTGGCGGCGCAGGTGGGGCGGGAGGCGGCCCATGAATTCCTCGGCAGCCGGATCAAGCTGTGCTACAACCAGGTCATCCCTGGCCGGAAACTGATCGGGCATCAAATGCTGCTTGACCACCTGCGCGAGGGTGACCACATTGACCTGAACCTGGTCCCCAACGGGGTGCTGCCCCTGGTTGATCCCGACATCGCCTCCGAGGCCGTCAACGGGGAGCGGGCGGAGGATATCCTGATCTGGCGGCGCAAACGCGAGCGGCTGGAGGAACTCGAACCCTTCAGCCAGGCGCTGGTGGCCTATGCGGCCAACTTTATCCCCTCCATCGTCGAAGGAGCCAGCCGGGCCGGGTTGATCAACGCCCCCAACGGACAGGCACGTACCGGCCTGTTTGGCAGGAAGCGCAGCAAATGACGAGCGCACCCGCCTACACTGACCCCTTTGACGTGAGCGGGCGTTCCATGCGCCCGGCCGTGGAGGCGCTCCCGCCGGCCGTGCTGGCCCACTGGCAGGCTGAACTCAGCCGGGAGGGCCAGGTGCGCAAAGCGGCGGCCACGCAGCATAAATCGCTTACTCCCGCTGACCTCGAGGCCCTGGCCCGCCAGGTCTTCGATGAGGTATCCGAACAGGCCCGGGCCGCCGGGGTGGACCTGGGCGCCGAGGCCTTGATCCGGCTGATTGGGGAATTATCCGGGCTGGGGCCGCTGCTGGGCCTGATTTCACAGCCCGACATCGAGGATATTGCGCTCAACCTGGGCCACCTGTATGCCTATGGCACAGTGACCGGCTGGACGCATCGGGGTCCGGCCCCGGCCGGGCTGGGGGATGCCCTGCGCATCCTGATTGACCGGGCCGGGCAGCGCATCCCGACGCCGGACTACCCGATTACGGATGCCATGCTGCAAGTGCTCGTGCCGCTGCCGGACGGGAGTGTGCGGCGCAAGGGCATCCGCCTCAACTACCTGATGCAGCCCGCTTCGCCCTATGGCGACGTGATCACGCTGCGTGTCAGCAATTACCGCACCGCCGCCGAACTGGGGAGCGGCAGCCTGGCCGCCCTGTGTGCCAGCCGCCTGCCGCCAGTCGAGCGCCCGGTGTTTGCCCCGCTGAGCCTGCCGCGCGGCAACGGGGTGCTGACCCCGGAGGCGGCCAATTACCTGCTGGCCGTCATGGTGCGCGGCGGGACTCTGATCCTGGCTGGCAGCACGGGGAGCGGGAAGACTTTTATCGCCCAGCGCATCATTCAGGAGATGCTGGCCTATTTCCAGCCGGGGGCCATCCGGCTGTTTGTCATCGAAGACAGCAACGAAATCGTACTCAACGGCTGGGACGGCGACCCGGCCCAGGATACAGGCAACATCGTCTACACGGTGACACGCCCGGAAATCCGCGGCGGACCGCCGCCGGTGGAGACCTACGACTTGATCCGGGCGGCGTTGCGCGCCCGCCCGCACGGGCTGATCATTGGCGAGGCGCGCGGCAAGGAGGCCTGGGAGCTGGTGCGGGCGGCGGCCACCGGTCACGGCCATTCCGCCTTTACCATGCACGCCACCAGCGCCGAAATGGTCTGGCCGCGCTTTTTGCAGATGACGCAGGCCCACCCCGAAGCCGCCCGCATGGGCGAGTACCAGGTCGCCCAGGCCTTCGCTGAGGCCGTGACCGCCGTCGTCCACGTCGAGCGCCATGCACAGTATGGCCAGGTCGTGCGCGACGTGGTGGAAGTGTCGCCCGTGGTCGAACGCGGGGCGGGTAAGCCGGCCTTCCTGTCCCTGTTCCGCTATGACCCGGCGCAAGGGAGGCTGCTGCCGACCGGCAACCGTCCCACCCGGCTGGGTTTCCACGCCGCCGACCTGCACCTGCCGGATGCGTATTTCACCCGCCCATGAGCGCAGCCAACGGCCAATCTCCCGCCCCGCCTCCGGTCGGCGCGAGCCAGGTTTTTGTACTGGCGCAGGGGTTTCGGGCGCTGCCGGACGGCACGCTGGCCCTGATCGCCCATGACGGCGGGCTGCGGCTGTTTGCCGACCTGACCGCCGACCCTGACCGCCCGGAAGTGCGCACGGGCGAAGCCTGGCGCACCCTGCTGGCTTCGATGCAGCCGGGCTGGAGCTTGCGGGCGCTCCAACTGTTCTGGCCCGACCCGGAGCCGCGCACGGCTTTTTTGGCGCAAGGGGCGGCCTGGGCAAGCGGGGAGCAGGCAGGGCGCCAACTCCTGCGGGAAAGCCTCCTACTTTTCCTGGAACGCCATCCCCTGCCTTTCATGCGGCGCACTGTGCTGGAGTTTGCCTTCCCCGGCGACGAGGGGCTGGCCTGGTGGGAGTCCCTGCCGCGGCAGTTGGGTGTCTTTGGGGTCGTCGTGCGCCCGCTTGCGGCGGAAGGGGTGCAGGCCCTCGCCCATCATCTATTCAATCCGGTGTTGTGACCCAGACCGTTGCGGCAGGCCAGCGCCCACTCACCCATTTTGGAGGATCACCATGAACCCTTTTGCCAGATTGCTGCGCACCAACAACGACACGGTTGAAGTGGTTGGCGCCTTGATCGACCGCGCCAGTTTGCTCACGATGCCCGTTCCGCAGGCGCTTGAGCGCATGGCTGTGACCGTCCTGTCGCTGGAGGAAGTGCTGGAACAGGCCGTCAAAACCGGCGGCAATTCACAAGCGCCGGCGCACATCTGGGCTGTACGCGAAGGCCTGCTGCGCCTGGAGACTTGTCCCTATATCCTGCGCCGGGCTTTTGCCGAACGGACGTGCCGGGAATGCGGTCTAACCCCGCTCCGCCTGGAGTACATGGTCTCCGTGGAAACCGAGCCGGGCAGCCCCAGCTGGTATGAGCAGCACCTCTGCATTTCCTGTATGGCGGAGATTTTGCTGTCTGAGACGTCCCTGTGGGGTTTTGTGTTGAACCGGGTGGGGGCCACGCACTGGGACACGCAGCTTGGCCTGGAGGTTGACTTTAGGGACGTATACGTCGGGGATGAGTCGGCCCAGTCCATTATTGCGGGCCACCAGGAAACCGCGCGGCGGGATCGGGACATGGCGCGCGAGGGTTTGACCTTGCTTACCTGGACCCTGCCACTGGCGGACGTCGCCCGCGTGGCGGAGATGTCTGAAATCGGCGTCGCCAAATTATGCCGGCAGAACGGCGTATCGGTCCCCGGCGATGAAATTTGGGGTGATCTGCACCAGGAATATGCCGTGGAAGCCTGGCTGGACGATGATACCGGCCGCATTCTGCACAAGTACGGCTACGACCCGGATGAATTTCCCTGTTACCAGGACTGGCTGGACAACCTGCCCTGGGATGATCAAACCGGCAGTCAGGAGACGCTGGCAGCCCTGCGCAAGCTGATGGACAAAAGGCGGTTTTATTAGCCCTGGCCACCCCGCACCCGGAGAAACCTGCATGAGCAACCCACCTGCCCCCCGACCCATTTCCCTCCGCGCTGTGACGCGGGTATTCACATTGAACTGGAGGACGATCCGATGAACCTGCTCGAAAAATACATTGCTGAAAATGGAGCCTTACAGAAATTGAAAGCCAAGCTCCCGGCGGAACTGGCCGAATATTTGATGGGGCTGGATACCCTCGCAGGCTTATTGGCGGAAGCGTCTGCGGCGGAAGGTAATTCGCAAGAGCCAGCCCATATTTGGGCGGTGCAGGAATCTCTTTTCCGATTGTTTAGTAATAAGTTGGAAATGTTTGAGCTGTTGCCGATGGGTGAACTTTATGTTTTGCATCGGTCGTTGTCTGTCGAAACCTGTGTGGATTGCCTCGTGAGTCTGCGGGCGTTTGAGTACAGGGTGTCGATCAAGATCGGAAGGAATGAGGCCGACGGCCCTGAAGAGGAAGAGACCGGCTTGAGGCAGACGTTTGGAGATCACCTGTGCATCCCCTGTGCGGCAAATCGGGTAAATGACTACCATGCCGATGATTTAATAATGGAGCCTGTGCTTGAATATTTAGCGTCCACCCACTGGGACCCGGCGCGCAGTACCGCCATTGATCTCACCGATCTCAGGCACGCTGAACTCAGCATCCTCGAAACCTCCTACGAGCTTTTTGACAGGCAGGAGCAGGATGAGCGGGACATCTGCAAGGTCCTTACATTGCTCATCTGGAGTTTGCCCCCGGAAAAGGTTGGCTTGGTGCTTGGCATTACCAAACCGGGAGTCGAGAGGTACCTGGATAAATTTGACCTGGAATGGGGGCCGGCCTACGTATTCTGGAAACCACGCTTGCACGTGGCACGCTTGCTCGTGGAAGAAAGCAGCCCTCCGTGTGTGGATTATCTTCCGGAAAACCAGGAGCTAATCCTGAAGATTTTTGGATATACCCATGACCCTAATAATTCCCAGCCGCTCCGCGACTGGATGTCCGGGCTGCCCTGGAATCAAAACACCCCCATTTCGGAGATACTGGGAAAGGTATTTGCCTTCATCCAGGAACAGGGTACTTCTGTGTGGGACGTGCCGTTTGATGAGGTGCAGTTTTGACCGCCCCACCCATTTCCCTCGCCGACTGCCTGGCCCAGGCCGCCCGTCTGACCGGCAATTCACAGGACCCGGCCTACGTGTGGGCCGTGCGCGAAGGGGTGGCCCGCCTGGGACAGTTATCCCCGTATGTCCTGCGGCGTACACTCAAAGATCGCACCTGTGTCGTGTGCGGCCTGTCCATGCCCCGCTTGCAGTATGTGGTTTCGCAGCCCATTCGGGAGGGCACTCCATTTTCGTACGCTGGCCACCTGTGTATTCCGGATGCGGCGAAAGACCTGCTACCCAGGGGTGTACCAGACATGCCTTGTGTCATTGCAACCCACTGGGACCCCGCCCGCGGCGAGGCCGTCAACTTGGAACTGGACGCCGCCGGGATGGCGTTGGTGGAGTTGCGCCGCGCTCAAAGGGCAGCGGACGAGACCGCCCAGCGGGAAGCGCTGGCCCTGCTGGTCTGGAGCATGTCCACGGTGGAAGCGGCGGGATTGCTGAACATCTCCGACGTCGCCCTTGCCAAGCGCTGCCGGAAACATGCGGTCCCCAAACCGCCGCGTGGGTTTTGGCAAAAGGTGATCGAGGAGCATCCGGTTGATGATCTAATCCCGCCGGCAGTCGGCCCCCTGCTGGCCCGCTTTGGCTGGCACGGCGACTATTACGACTGGCTGGACAACCTGCCTTGGGATGATCAAACCGGCAGTGAGGATGTGCTGGCGGCCCTGCGCAAGATGATGGGCGAAAGGCGGTTTTAATAGCGATGCCTCCGTCTACCCCTGACCACCCCACACCTGAGGAATACAGCATAAGCAACCTGTTTCCCCCCCGACATCCTCTCCCCTTCCCTCTCTCCCTCGCTAACTGCCTGGCCGAGGCCGCCCGTCTGCCCGGCAATTCGCAGGACCCGGCCTGCCTGTGGGCCGTGCGCGAAGGGGTGGCCCGCCTGGGGCCGTCCACCTGTCACGTCCTGCGCCGCACGCTTAAGGATCGTACCTGTGTGTCCTGCGGGTGGAGCCTGCCGGGTCCGTCGTACATCCTGTCGGAAATAACCTCGCCCGGCAACCCATTCGACTACAGGCATCACCGCTGCATCAACTGTGCCGCAGAACTGCTGGTGGCTGAAGGCGTCCCCGGTTTGCCAATGTCCCTGCATACGCATTGGTATCCAGCCATGATGGAGCCGGTCAACCTGGGCCTTGATCCAGCCGATCGGGCCGAGGTCCAGCGCCGACGCAGCCAGCAGCAACAAGAGACTCCGTCCATGCGGGATGCGCTGGCCCTGCTGGTCTGGAGCATTGAGTCGCGTGATGCGGCGTTGGTACTGGGGATTTCGGAAGTTGCCCTGGGGAAATACTGCGGTAAATATGAAGTTCCCAAACCTCGGAGCGGATTCTGGCGAAAGGTGCTTTGGCGCCATCCGGTCGATGATCTGGTCCCGCCGGAAGTCGGCCTCCTGCTGTCCCGCTTTGGCTGGCGCGGCAACCATTGCGACTGGCTGGAGCGCCTGCCCTGGTCGTGGAGATTCCAGTGGCCAAGTGTCTCGGAGGTCCTGGAGGCGGTCTTTCCGGGACAACCGTATACGGTGATGCAGATTGCCTACCTGATCGAGGAGTATATGGATGCTGGGTAAGCTGGGTAAGCTGGGTAAGCTGCGACCGCAGCCCGTTGATACGAGTTCCCCCTACCTGACGGCGGTTGCGCCGCAGGCCGTGGCCGTGGAGGAAGACCGGCTGGTGTTCCCGGAATCCGTCCTGCTGCCGCTCTCCGTGCGCGGGGCGGGCGTGCCCGGCAGCGCCGACCGGCCCTGGTCGCGCCTGACCGCCGAGGATTTCTACCTCGGTACGCCCCTGGTCTACTCCGCCGCCCTGCGGAGGCTGGCCCCGGACGTGATGCGCGGCAAACTGCGCACCCGGCGCACGCTCTTCGAGGGGGCTTTGCTGGCGCTGGCCGAGAAGACCGGCCGCCGCCCGAGCCAGGCCGAGCACGCCGCCGACCAGGCGATGGACGCCGCCGAGTCCGCCCTGGCGATGGGCAAACCGATTTACAGCCTGTCGCTCCTGGCGGCCCTGCACGCCGGGAAAAACCGGGCGGCGGAGGCGGAGACCGTCCGGCGCACGCTTGAAGCCAACCTGCGCGCCAAGGGCTTTGTCCCCCAGCGTCTGCACTACATCGCCGAGCGCGCCCTGCACCATCTCCAGCCGGGCGGCATCCTCTTTCCCGGCTTCGATGAACCCGCGCTCCTGCTCGAAGAGGCCGCCCGACTGCTCCCGCGCCCGACGCGGCGCATCAACCCGGCCCCGGAGGCGGTCTGGCTGGGGTTGCACGGACACGAAGGGCGTGACGTGTATTTTTCCTTCAAACACGGGTTCGATGCCGCCGCACAGCCTCCGCCGCACGCCCTGACCCTGCTGCTCGGTGAACCCGGCTCCGGCAAGACCACCCTGCTCCGCCTGATCCTGCTCCAACGCTTACTCCAGGGGCGCACGATCCTGAGCCTTGACCCGGAGGGGGAAAACAATGCCCTGTGCCGGGCCATGGGCGGGCGCGTGATCCCGGCGGGCATCCCGGACGACCCGGAGACCTGCCTGATCCAGCCGTTACACGCCAAAGACGCCGCCGACACGCTCCAGGCCGCCCGCTTCCTGCTGGCCGCCCTGGGCGGGGAGGGCCTGCTCACACCGGGGGTGCAGGCCGCCCTGCACGATGCCGTCCAGCGCCGCTGGCAGAAGCGGCCGCAGCCGATGAGTCTGGGCGACCTGTATGAGGCGCTCGGGACCGGCGGCCACGTCGATGCGGCTGCGCCGCGCGCCCTGCTCCGGCAGTACGTCGGGGACGGGCTGAGCGCCGGTTTCTTCGACCGGCCTAAAGCCTTGCTTACCCCGCAGTTTGAACCGGGGACGTGGTGGAATTTCGACCTGTCCAACCTGCAGGCGCAAAACAAGGAACTGGTCTACGCGGCCCTGGCCTGGTTCATGTTCCACGCCATCACGGTCGGCAAACAGCCGATGGACGTCTTCATCGATGAGGGCTGGCGCTTGCTGCGGGGAGGAGTCTTCGCCGACCTGCTGGATGAGCTGGGACGGCGGGCGCGCAAGCGCGGGGTCGGGATCGTGCTGGCCACCCACCTGCCTGCGGATCTAGCCCGGCAATCCACCTCGCTCAGCCTGGCGGCCACCTCCTTCATTGGCCGGCTTGGCCCGGATGAGGCCCAGCCGTTCCTGCGCAGCCTGGGGGTGCCGGAGGCAGAGGCGCAGCGCCAGGCCGGGCAGATTTCCCGGCTGCCGCCGCGCGTGTTCCTGGCCGCCGCCGCGGGCGGGCGCAGCGGCCTGTTCCCGGTGCAGGTGTCCGTACCGGATGACTGGCTGGAATTTTTTGGGAGGCTGCCCAAGTGATGACGGTAATGACCTGCCAGAACTGCGGCCACGTCCATACCACGCCGGCCTGCCCGCTGTGTACCGGGCAGTGGGAGACGTGGGAACTGCAATACGGGGCGCTGCCGATGGCCGATACCCGGCTGCAAATGGCGGCCTGGCTGTCGCAGCTGCCCAACCCGTGCCTGGTCTCGCTCGAAGCCGTGGCTGGTGTCGGGTTGCGCGTCTTCCTGTCCGTCCCGCCCGGCACAGGCCGCGCCGGGGCCATCGAAGCCTTTGCCGCCCTCCACCACCAACAATCGCGCTGGAAACGGGCAAGCGACGACGTGCGCCTGCCCGTGCAGCCGCAGCACGTCCTGGTCTCCAACGCCCACCTGCCATCGCTCGCCGCCCAATTCATGACCGACCCGATCCTCGCGATTGGCGGGGGACTGCTGGCCCAGGCCACAAACGGCGCGCCGACGTCGCTCAAGATTTGGTTCGTGGGCAAGGACCAGGCGCTCCAGGAACGGGTGCGGGCGCTGGGAGCGTATTCGTATGGCACGGAGTCGGGCGTGGATGCGGATACACCCAACCCGTGGGGCTGGCGGCTGAGCCTGCTGCGGGCCGGGATGCTGGGTGGAGGCGCGATCCTCGCCCTGTCGATGGGCGCCTACGCCGCGGACTGGCTGCCTGGCCTGGCAGCCCTGACCGGGGCGCTGGCTGGCGGCCTCCTGTTCCTGGTCTCCTTCCTCGGCTTGCTCTCGTGGATGCAATGGCGCTCACTGCCCAAGACCCTGCTGGAGAAAGCCGCCGGCGAAGCCCTGCTGAAGGTGAGCGTGTGCCTGACGGCCCCGCGCCCGGATGAAATTGCCCTGCTCTCCGGGGCGACCCAGTGGCGTCCCTTCCCCGCCGGAGGTCCAGCCTGGCCCGCCATCCTGCCCTGCGCCATTCCCCTGAGGGCCGGGGAACTGGCCGGGCTGTTTGCCCCGCCCGAAATGGGCGATGGCGGGGCGATCCTGGCCCGCCAATCGCGCCAGGACGTGCCCGCCCCGCCCCCCTCGCTCCCGCTCATCCAGGCTCCCTTCCGGGTCGGCGTGGCCGTGGCGACCGAGGAGGGCATTGGCGTGGACCCGGATGGACACGGGATGGCCATTGGCGGCACACGCACGGGTAAATCATCGTTTGTCGCCCAAATCCTGCGCCAACTGGTCGAGCGCGGCCCGGATGCGCCGGGGCTGTTCCTGGTGGACCCGCACCTGTCGCTCGCCGACGCCTTGCTGCATGAAATCGACAACCTGCCACCCCTGCAAAGGGCGGAGGCCGTGCGCCGGCTGCGCGTGATCACGCCCGACCAGCCGGAGGTGATCCCGCTCAACCTGCTGGCCGTCCCGGATTTTGCCTGGGCGGGCAATGCCATCGTCCAGGCTGGGCGGCGCATTTGGGAGGACTACTGGGGGCCGCGTATGCAGGCGGCCCTGCTCGGCCTGTTCCGGCTGGCGCACGCCTGGAACATGCACCATCCCAACGACCGCATGGGCCTGCTGCATACGGTCTTTGCCGCCTTCAACACCGACTGGCGGCGCAGCGCGGCGGCGTTCCTGCCGCCCGCCGAACGGCTGGGGACGCTGGCCCTGGACGCCCTGCTCGGCCAGACCGGGGATGGCAAGTACAACCAAAGCTGGGTGACGGAAGTGATCAGCCCGGTGATGTCGAAGGTGATGGGGCTGGAACTCGCCCCCTGGCTCTTTGCCGCCATGCACCAGCCGACCTTTGCCGACCTCGAGGGCTGGATCAAGGAGCGCGCCTGGGTCATCCTGCGCCTGCCGGCCGGGAGCATGGGGAGCGAAGGGGCGCGCCTGACCGCCGGGATTTTGTATAACGTCTTCGAGGCCGCTTTTCGGAAGGCGGCGCTCAATGGCCCGATCCCCTACTATTTCATCATCGACGAAGCCCAGGAAATTGCCACGGCCATGCGCCTCGAGGCCCTGCTCTCTGAAGGGGCCAAGTTCGGGGCGCGCGTCTTTGTGCTGGCGCAGTCGCTGGCCCTGATGCGGCGCATCGAAGGCTTTGAGCCGGTCGTCCAATCCCTGCTGGCCAACACCTCCACCCAGGCCTTTTTCTCCCCCGACCCGGAAGACGCCGACCTGATCCGGGCCACGCTGAGCGCCACCGTGCGCTATGGCGAGACCACGCTTGACCTGCCGACCCTGAACTGCTGGCTGCGGGCGAGGATTGGCGGGGCGTGGCAGCCCCCGACGCTTTTGCGGGTGGAACCGCTCCGCCAGGCCGACCCAGTGCGCGTCCAGGCCCTGCTGCGCGAGGTGATCGCCGCCCACCCGGAGGATTATTTCAATGCGGATAACTGGCAGGAGCAGGCGGTACGCGCCATGCAGGCGCTGGTCCCCTTCAGCCAGCGGCACCTGCTCAATCTCATGCTGACGCCGACCGAGGACTACCGGGAGGGCTTTCGCCCGCAGACCGCGGTTGGCACGGCGGAGGGTGCGGCGGAGCAGGCCGCAGCCGGCGATACCCGCAAGTTGGGGTTTTAGGGATGGCCGCGCCACAATTTCATTTCAAGACGCCACAAAGGAGTATGACCATGCCAGGAGCCGCAATGACCACACCGCAATTTTATTTCCAGGGCTGGCACAGCCCACGTTATGACGAGGGTTGGGCGGATGTCTTTGTGCGCCTGATCCGCCCAGAGGAACAACTCCTGCCGCCGGCAGTCCAGGCGCAGGCCCTGCAGGCCCAGGCCCGGCATTTGGTGAGCCTGCGCCCGGCGGCGGCCCTGTGGCTGCAATATGACGCCCCCGGGAGCTGGTATTGGAGTGAATTGCGGCGGGCGCTGAAGACGCAGCAGGGGATGCCGGTGCCGCTGGCCGTGACTGTGCCGCGCGCCGGTCTGATCCAGGCCCATGAGTTTAGGCCCCCGGTACGCGTGAACCGCCTGCTGCCCTACCACCGCCCCGCCCTGGCAACCGACGGTGATCTGACGCCTGACGAAATCCGCTGCCTGCGGGTCATGGGCCGGCTGGACCTGGCCGAGACGGACGAAGTGGCCGTCCTGGCCGGGCTGCCCCGCCCACAGGCGGCGGAGGCCCTGGCCGCCCTCCTGACCCGCCGCTGGCTGGCCCCGGACCTAACTCCGGGGCCGCCGCGCTGGAAACTCACCCGGTCGGGCGTACCGGCGGCTTTGCGCAGCTGGGGCGTGCCGGTGGGGGAAGCCTTTACCCGGCGCGAGAATTTTTCCCCCCAGCACAAGCGCAAACCGGATAAACCGAAAAAGACGCGTGCGCGGCAAGCGGCCTTACCCGGGGTGGCCAACGCCCAATCTGGGAATGAAGGGCCGGACGAGGATCGCACGCTTGAACGGCCAGGCCGGGATCACAAGCGCGTGGCGCGCACCTGGAACGAGCGGGTGCGCGCCGCCTGGCCGCAGGCGCAGGTGTGGGCAGGCTGGAGCGAAGTCAAACTGGCCGGGCGGACCTATCCCGATGGCCTGGCCTGGGGGAGTTATGCGGGGGTCGAGACGTTATTCTGGCTGGAAGTGGAAACGGGCCGGGCCGGGCCGCGGGTCCCTAAAAACATCCTCATCCGGTATGGGCGGGCGGAGGACTACCTGAACGATCTGGCCGCCGCTGCCCCGCGCCTGGTCTTTGTCGTGCTTGGCCCGCCCGCGGCGCAGCGGCAAGCGTACCTGGCGTTTAGCGGGCGGCTGGTCCCGGAAAACATGGCCGTGATCATCGGCTCGTGGCAGGGCGGAACCCTGCCCGTCCCGCGCTGGGGCTGGGCGCAGTCCGCGGGGTAGGGCGGGGGAGGCCGCGCCCGGATGGGGGCGTGTCAAGGGAGATCGGAAGAAAATCGGAATCAAAACGGAATCGCCGGGGGTGGGGGTGAAAATCTTTCGGGTAGATTTCTACCCGTAAGATCGGCTATTTCGATGCCGGCTGCCGGCTGGCCTGGGCGCTGGGCTGGGCCGTCTTCAGACGGCGGCCAGACCACAGCCGCGCCCGGATGGGGAGGGGCGTGTCAAGGGGGATCGGAAGAAAATCGGATCAATTTCGGAATCAAAACGGAATCGCCAGGGGAAAACGGCCAGGTGAACCTTTTATATTAGCGCGGGAAAATAGCTGAGGGCTGGGAGAATTCTCCCACGAGACAGGGAATCGGATCAATTTCGGAATCAAAACGGAATCGCCGGGGGTGGGGGTGAAAATCTTTCGGGTAGATTTCTACCCGCAAGATCGACTATTTCGATGCCGGCTGCCGGCTGGCCGGGGCGCTGGGCTGGGCCGTCTTCAGACGGCGGCCAGACCACAGCCGCGCCCGGATGGGGAGGGGCGTGTCAAGGGGGATCGGAAGAAAATCGGATCAATTTCGGAATCAAAACGGAATCGCCAGGGGAAAACGGCCAGGTGAACCTTTTATATTAGCGCGGGAAAATAGCTGAGGGTTGGGAGAATTCTCCCACGAGACAGGGAATTGGAGGCGGCGCGAGGCAGTTCAAGCCGTGGGAGTCCTCCGCAAGTCCAGGCTAAACCTGCGTCGCTTCCATGGCGATACGCAGCATATACAGCATGTTGACGAGGAATTGTTCCGGACCGTCCTGTTGAATGTTTATGGTAGCGGCTTTGACCCAATCCTCGTCGCTGATCATCCTTTCGTATGGAGGAATGCCAGCGTAAACCGGGTTGCAAAGCATACCCTTTACATCGCTTTCAGTGAGATCGGTCTGAGGTTTGTCAGATGGGGGATAGGTGACGTTGGGCTTGGGTATGGACATGATGTTACTCCTTTGTGGTTGGGTTAGTTTGAATTTTACAATAAGACCGGCAGGGGTTAGTCGCTCCCCTGACTGAGTAGAAATTCTGCAAAAGCGAGTATGTGGTCCTGCCCGGCCCGGTCCAGGTCTTTGAAGAGCGCCAACATGCGCCCTGTTTTTTCGTCAGTCGGTTCGCCGTTGTCAGCTGGCAATATTCCGGCCCTTTGAAAGACGTAAACCGGCGAATGCCTCAAGGCGCGGGCAATGGCGGTACAGGCTTCCGGCCCGGCATTCCTGCTACCCTTCAATATATGCGATATACAGGCCGTGCTTAGACCTGTTTTACGGACTAAATCTGCCTGGCTCCAACGGCGGCCATTTAGCTCGCCTTGCAGCCAAACCGCAAAACCCGCCGCAGCAGCCGGGTCCCTCATGACAGCCCCTGTCCGAGCGGCTGGGGGCGGACCGCGTTCTGTCTCGGATGGTCCCGCCGGATGGACTCCCACAGCTGATCGAGCCAGATGACGCGGGCGGCCAGGGCTTGCAGGTCGGCGGAGATCGTCCGGTTGAACCCGGCCAGCCAGATTTCCTTGCCGAGGTCCTTGACGTAGCCCAGCGCATCCTTGAAGTCCCCGTCACCGGCGCACAGGATCAGGCGGTCGTAACGCTCCTGCACTGCCAGGCGGATGGAGAGCGTGGCGATCCCGACATCCACGCCCTTTTGCACCAGGCGCGTCCCCGGTGTTCCGCAACTGGCGCACGTCGTCCTGATGGTCTTCAGCGCATACAGCTGGACGGTCATGTGCGGTCCGTGCGGCGGGGCGGCTTTGAGCCAGGTGTGGAAGGCATCCTTCTGGTCGCGCGGCGGGTTGGGCGTGGCGTTGAGGTAGTAGGTGTCGTTGAAGGGGCCGCCGTTTTCCCCTTCGAGCAGCCTCTTCAGTTTGAGGTAATCAATCCGGCCCGAGCCGGTCGGTGCGGCAAACAGGTAAGCGCCATCCAACATCCAGGTCGTACGCATTTCACCTCCGTTCATTCCGTTCATACCAAAGCACCAATCCCAACGTGGCAAGCGCACCCCCCAGAGCGCTCGCTGCCATGATCAACCGCCACGGCCACGGCAGGAGCGGCTGCCAGGCCAGCGCCCCGGCCAGCAGGAGGATGCACAACCCCAGCAACAGCCCGGTATCCCTGCGGTGCGCCGTGCCCGGGTCCGGGCGGCAGCGGCGCCAATTGTGCGGGTCAGCGTCCCTCTCCGGGCTGTCCTGGAGCTTGCTGCGGGCGAATTGATGCACCGGCGCACTCCAGCGCCAGAGGTCCAGCCCGTTCCGGGCCGCGCCCTGGAGACGGCCCCACAGCCGGGCATCCTGCCGCCCGGTCATGCCCCAATATTCAAGCACGTCGGCGGCCGGGATATGGTCGCCTTCAAGCACACCCCACAGCGTCAAATCCGTCAGCGTCCGGGCGCATTCCCCTGGGGGCAATTCCCAGAGACCGATAAAAGCCCAAAGCGGCGCGCCGCCATCCCCATCCGCCGTGCAGGGCAGGTTTCCCAACAGCCGGAAACAACGCTGGTCAGCCGGGGAGAGCAGGGCATAGACCGTCTCAAAAGCACTCGTGTCAACCAGGGCGGTATCAGCGGGCGGCATGGGTGGGCGCTCCGTGCAGTGAAACCAGCCTGGGCCTCATACCCGGCCGCTCCAGTCAAAAAAGGGTTCCAGGTAAGGCAGCCTGTCCGGGGCCAGTTGGCCGAGGGTTTGCCGGGCCGCGCGCAGCCCGCTGGCATAGGCCGCGCCGGTCGAGGGCTGGGCCAGGTAATCCCCGGCGAAAGCCAGACGCGGGTGGGCGGGCAGCTTGACGAAGGCTTTGAGCGCACGCAGGTAGCCGGGACCAAACAGCGGCAGGCCCTCGCGCCAGCGGGCGAGGTAGGCGTCGGTCACGAGGTCCGTCAGCTGCGGATAATATTGCGCCGCCAGGAACAGGGCCTCGTCGAGCACTTCCTGATCGGAGGCGTCCAGCATGGCCCAGATGTGGCGGCTTTTCAGGTTGATGCGCAGGACGCGCTCAACCGGGTCGGTCGAGAGGCGGTCGTACCCCAGGGCGGCCAGCCGGTCATCCTCCCGCCTGGGGAAGAAGACCGAGGGGATGTGCGGGTCGGCGGCCAGGTCGTAATACGGCAGTTGGGCCGGGGTATACATGACCTGGCTGAAAAAGTGTGTCCGGGCGGCATCCAGACCGCGTACCAGGCTGGAAACCCGCGCACCGGGGACGGCCACGAGGATGTAATCCGCCCACAGGCGGCGTTCGTCGCCCTCCTGCAGGTACACCACCTTCCCGCTCCCGGCGTCCACGGACAGGGCGCGCGTGCTGGTCAGCACGTGAAGACGCCCGGCGACAGTGCGGGTCAGATACCCCAGACCCTCCGGAAAGGTATACAGTTGCGAATTAACGTAGCTGGTGGTCAGGTGGGCAAACATGGCCCGGCTCAGGTCTTCCGGGGCGTAGGCGCAGTAGAGTTCGTAGGTCGGCTCGACCGCATATTCCAGGAGTTCCGGGGCCAACCGCCCCAGCCAGGTCCCGGTCGTTTGCTCATTATCAAACCAGGCAGCCCGCCAGGGTTCAAACAGATGCCCGCGGCTGGCCCAGGCCTGCCGGGCCAGGGCCGGGAGCAGTTTGAGACCTTGCAGCTTGCTGCGGGTGGAGATGGCCCCAAAGCGCATCAGGCTGGCCGGGTTGGTGTATTCGAGCGGGTAAATCTCCCCGTCGCGCCAGACATCGAAGGCCACGCTCCCGCCGGGGAAAGGTTGGATGGTTTCCAACAGGCCCAGCGAGCGCAACAGGGGGTCAAAGACCGGCTTTTCGGCGATAAACTCGGCGCCCCGGTCAATCCATTTCCCGGCCCACTGCACCGAACTCATCCGCCCGCCGACCGCCGCCTCCGCCTCGAAGACGATGACGTCCAGCCCGGCCAGCTGGAGGGCGTAGGCGGCCCCCAACCCAGCGATCCCGGCGCCGATCACGAGGACTTCCATCCGCCCGCTCATGGGGCTGCCTCCCCGGATGGTTCCGCCTGCGCGGTCTCAACGGTTGGGACCGCCTCCCAGCCCGACAGCCAGGCGAGCAGGAGGAACAGCCCGGTCAGGACCGGGGCGTCAAAAGTGAGCTGCGACTCCTCGAAGGGCAGGAGGAAGGTGATCCAGCCGAAATAGCCAGCCAGCGCCAGCGCCCACACCCCGCTCAGGTCGAGCGCCATCATCCACAGCCCGGAGCGCCGGTTCAGGCGCATGGCGAGCAGGTGCGGGAAGACCAGCCAGAAGATGGTGGAGGTCACGCCCCCATACGGCGCGGCCGTCAGCCAGACGAAGGTTTCCAGCAGGAAGACCATACCCCAGGCCGCCGTTTGCGGGCGTTTGACGGCCAGCCGGGCCAGCCCCCAGAGCGGCAGGTCGAAGACGAAAAAACCGCCCAGGGCCGTGTACAGCCAGTTCAGATCGCCGGTGGCAAACCAGAAGAGGACAAATAACCAGTGGACGGCAATCATGCCGTAAGCGAGCTTCCGGGTCTGCTGTGCGGTCATTGCGGCGCCTCCAGCAAACGGGCGGGCAGGGTCAGGACCAGGATGGCGCCTTGGCCCGGCGCGCTTTCCAGCGACAGTTCGGCCTCCATCAAGCGCGCCCGCGTGCGCATGGACGTAATGCCCAGCCGGTCGCCCTTGTGCGGGTACTCAAAGCCCACCCCATCATCGCTAACCGTCAGGTGCAGGCCGGCCGTGTCCCGGGTGAGGTCGAGGCGGATGGCCGCGGCCTGGCTGTGGTGGATGGCATTGGACAAGGCCTCTTCAGCCACCCGGAAAACTCCGAGGGTTTGGGCCGGGGTCAGCGCCGGCTGGGCCTCTGGCTCGACGTTGGCGCTAAACGCCACCGGCTGGCCGGCCTCCGCCGCCTGCCGCGCCAGCCGCTGCAAACCAAACAACAGACCGCGCTCCAGGAGCATGGGCTGCTGCATGTCGATCAACATGCGGATGTGCGTGATCCCTTCTTCCAGCAGGTGGATGGCGTCAGCGCTCAGCCCCGGGGACTCGTCCGGGCGGTGCTGGATGCCAAACAGGTTCTGCTTGACCAGGAACAGGATTTGCAGGAGGTCATCGTGCAGGAGATTGGCGACGTTGCGCCGGTTGGCGTCGGCGGCGAGCACGAGCGCCCGCGCCAGGCTGCCCATGGCGCTCTGCACGTCCAGCAGGACGATCTGGCGGGCCACCAGTCCCAGCAATTGCAGATCGGTGGGGGAGTAGGACGAGGCGCGCGGTCCGAGCAGGAGCACGGCCGTAATTTCCTCGTTGGCCAGTTCAAGCGGGACGAGCAGGTCCGCCCAGGTCAGGCCCTGCCACAGGTTTTCCCAGTCCGCGGCGGCCGGGCTGCGCCAGAACCCGGCGGCTGGATACGGCTGGCGTCCCCCATCCAGGAGCGCCCGGCTGAAGGGATGGGTGCGCGGCAGGTTGAAACCGGCCGCCAGCGATTCCGGGTCGGCGGTTTCCAGGTACAGGGTGGATTGCCCGGCCACGAGCAGGGCATAGCGCCGGACGCCCATCAGGGCGGCCAGGCTGGCCAGCTGATCAGCCACCCCCAACCCGTCCGGGCTGGGCAGGGACTTGCCCAGGTGGAAATTGGGGGAGGCGGGAGGAGGTACAGCAGATGGGTTAGGCCGCGTCATGAGGTTCCCCTTCTTGTGAGGTGTCCGTGGCCGGGGGCACGATCAGGCGCCATTCGAGCGCCTTGGCCACCGCCGCGGCGCGGTGAGTGTCGTGTTCGAGGAATTGCCCGCGGATATTGAGCATGGCGTACACCAGGGCGACCTGGATGCGGACAAACGCCGTATCCAGCCTGAGCAGGCCCGCCATCTCAATAGATGATTTGCAGCCCTGCGACATCAGGCGCAGCATGGCCAGCTGTTCCGTGCTGAAGAGCAGTTGCGGCGCGCGCGCCGCGCGCAGGATTTCCACGATGCGGGGCGAAAAGACGCGCCCTTCCTGGACGGCTTCGTTGACCTTGGCCGCCAGGTCCATCCCGGCCAGGTCATCCTTGAGCAGGTAGCCCTGGGCCCCGGCGCGCAGAATTTCCTGGACGTAGCCGGGGTCGTCGTAGCTGGTCAGGGCAATGATCCGGCTGTCCGGGAAGGCCGCCCGCGCCCGGCTGATGGCGGAGACCGGTTCAAACAACCCGCTGCGCATCCCCAGGTCGAGCAGGACGACGTGGGGCAGGTGCGCGGCCAGTAGGGACATCAACTGGCTGCCATGATCCCCCTCGGCGGCCACCTCCATCCCGGCGGCACGCAACGGCCCCACAATGCCCTGCCGCATCAGGGCATGGTCTTCGATGACAACAATCCGAATGGTCATACTGCCTCCAGGGGGGCAACGGGCAGGCACACCCGCATGGTCGTGCCGGCACCCGGGGTGCTGGTCACGCTGATTTGTCCGTGATGGACGTCGATGATTTCCTTCACAATTGCCAGGCCCAGCCCGGTGCCGGGCATACTGGCCGTGCGCCGCCCGCGGTAGAAGCGGGTAAAGATGTGCGGCAGGTCTTCCGGGGCAATGCCCACACCGGTATCCTCCACTTCCAGCCAGGTTTCCCCGTTCCCGGAAAGGGTTCGGACCAGCACATAGCCGGTCGGGGTGTAGTGCAGGGCATTCGTGATCAGGTTGATCACCACCTGCTTCAGCTGGCCGGGATGCCCCCAAACCGGGCGGGCCGGGGCGAGGTCGGTCTCGAGGGCCACGCCCTTCACTTGCGCTTCAAGCGCGGCGGAGGCAATCGCCTCCTGGACGAGCGTCTCCAGCGCCACCGCCTGGAACCGGGTTTCCGCCGCGTGTGACCGGATTTCCGCTTCGAGTTGGGAGAGTTCCAGGATGTCCTGTACCAGGGTGTTCAGGCGGTCAGTCTCCCGGCTCAGCACAAACGCGGCGTCCCCGTTCATGGCCCCCGGCTCGCGTTGGATCTGCGCCAGGAACATGCGCACGGCGGCCAGCGGGGAACGGAGTTCGTGCGAAACGTCGGCCACAAACTTGCTTTTGATGGCGTCCAACTCTTCGAGCTTGCCGAGCGAGGCGCGCAGGTTGGCATTGGCCTCAGCCAGTTCCTGCGTGCGGATGGTCACGAGCTGGTCCAGCTGCAGGTTGAGGGCGCGCAGCCTCTCCAGGGCGGTTTCCCAGGTTTGCGCCCCGACCCAGGCGAGCGTGGCGAAGCCGAAAAAACTGGGGATGGCAAATAGGTTGATGCGCCCAAGGGCCAACCAACCCATGAGACCCACTCCCAGGCTGACCAGGCCGGCGGTCGCAAAGCTGTAGCGCGGGGAAATGATGAAACTGCTCATCAGGATCGGGAGGGTGAAGAAAAAGAGCGAGCGTCCTTCGGTGACTTCCACCGGTGCATCTGCGAATAGCGCCGCAACCACGCAAAACACCAGGAAAACGTTGGCCGCCAGCAGCCAGGATACACGTCGGCGGATGAGTTCAAGACCGAGCAGGATGAAAAAAAACAGGCCGCCAATCGGGAGAAAGGTGACGCTGGTAGGGTCCCAGTGAAAAAACAGGACGTCCAGGAGCGAGGCGAGTTCTGCGAACACGACCATCCCCAGCAGGGCCTTGACAAAAATTCCCAGGACCCGGCTGCGGCGGGCTTCGTCGCTTTCCAGGCTGGCGTCAGGCTGGGCGCGCATACACGGCCTCCGGGCGGCAACTGCTGCTGCGGGCTGGGCGGGGGTGGAACAGGGTGGACGGGTGGATGGGCATTTTGTGAAACTCCTTTGGGGAAAAATAAAAAAAGGCCGCAGTCGTTGGGAAATTCCAACGACCACGGCCTTGCAAATCAGTCAAGCTATCCGGCCGGATATTAACCCGCAAATTCATCAAACAAGCATCGGGCGGGTGGGGTGGGGCAGGCCGCTGGCCTGCATGTTCAGACGGTGAGTTGTACCACCTGGGCATTGATCCCGCTGGTGTCAGCGCCCCCCTGGCGCTGCCGGCTGAAGAGGGACCCCTGGACGACGACCTCGGCCCCGCGGGTCAGGGTCGGGGCGTCGTAGGGCGGGGCGCTCCATTGCACGTAATACCGCCCGGACGTGTTTTGCAGGGTGAAGACGATTTTGCCGGCGCCCTCGGCGAAGACCTGCACGTCGCTGGCGATCCTGCCGGTGACGACGACGGTATTGATGCCCATTTAGCGGCCTCCGGGGGTGTGGCCGTTCGTCCTAGTTGGTGCGTCCGGGGCGAACGGCGGGCTGGCTGGGAGCGGACTGTCTGGCGCCAGGCCAAGCAGGACCTGCTGGAAACCGTGGGCGGCCAGGGCTTTGAGAATTTCACCCTGGGGATGGCCGTGCCAGGCGCCCTGTTGCAGGCGTTCCAGGATGGCCGGCGCCCCGAGGCGGGCCAGTTCCAGGCAGCCGGGCGGGGGTGCGGTCTCCCGGCGTTTGACGGCCAGTTGCGCCGGGTTGTGGATCTCACCCTTCCCCCGGCCTGCGTGCGTATAGCCATAGATGATCCATGCAACCATACGCACCGCAAGTTCCGGGAAAGAAACAACCTCAGCGAGGCATTGGCTGACCTGCTCCGGGGGGACGCTCCCGGTTTCCAGCAGGTAGGCCAGGTTCCAGACGGGCAGGGAGGGGGGCGGGGTGGGTACTGAAATGTCACCCCCACCGCTTTTTGCCGTTTCCGGGTCTGGCGCGCGCGGATCCTCGCGCGCGGGTGGTGGGGTTAAAAAGAGCTTTAGGTTTAAGTGCTTAAGTATTAAGAGCTTTATGGTGTGCAAATCGCGCCTCAATTCAGCCCTTACCTGTGCAAATCGCGCCTCAATTGAACCGGAGGGGTGTGCAAATCGCGCCTCGATTTCGTCGGAGGGGTGTGCAAATCGCGCCTCGATTTCGTCGGAGGGGTGTGCAAATCGCGCCTCGATTTCGTCGGAGGGGTGTGCAAATCGCGCCCCGAATAACAATGGGCCGCCGGGCGGGTCGACGCGGTAAGCCAGGATCCAGGTATCCAGGTGGGCTTCGACCTCTTCGAGGGTGCCGTCCCGGATAATGTCCAGGATGGGATCGCCAGCGCGGGCCGCTTCGCTCAGGTAGGCGAGGGTCGCCAAGGCGGTTTCATGCTCAGGCAGCGGCGGGTCATCGAGCCGCATCCGAAATTGCCAGCTGGCCGCTTTTCCGGAGCGGCCCACGGAAAGGGTGTAGTCGGTCTTTTCCAGGAACAAACCGACCCATTCCCGCACCCCTTGGCGCTTCTGCCAATGCGATGATGCAACCGGCTGGCGTTGATGCGCCATGCTCTCCAGCGGCGGCAGCCAATCGCCAATCGTTTTTGCCCGGTTCAGTCCCAGCGCCCGCGCCAGTTCCTGGTAGCCATCGTTCAAGACAATGCGGTCACGCAGTTCGCCGGTGTGGTGGTCATGGTAGCACTGGTCGCGCAGGAGCGTGATCATCCAGGCCGGGCCGGGGCCGAGCAGGGGCAGCCAGTGGAGCAGGAAATAGTGGCTGATGATGATCTGGTCCTGCTGGGGCATCAACCGTCCCGCCAACTGATCGGCCAGGCGGGCCAGTTCGGCGGCGCTCTCTGCGGGCAGCGCACTACAAACAGCCAGCACCACCTGCTGGATGGTTTGCGGGTTGGGAGCGCCGGGGGCAAGCTCCGGGCCGGGGGCAGGGTAGGGCAGGAGGTCGCGCGGCGGCAGGGAGACGGCCAGCTGCAGGGCCGCCAGCGGGTCAGTGTGCGCCCCATGTTCAACCAGCCAATCCGACAAACGCCGCACGTCCCCCGGCGTGAGCGGCATGGCCAGGCGGAAGCGGTAGGTGTTGGCCTGCCCCGACGTCTTCCCCGTATGCTCGACGAACCAGCCTAGGATGTCATTCTTATCAGAGATGCTATCTTGCAAATAAGTGTGGATGGTGCGCCTTGCCAACCCCGACCAGCGGGCGGCTTGCGCACCGGAGACTTCAAAAGGCGCATTGGCCACCACCCCCTTGCCGTAGGAAAAATAAAAGGCCTGGCGCAAGGCGACGACCAGCCAGGCTTTCCCCGGTCCCAGGTAGGGCAGCCAGCGCAGGAAGTAGCCGGGGACGGCGACGATCCGCTCCGGCTGGAGCAGGCTTTCGCGCAGGGACGTGCGTTGGAGTTCAAAGAGATCGACCCCACCTGTCTCCTCCCCGGCGGGATCACCGTCCTGCTCCGGGCCGGCTGCGGCCACAGCTTCCGGTGTAATGGTGACAAAAGCCAATTCGACCGGGCGGTTCATAATCCCCAGGAGCGACCGGGTGAGCGTGCTGGTCAAACGGGACGCCACCCACTCCCGTGCTTCGTCTCCGGGCAGGCCGATGGTCATGGTCCCGTCTGCATAGCCGACCAGCCTGACCCCCGCCAGCCATTTCTCGAACGTGGCCCGGGCCATTTCCTTCTGCAACTCAGCCAGCGCCAATTCCCAGGCATGTTCCGGGGTGCAGGCAGCCAGGCCGGCGGCCAGACCGGGGGACACGCCGGGGGACATAAGTGGGACGCCATTTGAGGCGGGGTTGGGTCCCCGTGCGAGTCCCTTGTTTGCCTGGGTTGGGGTTGAATTATTTGGGTTTGGAGCTGGCTGGTCTGGCATTTTTGTTTTTTCTCATACTATAAGATTTTCGCGGGGTTAAAAGCAAGGGAAAAAATACCCGTCTTTCCGCGCAGTTTTTAGTCGTCCCTCGGCAACAGCCCATGCTGGCGCGCCCAGATGACGGCCGTCATGCGGGTATTCACGTCCGGGTTTTCTTCGAGGCCCATCCCCCGGTAGATTTCAGACAGGCGGTTGGAGACCCGTTTCGCCGACAGGTTCATGGCGCGGCTGATGGCCTCCGTATTCAGGCCGCGCGCCATCAGCGAGAGGATGGTCAGGTCCTGCGGCTGGAGCCAGGTCTCCTCCCCGGCCAGCAGCAGGGCGGTGATGATTTCCGAATAGACCTGGCCGCCAGCGTGGACCACGCGGACGGCTTTCGCCAGGTTGGTGAGCAGGTCGTCCGATTTGTGCAGGTAGCCGTGCGCGCCCGCCTTGAGCACGGCCCGGACGAAGGCGGGGTCCTGGTAGGCGGAGATGACCAGGACGCGCAGGCGCGGGTGACGGGCGCGCACCCAGCTGATCGTTTGCAGGGGGTCATAGACCGGACTGCCGCGGATGTGCCGGGCGGCCTGGACCGACATGCCGAGGTCGAACAGGGCCACGTCCGTTTGGGCGGCGTGGTCGAAAATCTGCGACCCGTGACTCTCGACGGCCACCAGCTGAAAATCGGACTCGGCCTGCACCACGCGCTGCAGGGCATCCTGGACGAGCGGATGGTCCTCAAAAATGGCGACCCGGATCACGGTAACAGCCTCATTTTCGCGCTTGTGAAATACTTCACGCATGCCCCCAGGAAGGCCGCTGCGGAGCCGATTTGGGCGCATGTCTCACAGTTCATGCGGGCCTGTAAAATTGCGCTCCGGCCGTCCTGACGGCGTAACGCAAGCGGGAACGCAAGCGGAGCGCAAGCGGAACACAAGCGGAGCGCGAGCGGAGCGCAAGCGGCATCGCAAGCGGCCTTTGGAACGGCTCTAAATAATCGTCGATTTTTCCGGGAAAATGCGAAACTCGATTTTTGGGACATTTCAACTTTCCGTCAAAATCATCCGGCCAGCGGCGTACGCGTCCAACGAGAAGCTCAGAAAACGGGTGACCACTTCGCCCGGTTGGTGACGCTTCAGTTGGGCGCCAGGATGGTCTTCCGATGGCACGCGGCAAATCGCCATTAAGGCTGCTACCAAGCCAGGGGGCAATCGGTAGCTGACTTGTTGTTTGTAGATTGACTTTTCCTTCTTCCTCCGACGCGCTGATTGAACCTGCCCGTCAGGGTTTACAGCCCAGATGGGGCGGGACTCCGCGCCCCATTGACCTCCTGGATACAAAGTCACACCCCGCGGCCCAAGTTCGGTTTCCAATGCGAATTCGTGGCGGTTGTAACTCTCGAGTGCATATTCCAAAAACGCTTGCGCGATTTGGCTGGCGGTGTAACCGGTCTCCCCGGCCACCTGTAAAACCGCCGCACGCACCTCAGTCGGAACCTTGCGGAATGTCACGCCCCGATGCGCCTGCTCCCAGGCCCGGTTGCGTTTGGGTTCCGGGCGCGGCTCGGCGTTTCTGATTTGGTCGTGTTGGGTATGCGCCGGGACCGCCGAAGCGGGTAGGGCCGGGTTGTCGTCCGGGGGTTCCTCCGCGGGTTCTGCCGGGCGGGGAAACATGACACCGCGCACTTTAGAGGTGTTGCGAATATCTGGTTTGTCCATGTCTTTGCTCCTGTCACCTAGAACCGCAGGACGTGCTTGACGAGCGCCTGGTATTCCTGCGCCGCCCGGCTGTCCGGGTCCTTCTCGAAAATCGTGCGTCCCAGGCCGGGACATTCGCTCAGGGTCGTCGCCCGGTGGATGGGCGCCAGCACCCGGTCAGGGAAACCGTTCTGCAAGTCAGCCAGCGAGGCCTGGTGTTCCCGCAGCTGCTCATGGTACATGGTCGGCAGGATGCCCAGCAGGGCGCCGCGCCAGTCGTTCTCCCGTTGCAGCTTGAGCATGGTGTCAGATACCAGGCGCACCCCGTCGGTCCCCAGGTATTCCAAGGACGAAGGGACGATGACCAAATCCGCCGCCCACAGCGCCCGTTCCTGGATGCCGCCCACGGACGGCGCAGTATCCACGATGATGTAGTCCAGCCCATTCCGGGTAAACCGTTCCAGCGCCGTGCGGATATGGCTGACCGGGCGCCCGTTGGCGTTGATCACGGTCTGGGCCGCGCTCACCGTCTGATCGCCAGCGATCAGCCACAAGCGCTCGCGCCCGGTGTTACGCACGAACTGGCGGATGAAGGTGGTCTCCTCCGCACCCGTCCCCATCGTCAGCAGGTAATAGGCGCCCTCTTCGGGTTTCATCCCGAGGCTGGTGGCGCATTGCCCCTGGGGGTCAAGATCGACGACGAGCGCTTCCTTCCCGGCGCGGGCCAGACCGTGCGCCAGGTTCAGGGCGGTGGTCGTTTTACCCACCCCCCCTTTCTGATTGGTGATCACGATGATTTTGGTATTAGCCATGTAAATCCTCCTCCAAAGTATGATGCCACAGGCGCACCCCGCGGCTGGTGATCCCGCCGGGCTGCCAGCCAATCCCCTCAAAAAACAAATTCGCCGAGGCGCTGGCCGGCAGGCTGGCCCACACCTGCCCCCAGCCCCGCCGACGCCCGGCCTCCCCCAGGGTCTCCAGCAACGCCTTTCCGAACCCGGCCCGGCGGTGGAATTCGGCCACGAAAACCATCTCAATCAGGCCGTCCCCGTTGCGCTGGCTAAACTGAACGTAACCCACCAGGCCCTCCTGCGGGTGTTCGGCCACCAGGACGCGGCCCGCGTCGATGGCTGGCACAATCTCATCCAGTTTCGCCAGGCAGATCACGATCAGGGGCGTGGCGTCAGTCGGCCTGGCCGCCCGGCAAACCAAACCGTAGGGATGGGTCATTCAGGCCTCCACACCCAGCAGGGAACGCTGCTGGTCGTTATCAAACCAATACATGCCGATTTGCATGTCAGCCTCCTTGCGCTCCGCACGCGGATCGCAAAAATACAGGAAATAGAGCTGCCCAGCCCGCACCTGTTTCAGCCAGCGGGTGTAGGCGGCATTGGCGGCGTGTTCCGCCCGGTCATAGCGCAGGTGGCAGCGTTGGCACAGGGCGGCCAGATTTTCGTCGCGCACGTCCATTTTGTCGTGCTTGTTGCCCGGCGTACCATCCGGGTGAGCAACCCCCAGGTGCGCCGTGGTCAAAATTACGGTCGAACCGGTCTCCGGATGGGGTGCGCCGTGGGCCGCACCACAGAATTCACAGCGCCGGCTGCCGCGTTCACGGACGCGCTGGCTGATCTCCTTCCAGTTGGCCGGGTAGCGGCCCAGGTCCACCGGCATCCTACAGACCGTCCTCACCCATCGTGAGTTCGAGGATGTCCAGGAACGCCGCACGGTAGGCCGCGGCATGCAGCAGCCACTGGTAGACCTGGGGATACTGCACCTCCAAATCAACGCCCTTCAGGAAATCATCAACGACCAGCCCCAGCAGGTCCATGTCATCCTCGGAGAATTCCCGGGTATAGCTGGCCTGGAGCAAATTCAGCAGGGTATCGGCGCTCTCCGGCCAGTGACCGTCCGCGACGAGGCGGGCGCGGACGGCGGCGAGTTGGGCGTTCAACTTCTGGTCAGTCATGGTCTCCGATCTCCATGGCGATCAAATGGGTGATGCGCAGCCGGGTCGCGGCTGATAGAGCTTCCCAATGGACCAGGACGTACTCCAGGCCCGGCTAAGGACGCGCCTGGCCGAGCAAGTCGTAGATTTCAGGCCCCAGCCGTGCCGCGATTTTGATGGCGTTCAGGCGGGAGGGGCGATGCTGACCGTGTGCGAATTTATGCAGATATGTGCGGTCCAGGCCCAGGTAATCGGCAAAGGCGCTCAGGGAGGTTCGCCCCGGCTGCGCTGACTGCCATTCGGCAAACTGCGCTTGCAGCCAGGCGGCCAAAGCGGTCGCGGTGGTGAGGGTGGTCGGGTTATTCAATCGCGTCCGCCTCCCAGGGCGGGGTGGGGGACTGCCAGGGCGGCCACCAATTGCTCCATCAACACCCGCTCATGGGGCCGCAGCCGGGTGGGGACGCGCAAATGGAGCGTCACCCATTGGTCGCCGCGGCCCCCGCCCGCCAGGGGCAGGCCCAGCCCGGCCAGCCGCAAACGTGTGCCGTGCTGGGCGCCGGGGGGAATGCCCAGGAACGCCGGGCCATACAGACTCGGGACCGATATCACCGCGCCCACGACGGCATGAACGGCGCTGACCGTCACATCCAGCCAAATATCAGCGCCCGCCGCCGTGAAATATTTGTGCTCCCGCACCCGCACGGCCAGGTACAAATCGCCGGGGGGATACCCCGGCAGGCCCTCCCCGGCCAGGCGCAGGCGCGCCCCAGTGGTCAGCCGTCCCGGAAACGTCACCTTGAGCTGGGCGCTGCGGTATTCGAGCAGGCTCCCCCGGCACATCGCACAGGGGTCAGCCGGGCGGCCCGGCTCGTACCCGCGGCCCAGACACCGGCTGCACGCAAACGGACGGCGAAATTCCAGGGTTTTGGTCGCGCCCAGGGCGGCGTCCTCGAAGGCCAGGGAGACGGCCAGTTCCAGGTCGCCATGCCCCAGCGGGAGGGCCAGCGCCAGCTGGTCATCGAGCGCCCCGCCCAGCAGGCGCCGGGGATCAAATAGCTGCCGGGGGGTCTGCAGGAGCTTATTCCTCACCCTGCCCCCCCAATTGCAAAATTCCGCCCAGCCAGTCAGCCGGGGCGCTTTCGCCGGTCGTGCGGGCAATCTCCACCATCGCCTCGGTCATCAGTTGTGCCCTTGCAAATGCGGCGCGTTCCGGCAGGGCGGGCCTGTCCTGGCCGAGCGGCCAGCTGGCGCCGGTGTGTACATCCAAAATCCGCAGCTGCTCCCCATCGTTCAGCATCCGGTAGCCATCGCCCAAATCCACCGTCCCCGGCAGTTCGGCCTGCTTGGCCGCCTGGAGGGCCGAGGCCCCCGCCTGGAAGCTGCCCGCTATCGTCCAGAAAACGGCCAGGATGATCCCCCCGCCCAGGATCACTTTGCCGCCGGTCAGCAGTAACACCTGCCAGGCCTCGGTATTGGCGTTACTCTCAGTCGTGTGCCGGTTATCCTCAGCCATTTGCGTCGCCTGGAAGGGCAGGGCGGTTTGCGTGGCCTGGATGGCCAGGGTCGCTTCGGCGTACACGCCCGGCAGGGTCGTTTCGGTATAGGCGTCGCCGAAGGCATTGGCCCCGGCTACGCAAATAATGCCCACCAAAATCAGCACGAGCAAAACCACCTGGATCTGTCCTTTGGGCTGCACGCTAATATCCTTCAATCCGGGTCAGGTTGTCAGCGTCGTTCCCGTCCAGCAGGGCGGCGATCCGGGACAGGGGCGCGCCCAGGCGGCGCAGGTAGCGCACCAGCTCGATTTCGGCGGCTTCACCCGGCACCGGACGCGGGCCGGTCTCGGACCCGTCCCCGGTGCGCAGGCCCTGCACCATCGCACGCGCCTCGTTGGTGGCGAACGGCAGGAACTCGCCGATCTTGCGCGTCCCGTAGCCGCAGTCGAGCAGGTACTGGACGAGCGCCGGGGTCTGCTCGCCGCTACGCCCGTAGGCTGCGGCGAATTGATTGGCCGTGGGGTACACCTGGTCCGTGCGCGGCCCAGGGCGGGGCTGATTTTGCCTGTGTCCGGCCATGTCCGGGGTGTGTCTACCTCCAGACACACCCCCAGACACACCCTGAGACCCAGGCTTGGACACACCCTGAGCCTGAGGCTTGGACACACCCTGGACACGGGCGCCAGCCAGCCAGGCCGGGTTCACGCTCGGCGCACCGGTATATTCTTTCGGGGCGGGAACGGCATACGTCCCGACCGCCTGGTTGTCAGAGCGGCGCGGGTTGCCGTAGTAGACGGTCACGATGCGCGGCTTGTACTGGTCCTCTTTGGCGACAAAGGGCATCTGGATATAGGCGAAATTCTCCCGCGCATCCCCGCGCCCCTGTGCGCCCATCTGCTCGACCTCGGTGGAGTGCGGGGTCAGGATCGTCCAGACCTGCACCTTGCGCCCCTGCTGGGCCAGGTCAAACAGACGCCTGCCGGCATTCGGGATGTTGCCGGTCAGGGCGGAGAGTTCGTCAACGGCCACGATCAGGGGCTTGAAATTGACCTGATCGCGCGGCGTGGTGGACAATATCTGGTAGCGGCGCTGCATCTCAGCATGGGCATAATCAATGGCCTGGTCAATCAGGTCCCAGTTCAACCCGGCCCCGACCACCGTCACCCGCCCCGGCCAGGAACCCGGCTGGTAATGCGGATCCAAAATCAGCACCTCCGCCTCCTGGCGGTCAATCAGCAGCGCCTTGATGACGCTGCTCTTGCCGGAGTTGGTCGGGCCGTAGATGACGATCTGGTAGCCGTGCAGGGGCGGCAGCTTGTGGATGTTGCGGTACACCGGCTTGCGCCCGGTGGCGCCGCTGGCGGGGCGCTGGGGGGCCGCAGTTTGGACGCCTTCCCCCGGCCACTGGAGCGCACCCGGGCTTGCCCTGAGCGGCGCGGGCGATTCCAGCCTGAAAGCGCCTTCGTCTTCCAGGAAGGGCAGGAAGTTGCCCGCCGCCAGCCGCAGCGCCTCACGGTCGCCGCGCATCAGCTGGGCCACCCCGCCCACCGCCCGCCCCATACCGGGCAGGAACGGGGTCTTGCGCAGGAGCATTTGCCCGACAAAGATGATCCCGCCGATAAAGACGCCCGGCACCCCGCCCGCCGCATACGCCGTGGGCAGCCCCAGGAACAGCATGACCGTATCCACCGCGTCAAACTCGGTCAGCCGCCGCAGCCAGCGCGGCGGCTCCGGGTCGGATGGAGCGGGGGAGTACGGGGTCGGGGGGGAGTAGGGCGGTGTGTTCATACGGCCTCCAGGGTCTGCCTTGCAAGCGCCAGGGCCTGCAAGGCAGAACGCGGTAGTCGATGATCCCGTTTAGTTAGGGCGAGGGATGCACGAACGGGTTTCGGCTCGCCTGGATGGCGGCGCGCCCCAGCCGGTACGTGGTCAGGATAAAAGACAGGAACAGGGTCTCAATCACGATGGTGGCCAGCAGCAACACCGGGGCGGTGAAGAGGACTTCCACGATGGGGATGGCCGGGGAGAACGTGGCCGGCAGGCCGGTGGTGAAATATGCCACGACCGTCCTGCCAAACTCGTATGCGCCGGGCGCGTCCGTGATGGCGTCGAAGACCAGGGCTGCCTTGACCGACAGGTCCATCGCCAGGTTGCCCTGGAGCGCCAGCCCGACCGTGAAAAACTCCAGCAGGTTCGGCATCACGGACAGGATGGCGATGAAGATGGTCGTCAGGGCCGCCCCGTTGGGACCCGCCAGGAATGGCAGGGCGCCATCGAAGGCGTTCCTGCCCACGAACCCGGCAAAGGCCAGGGAGGGCCGGATGTCGAAGAAGTAGGTCAGGATACCCGTGATCACGGTCATTACAAAAAAGGCGATCAGGTAGAGGGCGAGCGTCTGGCTGCGCACGCTGCGCATCCAGTAGTCGGCCAGGGCGTCAATCATCTGCACGTCGCTGAACCGCCACAGGAAGTAGGTGACGCTGGCGTTTTTGCCTTTGGGGACGGCTGGATAGTGCGGCTGCGGGTACGGCTGTGCCGGGGGCGGGTAGGCCTGCTGGCTCCGGGGAGCGCCCTGGTATGGCTGGGCGTGCGGCTGGCCGCCAGGCGGCGGGTAGGCCTGCTGGCCCTGGGGAACGCCCTGGTATGGCTGGGCGTGCGGCTGGCCGCCAGGCGGCGGGTAGGTCTGCTGGCCCTGGGGAACGCCCTGGTATGGCTGGGCGTACGGCTGGCCGCGGCGGCGCTTGGTGTGGGTATAGGTGCTCATGCGGTTTGCTCCTTTGTCTAAGCCAGTTCAACCAGGGCGCCGTCCTGGAAAATCAGGCGCTGGCCGGTGCGCTGGTGCTGGAAAATGATGCCGTCCGGCCAAAAGCCGGCTTTGGCGGTTTCCCGCAGGTCAATCTCCCGGAAGGGGCCGGTGTACATCCGTTGCGGGTCGCGGACGACATTCCAGGGGAAGTATGATTCGGGGTCGGGGCGGGATTTCTTCGTCATGGCGGGCGATTGTGTGAGTGAGGGCCTGATAGGGTGCGATCCGTTGTTTGCGGAGAAGGGCAAGGCATTAGCCCGAACCACGTTGCCAGCGTCGACGGGCTTGCTCGGCGCGGCCGGGAGCAGGGGATAACATGCGCTCGACCTGAGTTGCCGCCCGGCAACATTTTGGACACATCTTACGCATCACGCCAAAATTCTCCTGTTCTTTCAGCGAGAGAGATGGCCGTGAGCAACTATCACAAATTCCAACTGACATACTTTCCTTCCTTCCGCAGCAAGTGCGGGCTTTGTTGCCGTTTTTGGGTTGGATGGGAGCAACCAGGCATTCCGGCTCAGCGCCCATTTCCCGACGTCGGGGCGTTTTTTCATGGCAGGGGTTGGGTTGGCTCCGGGCTAACTCATCTGGGCGTTATCCAGCAGCATCCGGGCCTGGTCAAAGGGCAGGCCGTAGGCGTCCATCAGGTCTGTAACCAGGGTCAGGCGTAAATTAATCGCCCGCGTGTTCCAGAGGGCGGCGGCGTGATCAGCGGGGGTTTCGTAGACCAGCCAGTGGCTGTTGATGGATAAGTCGTGAATCATCCGGAGCCAGCCCATGGCCGCCTGTGTGTCTACCGGCTGTCCGCCGCGGGCGAATGCAAAATCAAAATCGACGCCCTCGACCGGCGAAAAAGTCAGCGGGACAGCCACGTACCCTTGCCCCGTGCCATCCGACTCTGAAAATTGCAGGGTGTATGCCAGCTTGGCCTCAAAGCGCGCCAGCGTGGCGGTCAGGTTGAGTTGGATGCGCTCAAACGGCTGCAGCCAGCCGTATACAAAATTGACGCAGTATGTGATGTCCAGGGGGGCCACAGTGCCCGTTATCCGACTGCTCATGCTGCAGTTTCCCGCCGGTGGTAGCCGGTCACTTTGTCGAAGGCCAGGAAATCCGCAGCCCCTTCGAGCAGGCGGTGATCAACGGGGGTGGCGATGGCCGCTTCCCGCAGATCGAAGTCCCGCACCCAGAGCCAGTCCTTGACGATGTCCCAGGCGTCCTCCGCCCGGTCCTTGATGCTTTCGGCGTCGTCAACGGGGGCGTTGGCGATGTAGGTTAGTTTGCCGACCACGAGGCGGCAGTAGTGTACGCAATGGTTTGACCCGGTTTGAAAACAGGCGATGACGAGGCTGTCGGTGTGGAAGTTGTGCAGTCCGTTCCGGCCAGGCTCAGTGAGCAGCATCCCGTATACCGGTTCGTCCTGGTTGACAGCCTGCGCCCACAGTTCGAGTGTGGGGTAGCCGATGTGGAAGGGGGCGGAGGAGTTGGTCATGGGTTTATTCCTTGTGGGGACTCAACCGGTTGGCCGGAGGGGACTCAACACTTGTGTCCCCCGGTTTTTGGTGCGCATCCCCAGGGTAGGGACTGCGGCCTCCCGCCCCGCCGTCAGACTTCTCCCCGGTTCCGAAGTCCACAGGGTCTCCAGTTCCGGGGTGGTTCCGGGCTGCGCTGGCAGCGTCACGTACGGGGCAGGGGGTCAAAGGGAAGATAGGTTGTGAAGGTCCCCTGAACGGGGAGGGTGGAGGGAGTTTAGCACGTTATATGTAATACAGTCAAGTATTCAATGTTTTAGGAATAAAAAAGCAGCCGTGTTTTCACGGCTGCTTTTTGGAAACGCTTATCTGTGTTTAGACTTGATCCCGAAGTTCTCGGCGATAACGAGACAAGGCTGGATGCTTAAGCAAGTAAGGTTCTCTGTTTTCATTCAGAAGTGGGGCTCCGGTTTGAATCCTAAACTCTTTTCGCACATTATGAATTGCAGAACAGTAGGCAATATCGGCCTCATCAAGCTCCATCTGGTAGCCAGGTGTCAGCACAACTACATATTCTTTCTTAGCCCAGAGCAAAATAGTTTCCCTTGATACATGATACTTCTCTGCCGCTTCGGTTGCTGTAATTGCCCTGCCCCGCAAATGTTCAAAGTCTTCCCGGCGGATGGCGCGCAGGCGGGCGTTGATGTCATCCGTGGGGGTTCCGTTGCTCATACTCACGACAATCTCTCCGTCAGGTAATGTACCTGCGAGCATTGTACCCGCCTCAATGCGGGCGCGCAACTCCGGCAAACTCAGGCCAAGTCGCTCGGCGGCATCCGGGAGAGGGAGGAGTTGGGCTAGGTGCATGAGGTCACTCGGAAAAGGCCATGAATCCGGGTTCGGCCATGGGGACACATATAGGACAAAAAGTTGTGTCCCCATCTATTTTTGGTCAAAAAGAGGGGCGACAGATGGGACTTGAACCCACAACCACCGCAGCCACAGTGCGGTGCTCTGCCAATTGAGCTACTATCGCCGTTTTCGGCGGACATTCTAACATATAAAATCAGGTTTCGACTAAAAAAATTACGCCCCGGCCAGCATCCGCTCGATCAGCCCGGCAACTTCGCCACGCTTCACGCTGGTCTGGTCGCGCCCGGCCAGTTGCTTCACCGCCACCTCGCCGCGGGCCAGTTCATCCGGGCCGATGACAACCGCCACCGGGCTGCCGATCCGGTCTGCATATTTCAATTGCTTCGCCAGTTTATCAGCCGCGGGGTACAGCGCCACTTTCAGCCCGGCGCTGCGCAGGTCGGCGGCGAGTGCCGTGGAGGCCAGCCGCAGGGATTCGTCAAAGACGGTTACCAGCACCGGCGGCTTACGCAGCCGGGAAAGGTCCGGCAGGCAGCCATATTTTTCCAAAACGTGCCGGATGACCTTGTCCCCCATCGCAAACCCGACCCCGGGGATAGCCTGGCCCCCGACATCCCCGACAAGATTATCGTACCGCCCGCCCCCAAAGATGGCCCGAAACTCCTGGTTTCGATCCCGGCCCTCAAATACCGTACCCGTATAGTACGCCAGCCCACGGATGATATAAGGGGCGAATTTGACATACCCGGAAACTCCCAGCGCCTCGGTTGCCCCAAAAAAGCGCACCAGTTCATCCGATTTTTTCCATAGCCCGTCATCCCCCAGGAGGGCGCAGACCTCATCGAATTGCGACGGGGACAGCCCCTGCTCGAGGGCATAACTCTCCCAGGCATCTGGGCTCATTTTGTCGCGGCGGTCAATCAGGTTTAGTACGCCCACCCGATTATTCTCAGCAATCCCAATCCGCTCGAACTCAGCATCCATCAACCGACGATTATTGACGAGGACGTTGATCTCGCCCGGCGGGAGTCCCGCGGCCTCAAAAAAGCGCGCCGCCACGGCCGCCAATTCCGCGTCGGCTTCCGGGGAACCGACCCCGATGAGGTCGATGTTCCATTGGAAAAACTCCCGGGTACGGCCCTTTTGCGGGCGTTCGTAGCGCCAGAACGGGCCATACGACCACCAGCGCAGGGGGAAGACCAATTCGTTCTCTTGTTGGGCCACCATCCGCGCCAGGGAGGGGGTCAATTCCGGGCGCAGCGTCACCATCCTCCCGCCGCGATCCTGGAATACAAAGGATTGCTCTTTCACCAGCTCATCACCAGACTTGGCGGCATAAAGCTCCAGCGATTCGAGTATCGGCGCTTCGTATTCCTCGTAGCCAAAAGATTCGGACACGGTGCGGACAATTGCGTGTAGCCAGGACCGAAGCGCCATCTCATCGGGATAGAAATCAACCGTGCCTTTTACGGGGGGAACAATGTTTTTTGCCATGGGTCTCTCAAGAGTGGGGGGGAGCAATAATATCCAACGCGGCGTGCGTTGATCGATGTTGTTGTACCCGGCTTGCAGGCCGGGAATTTTAGCATGGAATTTACGCGGCTTGCGCAGACACGGCAACCGAGGCGGCCATTCTCAATCTGAACACGCAAAGATGCAACGCACTGCAAAACAAACCGCTGAACACCAAAACATCAGCTTGAAGGTGCGTTGCACCTGCCATGCTTAAGCTGCGGCTTGAGTAGCTGCTGGTTTTTGGCAACGTATCGAACCCGCCCCCGCCCGGTTGATTTCGGCTTCGACAAGCGCATACGGAGCGGCCTAAAAATCAGGCCGCCCCTGAGGCTGGCGGCACCAGAAATGCGTATAGCCAAGTTCCCATCTAAAAGGAAAAACCTCATCCTCCACCTTCCAAAAAAACAAAAACCGCACGCCCAACCCAAGCCCCGCTGGCGAAGCAAGCCGTCAGCAGGTAACCGCCAGTGGGGGCTTCCCAGTCCAGCATTTCCCCGGCGCAAAACACGCCAGGCAAAGCCTGGAGCATCAGCCCACCATCCAGCGCTTCAAAGCGCACACCACCAGCCGTACTGATGGCCTCATCCATGGGGCGGGGGGATAACAGCGTCATGGGTAGATGCTTCAGCGCATTTGCCGACTGGACGGAATCCCGAAAGACTTCAGCTGGGAAATATTCCCTGGGCAAACCCGCTTTCACACCCTTGATGCCGATCTGCCGCTCCAGGTGTACGGCACTTGATTTGGAGCCGCGTGGCCGCGCCAGCCGCTCTGCAATTGCTTCCATAGTCAAATCCGGCAAGAGGTCGAGCGTGATCTCAGCCCGCCCAGCCCTCTCAAGCTCATCCCGAATCGCCGCTGACGCCGCATATACCAGCCCGCCCTCAATCCCATATTCTGTGATGATGAATTCGCCGCGCTGGGAAAATCTGGCTCCGTCGCTTCCTGTAAAGTTAAGCACCACACCTTTGACGGGGACACCGCCAAACCGGTTGCGAAAGTGCTCGCTCCAGGCGACATTGAACCCGACATTGGTCGGTTTCAGCGGAGCAATCGCCACCCCTGCCTGTTCCAGAATATTCACCCACGCACCATTTGAGCCAAGCCTGCCCCAACTGCCGCCCCCCAGCGCCAGCACGGTTGCGTCCGCCTCAGCCAGCGCTCCACCAGCGGGCGTTTCAAACCGCAGCATCCGTCTGTCATCCGCGTTCCATCCCGTCCAGCGATGCCGCGGATGGAAAACGACTCCATTCTCCCGCAGGCGCGTCCGCCAACGGTGCAACAACGTGCCCGCCTTCATTTCCCTCGGGAACACCCGCCCCGATGACCCCACAAACGTCTCCACGCCCAAGCCATGCGCCCAGGCCCGGATTTGCTCCGGGCCAAAGGATTCCACCAGGGGTGCGATCACTGCCTGCCGGGAACCGTAGCGCGCCAGAAACTGTTCAAGCGGCTCGGCATGCGTCAGGTTCAGCCCCCCTTTCCCGGCGATCAGGAATTTCCGCCCCAGCGAAGGCATGGCATCATATATATCCACCAAAACCTGCCTGGCGCTCAAGACCTCAGCCGCCATCAACCCGGCCGGGCCGCCGCCAATGACCGCCACAAGTTTCCGTTTGCTTTCCACGCGCATCATCTGTTACCATTTCCCATATGAAAATCACCACCTGGAACATCAACGGCCTGCGCGCCGCCCTCAATAAGGGCATCTGGGACTGGGTCTCCCGCGAACAACCGGATGCCATTTGCTTGCAGGAAATCAAGGCCCGCCCGGATCAACTTACGGAGGGGCAGATGACCCTCCTGAACAGCCACCAGTGGATTTGGGACCCCGCCGATAAACCGGGATATTCCGGGGTGGCCACCGGGACCCGATCCGGGGCCGCAGGAGGGGCGCGTATCCTCGGGATTGAACCTTTCGACCGGGAGGGCCGCGTTGTCCAAACCGATCACGGGGATTTCCTGTTGCTTAACATTTACTTCCCCAACGGGGGGCGGGATCAGGAACGGTTACAGTACAAACTGGACTTTTACGCGGCCCTGCTGGAATACTGTCAAAAACAACACCAACTTGGCAGGCAGCTCATCCTGTGCGGCGATTTCAACACTTGTCACCAGCCTTTGGATCTTGCGCGGCCCAAATCCAACGCAAAGATTTCCGGGTTCCTGCCTGAGGAGCGGATGTGGCTCGATCATTACTTGGCGGCGGGATTCGTGGACATTTTCCGGGCCAGGTACCCTGACAGGGTGCAGTATACCTGGTGGTCCAATATTGCCAATTCGAGGGAACGGAATATCGGCTGGCGGCTGGACTTTTTTATGGTGAGCACATCCCTCCAGGGGCGCGTATCAGACGTAATCATCCACGATCAAGTGATGGGTTCGGATCATTGCCCGGTCAGCCTGGTATTGAAATAAAACGGGGCGGGTTTGCGGCCCGCCCCGTTCATCGGTACTGTTATTTGGTCAGTTCCAGTGCGAGGGTAAACCAGTCCGGGTCTGTATCGGTAAATAATAAGAACCCGGTGGTGGTGATGTAGCCCTGGTCGCTGGCCCCAACGATACCCGGATACTCCACATTGCGCTCAAAGAAGGCGGCGAAGATGAAGTACCCATCGGCGTCGGTCTCAGCCCAAGTGTAGACATCCGCCTCGTCCCCGCTTTGCAGCCAGACATCCGGGTCAACGCCAGGGTTCAGGATGATCACGACCGCAGCCTCAATGGGGTTACCCGTGTCAGCGTCGGTGACGTAGCCATCCAGGAGCACCGTGTTGGCAGATGGGGTGGTGGAGCCGCCGCCTTCGCCGATCGTCGTGGTCACTTCTGCAACATTGGGCAGCCCATCCCCTGTATACAGCAGGATCGTGTACTCGCCGTCGGGCAGGGCATCGCCGCTGTTGTGGATGTAGAAGGGGAAGCAGGAAGTTGACTCGCCGTATTCCCATTGGAAGACATCTTCAAGCGCGGTTTCGCCATCAATCAGCCAGTACAGGGCAAAGTCCTGTCCATCAGTCATCCCGGTATAGCCAAACACGCCCGTAAGCTGGGTGGTGCCAGAGGGGAAACTGGCAGCCGGGTCGGTGGCACAGCCGGAGTTTTCATCAAAGTTTACCGACCAGTCAACAAAGGTAAACGCCTCATTCCCGGAACCGCCCACACCGCTTGGCCCACTACCCCCATAGGGGCTGACATAGGCCGTTGCCGTCTGCGCGGCGCGGATGAGCGGGACCGCAAAGTTGATTGGGCGCAGGGAGTTGATAAACCCGCCGATGGGAATACAGGTGTCGTTACTGTCCAGCACGCCATCCCCGTTGGTATCCTGCACGACGCGGCAGTCGGCGATATTGTTGTTCTCGCCGGTGCCGCCGCGAGTGGGAACGCCGATGATCTGGGCCTGGTCGTTGGCCCCGAGGCCGCCGGAGTTTCCGCCAGCAATCGTGGCATCTGTTTTGATCCAGGCGCGGTCACCTACCGGCGACTCGGTCGAGAACCCGGCCACACTGCCTTTGGTAAAGGTAATCGTGTCACCGCCGATACCTGGAAACCCGAAGATATTGATGGCGTCACCCAGGTGCATATCATCCGAGTTGCCTAGTTCAACAAAGGGCAGGTTGAGGGAACTCCCATCCACGCGGGCGCCATCCATGGTGGAGACGATGCGGATCACAGCGAGGTCCAGCACCCCGTCAAAGGCCTGAACCTCAGCAATGTAGGTGGGCACGGGCGGGCTGCTTTCATCCTGGTTCAGCGCGATAATCAGCACGTCCGGATCAGCGTCGCCGTATCCGAGCGCCGAGGGCTTGGCGACGTGCGAGTTGGTCAGGATCAGTCCATCCGGGGTCAGGATGGTCCCTGAGCCGATCCCGAATGGATAAAACTCGCCGTTCTCTTCATCGGTCATGTAAATCAGCACGGTGGCGGCTGCCAGGTGCTGGCGCTGGGAGCCGGAAAGTCCGCCGCCTGCGGTGGGGCCTGGGTCGTTGGATTGCGGGACAGCCGTAGCCGCTGCATCGGTGGGGACGGGAACACTGGTCGGGGGGATCGAAGTTGGGATCACTTCCTGCGGCGGCGTGCCGACACTACAGGCCAGCCCGGCCAGCACGAGCACGAGCACGGAAAGCACCATTTTTTGGTTGCGATATACCTTTCGTGTGTTCATCTTTTATTCTCCAATCGTGATGGATAGGGCAAAGGCCTGGAAGTTTGCCAGCGCCGAATCCAGCGCTCCATCCGTCTCCAGGCTGATCACGACCACATAACTGGCTTGCACAAAATAGTAATCCACCCCCTGGATGACAACCGGGGCCTGATCAAGGGCGCTGGCATCCACGTAGGCAAAAGTCACCTTATAGCCAGCCCGGCCATCCAATGTCACCAGGGATTGCGTCAGCGTGCGATATGCCGTAACCGTTTGCGCCCGCTGCAAGTTTTGCAGGGCCGCGGCGGAACCCAGATCACTCTCGGCATTACCCGGAAGCAGGCGTACCGTATACCGCGTGGCAGGCTTGAGCGGGTCCCAGGTGGTCAGTACCAGGCCGGAAGCATCTTCAGTTGAAGCCGCTCCGGTCTCGCTCGACAAAGCGGCTTCGCCGCTTTGTTCAACCAGCCAGCGGAGGGGCACCCGGGCCGACAGTTTGCCATCTTCATAGGCACGCGTCTGCCCGCGTTCAACCGAGGTTTTCAGCCCCCAGCCGATGATGAGCGCAACCGTTGTCATTGCAAACACGAACCAGGCGGACTGAACGGATTTATCAGTTTTGCTGTCCATCAGGTTAGCCCTCCTTTGCGGCGGGAGCCGACTGCATTTGACGTTTGATGGCATTCGAGAGGAAGGTGGTCACAATCCCGGCGAGCACAGCCGCCAGAATCAACCCCAGCCACCGGGACACCTGATCCCCGGAATTGGACAACGCCCCCTGGCTAATGTTCGTCCTCATAAAGAAGAATAGCCCATTGAGGATGGCAGCCAGCCCCACACCCAGGGCCGTCCACCAGGCCGGTTTGCTGCGGAATTTCTCGACCCCGAGGAAATACCCGGTAATCCCGCCAAAACTGGCATGCGCCAGCGAAGTGATCGTGATCCGCAACACGCCGGTTCCAAGATCGACCCCGCCAGAATTGATGACAAACGCCACATTCAACACGGCAGCGAAACCAAGCCCGGCCGCCGTCCCATAAATGATGCCATCCACCAGCTCATCAAACTCACCGGAGGCAAACACCGAAAACCGGACTGCCGCGTATTTCAGAAATTCCTGGGAAAACCCGACAACCAGGATTGCGCCCAAAATCTGGATGATGACGGATTGGGCTGTCCAACTGGAAACGGAGTAAATCCGATCCACCAGCGGTATCCCAAGCGCGGCAGCCAGCAAGCCGCCGAGCAGGAACACTTGCAGGATCAGCCCCTTCGGCTCCGGTTCCAGCCGGTCGCGGCGATAGAAGAAACCCAGCCAGACCCCGGCCGGTATCAGGGAAAGCAGGACGCCCGTAATCAACAGGCTTGAGCCTGTAAAAACGGGCTGGATGGCTTTGTCTGCCCAGTACACGAGCAGGACAAAGAGCACCAGCGCGGCAATGGATAGCAAATCCGCCTGCCGGGAGCTGGCTTCATGGTGGGAACGTTGTTCGTTCATAAGCATCCTCCAGATCTGAAATGATTATGCGCCATCCGCTGAGGCGCTGGTCCTTCCTGCAACTTGGCCGTGCCATTTTTCCCAGTCCTCGTCGCTCTCCAACGTCACCACCCGGAAAGATTCGGCATAGGCCATTTCTTTCCCTTTGGCACGCTGGGCTGCCCACTCTTTGATCATCGGCTCCGGGTCCCAGTCTTTCATCTGGCTTTTGTGGGCGCGCAGGGCTTCAACTTTTTTTCCCATGGTCCCTGTAATATTGACGTAGACGTCCGAATTTTCCCAGGAACTTACCATGACTTTGCGAGGCTTGTAGGCAAAGAAGCCTTCTTTTTCGATGTCCTGGAATAGGTTGGGCTGGCCCGCTGCGGGGAAGATCGCATCCACCGCGGCGGTGGCGACAGCCCGATGGTCGGGGTGATTGATGTAATTGTCACCGGCCCAGAGGACGGTCGGGTCGCCACAGATGACGACTTCGGGGCGGAAGCGCCGGATCTCGCGCACCAGTTTTTTGCGGAGTTCGAGCGTTGCCACAACCATGCCATCCGGTTCGCGCAGGAAGACAACCTTGTTCACACCGCATACTTTGGCGGCATCGCGTTGTTCCTGTTCGCGCAATTCGATGGCTTTGGCGTTGGTCATGCCATCGTCGGCGATGCCGACATCGCCGCTGGTGACGAGCACGTAGCAGACGTCGGCTCCGGCGGCTGTCCAGCGGGCGATGGTACCGGCACAGGAAAATTCAATGTCGTCAGGATGGGCCACGATGACCATGGCAGAAGCGGGTATGTAGAAGGGATTGAGCTCAGACATTGGCTGATTTTACCATTGCGCACGGCCAGATTATGGGGCAGGTGAATTTTTGGGGTCATTGCTCCCGGTGAACCCGCGCGCCAGCCGGTGGGGTGGGGGAGTCAGGGTTGCTCGAATATGTCGTGATAGCCGCGGTCCAACTCTTCATTTGATAAGTGGGCATATCGCTGGGTCACAGCAATGCTCTGGTGCCGGGCGAGTTCCTGCGCCAGTTTCAAATTACCGCCGCTGCCGATGAGCACGGTAGTCACAAAATAGTGGCGAAACGTGTGTGGGGTGATGGTGCCTACGGCCTCAGCACCCAGGCATTCACGCACGCGTTGGTTGACGATGTTGCGGCCGGTTGTCGTCGTGATCGGCTTGATTTTGCTCCCGGCCCCTTTATCGTGGCGGGCAAATACGGGGAGCGAGGGAAGCGGGCGGCCTGAGGCCCCATCCAACGGGGCGCGAGCTTCCAGATAATCCTTCAACGCCCGCAGGGAGCGGCTGGCAAAGCGGACGATGGCCTCGCGATTTCCTTTCCCAATCAAGATGGATTTCCCCTCATTCCAATCAATATCTCCCCGGCGGAGATTGCAGGCCTCGTGAACGCGCAGGCCCGTTTCGGCGAGGGTGAGCAGGAAGGCGCGGTCGCGCAGGTTTTGTAGGCGCTCCTTGTCGCCATCGGCAGGAGCCGCGGAGATGGACTGCGCATAGCTTAACATTTGCTCAATGAGGTCGCCGGAGAATTGGGGGAGCCGTACCCCGGCGGGCCGGGAGCGCATTTTGACCAGCATTTTGACGCGTGGCAGGTTGACCTGGGCGAGGTCTTCTGCGGCAAGATATTTATAGAAGCCAACGACCGCAGTGAGGTAGAGTTGTTCCGTGGCCGGTGTATAAGCCTTGAGATCGGCAGCCAGCCAGGTGATGGCGGCTTCTGTCAATTCGGAAATTTTTGTTTCATCGGGGGACAGGTCTTTTTGCGCAATCGTTTGTGCGAAAAAACGAATCGCATTCCTGTAAGCACGCGCAGTATTCTCACTGCGCGCCGTGGCGATTGTGTCCAGATATTCTACAAATGCTTGTGAGATGGTTTTTCCCGTCATTTGGGTGCCCTATTGGCCCGGTTATCACATCGCTAATTGCTTTCGGTAATTATACTTATCGAAATCAATAATATAATATCAAGCAGGCCTATCGCTGTCAAGTCCCCCACCGCAACAAACCTGCTCAAAATGGGAGGTATTCACGCACTCTACAAAAGAGCCATCAACGAGCGGATATTCAACAACGGGCGCATGAACGAACGATTGAACGCCGGATCCTGATTCACTGACAGAACTTTGGAAAAGCTGATGCTCACGGGATGAGGCATAATTTGGGGACCGAAAACCAAAGGAGCCGCCCATGAGCATCAGTGAAGGATTGTACACCCGGTTGAAAGAGGCC